>Ga0209597_1000420_pt1 | contig 28162 bp, 22 predicted proteins | sample M_140625_MF_Meta_FD_187316 | JGI IMG/M metagenome (GOLD analysis project Ga0209597, IMG submission 187316) | Freshwater microbial communities from Lake Montjoie, Canada to study carbon cycling - M_140625_MF_MetaG (SPAdes) (version 2) | ecosystem: Environmental > Aquatic > Freshwater > Lake... | reverse complement strand
TGGCGATCAAATTAAAAACCTTGGGAGGGGAGCATCCTGATGTGGCAACGACGTATAGTAATATTGGATCAACATGGGATAGCAAAGGCGAATACGACAAAGCCCTGGAGTATTTTGAAAAATGCCTGGCGATCGATTTAAAAACCTTGGGAGGGGAGCATCCTGATGTGGCAACGACGTATAGTAATATTGGATCAACATGGGATAGCAAAGGCGAATACGACAAAGCCCTAGAGTATTATGAAAAGTGTTTGGCAATCAAATTAAAAACCTTAGGAGGTGAGCATCCTGATGTGGCGAGTTCTTATGGAAATATTGGATTTACATGGAAGAACAAAGGCGAATACGACAAAACCCTCGAGTATTATGAAAAATCCTTGGCGATCAAATTAAAAACTTTGGGTTGGGAGCATCCTGATGTGGCCAACATGTATTTTCATATTGGTAATTGTAATTATGAACTTAAGAGCTATTTATTAGCAATTGATTTTTTCAAAAAAGGGTTTAGCATTTTAAAAAAAGGTGGCTTTCCATTCCAAATTGGTAAATGCTACGAGGCATTGGATAATAAAGAACTTGCCTTAAATTATTTTATCCAATCGGCAGAAATTAGAAAAGAAGATCCCGAAGTTGTTATAAATGATGAATCAACAAAAACCTCAATTGAAAACGCAAAGCGTTTGGCAAAAGAATTGGATAAAGAAAATGAATTGCCCGATTGGATGAAAGGTGAATAAATAAAATTTAATTTATAATTTAAAATAATAGAAATTTAAAAAAAAACTTAATATGAATAAAGAAACTGAGGCCCTGGATACTTTGATGGATGCTATGACAGAGGAAATGCAATTTAAAGCATTAGATAATAGGTTCCCTTATTTGTTTAGTAAGGCTTATTCCTACCTCAAAATGGGGCCGCTAAAATACAGAAAAAAAGATTATTTTAATATGCCTCCATCAAATTTAGATCAAGATGAATTAGACGCAATTGAAAGTGGCTGTAAGCAAATTTTACAAGGCATTGGATTTAATATGGAAAATCCATTTACGGGCCTGCATATAAGAGGGTTTAATTTGCTATTAGATTTAATGCATTTCGAACCTATTGCTCGTAAATCAAAATCTACTAAAATAGATGGAAAAACATGTTTTCTTGACGAAATAAAATTTAAACATGTTATGGATCAAAGCGAAATAACATATTACAATCTAGTACAAAACTAAACAAGAATACCAAACAACTAACACAAAAAAAAATAAGCCAATATTAATATATTTGTAAGAAAGTATTAATTTATTTTCGAATTTTTATTTTATTTGCTTATCAAAATAGTTGGCGATGTGTAACAATATCTTATCTTTTTGAACATAATTAACAACAAGCGCCTTTGCTGATTTTACATCGGTAGAATGAGGTAAAAAATCTGCACCTAAATGTTTACGGATTTTTTCAGGCCTTAAACCAAACATTTTTCCTACAACAGTCATTTCTTCTGAACATAGACCTAGATCTTTTATATCTCCAATTTTTTTTATCAATTCGCTCATTGCATAAAAACCACCCGGAAGAAACTTAATAATGTCTTTTTCAACTGGGTTAACTGGCATTTTATTATACTTAATTCCAATATTTTCTTTTGTTACGTATTTGCTTAGCTCGTCTCCAACTGAAGGCTTTGCAATTGCAACTTTACCTCGAAGTGCACTAGAATAAATTCCAATCCAACGAAGTTTACGTCGGAACTCATGAATGCCTTCTTCTACTTTATTAAGATCTATTTCATTTCTTTCAATTTTTTGATTTATTTTATTAATCTCATCACGATAAAATTCAAGTAGTTTATTCTTTTCTTTATCAGATTTAAACCATTCAGCTTTTTTTGTTGATTTTTCAAAATTAACTAGTGGCTTTTCAGAATAATTATACTCATTAATCACTTTAGTCATCCAACCAAATTTTATAAGCAAATGCTCTAAAACTCCTACACAATAAAAGGCTTGATTATTAAAATAAGTGTTAATTTCTAGGGGAAATTTCCATTTTAAATTATTTTGGATCATACTGAACCAATAATCATATTTGCTTATAGCATCTTCAATTTGTTTAAATTGAACTAACCAATCTTCAGCAAGCTCCTTATGACGACTAATTTTAGAATCTATTCTGGCTAATCCTTGCAATTGAAATAAAGGAGTTCTTCCGTCCTTTTTGTATAAAATTTGCCCAGGTAAATTTTTGACATCTGATTGATATTGTTTTATCGATTCAGAAACAGCAGAACCAAAGGCTTTGAGATGGAATTCGTACCTTGATTTTTGTATTGACATAATTTAAATTTTTGATAATTAAAAAAGATATAAAAAAAAATAATTTAATTATGTTAATTTAATACTATTTTTGATTTTAATACTAAATATATTATTTTATATGAAAAATAAATTTAAGAATTTCCCCGTATTAATAAAAACTTTACCTTTTGTAATCAGTGTTATTTTTCTTAAGATGTTTGTATTTGATCTTTTTTCATTTAACGGTGTTCACATCAATTCGCTTATTGAGATTTCAGACATTGGAATTATTTTTACTGGTGCTTTTTTTGTAGTTGGTTTAATGCTCGCATCAACTATGACTGATTTTAAAGAAAGTGAAAAAATACCGGGTGAAATTGCTTGTAACTTAGAGGCTATTGAAAATTCGATTCTTTTAGCATTTAGATCATCTAAAGATAAAGTTGCAAGTATTAATAAAGATCATATACGATTAGAATTAATTGAAATTACAGAATGCATCATTTTATGGATAAATAGTAAGGATAAAGATTCTAAAATAATTTTTAAAAATTTAAGCCGATTAAATGAAATGGCATTTTCTTTTTCTGAGAAAAATTTTGATAAAGATGTTGTGAAGGTCATCCAAGAAAACACAAACGCGCTAAGAAAACAACTAACTCGCACATATACTATTTCTAAAAATGATTTATTAGCTCCTTCAAAAACACTTCTTAAAGGAATTATATCTGTTATTTTTGTTTTAGTTTTATTAGCAAAATTTAAAACTATTGCAGCCAATTATTTTGTAACCTTTACTATATCTTTTCTTTTTATGTATTTGTATTTTTTAATTATTGGGTTAGACGATCCTTTTAATTCTAAAGGTGATACTGAGGTTGATTTAAAACCAATTGATCGGTTTTTAATACGACTAAAAGAAGGTTTTTTAATCTCTTAATTTTTTATAATAATATTTTGGTTAATTTTTTTATAATTATAAATATTATTAAAATTTAGTTTGCTTAAATTAAAATCCGAAGTTAATTCTATTAAAAAGGAATTAGAAAATATTTTAGAAAAAATAAACTCTTTTTTAAAGAACCCTTAATGATTTCTATTATGAAATAATATTTTGATCAAAATAAAAAAAGAATTTAGATTCATTAAAGTTAACCACTGAAGAAAAACAATCAAATTATTAAATCCAGATCTGTTGATTTGTTATTAATTATTTTAGCCTCTTTTTTATCGCTTTGTCTATTTTAATTTTGAAGTCCATAAATATGAAATATTAATCAATATAATAATGGTGTTTTAGAAAAAATTATTAATTGATTTTTGAACAAAAATTGAGTCTTAATTTTAGTGCAACTAAACTTATATATATAATATGACAAGAAAAACACTGATTTTTTTATTTATTTAGGATTTGAATATTTTTAAGATTATATTTAAGGTTAAAAAAAAACTTTGATTGATTATAAATAAAAACTTAACACTTAAAAAATTCGTTAAAAAAAATCCCATTAACTAAATCTGAAAGATTTTTTACCTTTGTTTTTTATTTAGTTTTAATAATGTCATATAGAATCTTGTTTTATAAATGAAGTTCTTATAAAAAAAAGTTTTAAATCAAAATAATATTTAATTTTGGATATAGATACTCAAGAAAAAAATAATTCAGCAAGTTCACCCTCTAACTCTAAAAGCAGCAGGGGCAAATTTATTTTTGGTTTTATTGCATTGGCCTTAATTATAAGCCTAATTGTTAATTATAATTATTCAAATTCTTTAACAGATTTAGAAAAAAAAATAATTGATCAATCTGGGAAAAATTCTGATGCTATTAAAAAACTTCAAGATGAAATCTCCTCATTAAATTCAAAATACCAAAAAACACAATCAAGTAACGACTCCATGAAACTAATCATTATGCGAATAATGCCCTACCGACCATTAATAGGAATATTGTCCTTTAGAGATAGCGTACAAAGGCAACTCCCTTTTAAAGTTGGAAGTATTGTTTCTCTCAAGCCCGATTCGGCTATCGCTGTAATAAAAGATATACTTATTTCTGGAAGTGATTATGAATTTTCTATACAATATAGAGTAATTACAAAGAGTAGAAATGAAATACTTGTAACTCCTGCCTTAATAAATAAAAAATAGTTTCTGACGGTCTTGGATTTATTATTTTTTCAAATATTAATAAAAATAAATTTAATTATTATGAAAAAAATATTTTTAATTCTTTTACTACTTATTATATTTTTATTATTTTCTTCTTGTGGGGGTGACACAAGTAAAAACAGAACAAAAAATAAAATTTCATCAACTGATTCAACTTCTTTAGAATTTAATGAGGAATCTTCTTTAATCCAATCGGAATCTAAACCTTCGACTAGTTCTATAACTAATCTTGATCTTAAGCGTCAACTCATCAAACTTAGTCATCACATCAATACTTCTGCTAATGAATATCTGCCAATATTATCGGCCGACGAAAATAAAATGTATTTCTCGGCAATGGACAGAACAGGCTTTTTCGATTTTAAGGTAGATTTTACAAAACAAAAGTCATCAGGCGGTGAAGATGTTTTTAGTTCTGAATTTAAAGATGGTATTTGGACCGATGCCAGACCTCTAATTAATTTAAATACCAATAGTCACGAAGCTGTTTCGCAGGTGCTAAAAAATAAAGATTTATTAATGTCTGCAAATTATCCTGAAAAATTAGGTCCAAAAAACGGAAATAATGGTGCCGAAACAACTGATTTGTTTTTAGCTAAAAGCGGCAAAGCTTTGCAGTATCAATTAGTACATTTTCCAGAACCGGTAAATTCTATTTTTGATGAAGCCGATGGTTTAATGGCCGATGATGAATCTTTTATTTTATTTGTTTCGGATAGGCCAGGTCATGTTGGCGATTATCATAAAAAAGGATGGAAATGGAATTCAAGCTTTTGGGGAAATACCGATGTTTATGTAAGTGTTAAAGATGGCGATTTTTGGTCGGTGCCTGTTAATTTAGGAAAGGTAGTAAATACCGGCGGTGCTGAAAGAACCCCATGGCTATCTGAAGATGGATTAACCTTGTTTGTTAGCTCAAACGGTCAAGAAGGCAATCGTAGCGACCTAAACGTGTATGCATTTAAAAGAGCTAATAAAAATAATTGGGTTGATTGGGAAGGCCCTATTGCTATTTCTGATGCCAATTCTGATGACGATGATTGGGGATATAAAGAAACAAAATCTGGTAACGCATATATTGCTAGAGCAATTCCTTTAGGGTTTAAACCCACACAAGGGGGAGCTGCAGGCGACGGTGGCATTCGCGAAACAAATTTTAGAACTGGTTATGAAATTGTTGGGCAACAGGTGGCCTCTCTAAATTCTGAAAATACAACTGATATTTATTTTTTGAAGAAATCAAACGAGCCCGTTTTTAATTTACCAGATGTGTTTTTTGATTTTAACTCAGCTAAACTTAAACCTAGCATGTTAGCGGTAATTGACAGATTAATAGATTTAGTAAAACAAAACAAAAATTATTCAATAGAAATAAAAGGATATACAGATGATATTGGTACAGACGATTATAATTTAAATTTATCGCAAAAGCGTGCCGATGCTTTAAAAGAATATCTTTTACAAAACAACATTTCAAATTCTATTGTTGCAATTGGTTTTGGAAAAAGTAACCCAAAATTTAATAATTCTGACGCCAGTCTAAAATCAAAAAATAGACGAGTAGAAGTTTATTTTAATAAATAATAAAAAAAATTATGGAAAACCTACTCAATATAATTTTATCAAATTCTGTATATATGATAATTGCAGGAATTGCACTTGTAATTATACTTTTTCTATTAATAAAAAAATTATTTAAGTTTTTGTTATATGCATGTATTTTATTTATTGCTTTTCTTGCCTATGTTCATTATACTGGTGGCAGCGTAAAAGAAACTATAAAAAACGCAAAAGATAAAGGAGAGGAAATAATTAAGGAAGGCTCAGAAAAAATAAATAATTAAACTTTTCGAGAAAAAATAATTATTTATGAAATTAATGAATTAGATTTAAATTTAAACTGATAGTTCTCAAAAAATGTTGAATAATTTTTCGGAACATATAAATTATTTCTAATGTATAAAAAATTCTATAATTTAATTCCGACCAAAAAATCAATTGCCGACGATTCTATTTACTTACTGAGCGACACCGAAATTAAATACATTAAAAATAAAGAATATTTCGCTGTATTTTTATCTGCCGCTGTTGGTGTAATAATGGTTTTGGCCTTATATCTGCCGCAATATTATTGGCCAACCTTATTTCCTGAAAATATTTTTATCATTCCTTTTTTTAACGAAAACTTTAGTTTTTCTGTTATCGGATTTGTTTATGGAATGCTACTTGTATTTATTGAAATTGTTCTTTTAACTTTTTTAAATATTTATTGCGCTCATGAAATAGCCTATGCTACTGGCTTTATTAATAGTGACAATAAAAACCAAGCAGATAAAAAAAATATATTATTAAAAATTGCCAACGAAAAAAAAGATAAAGATATTATTACTTTAGGCATTGATCCTTATTCAGGTTTAAACAAAAAGACAGTTATTTTATTTAATCTTTTTTTTACTTTAAAAGCGACTCTCAGCAATATGTTTTTTAAATTACTTGTTCAGCGTGTTTTAGGAAGATACGCCCTTAGGCAAGTTATGGATATGGTTGGGATTCCTGTTTTTGCCTTTTGGAATGCCTGGGGTACGCAAAAAGTATTGCGCCAAGCACGGGTAATTATTATGGGACAAAACTACTTAAATCATTTTAATGCCGATTTACATAATTTTAGAAAATTAACCAATAACGAAAAAACAACACTTTACGATACCCTACAATTTATTGCTGAAAGTAAAAGAGATTATCATCAAAACCACTTACATCTATCTAAATTAATCATCAAACATTTTCAAATTGAAACTCAAAAAAAACACAGCTTACAAATAAAATATTTTTTAAACTTAAAAAATAGCGACGAAGATTTTAAAGCATTAAATGAAAAAATAATTTTATTGGGCTTTGTGCTAGATGGAGAACTTTCGAGTAGAGAAAAAAAACGGTTTAATGTTTTGAAAAAAGAGAATATTACTAACAAAACTATTCCTCAATTAAAATTTCTGCTTACTAATTTTTTAAACGGTAAAGGATTAAACTGATTTTTAACTTTATTTGTTTCTAGCTCTTTCTTTAATATCTTTATTTAAAACTTTAAATATAGAATTATGAAATGGTTAGGCCGAAGAGAAAGTTCTAATGTTGATGATCGAAGAAGCAGTAATGGTGGCAAATTTTTTGTTGGGGGCACCATTGGCGTAATTATTTTGGTTATTAAATTTTTTATGGATGGCGACCCTACCCAACTCATTCAACAAATTGATCAACAAAACACTCAAACTACGGAAGTAGTTAACGACTCACTAGACAATACGATGGCAAAGTTTGTGGCCGTTGTTTTGGCCGATAACGAAGATGTTTGGAATAAAATATTTACCGAAAATGGTTTGCAATACGAAGAACCCAAACTCGTTTTATTTCGTGGCGCCACCGAATCGGGCTGCGGAAATGCCAGCTCGGCCATTGGCCCTTTTTATTGCCCTGCCGATAAAAAAGTATACATAGACCTTTCGTTTATGGACGAACTAAAAACACGATTTGGCGCACAAGGTGGCGATTTTGCCCTTGCCTATGTTATTGGCCACGAAGTTGGGCACCACGTACAAAATCTTTTAGGCACCTCTGCCAAAACCGAAGAATTACAAGCCCAAAGCAACCAAACAAAAGCCAATAAACTTTCGGTGGCTTTAGAATTACAAGCCGATTTTTATGCCGGGGTTTGGACTTACCACAATCAACAAATGAAAAACATTTTAGAACAAGGTGATATTGAAGAAGCCCTAAGTGCGGCCAGCGCGGTGGGCGATGATGCCATACAACAAAAAACACAAGGCACCATTGTGCCCGATGCGTTTACCCATGGCAGCTCGGCCGAGCGAATGTATTGGTTTAAGCGTGGCTACCAAACTGGCGATATAAGAAAAGGAAACACCTTTGCCAAATTAATACAGTAATAATAATTTTTTTTAACGCTACAAAATATTTTTTATGAAAAACATACAACTCATAAACCCCAAACAAGCAAGTGAGCTATTAAAACAATTTGAAGATAGTTTTATACAGGTATTAACCACCGATAAACCTCTTGTTTTAGCAAATGCGAAAAGTTTTAATGCGGAGCAAGTAAAGGGGCTGCAAATTGAAATTAAAATCGGCCCTGCTGGAGGCACTGCTTATAAAATTGATTTAGCAAACTACCCTGATGACATAATATTAGAATTACGTGATTTAGAATGGGGCCTTTTGTTGTTAATTAATAATACAGAGTATTTATTAATTTCCTCCTCCCTCAGCGATCTGAGCCCCCTTGCTGGCTTAACGAATCTCATCACTTTAGATTTGACGGATAGCTTTTCCCTAATCGATCTTAGCCCCCTTGCTGGCTTAAGAAATCTAAGTACTTTGAATTTGGATTCTTGTACATCACTTAGCGATCTGAGTCCCCTTGCTGGCTTAACAAATCTCAGCAGCTTGAATTTGAGAAATGGCTATAAATTAATCGACCTGAGCCCCATCACTCGCTTAACAAATCTCAGTGATTTGAATTTGGATTCTTGTACATCCCTGATCGATCTGAGCCCACTTGCTGGCTTAACGAATCTCAGTAGCTTGAATTTGAGTTCTTGCACATCCCTGAGCGATCTGATCCCCCTTGCTGGCTTAACGAATCTCAGCAATTTGGATTTGAGTTATTGCACATCCCTGAGCGATCTGATCCCCCTTTCTGGCTTAACGAATCTCAGCAATTTGGATTTGAGTTATTGCACATCCCTGAGCGATCTGATCCCCCTTGCTGGCTTAACGAATCTCAGCACTTTGAATTTGAGTGAATGCCAATCCCTGAGCGATCTGATCCCCCTTGCTGGCTTAACGAATCTGAGTACTTTGAATTTGAGTTCTTGCACATCCCTGAGCGATCTGAGCCCCCTTGCTGGCTTAAGAAATCTGAGTACTTTGAATTTGAGTTCTAGTACTTTGTTTTTGAGTTATTGCACATCCCTGAGCGATCTGAGCCCCCTTGCTGGCTTAAGAAATCTGAGTACTTTGAATTTGAGTTCTTGCCAATCCCTGAGCGATCTTAGCCCCCTTGCTGGCTTAACGAATCTCAGCACTTTGAATTTGAGTTCTTGCCAATCCCTGAGCGATCTTAGCCCCCTTGCTGGCTTAACGAATCTGAGTACTTTGAATTTGAGTTGGTGCGAAACACTAAGCGATCTGAGCCCACTTGCTGGCTTAACGAATCTCAGCACTTTGAATTTGAGTGAATGCGACTCTTTAATATTTGTTAAACAGTTGGCGAAGCTTAAAAACTTAATTGATTTGAATCTTAAAAACTCCGGCAATATTCGTGATTTTGAAGAACTCATCAATTGTCCCAACCTTAAAAAAGTAAATTGGATAGAAAAAGCAATTTGCTCTTATGTGTTAGCTGGTTCTGCAATCAAAAGAAAAGATTTTTATTTTATTGAAAATAGGATAAACGATTGGATTCAGGACATTAAATTTTCTAAAAATCCGATTGCCTTTGCTACCGAAATTATAGCCGCTAGTGTATTAATTAAATCTAAAGCACAAGCAACAACACATCTCATTAATGCATCCTCACAAATACGCGCGCGTGGCCTTGCCGATGGCGAAAAAGGAAATGCCATTACGGCTTATGTATGGGAGCTATGGGCAGATGCTGCCTTGCAATTAGGTGCTGAACATTTTAACCAATGTTTTGAGTCTGCGCTAGCTAACCTAAACACAGAGCGTGAAATAGAGGTGTTGCTATCGCCTATTCTTACTGCCCTTGCCGATGTGCCTATTCAATACCCAAGTGCTAAAACATGGGCATTGCAATTAGTAGAGCAAACACTTTTGCCAATAAGCGAGCAAGAAGACGCAGCAAGAATGGCGGCACCGGCTGCAGCTGTTTTTTATGCTGGTATGCAAATGCCCGAAGAAGTATTGCTTTGGCTAAAAAGAGGAACTCATCCCAATATTCCACGTTGGAAGGATACTGTATTACTTGCCTTGGTGAACTATTATGCGACTAAAAATAATTTTGTAAAGGCACGCGAATATACCAGCCAAATAGAGTTGCCCGATGTAAAAGACCAAGCAAGAATTTTGCTTGCTGAGGCCATGGCAGGCACTATGCCAAACGAGGCTTTAGAAGAGTTTGCCAACATAAGCGATTTACTGCAACAAATAGCATTGGCAAAAAAACTAATGTTAGAACCCAACATTACTAACAATTCAAAAGGCATTTATCAATTGCTGCTCTGTTTAGAGCAAAGCCCAACTGACCTAGGTGCTTTTATTAAAACATTGCTTTCTCAAAACCCCGAAAGTAAATTGGTAAGTGCCATCGAAGCATTGTTTGCAAAAGAAACCCAGGTAGCATCAACCAGCGCCACGGCCCTCTTAACTATTTGTGCTAATCCTGCTGTTACTGATTTTATTTCGCCACGCGTATTAGAACGGCTAAAGCAAGAACTGCAAGAAACAGCAAACAACGAACGACTTTATTTAAATAAAGAATTAACAGCTCAATTAATAGAAAAAAATTTGTTGCCTGCTGCTGACGAAAAAGATTTTTTAGAAGCACTTAATAACTAATTTATGAAATATACCTTAAACGAAACGCTGTTAAACAAATTACCAACACCTTTTGTGCAAACCTTAGAAGTATTTTTTAAGGAAGATCACGAAAAACAAGCGTTTAGATCGGTGCATCGTTTAATAGATGCGATTGAAGTGTTTTGTAAATTATATACTGTAGCCAGCGTAGGTACTTTTTTAGAAGTATTAAAAGAACAAATAGACAGCACAAATACCCTAAACGAAAAGGAGTTTGAAAAAATAAAAGTAATGCTTGCCGCAGGTTTAAAAACACCCAGTTTAGGTATTTGGTGGAGCTTTGCGCGCGATACAGCCAAAGTATTAAATGCAATCAATCACAATACCATTTTACCTGATTTTAATCAGCAATTAACACACAAAAACAGTAAAATAAAAAAAGCATTTGATGGCGATAATAATTTAATTACCTTCAGAAATAGCTATGCACACGGCGCCACGCCTTCAGAAAATGCTTGCGCCAAAGAGTTAAAAGATAAATGGCCTATTTTTGAAAAATTAATTGAAGAAGCAAGCCCATTGATGCAAGCTAATTTAATTATTTGCTTAGATAAGGGAACAACCTTACTTGCAAAAGGAAATGGTTTGCTGCCGATTACGCTATCTCAAAAAACAGAAAAAGGACATGTTTATTTTCAGCAGGAAGAAAAATTAATAAATCTTTTTCCTTTACTCACATTTACAGAAGACAAAAATGGAGGAGTCAATTTTTTCTTTTACAATGATTTAAAAGATAAGTATGCCAATTACCTCAATTATCCAAACTCAGAGCATCAGCACGATGTTGAGAAAAAAGAATTTTTACTAAATCGTATTCCAATTAACGAATGGAAAAAAATTGGCAATGCCGAATTAAATCCGTTTAAAGAGCAAATAGAATTGTTAACCGAAGTTTTTAAAGGAAGACAGGATGAGTTACAAAAGACATCTGATTTTATTACAACTAATAACAAAGGTTTTTTGACAATTTTTGGTCCCCCTGGCGTAGGAAAAAGCGCATTGCTTGCTCGCGTAACACAGCTTTTAAATTATGCGCCAGAAATTCGTGCTCAATTAGAAACTGTTGTAAAGTGGCCAGAATTAAAAACTCACATCATTGAGTATTTTATTAGACGCGGTGCTACCGAAACAGCTTCCGATTTATTTGATAGTTTGTGTCAGCGCTTGGATTACCGATACGCACTAAAAATGGAACTCGGTAAAACAGATGAAGAAAGAAGAAAACTTTTTGAAAAACGTTTGCTTGAAGTTAGCAAACAATTAAAAGACGATGAACGCTTATTGCTAATTATTGATGGTTTAGATGAGGCAAAAGCCGGCGATCCGCTCATGAGTTTATTACCCAGAACAGTGCCCGAAAAAGTATTGGTTATTTATGGCTCAAGGCCACAAGCCGCAATAAAATTTAGTTTTTATGAAGAATTAGATAGAGAACATAGAACCCAATTTGATTTAGGCGGTTTGTCTTTGGCAGATATTAGGGCCGTCATGATGGAGTCTGTAAATAAATACGAATTGCGACAAAAATATGTAGCATCCGTTTTAGCAAAAAGTGAGGGTAATCCACTATATCTTAAACTGCTTTGCAAAGGATTGGAGCAGAACATATACAAGCTAAACGATAGCGCCATTTTACCAGCAGGCATGAAGGAATTGTACACCAATGCTTTATTTAAAATGGAAAATGAGTATCCGGGAGCAACTAACTATTTAAATTTATTGGCTGCCAGCCACGATTTTGTTTCACCGCAAATGGCCGCCGACTTAATAGGAATTAAGTTATCCGATTTTAGAAACCGAATTTTATCGGCTTGCTTAGAATTGCTGTATGAAAATCCATTAACCGAGCAGGTGGAAGATTATCAGCTGTTTCATGAATCGCTGCGCGAATACTTAAAAGAAACATATCCAAAAGAAATTAGCGAATGGAATGAAAAGTTATCAGCTTATTGCTCCCATTGGATAGACGAGAAAGGCGATCAAGTGTTGCAAGATGAATCGCTGGCTTATGCTATGTCTTTTGCTGCCGTGCATTTATATGATTCGTGGATTGAAAATAAAAAGAACAATAAAAATTCTGTTGTTTCTGAAAGAAAAAAAATGATGCTATCATTAATAGAAAATAAAGAATGGCGCTACAAGAATTTTGAAATTTCGGGTAATGCCAATGCTTTAGGTATAGCCTACACGCTGTGTCAAAAAGTAATAATAGCAGACGATACAGAAGGTAAAGAATTGGCGAAAGTTATTCAATATGGCTATGATATCCACAACGAGCCATTGCTAATGTATTTAAATCAGCGTGAGCGTTTACAAAAAAATATATCCAAGCGAGACTTGCCTGCACATTTAGAAACTGTAATTCGTTTGGCTAATATGGGAGAAAATGCAGCAGCTAAATTACTGTTGATGTTTACCGCATTGTGGTCGTCTGATTTAAAAGGAATAACCTTACCGGCAACATTAATAACACAATCAGAAGAATGGTTAGACTTAGCGCGCGAAAAACCATTAAGCAAATTATGGAAATTTACACTTAACAGAATTAATTAATTATTAGCAATGAGAAATATAATTATTGGCGATGTTCATGGATGTTTAGACGAACTTAAAGAACTTATAAATAAATTAGAGCTTGATAGCAGCGACCATTTATTTTTTATTGGCGATTTAATTGATAAAGGACCCGATTCAGTAGGTGTTGTAAAGTATGTTTATGAATTGACTAAACTTTATACAACTGTATTAATACTCGGGAATCACGAAGAAAAATTTTTACGTTTTCTTTACAATAAAGCAAACAATAAAAAAGCTTTGGCAGAAATGAAAACAACAGCAGACTTTGAAATTTTAGCAAGCACTTTACTTGATGATGAAATAGAATTTTTAAAACAAAGCTATTATACATTCAATATAAAAGAACAAAATATTGTTTTGTTGCATGGAGGTATAACAGGCAATTGCATATTAGATTTTAGCAATAATTACAAATACAATACTCACTTACCAAAACAATTTAAAGGTTTAGATTTAATAACTAAAACAAGACATCTAGATAAATCAGGAAAATTTGTTAGTTTAGGACAAGAAAACGAGCACACACAATTTTGGGCAGAAACATACGATGGTAAATATGGTAAAGTAATTTTCGGACATAATCCTTTTATCCAAGCCACGCCAAAATATTTTAAAAATGCCATAGGTATTGATACGGGTTGTGTATTTGGAGGATATTTGACGGCATTAATAATAAACAATCAACATAATTTTATTTCCATTCTTGCACATAAAACATATTCAAAAGTAAAAAATTAAAAATTCCAAAATGGATAATATTAAAAATAACGACGAGTTAAAAGATAATAATAAAAAAGTTGAGCCTTTAATTATTGACACGAATAAAAAAGGAAAAATTAGCGAGGCCAAATCAATCATTTTTCTCCCTTTTGATTTAAATATTTCAAACCCTGAAATTAAAGATCCATATATTAGAATTAGTTCAGAAAACAGTCTAGGAAAGCGAAATAAATTATCTGATATTTTAAAGGATCCAAATGAAAAAGTAAAGGATTTTAAAGATGCTATAAATAAGGACAATTTTCAAGCTGCAGATAGTATAATAGATACATCAAAATATCTTGATTTTATTGCTAATAATTTTAATTACAAAAAAAATATAGATGCTAAAATAGGTTTTTTAGATTGGTATGAAAAAATCGGAAACAATGAGAAATATATTTTGCCAATAAATGAGTCTGGGTCAAAAAATACATTTGATCCACAAACTGAATTTAAAATAGAAAAATTTGGAATAATTTTAAATGAGTTAGCGCGTTCTGGTTCAATCATGATAGAAATAACATGGATAGGAGAAGGAAATAAGTTAGAGCTACTTTCAGAAATTGATTTTTTTAGATACCACGCCAATGAAAAGAAAAAAAATATTGAAGAAATAAAAACAATAAAAACAGATTTTAATTACAAATTATCAGAACAAATTTCACAATTTATAACTGAAAAAAAACCAAAAGAAATTAATACTAACTCTGTCGAACTTATTGGTGATGTTAACCTTAATGAGACTGAAATTAATGAAATGGGCTTTTGTTGCTCAAAAAATAATCTTCCTACTATTTCAGATAGAGTCGATAATCCTATAAATAATAAACATCCAAAAAATATTTTAAAAAAAGTTGTAGGAGATTTAGATGAAAATACAACTTATTATTATTGCGCCTATTTTAAAGATAAAAATGAAAAAATAAGTTATGGCTCCGTTCATTCTTTTACTCCATCTTCAAATAAGGAAGAGAAGAAAAAAACAAATATTTCAGATATAATAAAAGTTCATTATTCAGCAATATATAATTTAATATATTTTAATCACGTAAAACCTACTGTAGTTCATTTAATTCATGATTCACAAGCATTTGAAATAGATGATGAAAAAATGAGTAAATTAATTTATAAAACGTTAAGAATTCCAGCGAAACCAGATACTATTTCAAATATACCACATAAAATAAATTATAGCGAAATTGTGAAATTACAATCTCCTGATGAAAACATTAGTTTTGCAACAATGAATGAAGGAGTTTTAATTATTGACAATACAATTCATTTAAATGCCTTGACTAAAAAATATTTACCTGCATTTATTCTTGCATTGAATCAAAGAGAATTTTTATTAAAAGTAATTCGCTTAGCACCTTATGTTGACATAACTAAATTGGAGGAATTAAAAGATTTGAAAAAATTTGTTACTGAGGTTTACCTAAAACAAATATCTTTTACAGTTTCTATTTACAATGAAATAGATATTCTTTTTGTTGAATTACAAAAGAAATTCGATATTGAAATACTTATGAGAGACAATAAAGAAAGTATCAATGAAATTCATCAATTGATAGAAGGGTTAGACAAAGAATTAAAAGCAAACAAATTAGGCAAATTAGAAGACGATCAGAAAAAAAGAGACGACAACTTAGGACTAATCCTAAGTTTGGTTGGTCTTTTTGGTGCTGCCTCAGCAGTAATTGATTTGTATAATTTTTATCACAACCCAGATAGTATTGCTTTTTGGTGGTTACCATATTCTGTTATTTTTTCAGTTGGTGCTTATTTAGTGTGGTTTTATAAAAGAAAAAATAAGAAGGACGAATTCACAAACTAGCTAACCTTAAATCAGCTTGAAAAATACGCTGAGATATTGCAGCAAAACGATATTACATCAGAGCGAGGTGATATTGAAGAAGCCCTAACTGCCTCCAGCGCTTTGGGCGATGATGCCGCAACACCAAAAAACACAAGGCGCCATTATGCCCGATGCTATTACCCATGGCATCTCGGCCGAGCGAATGTATAGGTTTAAGCGTGGCTATGAAACTGGCGATATGAGAAAAGGAAACGCGTTTAATAAATTGATACAGTAATAATTTTTTTTAATGCAACAAAATATTTTTTATAAATAACATACAACTCATAAACCCCAAACAAGCAGCTGAGCTATTAAAATGTTGGGATGATAGTTTTATAGAGGTATTAACCAAGGATAAACCTGCCACATCAATAACTCAATCAAAAGAATCGTTTGACTTAGCACTCGAAAAATCATCGAATAAATTATTTAAATTTACATTTGACAGAATTAATTAAATGCAATGAGAAATATAATTATAGGCTATGTTATCAGGATGCTGATTTTACGTTTATAAATATCTAAATCAACTTATGAATTCAAAAGATTTTTTTCTTTCAATAAACAAACAGTTACTTCTAAAAACAAATAACACATTAAGTTTTTCAAGTAAAGAAGAAGAACGTATATTCAACTTCAGAAACGGAATACGTGCAGCTATTCTTGGAGCGTCTCGTGCAAATGAAATTGAATTCTTTGAAGAACTCCAGAAATTTTATGAAACAACTAATGTTCCATTATTGTCTATGGAATCTCATTTAATTTTGTGCAAAAATTTTATCAGAAACAAAGAAATTTTCAAATGCTTAAATTATTTGAATACAAAGTTAAAACATAAAGCATTTTCAAGTGAGCAGTCTTTTTGGGAATTAGTAATACGCAATCTTACCTCTTCTGTTAACGGAACATTTGAAAACAGTAAGTATAAACTTGATATTTTTATTAAAATTGCACTAAAATTATTTGTTAAGCGAGGCTATGAACTATTTCACCTTATTTTTAAATATGTATTAAATCATACAAAAGAAACCGTAAGCATTTGTTGGTCATCTCGTAATATGGGTCTTATAATACAAGCTACCTGTCTACCTCAAATGCAAGCACCAGTAATGTCCCACATATGGAAGGCATATAGTTTTTTAACTGAAATGAAAGCAGCTCCCGAATTGTACGAAGTTATTTTATTTCAAAATATAATATCAACACCAACTTCTTTCTTTCACCACAGAGATTATCATTCATTTTTTCAATATTTATATCGACGTATTCCAATAAATACTATCTATCGGGAAAGTTTCAGATCAAACGAAACCCTTTTCGAAGTTTATCTGATTAATCCTAAAATTTTTGAATTAATAGATTACAAACAATTAAATGAAGAGTACCTAAAGGTTTTTAATTTATCGACTTGGTCTTCATCAAGGATAGGTGAGTTTTCATCTTTTTTAATAGAAAAAATATTTAAAGAATATGGTATTTCAGTTTTTTTTGCAAAAGCCCATGTTGCAAAAAATTTGACAACTAATGAAAAAACATGGCTTAATGATGTTTTATTAGGCAAAAATTTAGTTTATTCAGCTAATCTTCCCTTTAGATTATCAAAAAAAGTAGCACATGAATTTAACACGCATAGTTATGACCCTTCGGAACAGCTAAGTAGTATTTCTGTAACTGAAGCACTCGTTCGCACTGCTTTATTTACAGAGGTTCAAGACATGGCCTTTGCAGCAGTAATTGCCAGAAAAATTAGAAACTTTTCGGAAAGTGAATTTTGGATTAAAACAATGTGTTTGTTATACCGAAATGGTTTAAGAGCTTCTACCAATAAACTAAATGAGCTATACGATTACATCCATTATCAAGTTTACCAATTAGAAAGAAAAATTGATTTTACAAGAAAAAAAATAAGCAATTTAGTTCAAGAATCAGATCAATGGCATGTTGCTATTCAATTTGCAAAAGTAAAAAAAGGTTTACAATTAAAACGGTTACCCGACTTTAACATTAAACCTTACTTCCTTGAAAGGAATAATTGTCGGTATGTAATCAAACAATTAAAGACAAACTATGAGCTAGCTATTGAGGGTAGGCAAATGAAGCATTGTGTTTTTACTTACACTTATGTCTGTTTGAATGGTGGGTCCTATATTTTTTCATTAAGGGAAATAACAAATAATATTGGAGGTAAAAAAACGACTGAAATCACACTAATAACTATTGAGGTAAATAATAATAGGATAGTACAAAAATTGGGAGAAAGAAATCGTCAATGTAATCAATTAGAAAATAACCTTATCGAAGAATGGGCTAAGCAAAATCAACTAACTTTATAAGTTCAGTAAAAAAGAAAACAGGTGTAGATGAAGAAAATACATTAAAAATTAATCTATGAAAAAATTAAAAAAATTCAACGACTTACCATTAACAGATGTTAGTTTTGAAGTAGAAGAGAGGTTTAAAAAAAACACCTTAATTAAGAGCTTAATTGATATTTTTGATAGTAATTTTTGGAGCTCAAAAGTTAGTGTTATTGGAAATTTAGCTTTAATACTAGTTATTTTAATTAGTACGCTCGAAATAATATTTAGTAGTTCAACATTTTCTAAAGCACATCAAAGCATTTTTGAAATATCTGATTATCTCACAAGTATTATTTTTTCCATAGAAATTTTTGCACGTTTTGCATTAGCACCATACACAAGTGCAGAATATAAAGGCAAATTTGGTAGAATTAAATATCTGTTTAGTTTTTATAACATTATTGATTTTTTATCAATTATTCCATTTTGGGGTGCTTTTTTTGGTTTTAGTTTTAGTGGCTCCTTAAAAATATTTAGAGTATTAAGAATTTGGCGAATTATTCGTTTTATACCCTCCTTTGGTTTTATTACCACTGCCTTGCAAAAGAAAAAAGACGAAATAAATGCATCTTTATTAGGAGTTATTTTTTTATCAATCACTCTATCGGCAATGATTTATCATGTAGAAAAAGATGCTGGAGGCAATTCATTTAAAAGTGTAATGCAAGTCTTAACCTGGTCAATAGGTAAATATACCGGAGACTATGGCGGTATAGCTAGTTATATCCCAATCACCTTATTCGGAAAATTATTGGCAACTATAAATGGTTTATTAGGAATTGCTTTGTTTGCATTACCAGCAGGATTAATAGGATCAGCATTTATTGACGAAATTGGCGAAAATAAAAAACGAAAAGAGCTCGAAAAACATGTTGAAGAAATAGATGATTTATTTGAAAAAAGTTATTTACCAAATAATACATTAAATAACAAAGCAGTTTATTATAGGCACTTAAAGTTTTATTCTATTCAGGCAGAGCTATTAATTTCTGAGGAAGAAATGTTAAAATGCATCAGGTTTCATCATAACTTCAGATGTCGTATCAAAAAAGGCGTAGACTCTATTTATCTTGAACGATTTAATTTAAATACTGGCTATGGCTTTAAAAAAACAAGTTCAAAAAATAAATTTTTTATAATTAATCCATTTGGTGAAATTCAAAATGGAATTAGTCATTTTACCTCATCAATTTCAGATATTTTAGATATTAATTATATTTCAGTAGAAACTAAAGTACATGATTTAAAAAATAATAAAAAAGAACTTATAAATTTTGATGAGCCACACTATTTTAATAGATATAAAGTAAACCCTTCTGATGTGCCTATAGAATTTCGTGAATTTATGGCGGATATTTATAGTATCGAATCGGATAATATAGTATTAGTGATTAAAACACATAAGGAAGGAATAGATGCTGATTTTATTGTAGATGAAATTAATGTAACTCAACAAAGTTCATATCAAAAAGATGATTTTTTTAATAATTTAAAAAGAGAAGCTAAACGAATTGAATATATAGGTTACGACGAATCTAAAAAAGAATTAAAAGATCTTAAAGTAGAAAAACGAATAAGAAAAAAAGATGAATTTGATTTTTCAGATTCAATTCATATGAACACAAAAGCCAATGTGATTATATTGTATATAAATGAAAAATATTTAATTAGCGACCATAATATTTATTATGCCATAATGCAAGAGCTTATCAATGTTATAAATTAATTTATATCAAATAAATATTATAATTAAAAAAATCTTTTTTAGTATTAAGCTATTTATCATCATATTGTAAAGCGAATTTTATCTACTAAATTAATTAATCAGAAAAAAATAATTTTAGATAATTTAAACTTTTAAATTATTAATAGTATCTTTATTTTTAAAATATAAATTAACTAATTATGAAAAAACTTATAATTTTTTCGCTGAAAAAAAATACCCCTTCAAATTATTTATTTTTAATTTTTATTAATGATATGAAAAAATTATTTAATCGTATTCAAATTATTTGTTTTGCTTTATTTATATTTTACTCACCAACTTGTTTAAAAGCTCAAAATACATTAGAGACTAATACTCAAGTAAAGTGTAAGGTTGGTATTTACATTAAAACTATACAAATTAAACAAACGGAAGAAACCTTTGATGTAGTTTTTTTTTGGTGGCTAAGAGTTGATTCAATAGATATTAAGAAGGATTATAGTTTTGTGAAAAATATAGAATTTATAAATGGCGATGCTGTTAGCGAAGTTGTAGAAGAGAGAATTGATTCGGTAAACAAATATTATTTTGTAAACGGTATTTGTAAAGCAACTTTTCCTTACAAAGCAGACTTTAAACAATTTCCATATGATAAACAAATTCTTAACATAGCCATCGAAAACACAACGACTAATTTTGATAACATGGTATATGTGCCAGACAATCAAAATTTATTTATAAACAAACTATCTGATAAAAATATTGATATACTAAATGGTGGGCGATTTAATATATCAAAATTAGATTTTCAATCTTCAGTTTATGCCTATCAAACTAATTTTGGCGATCCCGCTATCAATGGTTTTGATAAGTATTCTCGATTAAATTTTAGTATAGCAATTACCCACGATTCTTTTGAGGTGTTACAAAAAATAGCACTTCCGCTCGTCGTTGTATTAATTTTATCTTATTTGGTGTTCTTTATTCCTGATGAAGAAATAGGTACAGCTTCAGGATTAACTGTTACTGCTTTGTTAGCAGCCATTGCTTTTCAATGGACCATAAACGATTCTTTACCAAAAGTATCCTATATTATCTTAATTGATAAAATATTTTATCTGGTGTATTTCTTTATTTTTTATGCCATGACTCAAACTGTTGTTACTTTTAATTTGTCAAAAGGATCTGAAAAATTACAAAAATTGTCAGATAGACTTGAGTGGCATTCAAGATATCTTTTCCCAATTTGTTTTATTATTGGCTTCTTGGTTCTTATTAAAAGTGTGAACTAATTTGGCTCCTAGTAAATTTATTAAATGAATAATATAAGAGTAACAAGCATTGACCTGTTGAGAACTATTGCAATTATTATTATGATTATTGCTAACTCCAGCCCTTACATTCTCCTTTCACCACATTCAATTTTGATAAGAATTATTTCATCTCTTGCTGCGCCATTGTTTATTTTTTTGTCGGGATTTTCTTTGTTTCTTTCATTTAATAAAAATCAAAATTATAGAAATAAATATTTTCAGGTTTTTTATTTATTTTGTTCAGCTACTTTGCTAGATATTACTATTTGGCATATTATGCCATTTCAAACTTTTGATGTTTTATATTTAATTTCTTTCGGTCTTTTAATTAATATTTTAATTTTTAAATTAAACCTGAGTTTAAAATTAATAGTAGCTTTTCTTTTTATTTGTATTTCATTTGTACTTCAAAATATTTTCTATTATAGATTTAATATTCCTGATATTCAATTACAAAATACAAATTGGTCGCAATTTAACTGGGGTTCTATATTTGAATTTAGACGCTGTTTTATTGATGGCTGGTTCCCAATTTTTCCTTGGATAGGAATTGCAATTCTAGGGCATATTATTGCTCAAAAAATTGAAATAATTATTCAACATAAAAATCTTATTAAATGGTCGAGCCTATTTTTAATTTTAATATTTGGATTTTTTTTGATTAATAAAGAATTAGTATCTCCAGAAAGACAAGGTTATTTAGAGTTGTTTTACCCACCATCTCTATTGTTTCTCTTTTTTGAACTTTCATTTATCTTATTTTTATTTTCGCTAGTATATAATCTAAAAAGTATAAACAGTCCTAAATTTAAATTTCTTATCATTTTAGGTCGAAATAGTTTGCTCATTTATTTGTTTCATGCTTTAATTATATCTTATGTTTTGCAATCTTTTTTTACTCCGCTACCGCTATTTTTATTTTTGCCCACTATTTTAATTTTTATTTTAACTTGTTTTCTTTTTGCATTTATTGTTGAATGGATAGAAAAAAATAATTATTTAAAATTTTTACCACGCCCTCTTAAATCTGTTTTAGGTCTAAAATAATTCAAAAAAATATTTATTAAAAATTATTTATTTATTTATTGGATTCGAGCTTGAACGTAAATTTTTAGTTCATAAAGTCAAATGGAATTTAGTTTCAAAACCTAAAAAAGATTTTTACAGACAGGGCTATTTGTTTTCTGATTCTAACAAAACTATTCGTGTAAGGCAAACTAACGATAAAGGATATATAACAATTAAAGGAGTATCTTTTGGTTTAACACGACCAGAGTTCGAATACGAAATCCCCAGAGAAGATGCAGAACAATTACTTAATAAATTTTGTGAATTTGAATTAATTAAAGTTAGATACAATATAGTGTATAAAATAAAGTATGGGAAGTAGATGAGTTTTTGAACGATAACTTAGGTTTAATTGTTGCTGAAATTGAGCTCATTAGTGAACAAGAGCAGCTAGAAATACCAGGTTGGGTTGCAAAAGAAGTAACAGATGATAATAAGTATTATAACTCTTGTTTAGCAAAAACTCCATATTGTAATTGGGGTATATGATTTTTTTATTACTTTTAATCATATGAAAAATTTAATCCTTGAAAAAGTTAAAAAGGCTCCTTTTGTTTTTATAGATAATAAAGAAGTAAATGAAAAGTTAAAAAACAAACCCTTAATTCGTGTTTTAGTAGATATTTTAGATGGTGATTTGTGGTCTTCAAAAGTTAGTTTTTTTGGTAATACGTTTATTGTTTTTTTAATATTATTAAGCACTTTTGAAATCATTTTTGTTACCGATCCTAATTTTATTGATTACGTTTCTTTTTTTAAATTTATTTATATAAGCACGAGTATTATTTTTTCTTTCGAATTTTTAACTCGTATTCTTTTGGCTGGATATATCAACCCAGAATACAAAGGAATTCATGCGAAAATTAAGTACCTTTTTTCATTTTATGGTTTAGTTGATGTTTTATCAATTACCCCTTTTATTTTTGGAGTTTTTGGATTTAACGCTTCAAATTATTTAACAGTTTTAAGAATATTTAGAGTTTGGCGCATTGCCCGCTACATTCCATCATTTTCAAATATCTCTCAAGCTTTTAATAGCAAACGAAATGAAATTTTGGTAACTTTATTAGGAGTTATTCTTTTGTCTTTAACAGTATCGGCCTTTATTTATTACGCCGAATTGGCAAGCGGCTCTAAAGATTTTAAAAGTATTAGTAGTGTTTTTTTATGGTCAATAGGAAAGTATACCGGAGATTATGGCGCCATTGCCAGTGCAGCACCCATCACTCTTATCGGAAAAATTTTAGCAACCATCAATGGCCTCCTCGGCATCGCATTATTTGCCATACCTACTGGTTTACTCGGCTCTGCATTCATTGATCAATTATCCGCACAAAAACAAAAATTAGCTATTGATAGTAAAATAAAAATAATTAATAATCAATTTGAGCAATCTGTTGGTGGTAAAAGTATTCTTGTTAACCGAAAAGCTTACGGTCGTTTTTTTGTTTTTGATACCATTCAATCTCGTTTTATGTTTTCTGATGCTGAAATTTTAGAGTGTATTCGAGAAGCAAATAACCTTCGATTTCGAGCCATGAAATCAAGTGTCGATATAAAATATAACGATACAAAATTAATTGAAAGGTATGTTAAAAATCAAAGTTATGGTTGTAGAATTATAAATGAAGATTCTAAAATTGTAATTGTTAATCCTGTCGGAGAAATCGAACGCTGTATTAGCCATTTTGTCTATACAATTATCGATAATTTGGGTTATAATTATATTTCTAGAGAAAAAAGATTTTCTGTTAATGGGTTAGATGTTGGTGCAAATAGCTCTATCTTTTTTGCTAATTATGAAAGCTATGATACTACAAACTTTCCTATAGAATATAAAGATTTTATGTTTGATCTTAAAAATATAAATAAAGATGATTTTGTGATTGTTTTTTCTTCTGGCGCCAGTGGAAGAGGTGATTTTATTTTAGAATATGGCAATAAACAAGGTGTTAACGAAATTACGCTAGGTACTTCAACCATTTATAATGAAGAATTATTAAATACTTTTCATAATAATTTAAGTCAAAATTCAACCATTAATGTTAAAACAGCTAAAGCAACTTCCGAAGGTTTTACATTTAAAATTGAAAATCATACTATTGGTAATTATGATCAATCCTGGATTGGTAAAACAATACATCGATTAACAGGTGCTAATGTTTTAACAGTTTATATCAATATTAATATTCTTATTGGCGACGACCCAAAATATTACTCAGCTTTGAGTGTATTAATAAATACTTTAGAGCAAACTTTTGGTAATAATAAAAAATCAACCTAAACTTATATTTTAATCTATTAATTTAAACAATATGAATTCAATCGAACCAAATATAAATCTTAACCAAGCTTTTTTTAGTCCAGGTGACGACTGCTTAAACCATATTATTGACTTAATCAGTAAAGCAAAAACTCATTTAGACATATGTGTGTTTACAATTAGCGACGATCGCATTAGTAGAGCCCTATTAAGAGCTAAACACGATGGCTTAGAAATAAAAATAATTACCGATAATGATAAAATTTTGGATGCCGGCTCTGATATTAAAAATTTAAGTAACGAAGGCATTCCTGTTAAAGTAGATAACACCCCCAATCACATGCACCATAAATTTATGATTGTTGATCGCGAAATTATTTTAACAGGTTCATACAACTGGACGAGAAGCGCCGCCTTGTATAATCAAGAAAATGTGCTGTCAACCAACGACAAATTTTTGGTAAATAAATTTTCAGAAGAATTTAATAAACTCTGGATAGCCTGCGATAAATTTTAATAAATTTAAGGTAAGCTCATGTTACATAAGTATTTGAGTGATTAAATAATTTGGATAGCATTAAGAATGATTGATCAGAATAATTATGCACTTCTGCTACTCTTCTACCAAGTGTTTTTCTAAAAAATTAATTTTAATAGACTTCAATAGCGCCTAATTCAACCCGTAAGCAATACAAAATATAGAGTCTAAAATTAATACAAATTCAAAAAAAGTCATATTTCGAGAGAAAAAAAAATTAAAAAAAAATTTTTACAACAAGCCCAATAATTTGAATTGCCCCTCATGTTTTATAAAGTACTTTTATAATAGTGTAGTTAAATATCTCAAACTCCCAATTATTTATATTTTATCTCTAATATGCACATAAGAAGATAAATGGTATGCCAAGGGCGGGGATAAATGGGGAGGGGGGCTATTCCAAATAGTATTGTTCAATACTTAGTATCATGTACACATAAACGTCTACTGTGAATTATTTTTTTCGCAGAATTCCTTTGTTTTCAAGGTCTTTGCAATGGCGTTAAACAAAAAAAGTCACCATTTCTGATGACTTTCCTCTCTTGGTAGCGGGAGATCAGGCGATTTCTAACTTTTTAGAAGGGTATGAATTGGTGGTTGATTTGTGGAAATACATGAATAGGCGAGATGATTAAATTCATCGCCAAATCCTTATTTTACTGCATAAAGTAATTTTATGCGCACAATGAATCATAGAGCTCATCAATTTCGCCCTCTGTTATTCCAAGGTAAGTTCTAGTCACAGTTGTATTTGAATGGTTAAACAACCTGGATAACTCCATGAATGATTTATTGGAATAATTGTGCACTTCTGCAACTCTTCTTCCAAGTGTTTTACGGAATGTATGTGATGAAATATTTCCATCCACCTTTATTTTATAGTGCTTGCAAATTTCTTTGAACTTTACGTTTACATAACTTTTGTCAATTGCTTTAGTGCCGAACCGATTTATAAACAATAGGCTGTCCTTCTCATTGTTTAAGTATTTAGGTATCACTCGATCCAAAATCACTCGAAGATCTTTGTTGATTTTGATATTTCTTTCCTTACCTGTTTTGCGTTCAATTATTTTAAACTTTTTATTATTCAAAACATCGGATAATTTTAGTTTTAATAAATCACCGATTCGAAGACCTGTATTTACTCCAACAGCAATCAGTAAACAAAACTTGTAATTTTTGTCTCTTTCAAGTTTTGCAACCAAACTCAGATAGGTTTCCCAAGGTAGAAATGTAGTCGTTGTATTTTGTCCAATTAAGCTCATATATCTTATACTTATATATCCAATATAGTTAAGTATAATTTAATGTGCAAGTCTCAAGGCATAATAATTCGTGAAACCCTTATATATAATGGATTTAGCGTTTTATGTTATACTTTCTATAAAAGTATAAGTTGTCACTGGTATTACAACTTTGAAGATCGATTAAGACTTAATCAATTATTATTTTTTTGGGGTGGGGTCAAAAACCATACTTCAAATTTTCTAAAATATTTTTAAAATGCACTTGTTTTGGATATTTGATATGGCTTAATGTCTGGTAGGAATTTGACTTATATTATTGTTAATCAGTTAACTTTAATACAAAACTAGTTATTTCGGGGTGATGTTATTTCTCGGAAGTAAATTCATGAATCAAATTAGAATTTAGGCTAATTAAGCTTTTATAAATTGCTATTTATCACCAATATTATTTATAAAAGTCTCAATAAAAAGAATCAGTAAGTTGCTTGGAGAAGATTTAGTTATAAAATGAATTAAAGTGAGGCATCCATCCAGCTATTATCACCAATTTCTCTTATAAAAAACACCCGATAAAAACTTTGGGTACTACCAAAAAAACCATCACGATCACAATAAATGCCACTATGATTATCAACACGAACATTATCAGGATTAAATGGTAGTATTTTTTTTGACATTCCTAGAAAACCACTACTCTCTGTAAAGGGTGCTTTTAAGTAAACTTCTTTGTAGTAATCTCTTAGTGTTTTATATCCTTGCGATTTAGCAATTCTTTTATCTTCCTCAATAGTTTCACGCCATATTTGCTCCTCTTTTTCTCTATGTTCTGATTCTCGAACACTCTTTTCCAAAGACTCGTTATGAAATCTACAAGCTGGGCAAACAAAGAAGCCACTATTTAAAACATTACCGCATTTTTGACAATTGTAACCCATAATTTTTATATTTTTCTTATTAGTTCACTTAAAATATAAAAGGTAAACGTAAAATTAAAAATATTTTCAAAACGTCATGAGTTATTTCAGTGTGATGTCAATATCAATCTTTCAGGATAATATATCCTACAAATTAAAATTGTTTAAGTCAATTGATTCTGTATGTCTTTTGTATAGCCTACTTTTCAGCAATACAGTTTCCTCCAGTTGAACAATTTCTATGGTTTATCTTTTCACGGGCATCAGCATAAGATTTGCTGTATCCATATGATTTTCCGCATTTACGACAAACAACATCGAAATTGTTTCCAAAAGCTGAAGCAATTATTTTCTCAGCATTTCTACTACTTTGCATAGCTCCTGTATAAACTCTAGCTGAAAGATCTGCAACATTCTTTCTATTGTCTACAAGTTCTATAAATTCATTATAGTTTTTATAGTCCTCATTAGTAAAATC
>Ga0209597_1000418_pt1 | contig 28197 bp, 29 predicted proteins | sample M_140625_MF_Meta_FD_187316 | JGI IMG/M metagenome (GOLD analysis project Ga0209597, IMG submission 187316) | Freshwater microbial communities from Lake Montjoie, Canada to study carbon cycling - M_140625_MF_MetaG (SPAdes) (version 2) | ecosystem: Environmental > Aquatic > Freshwater > Lake... | reverse complement strand
GCACCCATCAGTTGGAGACGTTCGCGGACTCGGTGTGTTCTGGGCAATTGAACTGGTACGTAACCGCGAAACGCGCAAACCACTTGTTCCGTTTAACGCTGGTGGCGCAGATGCCAAGCCAATGCTTGACTTTGCTGCTGAGTGCAAGAAGCGCGGCCTGTGGCCGTTCGTCCACTTCAACCGCACGCACGTTGTTCCACCGTGCAACGCAACGCCAGACGAAGTTCGTGAAGGTATTGCAATTATCGACGAAGCGTTGACCATCGCCGACTCGTATTACGAAGGCTGATCGTTGTCGGGTTACAGCTGAGCTGTAACCCGCACTGAACCAACAACATTGCCGTGGCCCATAATGGGCGACTCAAACGCGCGCGCGTCAACGTTGCTGATATCAATTCCCAATGCCTGAAGCGCAAACTTCATTACTGGTGGGCGTGCACGATTTGCACCATCTGAAATTTTTAGCGCTATTGCTCTGCCATCTGGCATGGCAATTGCAAACACTCCTTCAGCGCCGTCTTTACCCATTAACCCAGGAACACCCTGGATTAATAAGGTGATGTCACGTGTTGGCCCACCCACCATTTCCGGATGCGTTCGCATGGCATGCGCAACCTGAGACGCAGGCGTGCCTTCCCTGGCGATGGCAACTGAACGAAACGCACGTGCCAATCCAGTCAGTGAAAGTGCATGAGCAGGTGCACCACAACCATCAATGCCGATGTACGACGCATCTTCGCCCGACAATTCAGGAACCATGTCGGTAATGCGTTGTTGCAGTGGATGATCGACATGTAAGTACGAGGCACGATCCCAGTTGTTGTGCACACAGGTTGCCAGCATGCCTGAATGCTTGCCCGAGCAATTCATTTGCAAGGCTGATTTAGCGTTTCCAGCACGTAAGGATGCGTCGTGCGCTTCCGGGTCGAGCGGATAATCAGCAGTATTGCCTAAGTCGTTTGGCGTGAGCCCAGCAGTTGCCAGAATTTCTGTGGCTGTTCGTAAGTGTTCCTCACGCCCATCGTGGCTTGCACACACCAGCGCAAGCATGCGCGGCGGCAGTTGCAATCCGCTGGCCACCATTGCCGTTGCTTGAATCGGTTTTGTTGATGACCGCGGAAACACAATCGCTCCAGGGTCGCCAAGTGCAAACTGCACCGAGCCATCTTGCGCAAGTGCGACCACTGCCCCATAATGCAGTGACTCGTCGTGACCATTGCGTGTTGAAACTGCCAATTCAACAAACGCGTCTGACAATGGTGAATTACTCATCGCAGCGCATCCACCAACATCGACATGAATTTTTCATGACTTGCGCGTGTGACCACAATGGCGTTTGGCTCTTGATGCATGACACCTAGCGTGTCCATGACGACCATGCCACGAGTGAGTGCAGAACTCGTTTCTGCAGCGAGATACCAATGATGCGCTTCGGTTGCAATACTGGTGTCAATTGCATACGCCATGGCAATTGGGTCGGGAAGATCAAACCCATTCAAGTGTGTTTCTTCTGCACAGAACTTTTCAAGCACACGTTGAATATCTACTGAAAAACTTGCTCTATCAGTACCGAGCGAACGAATCATCGCCGACTCCTGAGGCGTCACCACCGCTTCAGTCCGTGAAATATCCCAACCCACGAACTCCAGATGCATTCCCGACTGCAACACAATGTCCACGGCTTCTGGGTCAACCCACATGTTGAACTCGGCTACTTGCGTGACATTGCCAATGTGATCTGCAACCGCACCCATCACCACGCAGCGCTTGACTGTTTTGGCAATGCTTGGGTCTTGCTGCAGTGCGAGCGCGATGTTGGTGAGTGGCCCAAGCGTGACTAACTCGATATGACCAGAATGCGCATGGAGTGCCTCAATGAGCTTGTCTACTCCACTACCCGGCGTTGGAGTACGGCCAGACAGTTCAAGTCCGATATCTCCCATTCCGTCTTCGCCGTGCACGAACTGTGCTGTTCCAAGCTCTCGCACAAGCGGTTTTGCAGCTCCTGCATATATTGGCATCGTTGCACCGCATATCTCTGCTGTGTACAACGCGTTCTGTACTCCCATGTTGAGTGGCACGTTTCCTGCCACAATCGACACCCCGATTACTTCAATGTCTGGGTGCATAAACGCCATAATCAGCGCTACTGCGTCATCGCTTGCCGTATCGGTATCAATCCAAAATTTACGTTTCATCGGCAGACACCGTAACACTCGTAGTATCGGCGTATGGCCAAGAACCGCAAGAGTGTTGGCAGTTTGATTAACGAATATGAAGCATCGGGGAAACTCACTGCAAGTGAGGCCCAGGAGTTTCGAGATGCACCAATGTGGTCCATTCCCTTTTCGGACATTGCCTCATATCTTGGTGGATCAGTCATCTTTGTCGGCCTGGTGTGGATTGTTGCTGCTCTTATGCACGACATGTCTCAGCCAAGTATTGATGCAGCATTGTTCATTGCATCATGTGCGACGGCGATTCTTTCCTACAAATTAATGAAGAAAGGTGGCAGGCTCAACACACTTGGAGAGAGCATTGCCGCAGTTTCAACTATGACCTTTGCAATTGCAATTGGTCTTCTTCTTGACATTTGCAATGTGCATAGTGATTACATTCTGCTGATTGCATCAGCAATGGCACTCGCGATTGGTATTGGACTGTCATCACGCACAACGTTCATCGGCACAATCATCATCGTCTCAGCAACTCAACCATTTATGGCAGGAGCAATTACTCAATTTCTTCCCAATACGTCTGTTGCTCCATTGCTGTTTGTTGGCTCTGGAACGGCGCTCATGTTGTTTTCGCTGCGCAACATCGGGCTTCGATTTGTTGCTCGGGGTGCAGGCGCAGCCAGCATATTGATTGCGGCTATCGCGTATTCAACTTGGGACAACAACACTTGGCAACCAATCATTGGTTTCGCAATTGTTGGTCTGTTATTCATCTTTGGAGCCAAACGAATGCATTTGGAAGTCGTTGCAGCGGGTGGATTAGGGGTAACCGTCATAACTGGCGTACTTGCTGGTCGACTATTTAACTCTCCGTTAATGCAGGGCTTATCAGTTATTGGAGTCGGCGTAATAATTGTTTTCACCTCAATCGCTATTTCCAAAAAAGGCAACGCCGTCACCTAGAGTCTCGTTATGCGTTGGCGATTCCGCACTCAAACTTCCTTGCGTATTGTCGCTACAACGTTGATCACCGTTTCGCTTTTTCCGCGTATTGCTTTAGCCGAGAACGAAGGTGCAAAGTACGTTTTCCCGTTTGCCAAAGTTGCGGTTCAATATCCCAAAGATCACTTGCACTATCCGGCAGTCGATGTTGAAGGCTGCTATGCGCGCATTCTTGCACCGACAGCTGGTGTCATCTCACAATTGCATCGTTTAGACAAATGGACTCCTGAAAACGATTCACCTGGAACACGCGGTGGCTTATCCATCACAGTGCAGGGTGATGACGGGGTTCGCTACTTCTTCTCTCACTTGGGACGAATAAAAGTTGTGAAAAATCAACGAGTGTCTGCTGGCGACTGGATAGGCGTAATGGGCTCAAGCGGAAATGCGCGAATCACGCGCTGCCACACGCACATGGGTATTTCGCGTGTGTGCCCACTAGCCGAGGTGTATTTACTACAAGGCGAAATTTGGCCACAGCAGTACCTGGACGCATGGAAAACAGGCAAGCAACTTTCACCACGTAAGGAAATCGCTCAACTAGAAAAGAAAGATCCACTTGGCTGCTCACGTTCGCGAGCAGATTCCGCCATTGACGGGACGAGAAGTTCTTAGATCAGACCAAGTTGGCGAACAGCATCGCGCTCTTCGCCAAGTTCTGCAACTGACGCATCGATACGTGCGCGACTAAACGCATCGATATCAAGCCCCTGCACAATCTTGTACTCACCGTTTTCGCAGGTGCACGGGAATGAAGAAATGAGGCCTTCTGGCACGCCGTAGCTGCCGTCCGATGGCACCGCCATTGATACCCAATCGCCTGCAGGAGTTCCCTGCACCCATGAACGCACGTGCTCCAAAGCGGCATTGGCAGCAGAAGCAGCTGACGATGAACCGCGAGCCTTGATCACTGCAGCACCACGCTTGGCAACCGTTGGAATATACGTGTCCTCAATCCATTGCTGATCGTTTATCAGTTGTGCAGCATTCTTGCCATCAACTTCTGCATGGAACAAGTCTGGGTATTGCGTTGTTGAGTGGTTGCCCCAAATGGTCATCTTCTTTACGGAAGTAACCGGGCGCCCAACTTTTTGAGCCAACTGACTTACTGCACGGTTGTGATCGAGGCGCGTCATGGCAGTGAACTGGCGTGGGTCAATGTTTGGTGCGTTGTGCATAGCAATGAGCGAGTTGGTGTTTGCAGGGTTACCTACAACAAGCACCTTTACGTTCTTCTTCGCATTTGCACTAATTGCTTGGCCCTGTGGTTTAAAAATTCCACCGTTTGCCGACAACAGATCGGAACGCTCCATGCCATCTTTACGTGGCATCGCTCCAACCAACATGGCAATATCGGCGTCGCCAAATGCAACGCTGGCATCGTCGGTGCAGACAACATCGACCAGCGAGCTAAACGCACAGTCATCAAGTTCCATCTTTACGCCACCGAGCGCACCGAGCGCTGGTGTTACTTCAAGGAGTTGCAGAATGACTGGGGTGTCGGGGCCAAGCATTGCGCCTGAGGCAATGCGGAATAACAGGCTGTAACCGATTTGTCCGGCTGCGCCGGTGATTGCAATTCGAACTGGTGTTGTCATGGCGAAAACCTTACTTCCCTATTGCTTGCATGATGAGATCTGCGTAGACCTTTTGGCCTTCATTATTTAAGTGAACTTTGTCGCCGTACAGATATTCAGGGTGTTCCTCGGCAATTTGATACCAGTCCAACACCTTCACATTTCCATATTCATTTGGCATCGCACGGACGAGGGCATTATTCGGGTCTTGCCACGCCCTCGTTGGAACATGCGCTGTGAGCAAAAGCACCAAATCAACATCTTTCAACGGAACCATAATCTCGTCCAACGTTTTCTGGTCGACATAGTTGTTCGTTCCTAAGTGAATAATGACGAACTCACCTAGGCGATTAATTGACTTCACGTAGTTTGCAATTTCTAACGCCTGCCTGAATGGGCGGCTCTTCAGTGCATCAACTGTGATTCCACGATCGGTAAGAATTCGCGCGGCGCCCAACATAACGGAGTCGCCGATAGCAAGGATTGGAATCTGTTGCCCATCAAGTGTGGTGGTCTGTGTTCCCGGAATCGTCGTTACGTTTGGGTCTGGCGCAACAGTTGTTCCGAGCAGGTTCTGCACTGCACCTTCTCCGCTTTTAATGCTTTCTGCGATTTTCCCCTGACCGGTTCCAATTGCCAAACTCACAATTGAAAACACAGGAAGCACGGCTGCAACTACGCCAAGTGCAAACACTTTGTTACGCCGTTCGGTGTCGGCATCGGTTCGCGGGAATCGCAACTTGTGCCACGTTTCGCCAAGCCGACCTTCACGCACTGGCATTTCAATGAATCGGTACGACAATTCGGTGAGCACCAAAATGACGATGAACAGCACGATGAACTGCGGAAGATTCAGATAGTTGCTCGCAACCTTGCGATACAGCTGAAACACTGGCCAATGGAACAGGTACAGGCCGTACGAGCGGCGACCGATATAAGTGAAAACAGGATTACCCAACACCGCGTTGCCCACGAATGATTGCGGATGAACTGCGGCAGTGATAATCGCACACGTTGCAACGCCCACGAGCAGGAACCCACCTTGGAACAGTGGGTCGTACCCACGGATGCCGCCAGTTTCAGCAACAAATACCACGTCGTGGAATGTCCACATCAAGTAAGCAAGTCCGGCCATTCCCGCAACAGCAAATGCTGAAACGATGTGGCGATCATTGGAATTATGTGAGCCAGTGAACATTGATGGTCGGAACCAGAACGCCAATGCTGCTCCGAGAAACAGACCGCCGGAGCGTCCAATGGTTCCTAGGAACAAAAAGTCGAGACGCGAAACGGCATGCCCAAACAACGAGATGTATTGCTCTGGGGTTTCGATAGGCGTTCCACGAACACCGGGCGCGTATGTCGTTGCGACATACATGGCGATTGCAACCGAAATACCGAGGAAGATGACGCCCAATTTTGCCGGCTTACGCCCGTACTTCTTCAACACCACTGCAATGAGCACCGGCCACACCAAATAGAACTGTTCTTCAACGGCAAGTGACCACAAATGTCGAAGCGGATCGAGTGCGCTTGCATCAAAATACGAAGCACGAGCCCAGATTTTGAACCAGTTAAATATGTAGATGAACGCCGCAACAACATCGCCGCGAAGTTTGCCCAATTCAGCGCGCTCAAACAGCGAACAGTAAACAGTTACTCCCAGGAGCAACGTCCACAGTGCCGGCAATAAACGACGCGCTCTACGCATCCAGAATGCGCGGAAATTGATGCTTCCGCTCTGCTCAGATTCAGTGAGCAACAACAGCGTGATTAAGTATCCGCTGATAACGAAGAACACTTCTACACCGAGAAAACCTCCATGTAGCCAATTCTTATTTGCGTGGTAGACCACCACAGCCAACACCGCAATTGCGCGCAGCCCATCAAGGCCGGGCAAATATGAAATGGATTGCTGGGGGCGATTCACTTAACGAAGGTTATTTACAATTTCGGCCATCAGCGAGCCAGCTTCGGTTGGGTTAAGCCCAATCTTGACTCCTGCCATCCGCAATGCATCCATTTTCCCTTGAGCAGTTCCCTTGCCGCCAGACACAATCGCGCCAGCATGGCCCATTTTCTTACCTGCTGGTGCAGTTACTCCTGCGATGTACGCACTCATTGGCTTAGTTACGTGGTTGGTAATGAATTCAGCAGCTTCTTCTTCGGCTGATCCACCAATTTCACCAATCATGATGATGGCGTGTGTTTCTGGGTCTGCTTGAAACTCTGCCAAGCAATCGACAAACGATGTTCCAGGTACTGGGTCGCCACCGATTCCAACACACGTGCTGACGCCAATTCCCTGTTGCTTCAATTCGTACAGCGCCTGATATGTGAGTGTTCCAGAACGCGACACAATGCCAACGTTTGGACCAGATGCGGTTGGTAACTGCGCAATTTCTCCAGCAGTAATTCCGATGTTGCATTTACCCGGACTAATAATTCCTGGGCAGTTTGGTCCGAGCAATCGCGTTGCAGGAAAGTCGCGCTGCAATGTTGCGAACACGCGCGCCTCGTCTTGCGCTGGAATTCCTTCGGTGATGCACACCACAAATCCGATGCCGGCGCGAGCTGCTTCAAGAATTGCTGCTGGTGCTGCTTTCGGCGGCACTGCAATAAACGAGGCGGTTGCACCCGTTGCCTTCACTGCATCTTCAACTGAATCGAAAACAGGAATTCCTTCAACGTCTTGCCCTGCTTTTCCAGGAGTTACTCCACCCACAACTTGAGTGCCGTATGCCTTGTTACGCAAGCCGTGGAAACGTCCTTGTCCGCCAGTTAAGCCTTGAACAATGACCTTGGTGTGTTGATCTACGAAAATTGCCATGACGTTCCCTTACTTAGCCAACGCGACAGCTGCGCGAGCAGCTTCGAGCATGGTTGGTCGACTGGTGAGCTGTGAATCTGGAATACCTGCCTCAGCAAGGATCTTGCGGCCCTCTTCGGCATTCGTTCCATCGAGACGAATAACTATTGGCGCACGAAGCGTTACGCGCTTCACTGCTTCAACAATTCCCTTGGCAACTTCTTCGCCACGGGTAATGCCGCCGAAAATGTTGATGAAAATACTCTTTACTTTGGCATCGGAGTTAATCACTTCAAGAGCTGCCGTCATCAGTTCGGCGTTTGCGCCGCCACCGATATCGAGGAAGTTCGCTGCACTGCCGCCAACTTGATTCACCACGTCCAAGGTGCTCATTGCAAGGCCAGCGCCATTAGCAATGATTCCCACTGTTCCATCGAGACCGATGTACTGCAGGTTCTTTTCACGAGCCAATTGTTCACGTGCATCGAGCTCTTCGGTTGCTGCATACTCTTCCCACTCGGGATGGCGGAAGGCCGCATTGCTATCAAGGCTCACCTTCGCATCGAGTGCGTGCACTTCACCGGTTGGCTTCAAAATTAATGGGTTGATTTCCGCAAGATCGCAATCGCCCTTGGTGAAGCACTCATACAACTTCACCAACATGTCGGCAACGCCATCAAGTGCCTTCTCAGGGATTTTTGCATCAATGCATGCTTGACGAGCAGTTGCTAGTGGCAAACCGACAATTGGGTTGATGTGCAACTTCACAATTGCATTCGGATCTTTTGCCGCAACATCTTCAATTTCCACTCCGCCTTGTGCAGACAACATCAGTAAGTGCTGCTTTGCAGCACGGTCAAGGCTGAACGACGCGTAGTACTCTTCGGCAATATCTGAAGCATGTTCAATCCATACACGCTTTACAACATGGCCCTTAATGTCCATGCCCAAAATATTTCCCGCGTGCAGACGAACTTCGTCTGCATTTGTTGCCAACTTGATTCCGCCGGCCTTGCCACGTCCACCTACTTGCACTTGGGCTTTCACGACAACTGGATACAGAGCCTTCTCTGCTTCTACAACAGCTTCTTCAACCGTGAGCGCAACGCCACCTGCCGAAACAGGAATGTTGTACTTGGCAAAATATTGTTTGCCTTGATATTCAAAAAGATCCATGAGCTTCTTTCTTGTTATTGCTCGCGGGCATCGAGCGCTTGCTCGAGCCAACTTGCGATGTCTTTCAACGATGAACCAGGGCCAAAGATTTCGCCAACGCCTTGATTGCGCAATTCACGCGCATCAGCATCAGGAATCACTCCCCCTCCAAAAACCAAAACATCACCAAGATTGCGCGAGCGAAGTTCTTCCATCACGCGTGGAAACAATGTGAGATGCGCACCAGACAACAACGACAGTCCAACTGCGTCTACGTCTTCTTGCAGAGCAGTTTCTGCAATTTGTTCTGGCAACTGATGCAGGCCCGTATAGATCACTTCGAAACCATGGTCGCGCAAAGCACGAGTGATGGTTTTGGCGCCTCGATCATGGCCATCTAGGCCAGGCTTGGCCACTACAACGCGGTAAGGACGTTTCACGACTACAGAACCCTACGCCCTTCGACGTGACCGATACCAACCCGCGGTTCGGCCCAAGAAGTAGGCACCGCCAAGCCACATCGGCAACACTTGAGACATGCCACGTTGGTCCAGTTCGCCCTTTACCCGTGCGGTATTACCAATAGTCGGGGGCATCGCATTTTTCGCAGCGCTATTTGGGTTGACGTGGTTGATGGCGACATTGGTCACGAACAAGGCCGAGTCGACAACCGTGCCCGGTGATCGAACATTCGTGGTTGGACAGGTCGCAGACATCGCCAAATCGATAGACGAGAACGGACCGGTGCTGTACCCAGACCTTCGTGACCCAGAGGGCAAGCGATCAATCGTGATCGAACACAACGGCACCGACGTGGCAAAAGGTTGGCAGGTGTATTACGCCTACCCCGCAGATAAATCTCCTGAATGTCTTGTCACACAAATTCAAAAGACTCACACCTTCACCGATTGCGATGGTCGCACGCTGACCGTTGAACAATTGACAGCTCCAACCGATGTTCGGCCAATCGTTGAAAACAGGACCACGTTGCTTATTGACTTACGGGGAACGATGAACCCCGTAACGCCGTAACGCCGTAACGAATTTATTGCCCAGATTTTTTGAGCGGTGCCCACGCAAGCGAGAGATGCTTCTCGCCAACTAAGCGAAAGCGAATTGCTGCTTCTGCTTTTTCACCTTGGCCACGAATGTTGATGATGATTCCTTCACCAAACGTTGGATGAACAATTTCATCACCTATGCGCAGACCATGATTTTCAGTTTGCATGTGCGCACTTGATACCGGAGTAACACTTGGGCCGGTTCGCGACAGTCTCGTTGTTGGCGCGTAGCCACGGTCGGCTTGTGATCGATAGCTATAACGCTGTGAATCGGCACCAGAATCGGTATTGCCTTCGCGTTCAATGAGTTCTTCTGGAATTTCGGCAAGAAAGCGCGATGGCGGGTTGTAGTTGGTGTTGCCAAACAAGCTTCTGCTCCAGGCATGACTGAGTACCAGGCGTTCTTTTGCACGGGTGATGCCCACGTACGCAAGCCTGCGCTCTTCTTCTAACTCCACTGGGTCGGTCAGTGCGCGGTTGTGCGGGAATATTCCTTCTTCAACGCCAACAATAAACACAACAGGAAATTCAAGACCTTTTGCCGAGTGCAGAGTCATCAGAGTGACGTGATTCTCTGAATCAATTTGATCGGTGTCGGCAACGAGTGCAACTTGTTCGAGGAATTCGTCTACCTGCATAAACTCGCTGGCTACACCAATGAGCTCTTGCACGTTTTCTTCGCGACCAGCAGATTCAACAGTGTCTTCAGCAACAAGTTCGGCAAGATAACCACTTCGCTCCATTGCGTGGCGCAACACCGGACCAGGCCCTTCTTCCAACATGGCTTGGCACTCATCAAGCAGTTGCATGAACGTGTTAATTCCACGCACGCCAGCTGCCCCCACTCCTGCTTCGGCTGCACGACGCAGAGCAAGTGCAAATGAGATGCCCGCTTCGTTGGCATATGCATCAACTTTTGTGACGGTGGTGTCGCCAATGCCGCGTTTAGGCACATTGAGCACGCGCTTAATGCTCACTTCGTCAAGTGGGTTAGACGCAAGGCGCAAATACGCAAGTGCGTCTTTCACTTCACGGCGATCGTAGAACTTGGTTCCGCCCACCACTTTGTAGGGAACTCCGCCATGAGTTAACGATTCTTCAAGCACGCGGCTTTGCGCATTGGTGCGATAAAACACCGCAAGATCGCTCCACTTGCGATGCTCCTGGTCGTGCAGATCTTTCAAACGCGCAATCACCCATTTGGCTTCATCGAATTCGTCATTGGCGAAATAGCGAACGATCTTCTCGCCTTTCCCCTGATCGGTCCACAAGTCTTTTGGTTTGCGCCCTGCATTGTTGGTGATAACTGCATTGGCGGCATCCAGAATGGTTTGCGTGCTTCGGTAATTTTGTGCAAGCACCACAGTGGTTACTTCGGGGAATGCATTTTCGAATTCCAAGATGTTGCGGAAGTCTGCACCACGGAAGCGATAGACGCTTTGGTCGGAGTCGCCCACAACACACACGTTGTGATGCAATGCACCGAGCATGACAACAATGGCGTTTTGCGCCATATTGGTGTCTTGATACTCGTCAATGAGAATGTGCTTAAAGCGCTCCTGATACACACGCAGAACATCGGGGTGTTGACGGAATAAGCGCACCACATTGGTGAGCAAATCGTCGAAGTCCATTGCTCCGGCGCGTTCTAGACGCTTCTGATATTCGCGATACACATCAACATATTTCTGGTCAATGGTGTTGTTCACTTGCTGCGCCGCATCGTGAGGAATAACCAGTTCGTTCTTCCACAAACTGATGCGTGCCTGCACTCCCCGAGCGCTGTAACGCTTTGGGTCGAGGCCTAAGTCGCGAATGCAATAGCCAACGAGACGTTGTGCGTCGGACTGGTCGTAAATAGAAAACGTTTTTGGATACCCCAAGTGATCTGCCTGAGCACGCAGAATGCGAACGCATGCCGAGTGAAACGTGCTGACCCACATTTGCTTGGCAACAGGACCAACAAGTGCTTGTACGCGATCGCGCATTTCCTGTGCAGCTTTGTTGGTGAACGTGATGGCCAAAATATGCATGGGGTGCGCGCCATTAGCAATGAGATACGCAATGCGTTGCGTAAGCACTCGAGTTTTACCCGAGCCTGCACCCGCGACAACAAGTAATGGGCCTGTTGGATGCAGCACTGCATCGCGCTGATCTGGATTTAACGCATCCAGATCAATGCTGGATGGCGGCTGCGAATGCGACACGAATTAAGCGCGTTGCGTAATTCGTACTGGCAATTTACGCGGACCACGAACTTGACCAAGGCTCCAAGTAACTGCACTTGGATTTGCAAGTTCAAACTTCGGGAAGCGTTGAATAAACACTTCAACTGCAACACGGAGTTCGAGACGAGCAAGGTTTGATCCGAGGCAGCGATGAATTCCAAGACCAAACGCGACGTGGCGGTTTTCTTCACGATCGATGATCACTTTGTCAGCATCAGGGAATACTTCAGGATCGCGGTTAGCGGCTGGGAAAGGAAGCAACACCGAGTCGCCACGCTTCACAGGGCAACCACCAATTTCGGCATCTTGGCTAACAATGCGCGCCATGGTGACCGGTGCATACATGCGCAACAGTTCTTCGATTGCTGTTGGCAACAACTCTGGTTCGTTCACCATTCGCTGCAAGTCGGATGGGTGTTGTGCGAGGTGCCAAATGGAAGAGCCAATCGAGCTCCATGTGGTGTCGATGCCGGCGACCATAAGCAAAATGATGGTTCCAACAACGTGTTCTGGTGAAAGCGGCTGATCGTAAATTTTTGCATTCAGCAAAAAGCCGATGAGGTCATCTTTAGGGTTTTCGATGTGATCACGCACATGCATTCCCAAATACGCATCAAGTTTTTCGAAAGCCCCTTGACGCTCTCCGAACTCGGCGCCAATTTCTTCAAGCACCATGTGAACGGTTTCGCGGAAATAGTCGCTGTCTTCTAACGGCAGACCAAGCATGCGTGCAATGACGTACACAGGAATGTTCTGTGCATATTGCACTGCAGCATCAACCGTTTCGATGTCGCCCATGTTGTCGATGAGGTCATTGCACAAGCGGCGAATTTCTGGTTCCCATTCGGCAACAACTTGCGGGCTAAATGCAGGAAGCAAGAGACGTCGTGCGTCTGCGTGAAACGGAGGATCGGACGTAATCGGTGGTGCGCCGCCAATAGGTGCCATCGAGATCCACTCTTCGCGAGGTGGCTTATTTGATAGCACTGCACCTTCGGACGAAAAATGGTCGGTATCACGTGCGACTGCCGAGACATCGGCATGAGTTACTGGCAACCATGCACCGCCGTAGCGATCGGTGTGGGCTACCGGGCAAGTTCCGCGCAACTGGTCCCAAATTTGGTGAGCGTTCTGGTTGTATGCCGGATCGGCGTGATCCCAGTCGGTTTCCCAACTTTGTACTGGTTTTACGGTTGCCATGCCAAAAGGATACTCATGGGTAAGGCAGACTTTCGTGTCGTGGCATCACTGTTTATTTTGTTACCGCCCTCGGAGGGCAAAGCAGAAGGTGGATCTGCGACGGCTAAATGGCGCGAAACATCTGGCACTTTTGGAAAGCAACTTGCCGCTCAACGAAGCGAACTTGTGGATCAATTGAAAAAAGTGAAAGGTGGTGACGAAAAACTCCTTGGTGTGAGCAAGGCCCATCTCGCGCGAGCCAAGGATGCGAATTCATCGCTACGGGGTTCTCCAACACTTGCCGCACACGAGCGATACACGGGCGTGGTGTGGGATCACCTCGACATTGCATCGCTCACTTCGACGCAGCGAACTCGCGCACTGAGCAGCATCGTCGTAATTTCCGGACTACTTGGAGCAGTCAGCGCGGCAGACCCAGTGCCCGATTACCGACTCAAGATGGGCGCCCGATTTGCACCATTTGGCTTGCTGTCCAAGTGGTGGCACGACTCGTTGTCAGAAACTCTGAATAAGGCCTTCAAAGGTTCGGTAGTCATTGATTTACTTCCTCAAGAGCATCGCGCCGCATTCACTCTGGACACCGAATTGCTTGGCGAATACTTTGTCGTTGGGCTAAACGAAAAAACCGGAAAAGCTGGTGGGCACGACGCCAAAGCGGCACAGGGAAAACTCGCTCGCCACATTGTTACCGAGTGCACTACCGCAAGCAAAGCGTTGCAGAGTTTGAAGAGTTTCCGAGACCCACGCTTTGTGGTGAAAATTGAAAAGTAATTACTTCAGTAATTTCAATTTCAAAAATTCTAAGACTCGCGCAACTCCCTCTTCCTGAATTTGTTCCGTAAGCACAGAGTGATCCTGCTTCGTTGACGACTCAAACTCCACAGCGACAAAAGCATCGCCAAGAAGTTTGCGCAACGAATCAAAACGTGTGCCAACCAACTTGTCGCCCGTAAAACGCAGGCCCAAAACCTGACATCCAGCTTGCGCACGCTCAACAATTCGCGCTTCATCGCTTGGGCTGAGGTTGAGATCTGCAGAGCGATGTGCGCCAACTGCAAACGGCATCGACGGTTGCGATAAAACAGGCGCAACCATGATGTCGTCAACCATCATTCCAAGCGCGAAACCGCCACTGAAACACATGCCCACTGCGCCAACACCAACGCCACCAACTTCACTATGAATTTGCTGCGCAAGTGCGCGTAGCCACGAAATGATTGGCGATGTTTTGTGCATTGCCATGGTGGTGAACTCGCGTGAAATACAAATTTTGCTCATGGATGATGCGATGTAACCACCAGATGGTTCGCGTCCCACTTCGCCAACGAGGAGTGGCATGACCACGGTGAATCCCTGTGCAACTACACGTTCTGCAAACTCCAAAACTTTTGGTGTGATGCCTGGAATTTCATGCACCACTACAACCGCTGGGCCACTGCCCTTGCGATACGTCTCGTGCGTTACTTCATCATGAGTGAACGTTGAATGGTCCCAGCCAGGAATGCTCATAGACATATTTCCTATCTTGGTCGAACTACGCCAACAACCTTCGACCAGTACACAGCACTCACCTTCACAACATCGCCTGTTCGTGGAGCATGCACCATCTGACCGTTACCCAAATACATAGCCACGTGGTGAATTGGATACCCACTAAAAATCAAGTCCCCAGGCTGAATGGCCGCCGTCGGAATCCGATTCAGACCTGCATATTGCGTGCGCGATGTGCGTGGAATTCCTACTCCTGCCACTCCCCATGCCCACGATGTCAGACCAGAACAGTCAAATGAATTTCCCGGCGACTTTGACCCGAATCGATAGCGAACGCCCAGCTGCGAAAGTGCTGCACGAATCGCTGCGCCAGCCTTTGATGAAGCCGGCGCAACATTGGCGTATTTCGAGCCCTTAAATTTTGCAGCTTCTGCTTGAGCTGCATCTAATGCAGCGGCCTCTCGACGTTGACGCTCCGACCTCAAAGCTGAACCTAAATCTTTTTCCGCTTGTGACTGCATTTGTTCGTACTGACTTGCAAGTGCTTCAGCCTTATCCAACTTTGCTGCCGCATAATCAGCAGCTGCTTCAGCTTTCTTCTTTTGCTTTTCTAAAGTTGCGCGCTCTTTTGCCAAATCGTCAATCACGCCCTGCAACGCGTCAGTGTTTCCAACACCTGTGTTCAGTGCGACACCTGTCAAATACTTTTTGCGAACAATATCGCTGAGTGAACTCGTTGAACCAAGAATGCTCGAAAGCCCGCTTGACAAACCACCATGCGTAAACGCTTTCAACGCAAGTTGTTTCAACTCTGCCTGCATTGTTGAAAGTTCAACTTCTTTTTCTGCAATTCGCTTTTCGGTGTTTTTAATTTCAACGGCAATGTCTTCCATGTCGTTTGTTGCGAGTGCATAGTCTTCGCCGAGTGCGTCAATCTGCTCACCGATGCGATCGAGTTCGGCAATGATCTGATTGACTCGTTGCTGCTCATCGTTTGACGACCCGTTTGCAGGCAAATGGCCCAGCGCATTGACGGGCGCAACGGGGTAACCCACAGCCACCGAAGTGGAGAGGATGATGGCCACCAATGCTGGTGCGCTTCGACGTACACGCCCAATGGCGTCACGGATCATGATGGGATAATCCTACCGATAGTTACGGTTTGATGTCATTCAGCGAAAAGCCCAACAAATAGGGCTATTCCCACTCAATGGTTCCTGGTGGTTTCGACGTCACGTCGTACACCACTCGGTTAATACCTTTCACTTCATTAATGATTCGCGAGGACATTTTCTCGAGCAACTCGTAAGGCAATCGCGCCCAGTCTGCAGTCATCGCGTCTTCACTGGTTACCGCGCGAATGATGATTGGCCGACCATATGTGCGCTCATCGCCCATCACGCCAACTGAACGAATATCGGCCAGCACTGCAAACGCTTGCCAAATTTCGCGCTCTAGCCCCGCGAGTTTTACTTCTTCGCGAACAATTGCATCTGCATCTTGCAAAATCGCGACCTTGTCTGGTGTTACTTCGCCAATGATGCGCACTCCAAGACCAGGCCCTGGGAACGGCTGACGCCACACAATCTCATCTGGCAATCCCAGTTCAGTTCCTACCTTGCGCACTTCATCTTTAAACAAGGTGCGCAGAGGTTCACACAACTTCAATGTCATGTCGTCTGGAAGTCCGCCAACGTTGTGATGACTCTTAATCACGCTTGCGGTTCCGTCTACGCCACCGCTTTCAATGACGTCGGGATACAAAGTTCCCTGAACTAAAAACTTTGCGTCGGTAATGCCGCCGGTGTGTTCTTCGAAAATACGAACGAAGGTTTCACCAATTGCTTTGCGCTTTGCTTCTGGTTCAGTAATACCCTTCAGTTTTTCGAAGAACCGCGCACCAGCATCTACGTGAATAAGTTCGATGCCCATGTTGCGCTTAAACGTTTCAACAACTTGTGCGCTTTCGTTCTTGCGCATCAGCCCAATGTCTACATAGACACATGTGAGTTGATTCCCGATTGCTTTATGCACGAGTGCTGCAGCAACGGCTGAATCCACTCCGCCAGACAACCCACAGATCACACGTTCTTTGCCTACGAGTTCGCGAATTGCGGCAACTTGATCATCGACGATGGATGACATGGTCCACGATCGCTCTGCACCAACAAGTCGATACAAGAACTGTTCCAACACATCTTGACCGTGCTCGGTGTGCCCAACTTCTGGGTGATACTGCACTCCCCAAATTTTCCGCGTAGGACTTTCAATAATTGCCATCGGTGCATCGGGTGTACTCGCTGTGGCAACGAACCCACTTGGCAATACCGACACGGCATCGAAATGACTCATCCACACACTGAGTTGGGCCGGAATTGCATCGTGATGTAACTGCGATGTTGAGCCTTCAATTCGCTGCAAGGCAGTTCGCCCATATTCGCCTCGACCACCGCGAGCAACTTCCCCACCTAGTTGCTGGGCAATGAGCTGGCAGCCATAGCAAATACCCAAAATTGGAATGCCCAATTCGTAAATCTCGGGGTCAAGCAGCGGTGCGCCTTCAACGTGAACGCTGGCTGGGCCGCCCGACAAAATGATGCCAATTGGCTTACGTGCAAGTACTTCTTTGGCCGTAATGCGATGCGGCACGATTTCCGAATACACCTGCGCCTCGCGCACTCGACGAGCAATCAACTGGGCGTATTGGGCACCGAAATCAACCACCAAAACCGTGGGCTGCGGTGTGGATTCGGAAGCCATAGAGACACATGACCTTAGTTGAGGACTGGCAATTGAGCCCAAGAGGTGTGACGATACACAGGTGAGTTCAGACACCACCCAGCCAATTGCACCAACAAGCGACACCACCATTCCCGACTTGTTAAACGGAATGGATTACAGCGCTTGCGTTGGTCTGTACCAAAAACCAGGATGTGGAACGAAGCCAGTGCTGTCGGGAGATCGTGGTGGTCCAATGCAGATTGCGGTGTTTGGAATTTTGATTGCCGGCATGGCATTCATCGGAATACGAATTGCACGCAGTGTGATGGCTCGTGACCGTGAACACGACACTGCCGCAGGCATTAAGCCATAACCAAAGCGACTAGTTTTTCCATGTGTTGAAAAACCGTGGAGTCCTTGGAGTTCTGTTTGGACTCATCAGCGCAACGCTGTACGGCATCACACCAATTTTCGTATATCACGCAACAGATCATGGTGCTGATTCTTTTGGACTGATGTGCTCGCGATACATCATTGCTGTCGTTGTGCTACTCGTTTATCGAATGTTCACAACAGGACTCGGCAAATGGCCGACGAAAAAGCTCAGCCTAAAACTGTTTCTACTTGGCGCAATCGGTTTGTACTCGAACAGCATTTGCATGTTTACCGCATTTGATTATTTGCCAAGTGGACTGGCAATGGTGCTGTTCTACTTCTACCCAATTCTGGTTGTGATATTCGGTTGGGTGTTTTTTCGACACGTGCCACCAAAAATCATTTGGCCGTGCCTCGCCATCACTTTGCTTGGCGTTGCATTAAGCGCAAGCAAATTGTCTGGTGGTCAAGCAAAAGGTGTTGCCATCATCGTGTTCGGAGCATTTGCATACGCCATCTATTCCGTTCTTGCAGCTGCGTCGATGCCAAAAACCGACTTAATCAGCGGCCTCATTCTCATTTTTGGCGGCGCTGGATTTTCTTTTGTTGTGGTCTGGTTGCTCGACCCACCAGGTCTGCCGACGACCATGCCATTCGTTGCAGACGTTTGGCTGCCAGCACTTGAAATTGGAGTTGTTGGAACTATTGGCGCTATGGGAATTTTCTTTGCCGGTATGAACCTCATTGGCGCAAGCAAAAGCGCCGTCATTCAAACTTGGGAAGTTCTCGTTGCCATCTGCAGCGGCGTGTTCTTTTTGAACCAGAGCTTCAGTATTCGCCAGTTATTTGGCGCCGTGCTTATTTTGAGCGGTGTAATCGTGCTACTTCGCGTAGAGGCCAAGCAAAATAACGCCGATATCCTGTTACCTACATAGCAATGTAAGTACTTCTTGCAGGGTTGGGTGAAATCCCCTACCGGCGGTGAAAGCCCGCGACCCTCACGAGCAATCGTGGGGCTGATCTGGTGAAATTCCAGGGCCGACGGTCAGAGTCCGGATGGGAGCAGGAAGGCGAAGGTTGCGCTTGCGTTTGCACGTACCGCTTCTTGCGGTCTGTTCGCACATGCCGGTGTTGCTTTTGTCGTCTTCGCTCTGCCCTGCACGTGGCGCGAACTGCGCGACAACAAAAGGGCAACACACGTGAACACACTCGACGAACAGCACATGCGCTTGGCAGTTTCTACTGCCAACGATGCTCGTCTGCGTTCACGCCCTAACCCGTGGGTTGGTGCTGTTGTTGTTTCGCTGAGTGGCGAAGTGTTTACCGGTTCAACACTTGAGCCTGGCAATGCGCACGCAGAAATTGTTGCGTTGAGCGCTGCAGGAAACCATGCAGTTGGTGCAACTCTGTATTCAACTCTTGAACCGTGCAGTCATACAGGACGCACTGGTCCATGCACCAGAGCGATCATCGAAGCTGGTGTCAAGCGTGTTGTCGTGGGAACCCTTGATCCCGATGCAAACGTTTCCGGAAGCGGCGTACAACAACTACGTAATGCGGGAGTGACAGTTGATGTTGGCGTGCTTGAACATGATGTGCGCGCACAACTTGCGCCGTATTTACATCATCGATCAACTGGCAGACCATTTGTTGTGTTGAAGATGGCAAGCACGATTGATGGACGCATTGCTGCAGCCGACGGATCGAGCAAATGGATTACCGGTGAAACTGCACGCAAGCGCGTTCACCAACTGCGAGCCGAAAGCGATGCAATTGTGGTTGGAGCCGGAACCGTTCGTGCCGATAACCCATCGCTCACTGTGCGCGATGTGCACGGACCATCGCCACGTCGAATTGTGCTTGGCAACATCGATCCGCAAGCAAATGTTCACCCGTGCACGCAATGGACTGGCTCACTTACCGACTTGCTCGACACGCTCGGCAACGAAGGCGTTGTACAACTGCTTGTTGAAGGTGGCGCACGAGTTGCAGCATCTTTTCATCGAGAGCGTCTGATCAATCAATACATCATGCACATTGCACCGGTGATTGCTGGTGGCGATAACGCAGCCGGAGTGTTTGCAGGCCCAGCAGCAGCAACCATGGCCGACATGTGGCGCGGACGCGTGGTGTCAACCACCAATCTTGACGGCGATATTGAAATCATTCTCGAACCGAATCTCAACTAAAGGACCCCAAATGAGCAACAAACAGGTTGAAATGTCACCAATTGAAGATGTCGTTGCCGCAATTGCGCGTGGCGAAATGATTGTCATGGTGGACGACGAAGACCGCGAGAACGAAGGCGACCTCATCATGGCCGCGCAGTTCGCAACAGCAGAGAAGATCGCCTTCATTGTGCGCCACACTTCTGGCGTTGTCGTTGCCCCATTGTCGGGCGAACGCTGTGATGACCTTCGACTCCCCCTCATGGTGGATAACAACACCGAAAGTCACCGCACGGCCTTCACCATTTCGGTTGACTTATTAGAGGGAACCAGCACAGGAATTTCAGCAGCAGACCGCGCCGCAACACTGCGTGGCCTTGCCGACCCAAATGTTTCGCACTCTGCATTTGCGCGACCAGGGCACATCTTCCCGTTGCGTGCACGCGAAGGCGGAGTGCTGAAGCGTGCAGGACACACCGAAGCCGCAGTAGACCTTGCTCGACTTGCAGGTTTGCAACCAGCCGGAATTATTTGTGAAATTCAAAACGACGACGGCACCATGTCGCGCTTGCCAGACCTAAAAAAGTTCTGCGCTGAGCACAACCTGTTGCTCTCCTCAATTGCCGACCTAGTTGAATACCGTCGCCATCATGAACGCCTTGTTGAGCGCGTTGGATCTGCAACTGTTCCTACCGAATGGGGTGGCTTCACCTGCGTTGCATACAAGAGCACGATTGATGGCATAGAGCATCTTGCATTTGTGAAGGGCGACGTCAGTGATGGTTCGCCGATACTCACCCGCGTGCACAGCGAATGTTTAACCGGCGACGTGTTCGGCAGCAAGCGTTGCGACTGCGGACCACAGTTAGCCGCAGCAATGCAACAAATTGATGAAGCAGGAAAAGGTGTTGTTGTGTACCTGCGCGGCCACGAGGGTCGCGGGATTGGAATCGGCCACAAGATTCGTGCGTATTCGTTGCAAGATGAAGGCTTCGACACCGTTGATGCCAACACTGAACTTGGTCTGCCAGTAGACAGTCGCGAGTACGGCATTGGCGCGCAGATTCTTGCCGACCTTGGTGCGCGCGAACTTCGCCTCATGACGAACAACCCAGCCAAGTACGGCGGTATTGCTGGATACGGACTGCGCATTGTGGAGCGTGTTCCACTGAGCATCGAACCAACACCAGAAAACGAAGCGTATTTGCGCACTAAGCGCGAGCGCATGGGCCACGTATTTGACTCGTCAGACATTTCAGGAAAATAAGGAGAACATCATGACCACATTTGAAGGATCACAAGACGGCAAGGGACTACGCGTCGGAATTGTGTGCTCACGATTCAACGAATTCATTGTCAGCGCACTGCTCGATGGAGCAAAGCGCGGACTCGCTAGTCATGGCGTGTCTGAAGCAGACATTGATATTGCATGGGTACCTGGTGCATACGAAATTCCGGTGACCACCAAGGCAATGGCACTCACCGGCCGTTACGACACGCTCGTCACGCTTGGCGCAGTTATTCGTGGCGAAACCGCACACTTTGAATACGTTGCTGGTCCTGTTGCCGACTCCATTGCCCAAATTCAATTAGAAACGGGTATGCCAATCGGTTTTGCAGTGCTCACTGTTGAAAATGTTGAACAAGCAGTAGAGCGCTCTGGTCCTGGTGCAGGAAACAAGGGTGAAGAAGCAGCAGTTGGTGCAATTGAAATGGCCAACGTGCTGAAAGCAATTCGCACAAAATAACTTTCCTGTGCTGCTGAACAGCGCACACATGTGGTGGTTCACCACTAATAGAAAGCAGCAGCGATGGGCTTCATGCTCAATTCGCTCGTTGCGGTCACGAGCTTGCTGACCGTCCACATTCCCCACCGCATCACTCCACCAACATTTGAGTCACCTATTGAATCGGTGAGTTACGTGATGTTTGATCTTGATTTCACAACGTTTACTCGCGAGAAGTTTTCGCTCAAACGCGCATACCCCTCACTCGACTGGACAACCGATGGTTGTTCGGCCCCCGTCATTGGCAACGAGGGCCGTTCATTCAATTTCACACAGGCCTGCACTCGCCACGACTTTGGATATCGCAATACCAAAAGGCTCGGCCAATTCACCGAAGCGGTGCGCACAAAAATAGATGAGCAATTTCACCGCGACTTGGAATCATCGTGCACCAATCAAGTGCGAACCAGAAAAATTCGTTGCCTCATGTGGGCTGAAACGTTTTATGTTGCGGTTCGTGCAACAGGCGGCTAACGAATTACGCCCACTCGTTTAAAACAGCAATGTTGATGAGTTGGTGCAACATTTTTCCTGTGGCACCCCACACCGTTTCGTCATCTAAATGGAAAAAGTGAATCTGGTGCTGATTCGGTGGCGTTCCCCAATGCTCTTCAACATAGGTGTCGTCGCGCACCAGGTCGGCGAGCGCAACAGAAAATACGCGATCAACTTCGGCATTCACTGCACTCATTGACGGCGGTGTTTCTAAGTACGCCAACACGGGAACAATGTGGCTGTTGCTCACATACGTTGACAACGCGCTCATCTCGCCAATGACCTGCACATGCGATGGGTCCAGATTGATCTCTTCGTAGGCTTCGCGAATTGCAGCCTGAATGAATGTCTCCCCTGGATCCACTCGCCCACCAGGAAACGACACTTCGCCTTTGTGACTCGTGAGCGCTCGAGACCTGCGGGTGAGCACAACTTCTGGTCCGCTCGGGCCATCAAAAATTGGTATTAACACAGCCGATGCACGCGAACCTTCAGGCGGTGGTGTTTGCTCGAGACTGTTAGTGAAGCGTTGCAGCCGACCTAACAAGTCAGTGGTATTTCGAAGCGACGAGTGATCTAATTGCGCAAACGGATTAGTGGGTTGCACCCACACGGCTGCTGGACGCGGAATGCTCTGATCGCCACCAGCGCGAATCATGTTGCGAATTTACGCTTGAGGAGCCCAGCCACTTGCAAGTAGCTGGCGAATGACTTCATCAAGACCAGCGGTCTTTAAGTTTGCAAGCGTCTTGCCAGGTTGTTCTTCGCCACGCTCCCAGGTTTCCCATGCTGTACGAATTTTTTCAAGATCGGGTGCTGGTGTTGTGAAGCCCATGAGTTCAGCCTAACGACGAGGTGTTGGTTGCGCACCACGCTTTGCAAAGTTGGTACCAAGAACTACAACACCAAGCACGAGACCAACTCCGAGCAGCGCAAGGCGCCCATTCGTTTCGATGTCGGCCACAAACGACAACACCAGACAAGCAACAATGATGAGCCAGTCGATGACGCGATGGACACCACGGTTAATCCACTTAAACGCACTCAACAGACCATCGGTAACCGCAGTGTTCACCAGCATGATGAGCCCCATCACTGCAGGAATAGTTGGTTCTTTCAATTGCGCCGACATCATGACAAGTCCACCAGCGATGAAATATTCCACAAACTGGTGCATCCAGAACCCGCGACCGTTATTTGCCATAGCTCAACACACTAGAAGAGAAATGAAAATGCCTCGGGCTTTCGCCCGAGGCATTTTCGACTATTTGATGTTCGTTTGGGAAAACGATTTACATCATTCCCATTCCGCCACCTGGCATACCGCCGCCTGCTGCTCCGCCATTCTTATCTGGCTTGTCAGCTACGAGGCATTCAGTGGTGATCACCAATGCGGCAATTGATGCTGCGTTTTGCAACGCTGCACGAGTCACCTTGGCTGGGTCAATGATTCCGGCTTTCACCATGTCGACGTATTCGCCAGTTGCAGCATTGAGACCAATGTTGCCCTTCTCTGACTCCACACGCTGGATGGCAACTGCGCCTTCCAAACCTGCGTTGTCGGCGATGTGACGACCTGGGGCCGTCAACGAGTCGTACACGCTGCGTGCACCAGTTGCTTCGTCACCCTTGAGTGATTCAACAACTTTGAGTACTGCTGGACGAGCACGAATCAGTGCGGTACCGCCACCGGCGACCACACCTTCTTCGATTGCTGCACGAGTTGCCGAAACGGCGTCTTCAATGCGGTGCTTCTTTTCCTTCAGTTCAACTTCGGTTGCTGCGCCTACCTTGATCACTGCAACACCGCCAGCCAACTTGGCCAAACGCTCTTGCAACTTCTCGCGGTCCCAATCGGAATCGGTGTTGTCGATTTCAGCCTTGATTTGGTTGATTCGGCCAGCCACTTCGTCCTTGGCGCCATGGCCGTCAACGATGGTGGTGTTGTCCTTGTTGATGATGACGCGCTTTGCACGGCCCAAAAGGTCGAGCGATACGTTCTCCAACTTCAAACCAACTTCTTCACTGATTACTTGTCCACCGGTGAGCACTGCCATGTCTTGCAACATTGCCTTGCGACGATCGCCGAATCCTGGAGCCTTCACTGCGGTTGAGTTGAAGGTTCCGCGGATCTTGTTGACAACAAGTGTCGCAAGCGCTTCGCCTTCTACGTCTTCAGCAATGATGAGCAACGGGCGGCCGGTCTTCATGACGCCTTCGAGTACTGGCAACATTGCCTGCACGGTTGCGATTTTTCCTGCGTTGAACAAGATGTACGGATCTTCAAGAACTGCTTCTTGACGGTCGGTGTCGGTAACGAAGTATGGCGAGAGGTAGCCCTTGTCGAATTGCATACCTTCGGTGAACTCAAGTTCTGTTCCGAATGTGTTGCTCTCTTCAACGGTTACTACGCCGTCTTTGCCAACCTTGTCGATCGCGTCAGCAATAACTTTGCCGATTGATGCATCTGCTGCAGAAATGGTTGCGACATTGGCGATGTCGCCCTTGTCGTCAACTTCTTTTGCTTGTGCCTTAATCGACTCAACTGCTGCTGCAACTGCCTTTTCGATACCGCGCTTCAAACCCATTGGGTTTGCACCGGCAGCGACGTTGCGCATTCCGTGTTGCACCATTGCTTGTGCAATAACCGTTGCCGTAGTTGTTCCGTCACCGGCTACGTCGTTGGTCTTGGTTGCAACTTCTTTAACAAGTTGAGCACCCATGTTCTCGAATGGATCTTCGAGTTCAATTTCCTTTGCGATCGACACACCGTCGTTCGTGATGGTTGGTGCGCCGAACTTCTTGTCGAGCACTACGTTGCGACCCTTAGGTCCGAGTGTCACTTTTACTGCGTCGGCAAGTTTGTTCACACCGGCTTCAAGAGCGCGGCGTGCTTCTTCGTCAAACTTCAATTGCTTGGCCATGTTTGTTTTGGTCCTTTGCGTGTTGGAGGTAAATGGTTAGAAAATCAGGCAACAACTGCGAGTACGTCGCGGCTGGTGAGAATAAGAAGGTCGTCTCCACCATGGGTGACTTCGGTTCCGCCGTACTTGCTGTACAGAACTACGTCGCCAACTTTGATGTCGAGTGCGAAATGCTTGCCTTCGTCATCACTCCAACGGCCAGGTCCAACTGCAAGAACGGTGCCCTGCTGTGGCTTCTCTTTGGCGGTGTCTGGGATAACGAGACCAGATGCGGTGGTCTGCACTGCTTCGCTTGGCTTGACCACAATGCGGTCGTCTAGGGGCTTCAAGTTCATATGTGAGGTCCTCCGTGTGGCGTGTTCCGAGTGGTTCACGCGGTTGGTTTTTCGGTTAGCACTCAACGAGTGCGAGTGCTAATGATACGGACCTAAGCCCCGATTTTCCAACTGAGCCCGCACTGGGCAAGAAGGTCTAAAAGGGGCTCAAGAGGCAGTCCTACAACCGTATGGAAGCTGCCCTGCACCGATTCCACCAGTTTCCCGCCATCGCCCTGCAAGGCGTACGCCCCTGCCTTATCCAGCGATTCCCCTATGCCCAGGTACCAATCCATGAGCTCGGGCGATATCTGAACCATGGTCACCGACGCCGAGTCCACGGTGTGTGCCTGACGGTCCCCTCGCACTACCGAAATTGCCGTGTGCACGCGATGGGTGCGACCCGACATCTGGTTCAGCATGCGTCGAGCATCATCGAGGTTTTCGGGCTTTCCGAAAATCTCTCCGTCCACATCCACAGTGGTGTCGGCTGCAATCACCACAACATCGAGATCACTAAACCGCTGGGCAATGACGTGGGCTTTACCTTGTGCAAGTCGCTGCACGTGCGCGAGTGGTGTTTCGTGAACGAGTGGAGTTTCATCGATGTCAGCAGGTTCGATGTCGAAAGATACTTCGCCTTCACTAAATGCCTCATCTAGCAACTTCGTCAACAAATCAATTCTTCGCGGAGAACGCGATGCAAGAACTATTTTTGGATGAGTGCTACTCGGAGGTTCCATATCGGGATCAGCCACCGCTCAAGCGCATGACATCACCATCATCAGGAATGGTCATGTCGTCACGGTTGTCTAAGTAACCCTCTGGCAACACCACTTTGATCGGGCCGTTGGTGTGCCCGCGAGCGATTCGCTCGCCGCCTTCAACAATTGGAGCATCTGCATCTAACTGCGCAGCAAGCGAACGAAGTTCAGCCAACGATTTCACTTCAGCGAACTTGCGACGCATCTCACCGCCAACTGGGTACCCCGTGAGATACCAACTGGTGTGCTTACGGAAATCGCGAATGCCACGATCTTCGTCAAGATGTGCGCACAAACCCTCTGCGTGCTCCAGCATGACCGACAACACTTCGCCAAGTTTTGGAGTGCCGCTGATTGGTCGTCCACTAAATGCATCCACGAGATCGCGGAACAACCATGGGCGGCCCAAGCAACCTCGACCAATCACCACTCCGTCGCAACCGGTTTGCTCCACCATGCGCAACGCATCGCTTGCTTCCCAGATATCGCCATTACCAAGAACAGGAATCGTTTTGACTACTTGCTTCAGTTGGCTAATAGCTTCCCAATGAGCGCTCGGTGCATAGTGCTGTTGTGCAGTGCGCGCGTGCAGTGCAACTGCAACCGCACCAGCATCTTCGCAAATTAATCCTGTTTCGATAAATGTGATGAGTTCATCGTTGATGCCCATGCGAAATTTACATGTAACGGGAATTCCATATTCCTTGCCAGCAGTTACTGCTGCAGTGACAATTGCGTGCAACAGTTGACGCTTCAGCGGCACTGCTGCGCCACCACCGCGACGTGTCACTTTTGGTGCGGGACAACCGAAGTTCAAATCGATGTGATCAACCGCGTTTGCCTGACCCAATTTGTGCACCGCGCGACCAAGCATCTCGGGGTCGCTTCCGTATAACTGCAGCGAACGAAAATCTTCATCTGGACCAAACTTCAACATGGTGTCGGTCTTGCGATTGCCATGCACGAGACCAGTCGCCATGATCATTTCGTTGACATACACAAGCCCAGGCCCAAACTTTCGGCATAACGAGCGGAACGGCGCATTGGTTACGCCAGCCATTGGTGCAAGCACCACTGGCGGCCAAATGCTGCGCTCGCCCAGTTGCAGTGCAGGCACTGTTGTGGAAGTGGTTGGAGTGTCAGTTGTGGTCATGGTGTTATGAGTTTGTTCGGTCGGTCAACTTCAGGTTTGGCATGGCTCCCATGCTCAATTCACTTGGTCCGTCCTGCAATAAACGGTACCAACCGGCCGAAGCAATCATGGCTGCATTGTCTGTGCACATAGCCATGCTGGGCAATACCAAGCGCCAGCCGTGTTGCGCACACATTGCGGTCATCTGTTGGCGCAACAACGAGTTGGCAGCCACTCCACCGCCAAGGGCAATGGTCTTTGCGCCAATGTGTTTTGCGGCCTTCACCGACTTTGCCACCAACACATCAACAACTGCAGTTTGAAATGAAGCAGCAACATCTTGTGTAGAAATTGACGGATACTTGCGCACGTAATTGACAACGGCAGTTTTCAATCCACTAAAGGACACATCAAATCCGTCATGCAACATTGCGCGTGGAAACTCAATTGCCTGCGCATTGCCTAACTTTGCTTCGCGATCGATGGCAGGCCCGCCTGGGTGCCCAAGCCCGAGAAAGCGAGCAACCTTGTCGAAGGCTTCGCCAGCAGCATCGTCAATAGTTTGTCCAACAATTGAATACCTACCGTGCGACTCCATGTTCACTAGCAACGTGTTGCCACCAGATACCAACACGACCAACATGGGAAACTCAACATGCGGGTCGTCAAGCAGTGCTGCATATAAATGTGCTTCGAGGTGATTCACTCCGATGAACGGTTTATTAAGTGCGAGTGCAATTGACTTTGCAGTAGAGACACCCACCAGCAACGCGCCCACCAGTCCGGGGCCAACCGTTGCGGCCACTGCATCAATGCG
>Ga0209597_1000412_pt1 | contig 28382 bp, 25 predicted proteins | sample M_140625_MF_Meta_FD_187316 | JGI IMG/M metagenome (GOLD analysis project Ga0209597, IMG submission 187316) | Freshwater microbial communities from Lake Montjoie, Canada to study carbon cycling - M_140625_MF_MetaG (SPAdes) (version 2) | ecosystem: Environmental > Aquatic > Freshwater > Lake... | reverse complement strand
CTGTATTCGAATCGTTCAGTGCGTGGAGCGGTTTCGAAGCCAGTGAGATTAGCCCGAATGAATTGCCCTCTATAGGCCATTTTGTTTCAGGAAGAGGAGCTTCAGACACCTTGCCGCTTTTTATTCAACCTGGAAAATTGGAATTGGCCGTATCCATATTAGATCGCTATTTAGCAGGAAGCGGTGACTGTGGGGTGAAAACCTTGCGCGTTTTTGTAGATGGAAGTTTATTTTACCGAATGGAAATTCGGTCGGTGAATTTCAATACATCAAAAGCCGTGAACGGATTTGTTCCATTGGGAATTTATAAATCGAAATCGGGACAATGGTATCGCTGCTCTGTTCCCAAGCAAACACCATTGAGAGAGGAAGTAAGTGTTTACGCGCTTCCAGTTGAAATTTCAGATTCCTTAATACACAGTATTCGCTTCGAAACCGAAGATTGGAAAGGGAACGTCGCAACAGCGGTAGGATTTGTTCAGGCTACGCTTCCCAATGCGCCGAAACATGCGAATGCCATTTCATTGTTTGCGGGAGTCGAAAAAGTAATTCCGACACGCTCGGGAAAAATCACCTTTCAAAAAGAATCGTTGTTCGACGATACGGAGCTTCTTTTATTAGAAACAATCTTCGATTCGCTTATGCCGCCTGTTGTGGAAATTGGACATGAAGGCATAGCGTTGTTTTCGCCGGTTAAAATTCAATTCAATTTGAATGAAATGACAGCTGAGCAGCGAAAGAAAGTTGTGGTTTTACATGTAAATTCTTCCAAGCGAAAATCTATAGGTGGAACTATTGAAGGAAGTGCCATTGTGGCAAGTTCATCAGTGCTGGGTACATTCACCTTCGCTTCAGATTGGGATAATCCTGTTGTTGAATTTGTAGAACAAACTTTTCCAGAATCAGATTTAGTTGGAAATGTGAAATTCAGAGTAAGCGATGCATTGAGTGGAATAGAACGGATACGCCCAGAATTGGATGGGAAATGGATCTATTATGAATACGATGCGAAGAACAATGCGGTTTGGGTGGAGCTGCCAATAACAGTAGCAAATGAATTACCCCATGAATTTTCGTTAGTGGTGAAAGATAAATGTGGAAATGAAACGGTCTATAAAAAGTCGTTCAATTAGAACATGCTTTTCGGAAGGTCGAGCCATTCAAGCGCCGAGCCGTGCATGATGTTTTCCAAATCTGATTGCTCCAATTGCATTTCTTCAATGAATTGCCCGATGTGTAAATCGCCAAGAGGAAAGGGGTAGTCGGTTCCTAATGCAATTTTTTTCGTAGACTGTTTCGTCATAATGTAACGAAGTAAATCGCCATCATGTGTTGCGCTGTCGATCCAAAATTTATTTAAGTAATGACTTGGCGCAACGTTGTTGTCAAGTGCAACCAGATCAGGTCTGCAATTGAATCCGTGTTCAATTCTTCCCAATGTTGGAATGAATGAACCACCCGCATGGGCGAACAAAAAGCGCAGTTTCGGAAATTTTTCAATAACACCGGAAAAGATTAGCGAGCAGACAGCACGAGTTGTTTCCGCAGGCATTCCAACGAGCCATGGAAGCCAATATTTCTTCATGTCGTTTTCTCCCATCATTTCCCACGGGTGAACCATCACACACATGCTTAGTTCTTCGCAGGCTTTCCACAAGGGAAGGAATTTCTCATCGCTCAAATTTGTTCCATTGATGTTCGAACCAATTTGAATTCCACGAAATCCAATTTTCTTTGCGCGTTCCAATTCAGCGAGAGCCATTGGAATATCATTCATGGGAAGTGTTGCCAAACCCACATAGTTTTTCGGATGCTCTTCTACAATCATTGCAATGTGATCGTTTAGAAACTCAGAAACTTTGCGTGTGTGTTCGGGCTTTGCCCAATACGAAAACAAAACAGGTATGGTGCAAACGACTTGAACTTGTGTTTTGTGTTTTGCGTATTCATCGATGCGTAAAACGGGATCCCAGCAATTCGATTCAATCTCGCGGAAGAACTGATCTCCTTGCATCATGCGCGCAAAGCCACTTCTGTGATGGTCGAGGTGAATGAATTTTCCATAGCCGAACTCCTTACTCCAATTGGGTAAGTGATCAGGCATGATGTGGGTATGAATATCTATTTTTAGCACGGCGGTTTTTCGTGAGGCGAAGTTAACGCTTTATGTTATTCTTTTTTCACTCGACGTAAATCGAGCATGTTCACTGAATTCGTAGGGAAGTTCTTGATGTTCGAACGAATGAAGTGCATGACTTGGTCATAATAAAGTGGGATAATTGGAGTCTCTGAATGAATAATTTCTTCGAGTTGTTTGCTATATATAAGTGTGCTGTCTGTGGAATTTGTTTTTCCCATCTTGGAATAAATATTGTCGTAGGCCGCATTCGAAAAGTGTGTGTAATTCGGACCATTCGGTGCAAATCTTGAATTAGTAAAGATTGAATAGAAGTTTTCAGGATGCGCGTAATCGGCCAACCAACTTTTTCGAAAAACTGAAAGCTGACATTTAGAAGCTTGATCTCGGAATGCTGCTCCTTGCAATTGTTGTATCTCACATGGGATACCCAATTGCTGCCATTCATGTTGAATGTATTCCATAAGGTCGGCGTAATCGCTGGTGGTGCTAAGTACAATTGTGGGAAGATTTTTTCCATTTGGAAATCCAGCTTCTGCCAATAAATCGAGCGCTTGTTTTTTGTTGAAGGAAATGAGTTGTTCGGTGTTTAAGTTTTTTGCTGCAGCTGGAGAGCAGAATCCGAAGTCAGCAGGAATGACTGTATTGTTGCGCAAATGCTTCACCATGTCTTTTTTATTTATGGAAAGGTGGAGGGCCATTCTTACACGAGGATCGAGCAAGGCTTTATTTGATTGAAGAGAAGGGTCCACAACAAAACCTAAGTAATCTGTTTTTATGAAAGGTGTTTTTTTCAAATACAATTGCGAAGTGTAAGCAGTTGAGAGGTTTCCATTCGGATCGAGTAATTCATCTTTGAATGCATTGTGAATTCCACTCATGAAATCGTACTTGCCTTGAAGCAAGCCTTGGTATTCAGCAGACATGTCTTTCACGAAATCTATTTTCACGGCATCTAAATAAGGAAGGGAGTTTCCGCTTTCGTCTTTCAAATAGTAATTCGGATTTTTATGAAAAACGAGAGCTACGTTTTCATACCAGAAAGCAAACTGAAAGGGACCGCATCCGACTGGATGATTGCGGAAATCTGAACCATACATTTCAACAGCCTCATGCGGAACAATATTCGCGTATTGTGTGGTGAGCAATCCGAGAAATGGAGAGAAGGGTTCCTTCAATTGAATAATGAAGATGGAATCGTTCGGGGCAGAGAATCCACTATCAGAAACTTTTTCGAAGATCCATTTGCCCGGGGAGGCGACTTGGTTATCTAAAATTCTATTGAAGGAATAAACCACATCGGAAGCCACAACTTTCCGCCCTTGTTCATTAGGGAAGCAAGAGTTGTTGTGAAAGTATACGTCGCTGCGAAGGAAAAAGGTGTAGGTAAGCAAGTCGTCGGAAATTGAAAAGGATTCTGACACTGAAGGGGTAATCTGAAGGGAGTCGTTCAATTCAACCAATCCGTCGAACAGTTGATTGGTGGCCCACATGATTTCAAGATCGCGAGCAAAGGCCGGGTCGAGCGATGTTATGCCGTTGCTTTCGTTGTAACAGAAAACATTTTTATTGTCCATGTTTTTTTTTCCGCAAGAGACAAGGAGGAAGAGAAAAGTTATACTTCCGAAAAATATGTTTCCGTTAAATTTCATTCAAACAAAAATAGTCTAGGTGGAAGAACTATTGTTCTGTTCTACTTTTGAGTTATGAAAAAAATAGGAGTGTTATTCATCTTGGTAGCTTTAGTGGCCTGTCAATCGACAAAACCAAGTACTAAGGATTATGCTGAAGCGCAAAACAAAGTCGCGTTCGACGTAATGAGTTACAACGTAGAGAACTTGTTCGACACGATTGATGATCCAAATAAGGCTGACGAAGATTTTACACCTTCAGGAAAATTACAATGGAACACAGCCAAGTATTATGAGCATTTGAAACATTCTGTTGATGCCATAACGAATAGGGGGGCAAAATTCCCAGCCGTCGTTGGGTTAATTGAAGTGGAAAACGGAACCGTGTTAAATGATTTGGTGAATACTTCTCATTTGAAAGGAAAAGGATATAAAGTTGTTTGGTTCGAAGGTCCCGATGAACGCGGAATTGATGTCGCTTTGATCTATGATTCCAATAGAGTAACTGTAATTGGAAGCAGAGCTATTCCAGTTATATTGGAAAGTGTAACGGATCCTAATACACGCGATATTCTTAAAGTTGCTGTTAAAGTGGGAAATGAAGATTATCAATTGTTTGTGAACCACTGGCCCTCGCGCAGAGGCGGTCAAGATGAATCTGAGATGCACAGGATTAAAGCAGCAAGTGTTCTGAGAAAGGAAGTTGATCAGATTCTTTCAGTTAATCCGAATACTAATATTATATGTATGGGAGACTTCAATGATTTCCCTTCGAACAAAAGTGTTCACGATGTTTTACAAGCGGGTGTATCGAATGAACATTCGGTTTTATTTAATATGATGTCGGATTTCGAAGCGTTGAAAAAGGGGACACATTTTTACAAAGGGGAGTGGAGTCCGTTGGATCAGTTTATGGTGAGTTATGGAATGTTCGATAATAAGTGTGTGAGTGCAAACGCTTTTGAGGTCGTGTCGTATGACTTTCTTTACTACACATCAAAAGATGGAGTGAAGTCGCCAGCTCGAGCATATGTAGGAGATTCATACAAAGGTGGATATAGCGATCACCTTCCTATACTTATGCATGTGAATTAATCACATTTAAACTTTATTGCAATAAAAAAGCCGTCTCGAAAGAAACGGCTTTTTTAATAGTTTGAAGTAGAAAATTATTTCTTCTTCGCAGCTTTCTTAGGAGCAGCCTTTTTAGCAGCAGCCTTCTTAGGAGCAGCTTTTTTAGCAGCAACCTTCTTAGGAGCAGCTTTTTTGGCAGCAGCCTTCTTAGGAGCAGCTTTTTTAGCAGCAGCCTTCTTAGGAGCAGCTTTTTTAGCAGCAGCCTTCTTAGGAGCAGCTTTTTTAGCAGCAGCCTTCTTAGGAGCAGCAGCTTTTTTTGGAGCAGCAGCTTTCTTAGGAGCAGCAGCTTTTTTAGCAGCGGCTTTCTTAGGAGCGGCGGCTTTTTTAGCGGCCTTTGGCGCGCTAGCTTTGGTTTTGGTTTTCATAAAATAAACGGTTGATTATTTTCTTTTCAAATTGTTTACTCGTCGTTACAAGTAAACTTAAAAATACACTGGATACAATTTCACTTTTCCATCACTTCTTATCCCGATTGTCGGACTTGGAATTTTGATGAAGTTAATTACGCTTGCAATTTTCTTCATCCATTTTCTTCGCCATTCAATCCTTGTCAAATCTGCATCAAAAGAAAAAAAGAATTCACGTGTCGCGTGAAAATTATTAACACTATTAATGTTATTATCTGCATATAAATTTTCATCAATACTATAGCCGAATGAAATGCAAAGCCACCTCGTGAATCGCTTGGTATACGTGTGATTCAGAGATAGTGGAGCAGAGAGCCAATACGTTTGTCCGTTGTAGTCTTTCAAAAGACGTTGTTGAAAATTACGACCAAATGTTTCAGGACGCATATCTGCAAACGTGCTTTTTTGATAAGAAAATTTTAGAGAGATGAATTGTTGTTGAAGAAAATATTCTTGTGAAGCGAATAAAAAATATCCAAATGTATTTGCAATCATATCGCTTTTTGAAAATCCCCATTGCGCAGATTTTCCATCAAGTATTTCAATGCTTGTTAAATAAATTAAACCACTAGCACCACCTAGAAAAATATTTCTATTTCGGTTTGAATCGCTTGTTTGAAGTGTGTTGTAGAAGTTTCTTCCTAATTGATAAGATGTGAATGCATGTCCACATTTATCCATTTGCATCCATTCTTTTGAATCATTGAAGAAATGAAATTTACTTTGAGGGTAATCTTTATACCATAGTGTATTCAATCCGATGAATGAAGCACCACTTGTAACAATAGCGAGCGATGAAATTATAGTATTATGTTTTTTTTGATTAGTGAGATTTAATACTAGCGTGTCATTTTCCAAAGCGAAAACGGAAGAACTAATGATAAGAAAAACAAAAAGAGATAAGCTTATTTTCATCGCTGAATGTCGATTGAATCTAAATATTTTTGATAAGCTTTAGCGTTTTCTTGATGCTCAGCATAGTTAACCGCAAAGTTGTGTTTGCCTGTTTTTCCTGGTTGTGCGCACATGAAGATGTACTCGTGCGATGCTGCATTTAAAACAGCTTCTATGTAAGTTTTTTCAACAATGTGTATAGCTGCAGGGGGCAGTCCTTTGTGTAGATATGTGTTGTAAGGCGAATCGAATTTTAAATCGTCGTGTCTCACGCGTTGTCTTTTTTCTTTTGTATTTATTCCAAACAAAACAGTCGGATCAGATTGAAGAAGCATCTTTTGTTTTAATCGGTTCAAATAAAGTCCTGCAATTTGCGGCGCCTCATCTTTGTTTGCAGTTTCGCCACGAACGATTGATGCGAGCACATAGACGTCATGTTCGCTAAGTCCAATTCTGGAAGCTAACGTATTTTTATTGGCGCCCCAATATTCGTTATAAAGTGTGTTCAGTCGTGAAAAGAAATTCTCAGGTGAGCTAGTCCAATACATTTCGTAGGTATCTCCGAGTAATCTTTCCAAAACACGTTGTTGACGAATTTCCATCGGCAGATCTATTGTTTTCGGCGCGAGTAAATCTAAATTTTCGTTTACGTAAGCCATAAACAGCGCGCTGTCTTGTTCGAATTTTTTTTCGAATCGTTGAGCTAATTTGTAAATGGTTTTAATGTCGTCTATTCGTATGGAAACTGGATCCTGGTTTCCGCTTATTAGTTTGTTCAAAATAGCGCGCGCACTTAAGTTCCCGCTAATGGTATATTTTCCTGGCGGAAACACTTCGACAGATTTAAACAAGGAGGTTAATTTCCATTTATAATAAATGATACTTGGAGATTCTGCATCTCTAGATAAAGAATCTAAGATGGATTTTTCAACGGACGCGAACGTGTTATTGGTTGGAATGTAAATTGAGAATTCTTTTCCTTTTGACTTCAATGGAGAGGATGCTAAAACATACGAGAGAATTACAAACCCAACAAAGAAAGACGCTAGAATTAAGGCTAATGCTACTTTTTTATTTTTCTTTAAGTAGTTTTTCATATCTGTTAACAATTCTGTTTAAGCACATTTGTTCACGTTGAAATTCAAACCCTGTTTTTTCAAAAAGTGAAATGCTAGCTGCATTGTCTTTGTCAATGAGCGCAAATACAATTGAAATTTGTTTGTCAAATGTAAGTTTTTTAATTAATAGGCGTAGAGCCTCTCTGCCGAATCCTTTGTTGTGATCTTTTTGGTTCGGAATTAATATTCCGATACCAATAGATTGGTCGTTCTCGTCGAAGTTGAATGCGTCTAAGATTCCGAGAGGCAATTTGTTTTCTGAATTCCAAATAACCCAACGTTGCTGTTTGTGCATTGAGTAGATGCGAGGAGGAAAGAAACAGTCAGTAATTTCATCCAATGTATAAGGACCCGGATGTTCGTTGATGTGCCAATAATCCTCCAAATTTTCTACCCAATGGATATACGGAAGGTCTTCGCGCCTAGTTTCTTCAATGTAAATGTTGTCCATAAATCGTTATTCATTTCAAAAATACGGGAAATGCCTTTGAGATAGTGAAAGACCTTCGTTACTTTGTTGTTATGACTAACACACGTATTTTATTTTCACTTGCTTTTGTTGTGGCTCTTTTAAGCAGTTGCAGCATCAATAAGAATATAATGTTTCAAACAGATACCGAGTATGAGTTTAAGAAACCAGATATAGACTCAACGAACAGAGAATACAAGCTCGCTGCATTTGACTACATCACAATAAACTTGTTTACTGGCGATGGAGCTATGATTTTGGAGTATACGACCAGTGGTATTGAACGTCAACCGAACTATGGTGGTTTCGATTTGTATTACATATTGGATAAAAATGGAGAAGTGGATCTTCCGGTTTTGGGTAAAACAAAACTTTCGGGCTTGTCTATTCCAGATGCTCAGCAATACCTCGAAGCGAAATTCATTAACTATAATGACCCATTCTGTTTAGTCCGTGTCTTGAATAGAAGGGTTATGGTGTTTACAGGAGAAGGAAGTCTAGGAGTTGTTGTTCCTTTGGCAAACCAAAATATTTCAGTGTTGGAGGCAATCGCCCTAGCAGGCGGAATAAGAGAAAGAGGAAATGCATCAAAGGTGAAAATTATTCGCGGGAAGAATGGTTTGAATGAAGTGTATCGTCTGAACCTATCGACTATAGAAGGAGTTGAAAGCGCTAAAATGATTGTTCAAGCGGGTGATATCATATATGTAGAACCTGTACCGCAAATTACCAATGAATTTGTGAAAGATATTGCACCATTGGTGAGTTTGTTTTCCTCGACATTAATCTTATTCTTAGTTTTCACAAATTAATTATGCGCATAGGAAAAACAGAATTTCGAGATTTACTCATTATTTATTTGCCTGTTTACGGAGATGCTCGAGGGCGTTTTCAAGAGACTTTTAAAGAAGCTCAATTCAGGATCGAAACAGGTCTTAATATCACCTTCGTTCAAGATAATGAAAGCCTTTCCTCTAAAGATGTATTGCGCGGATTACACGCTCAAAAATCTCCGAAGTCGCAAGCGAAATTATTGCGCGTAGTGAAAGGAAGCATTTTAGATGTTGTGGTTGATTTACGCAGAACAGAACCCACATTCGGAAAGAGCTTTCAATTAGAATTAAAAGGTGGAGATGGCGTCTCTCTCTTTGTTCCTGAAGGATTTGCACATGGTTTTTACAGCCTTGAAGACGAGACAATTATTCAATACAAGTGCACAAATTACTACGATAAAAATTCGGAAGTGTGTCTAGACGCATTCGATTCAACAGTAAATATTCAATGGCCAGTGGGAGAGAAGTTGCTCTCTGAGAAAGATAAGGAAGGACAGTCGCTTGAAGAATTGAGCGATTTGTTTTTTTAGTCGTTCGAACGAATATTGAATGCAATGCTTGCCATTCGTTTGCTTTCATTTCCTTCTATCATGTCTTCCAAAACATTTTGAACCGCTGCTTTTCGTTCGAAGACCTCTTTCATGTTTCGAACGCGTCCGTATGGAACACCGCAATTCAAAGCTTCAATTTCGAATAGTTCACAGGTTGTTTTTCTAAATTCAGCTTGAAGAATTTCGTATAGGGCAATTCTGTTCTTGACACGAATTGTGTTCGAAGAAAATTGAATGTTATTGCTTATTTCTTCAATATTCAAAATCATACTTAATTTCCGAAATTGCTCGTCGCTTCCGATGGCAAGAACTATCCATTTTTCGTCTTTCGTTTGAAAAAGATCTCCATACGGAGCAATATTCGGATGCAATGATCCCATGCGTTGTGGAATGTTTCCGGTCATTAGAAAATAGCTTGCTTGGTTCGCTAACGAAGCCAAAGCAGCCTTTTCAAGTGAGACTTCAACGCAAGCTCCTTTTCCTGTTTTTTCTTTTTGAATTAGTGCACAGAGAATTCCTTCTTTCAATTGATGTGCCGCAAGCACATCTATCAGAGCGACGGGCATCTTAGTGGGTAGTCCGTCGGCAGATCCATTCATATACATAAATCCAGTTTCCGCTTGAAGAACCACGTCGTAAGCTAAGCGATCTCTTTCGAATTCAAATCCTCGAATTATTCCTTGAATGAGTTTCGGAAATTTCTTGGAAAGCAGCATAGCGTCGAGTTGAAATTTCTTCGAATCACCTTCTTTAAAATTAGAAATCATTACATCTGCCGTTTCTAGTTCTAAGTGGATGCGAGCAATATCGTCTTCATTCGATAAATCAATGAAATGAATTTCTTTATTGTAGTTAATGGAAGAATAGTACGAACTAATTTTTTCTTTCGACTCCATAGGCGTGTGCCACGTTCGAGTAACATCGCCATTTGTTTTAGCGTTTTCGAATTTCAAAACATGTGCGCCAAGCTCAGAGAAGAATGTCCCTACTTGAGGCCCTGCCAAAACTGAAGAGCAATCAACAACTTTTAGTCCTTTAAAGAATTCCATGAAGTAAAGGTAAAGACTTTACTTTTTCAGGAGAGCTTCCTTGTATTTTTCTAGACATCTGTTGCGTGCAAACGTATGTTCAACAATAGGCACAGCGTATTCACTTGTGTTGATTTCAGGAACCCATTTCTTAATATACTCATTCTGCTTATCGAACTTTTCCATTTGAGAGGTGGGATTGAAAATTCTGAAGTAAGGCGCAGCGTCGCAGCCACTTCCTGCCGCCCATTGCCATCCTCCAACATTGCTGGCCAAATCAAAATCCAAAAGTTTTTCCGCAAAATACCTTTCTCCCCAACGCCAATCGATGAGCAAATGCTTCGTTAAGAAACTGGCTACAACCATTCGAACTCTGTTGTGCATGAAACCTGTTTCGTTGAGCTCGCGCATGCCTGCGTCTACAAGCGGATAGCCGGTTCTTCCCTCACACCAAGAGTGAAACTCTTCCTCGTTATTGTTCCATTCAATAAAGTCATACGCTGGTTTAAACGCGTGATCAACGGTATCTGGAAAGTGATAGATTATCATTTGATAGAATTCTCTCCAGATTAATTCGTTCAACCACTTTTCATTGGATGTTAATCCATACAGGACGAGTTCTCGGGTGCTTATTGTCCCGAAGCGCAAATGCAAGCTCATGCGTGTCGTTCCGTCAATTGCCGGAAAATCACGATTGATGTGATAGTTCTGTATGGCGGAAGTATTTAATGTTATTGTTGGAAAGACTATTTCTGTTTTTTCAAAACCAATTTGCTCGAGTGAAGGAAAATTAGATGTTTTAGTTTGAAGGAAATTAGACTGAAGCTCTTCCGATGGATAGCAATTAATAGGATGTGATGTCAAACGTGTTTTCCATTTCTTGCTATAAGGAGTATACACCGTATAGGGAAGGCCGTCGTCTTTGGTTACTTCACTCGCTTCGAAGATGACGTGGTCCTTCTTTCCAATAAATGCAATTCCCTTTTCCTTCAATGAATCATAAATGCGCTTGTCTCTCTTTCGTGCATTAGGTTCGTAATCGCGATTAGCAAATAAATTCTGCACATCGAATTCATTCAAGAGTTGCTCGAGAGCTTTTTCGGGCGTGCAATGAAAAATACGCAGTGCACTTCCAACAGAAATCAATTGCTCATGAATGGATGTAAGTGTTGAATGAAGGAATTGAACACGAGTGTCTTTTTTCGGAAGATGATTCAATATGTTTGGGTCGAAAATAAAGATAGCAAGAACTGGGAATTCAGCGGAAAGAGAAGTGAACAGTGCGTGATTATCGTTCATTCGAAGATCTCTTCGAAACCAATGAATGTTTATCTTAGTTTTTTCCATAGATATTGGTTAGAGCGTCTTGAATAGTTTTAAATCGGAATTCAAATTCGGTTGACTTTATTTTCAAGTTTGAAAGTCGCTGACTCACAAGAACAAGTTGCGACATTTCTCCGAAAATTAATTTCAATACGAAGGCGGGCACTTTGGGAAGGAAAAAAGGTTTTCTTAAGACCTTTGCTAGGGTTTTCGAAAATTCATAATTCGTTATGGGGTTGTCGGATGTTGCGTTGTATACTCCTGATTCTATATTGCTTTCAAGACAATGAATGAACATGCGAACCAGATCTTTCTCATGTACCCAACTCATGTATTGATTTCCATTGCCAACTGCAGAGCCGATTCCAGCTTTGAAAATAGGAGTGAGTTTTTTCAGTGCTCCATCGTTTGCACTAAGCACAACGCCAATGCGTAAATGAATATTTTTTATGGAAGGGTAAAGAGATGTGCTCGCGTTTTCCCATTGCGCTGTTAAGTCGGACAAAAAGCCGCTTCCAACCGTTGCATTTTCATCTTGAAGTTCATAGGCGTTTTGGTAAAAACCTGATGCGCTTGCTCCAACAAAAACATGCGGAGGCGTTTCCATCTCATTCAAGATTTCACAAAGAAATTCGGTTGAAGAAATTCTGCTAGAAACCATGAGTGCTTTGTTAGCTGTGCTCCACTTATTGGCCACGCTGTATCCGGCTAAATGAACGACTCCTTGTATGTTAGGTAGAAGCGATTTGTTCAGTTGTTTAGTCGTAGGATTCCAATAGACGTGCTGGAACATTTCGGAAACACGTCCTTCTTGTTTGCGCCGTGTGGTGAGGTTTGTGACAGAATGTCCCTCTTCCAACAACGCTTGAATAATTTGCTTTCCAATAAAACCAGTTCCTCCTGTGACTAAGACATTCATGCTATTAAAACACCCTGAAGGTTATTTAGTTCTCTTGTATTTTTTGAAGCTCAGCAAGCTCAAAATAAAGCCCTTTTTGAGCGAGTAATTCTTCGTGTGTTCCGCTTTCTGCTAGCTGACCTTGTTGCAGCACGAAAATTTTATCGGCATGATGAACACTGCTGATGCGATGAGAAACAATGATATTGGTTTTTCCTTCTCTAATTTTTTTCAGGCCGCGCATAATTTTCTCATCAGTCTGGGTGTCAACCGCCGAAAGACAATCGTCAAGAAGTAGGATTTCAGGATTAGAAATAATTGCTCGAGCTATTGAGAGTCGTTGCTTTTGTCCACCGCTCAAATTAATGCCCCGTTCTCCGAGAAGTGTCTCATATTTTTCTTCGAAGCCAAGAATGTTTTCGTGTAAATCTGCTGTTTGAGCAGCCCGTGTAATTTCATTTAACGTCGCATTCCCATTTCCAAAGCGGATGTTACTTTCAATAGTATCTGAGAATAAAAAAACATCTTGCGGAACAATGCCCATGAGGCCTCTGTAGGCATTGGTTTCCAATTGAGCTATGTCAATTCCATTCATGGAAATGGCTCCTGATGTTGGCATATATGCCTTCATGAGCAACTGAACAATAGAAGATTTTCCAGATCCCGTGTGTCCAATAACGGCAACGGTTTTCCCTTTGTGTATTTCTAGGTTCAGATTGGAAAGTGCTTCAATATTCGTTTCAGGATATGTGAAAGAGACATTTTTAAATTGAAGCGTTTCGAATGTTTGAACGGTTTCGTTGCCGCTTGGAATGGCAGAAGACTGATTTAAAAATGCGAGGATACGAGTCATACTCGCTTCTCCCTTCAAAACTAAACTTGTCACCCAACCCACACTCGCAAACGGCCATGTTAAAAGGTTGACGTAAAATATAAATTGTACAATGACTCCATAAGTAATATTGCCAGCAGCAACCTCTCGGGCACCAATGTAAAGCGTGAGCAGTGTTGAAAGTCCAACGAGCATTCCAATAACAGGCGTGAACAAAGCATCTGTTTTCACCAAATGCATTTGTAGTTTTTTATAGGACTGGCTTTGCTTGAAGAAATGCGCAATGAAGTGATTTTCTAGGCCGAATCCTTTCAGCACTCGTATGCCACTCATACTTTCTTGAACGATGGTTGAAAGTTCACTTTGCTGACGTTGAACGCGCTCTGTTTTTTTATTAATTCTTCTGCTAACAAGAAAAATTCCGATCATCATGAAAGGCAACGGAAGCAAAGTGTAAAACGTAAGCTTAGGAGAAATTTTATACATAATACCAATACACATGGCGAAAAGAACGATGAGGTTCAACGTGTACATGACAGCCGGGCCCAGATACATGCGAACACGCCCAACATCTTCGCTAATTCGGTTCATGAGATCACCCGTACGGTTGACTTTATAAAACGAAACATCTAATTTTTGGTAGTGTGCATAGATGGAATTTTTTATATCGAATTCCATCCAACGCGACATGACGATGAGCGTTTGTCTTTGGAAGAAAAGAAAAATTCCTTTGAAGAGATAAAAGAACAAATACAGACAGGCAATAAGTATTGCAATGTAAATTACCCAATCACGGAATGCACTGTTGTTTCGAACTTCCGGAATGTCGTTAGACAGTCCAAACCAAGTTCTACAGAGCGCAAGTGTTTCAGGGTAATGAATGGTTTGAATTTTCCCTTGCGCGGCACTCAGGGCTTCGGCCAGAAAGTCAACACCTTCTCCCACCACAATGGGTGCGTATACATTGAAGGCAGTAGAAAGAAGAATGAACAAGGTTCCTAGGAGCAATCGTCCGCGGTATTTCCAAAAAAGATAATTGAGTTTAAGTAGTGATTTCAAGATTAGAATTCAAAGTTCCAAGTAATGCTTGGTAGTATTGGGAATAGACTCACTTGTCTTGCTGTTATTTGGAAGCCACCGTTGTCATTGTCTTTTGTTGCGAAATAGATGAAATACGGATTCATTCTGTTGTAAAGGTTGTACACAGAGAAGTTCCAGCTGCTTCGGAATTTGCGCGGCTCTTCCACTACTTGATTCAATTCAGCATCGAATCGAGAGCGCGTTAGCTTTCCTTTCACGTTCAATGAAAAGTCTGCGCGGTGATAAGGGGCCATGCGGAAACTGTTTCTTTCGCCATACACTTCAACTAAATTCCCTTCAAAGAAATAGCGGGAAATAGGAAGCGTAATAGCGTTTCCTGTAGCGTAGACGAACACAAATCCTAAATCAACGCGCGGTGAAAGGGTGTACATCAAAACGACATTTGCATCGTGACGTCTGTCCCAACGTGTTGGATAAGCTCTGCCATTATTCACCTCTTCAAATATGCGCATAGTCTTGGCCCAAGTATATCCGACCCAGCCTGAGAAATCTCCCATTCGTTTTTTAATGAAGAATTCAGCCCCGTAGCTGTATCCTCTTCCAAATACAAGTAGGTTGTCAATGTTGTCGCCAACGGTTTGATCTGGAGTAGAGCCTTCTCTATAATCACTCTGGTTTTGCATGTCCTTGTAGTACAGCTCAACACTCGACTCCCAGCTATCGTCAAAGAAATTTCTGAAATATCCTAAACTTACTTGCGAAGCAAGTTGTGGTTTTAATCTGTCTGTGCTCGGCAACCATACGTCGGTCGGTAGCGATGAAGGTGAGAGGCTTGTAAGTGTAATGAATTGAAGATTTCGAGACAGCGCTATTTTGAAGCTTGAAACTTTATTGATTGCATAGCGCGCATTGATTCGTGGTTCAAATCCTATATAATCTGCAACTTTTTTATTTTTCTCGTAGACCGTTGTAATGGGCGTTGTAGCTCCTCCAACGTTTGCGGTTGAAGTTGGATAAGTGTACCGGGTAAAAGGACCCACATGCATGAAATAGGGAATGCGCACCCCGGCATTGATTCTCCATTTTTCGTTTATATCGAAATCATCTTGAAAGTAAGCCGCCGACTCATGGGAATATAATTTCACTTGCTCACCTAAATCGAAATCTACGTCGCCGCTGGAGGCATAGGTGTTGTTCGGAGTGAATTTGTGGTAGATGTAATCCACTCCCCATTTCATGCGGTGAGTGGGATTAGGAAAGTAGCTCCACTGAACTTTAGCCCCGTAATCTCGGATTCCACTGCTTAATCCGAAAGTGAATTGATCTTGTTTTCCTTCAAATTGAAATTTGTAATCGGTATAGGTTAAAATGGCATTCATGAACAGTTTGCTTCCCGATTGATGAGCCCAGCGAATTGTTCCTGTTGTATTTCCCCATGGAATACGCGTTGAGAAGCCAGCATCTGAACTGTTGAATGAGAATACATCTTTTCCGGTGTACACGCTTGCGAAAAGTTGATCGCGATTGGAAAGACGGTAATTGAATTTTGCATTCAAATCATAAAAGAAATAACCAGATCCGTTAAAGCCACTTTCCGGATTCATGAAAGGTTTCGCCAGAATATCTATGTATGTCCTTCTTCCCGAAAGAATAAACGAAGAGGTGTCTTTTTTAATCGGCCCTTCCACAGTAAAACGACTGGCAATGGTTCCAATGCCACCAGCGCCATGAAAAGACTTACTATTTCCTTCTTTCAAATTAATGTCTAAGACGGAGGACAGTCTTCCGCCGTATGAGGCGGCGCCTCCTCCTTTGGTGATTTCAATATTCTTTACTGCATCTGCATTGAATACACTGAAAAATCCAAAAAGATGTGATGCGTTATAAACTGTTGAATTGTCTAAAAGAATGAGGTTTTGATCAACCCCGCCGCCGCGAACATAGAACCCCGCATTTCCTTCACCACTGCTTTGCACACCGGGAAGAAGCGTTATGGTTTTCAAGATGTCTACTTCACCAAAAATGACAGGTATCTTTTTTATTTGATCGATTCCAATTTCAATTTTTCCCATGTCGGTGCTTCCGACATTGTCTTTGCGTGTTCCTTCAATAATAACAAGTCCGCCCGTAAATGAAATAGGATTAAGCTCGAAGTCTTTGTGAAGATTGGATTGTAGTTTCAACGGAGCCAGCAAGGTCTCGTAACCCACACACCGCAATTCCATTTCATAATTTCCTGTGGGAAGTGTAATGGAATAAAACCCGAAATTGTTGGTAACGGCGCCGCTGTTCTTATTCTTAATTAACACGGTTGCCCCAATGATACTTTCTCCGGTTGCACGGTCGCGAACGTCGCCACTAACAGCGTAGTTCTGCGCAATCGAGGTCGCTCCAATGACAAAAACGAATAGAAAGAATAAAATACTATTTTTCATGTTGAAATATCAATGGCGAAGTTAATTCTATACCTGTTTAGGAAACATTATTTTTTTGCATTTGTTCTACATCGTAGTTTTGCGGTCCAATGAAAAAATCTTTTGTGCTCTTTGTTGTTTTCCATCTTGCTTTTTTGGCTTCAGGTCAGTTGGCAAATCGAACAGCTTTTGCAGTGAGAGCGGAGCAGGCACCCGTCTTGGACGGAATGCTCAACGATGAGGCATGGGCAAGTGCAGAGGTGACAGATCAGTTTTGGGGGCTTCAGCCTTATCCAGGCCGACTACAAACACACAACACGGAAGTCAGAGTTGTCTATACAAATGAAGCGCTGTACGTCGGCATTTACGCATATGATTCAGCGCCAGACAGTATTCTTCAACAATTAACGGGAAGAGATGGTGATGGGAATTCAGACTATGTTGGGATAGCCTTGAATTGTTATAAGGACGGTGTAACGGGATACATGTTTGCTGTTTCTCCTAGAGGAGAGCAGTATGATGCGAGACAATCTGCGAGCGGTGAAGATGCCTCTTGGAATGCCGTTTGGGATTGTAAAACGAAGATTGTAAAAGATGGCTGGATAGCGGAATTCAAGATTCCTTATGCTGCTTTGCGCTTTCCTAATTTGCCTGAACAAGATTGGCATGTGAATTTTACGCGTGAAATTAGAAGAAGCCGTATTCAGGCAAATTGGAGTTTTGTAGATCCAGCTGGTGCTGGGTTCTTAGCACAAATGGGCCATTTGAAAGGTATATCCGGAATTGTGCCCCCGAAACGAGTTTTTTTCTATCCTTACATTTCCACCTACAGCAAGAAAGAACAGAGTGGCTCAAACCAATTCGCATACAGCGGAGGTATGGATTTGAAAATTGGATTGAATGAGGCCTACACCCTCGATGCTACTCTTATTCCAGATTTCGGACAAACAATCAGCGATCAATTGATTTTGAATCTTACGCCGTATGAGATTCAGTTTCAAGATAACCGACAGTTCTTCAATGAGGGCCTAGAATTGTTTTCACGTGGCGGTGTTTTTTATTCGCGTCGTGTTGGAGGAACGCCACTGTTTGCGTTTGATGTGAGTGCTAAAATTGATTCGAATGAGCGGGTGTTGTCGAACCCCATGCAAACGCAATTGATTAACGCAACCAAAATTTCGGGAAGAAATAGCAAGGGTCTTGCTGTTGCTTTCTTCAATGCCATTACCAATGAAACTAGCGCTGAAGTAGAGAATACGACCAGTCATTCAACAAGAAAAATCATTACAAATCCATTAACCAATTACAACGTTTTTGTAATTGATCAGAACCTTCCCAATAAATCTCAAATCTCACTCACCAACACGAATGTGATGAGGAAGGGGAGTATCTATGACGCCAACGTGACAGCACTCCAGACTCGTTTGTTGAACAAAGCGAATTCTTTTGCTCTTTCAGCTTCGGGCGCTTTGAGTTCGAAAAACGGATTGGATTTTTTCGGAAACACTCCGGAGGATAAATTGGGCCATCGATACAGCATTGATCTTTCAAAGGTCAGCGGAAACTTCACCTTTTCGGTTAATCACTACACAGAAAGCAATACCTATGACCCCAATGACCTTGGTTATCTGCAGGCAAACAACGAGCAAGTCAATTCTGGAACTGTTGGTTATAATATTTATAAGCCTTTTTGGAAATTGAATAAGGCTTGGACCAATTTCACCTATTCACGTTCAAACCTATACTTCCCCAAAACATTTACTTCAAATTATGTTGAAGGAGAATTCTCTGTTATCACGAACAAGTTCCTATACATAAACTTGAATTTCGACGCCAAGCCAACGCATGGCTTCGACTTTTTCGAGCCTCGTGTAGATGGAATGAAGTTTCAAACTTACAAGTACTTTCGAGGGGGTGGATTTATAAGTTCCGATTACCGCAAACGTTTGGCCATTGATGCTGGAGCAGGCTTTGGGACTTATGAAAATGACGGTCGTTATGTTTTCAATTGGAGAATCTCTCCACGCTTTCGCTTGAACGATAAGTGGATGTTCACCTACGTATACAGCAGACAGCAGCATTTCAACGATTTGGGATTTGCAACTTTTGATCCATTGAATGCTGACGCCCCTGTGTTTGGAAGACGTGACGCTATTTCGCATACCAATGTGCTAACTGTTGCTTTTGCTTTCAATCCGGTGAATAGCATGAACGTAAGGTTTCGCCATTATTGGGGATACTCGCGCTATCACGAATTTTATAGTTTGAATGAAAATGGGACATTGGGAAACAGTGAGTTCACTGGAGTGGCTAATCGAGATTTCAATTCATTGACGGTTGATCTGTTTTACAGATGGATTTTCCGTCCGGGAAGCGAAATGATTTTCGCTTGGAAGTATGCAATCATAAATAAAGACAATGAAATTCAGGCGAATCTGCTTTCCGATTTCAATCAAACAACACAGCTGCCTTTCAGTAGTTCGGTTTCTATTCGAATGATATACTTCCTCGATTACCGAATGCTTTCCAAGAACAAAGGGGAAGGCGTGTACAAGTATCAGTAATTTCTATTAATTTTAAGGATGCAACCCTTTTTAAGGGGCAGTTGTCTATGTTATAACAATGGAAGAAAAGACTCTCATACAATCGTGTATTCGCGGCGATAAGTCAGCGCAACACTTGTTGTACAAGAAGTTTTCTTCGTTGGTGTTCGGAATTTGTCTTCGTTATGCCAAGAATAGAATGGAAGCAGAGGATTCAATGCAAGAAGCTTTTGTTAAAATTTACAATCACCTGAAAGACTATCAGTCTGCCGGTAGTTTCGAAGGTTGGGTGCGAAGAATTGCAGTGAACACAGCAATAACAGGATATAGAAAAAACTTGCGCGGTAGGTTGGAAGATGAAATTGATGACCGCTCCGAATACGCAAGCAGTTTGGTAGAACACCACGACGTGGACTACACTATGGAAGAGTTAATGATTTGTGTTCAGGCACTTCCAAGCGGATATCGCACAGTATTCAATCTGTATGCGGTTGAAGGTTACAAACACAAAGAAATTGCAGAGATGCTGCAAATAGATGTAAACACATCGAAGTCACAGTTCTCTCGCGCAAAAGGACATTTACAGAAGGCGTTGCTCGATTTGAGTGCGCAGAAAATACCAGTAGAATCAAAAGTATAAGTATATGGAAAATTTAATGAATAAAGTCGCGAAAGACTTGCAGAATTACGCTCCACAGGCACCGGCTGGAATGGAAGATCGTATTCAAAAGGCGCTGAATAAAAAGAAGTCCTTTTGGAGTTTTTCTTGGTACACCATGAATGTTTACCTAGTAGCCTTAGTGAGTGCAGGTGTGCTGGCTTTGGTCTTTTCGAATCGCAGCGAGTCCATTGCTGTTGCGCAAAATTCAGCCCCTGCGGCAACAGAAGTAAAAGCAATTCCTGCATCTGTTGTCGATTTAAATACCAGCAGCCATGTGATTTTGAATGCAGAGAAGGAATCGAAATCGACTCCAGCAAAAACGATAAGACGATCAAAGATTGTTCAAGGAGAAACTAGCGTTTCGACCATGGTGGTAGAAAATAGTCAAAGCACTCCTATTGTCGAGCCGGCTATTGTTGAGGTGGCAGAAACTATTGAAGTACAGAGAATGCCAGAGGAAATTCAAGTTCCGAAGCTGAGTACAGAGGTTGTTAAGCCGAAAGGTAAATCGCTGAAATTGACAAGGCTTACCGGGAAGTGAATTCGTACATTCGCGATATAATGCGATATTTTTGGTTAATAGGTTTGTTTGTTTTCATAGCCCAAGAATCTTGGGCTTTTGTCGTTTCAGATACGCTTATTATTGATGGCGAAGTGATATACATTGAGGAACGTAATTCGCCAATGACAGATTCGTTGAATCAAGCAAGAAAGAATGATTTCAAGGAAAAACGAAAAGCTCCAGTTTGGGGATTAGATGGTGGTTTTGGATTTCAGATGACTGATTTTTCTATTTCGAATCAAGTTTACCCAGAGCTGGTAGGTGTGAATGAGTTTCTTGGAATTTCGAACAACACAGTTTATCACTCAAATTTCGGGTTAGGAGCATACTTCAGAGCGCATAAAAATATCGAAATTGGAGTTGCTATTTTGAGGTCGAATGGCACAACTAAAGAATCGAATGCACTGGCATATAACACGGGCAATACTGTGTCATTCTTCACCAGTGAAAATCAAATTGAACAGGTCTTTCAGACAGAGGTGCAACCCGGTGTTTTTGAGTTGGATACCGTAAGTCTTTCTACGTTCTCGCAGACGTTCAGTATAAGTTCTCTTCAAGTGCCTTTGAAATTCCGCTTCTATGTGAATGATTTTACTGTTAAATCGACATGGAGAGCATTCGGAGAAATCTCTCCGATCTACCGTTCGTTTAAGTTGAAAAACACCGGAGAGAATTCCAATCAAATGCTTTTCATGAATTCTGCTGGTAGTTTTGTAAATGCAAATCTTAGTAATCAGAATTGGAATCAATTCGGGGTATTGGTCGGGGTGGGTTCAGAGTTTCAATTGACGAAGAAACTAAATGCGTTTGCGCAAGCGAATTGGAGTTTTCCACCCGTGAATAAAGTCGCAGAATCGGGAGTGAATTATAACATGCAATACAGTAACTTATTTCTTGGATTGCGAATACTCATGAACGATGGAAAATAAATTCAAAGCTTTGACTTATCTTCGTGTTATGCGTCACTACTTAGCTATAATTCTTTTGTTTGCTTCATTTGTTGCTGAAGCACAATTTCCAAATCCGAGTTTCGAGCAAAGCACCGCTACGCCGCAGTTATTGGGTGAATGGAATAAAATAGTCGGCTGGAACAACGCAGGAAGCGATGTTGCAGGGCCGGATTATTATAAAGTAGGTGCCAGTAGCGCGTGTGATTTGCCAGAAACTCCCTTTGGTTTGTTGAATGCAAACAACGGAAACGCAATGGTGGGAATTACCATGTGTGGCAGAAATTTCACGAACAGAAGAACCTATCTTCAATGCCAGCTTCAGGCACCGCTGATTAGAGGAAAGAAATATAAAATTTCGTTTTATTTGGCGAATGGAAAATCAACAGTTACTAGCACCGCAGGTCTAGCGATAGATCACATTGGAGCTTATTTGTCAACCTTTGCGCCTGTTCAAACCGGATTCGACCCGCTTTATTTTTCTCCTCAGTTTGCAATTGATAGTGTTTTTTATTCTGAAACATGGAAAAAAATTAGTTTTGAATATGTGCCATTAATTGATGATGAGAAATTTTTCACCCTAGGTATTTTTGGCTCTGATTCAGAGCGTGAAATTGTAATAAGAGGTTCTGGAAACCCAGAGATTGGATATTATTTCGTAGATAATTTTTCATGTATTGAAATAGACGGTGATAATGTTCCTGACGAGAATTCTTCAGATAAAGGTCCAGCACCTGATAAAGTGAATTTCGTATTTGTTCCGAATTCATTCACTCCTAATGGGGACGGACAAAACGATTTTTTCATGCCCGTTGGAGAAAGTGGAAACATTGTAAGCATTGAAGTCTTTTCGCGCTGGGGCGAGTTGCTTTTCCAATCGAAAAATGTTTCCAACCCTATGTGGGACGGCACGAACGGCAAAACCGCTTGTCCAGATGGAACGTATTACTACGTGGTTAAATACAGAATTGGGAAAACAGGTGAGGATGGAACTCAATCTGGTTATGTTACACTTCTGCGCTAGTAGCAGTACCTTCGCGCTATGAAGGTTATTCAAGAAATCCCGCTTAAAGTTTCACCATTGGTTCAAGATTTATTGAATCAAGATGAAAATGTGCGACCGTTCATTTTGGATTTTTTTACGAAAGAAAATTGTATTACTGCAGCGCGCAATAGATCATTTTCAAATGAGAAAAGAAGTGCCTTATCGACCCAATTAATTCAGCAATATCAGCAGCGCGTTTTATCTGAGCAGTTGGTGAAGAATATCGAGTTGCTTCGTTCAGAAAATACGTTCACGGTTGTAACTGGTCATCAGATATGTTCTGCAGGTGGTCCGCTTTATTTGATTTACAAATTATTCACGGCCATTCGAATTACCCAAGAGTTGAATAACAGTCAAACAGAATTTAATTTTGTCCCTGTGTATTGGATGGCCACGGAAGATCACGACATTGAAGAGATTCGTCACTTCCATTGGGGCAACGAAAAGGTTGAATTAGCCTTAGAGTTTGAAGGAATAGCGGGTGAACTTCTAGCAGAAGATTTTCTTTCTTGGTTGAATGAAAAGAAGGCAGAAGGAAAGTTCAACGAAATAGGATTGAGTGAATTGTTTATTCAAGCCTATTCGAAAAATAATTTTGCCGAAGCAACACGTTTCTGGGTGAATGAATTGTTAGGTGAGTTTGGCTTGGTATGCATAGATGGAAATGACGAGGTATTAAAGAAATTGGCAGCATCTCTTTTCGACAAGGAAATTCAAGAGGAATTTATTTTTTCTGAGGTGTCGAAAACAAATGCGGCGTTGGAAAATTCGGGATACAATCCAAACATTCAACCAAGAGAATTTAATTTATTTTGGTTGAAGGAAAATGGTGAGTTGAAAACCCGAAAGCGCATCGATAAATACGGTGAGCAATTTCAAACGAGTGATGGCGAAATGTACTTCACGAAATTGGAGTTGAGCGAAATTTCAGGTGCATTGAGTCCGAATGTGCTGCTGCGTCCGCTTTACCAAGAAACGGTTCTTCCCAACATTGCCTATATCGGAGGTCCTTCAGAATTGGCCTACTGGCTTCAATTGAAGAATGCGTTTGAGGCTGCAAATATTCAAATGCCACTTTTAGTTCATCGAATTTCAATGGTACTCCTGCGGAAGAGAGATTTAGAATTTGTAGCGAAAAATGAATTAGACATTGCGGAATTGGTACAAGAAAAATTTCACGACGCGCAAAAGAAGATGTTGGGTGCAATGAATGTGAAATCTTTTGAAAACGAAGTTTCATTCACTTCAAAAAGCTTTGAGAATTTGCGGAGTTACATTTCTGAAATAGACGCCTCTTTAGTGGGTTGGTTGAGCGCGGAAGAAAAAAAGCAAATGGATCAATGGGGTAATATTCAACAAAAAATAATGAAGGCGATTAAATCGAAGGAAGAAGTGAAGTTCAGTCAACTTGAAAAATTCTTTGCGTTTACTCACCCAAATCAAATTCAACAAGAGCGCGTGTTTTCACTTTTGTATGCTGCTGAAATTGTGGGCTGGAAAAATTTACTGGAAGTGATGAAACAGCTTGATCCGTTTACGAATTCAAGTACAATTGCAGGATAATGGCTGCGCTGACTTTATCTAGATTTTCTTTTATTCGACGTTGACTTTTGCGCATACCTCCTTGATAAAGCGCTTCAGCTGCGAGCTGACTGGTATTGCGCTCATCGATTCGAACCAATTCAATCGCAGGAAAATGTTTTCGTAACCAGTCCGCAAATTCATTTTGCTTAATAGTAATGGGCGCCTCTGTACCGTCTGCATGACGCGCCTCTCCCAATACCAAAGTCGTTATTTGCTCTTTCGGCACCAATTGAATTAAGTGAGCTTTGAGTTTATCTGTCGGAATAGTTTCCAACGGCGAAGCCACGATACGAAGGCTGTCGGTAATGGCCAATCCCGTGCGCTTTTCTCCAAAATCAATTCCCAATGCCTTTGACATGTTTTCGCTTATTTTTGACGAAATTATAGCAAAAGCATGTTACAGCATAAAGAGACCATAGAATTAGCTTGGGAGAGCAGAGAATTATTGAAGAGTGAAGATACCCGAATTGCCATTCGAGAAGTTATTGAAGCCCTAGATAAAGGGAAGTTGCGCGTTGCTGAACCTTTGGAAAATGGCAACTGGCAGGTGAACGATTGGGTGAAGAAAGCGGTGATCTTATATTTCCCTATTCAAGAAATGAAAACTATTGAAGTAGGCCCGTTCGAATTTCACGATAAAATGGAATTGAAAAGAGACTATGCGGCGCAAGGAGTGCGAGTGGTTCCTCATGCCATTGCTCGTTACGGAGCGCATTTGGAAGCAGGTGTTATTATGATGCCTTCTTATGTGAACATTGGTGCATACGTAGGTGCAGGCACAATGGTCGACACCTGGGCTACTGTTGGTTCATGCGCGCAAATTGGAAAGAACGTTCACTTAAGTGGCGGTGTTGGAATAGGTGGAGTATTGGAGCCCGTTCAATCGGCTCCTGTGATTATTGAAGACGACTGCTTCATCGGTTCTCGTTGTATTGTGGTTGAAGGGGTAAGAGTTAGAAAAGAAGCGGTACTCGGCGCGAATGTAGTGCTTACGCAATCGACGAAAATCGTTGACGTAACTGGAAAAGAACCTGTCATATACATTGGTGAAGTGCCGGAACGTTCTGTGCTAATTCCGGGAAGCTTTACGAAGCAGTTTCCCGCAGGAGAATTTCAAGTGCCTTGCGCATTGATTATTGGTAAAAGAAAAGAAAGCACAGATTTGAAAACCTCTCTCAATGCTGCATTGAGAGAATACAATGTATCCGCATAATTTCCATATAAAATCAAAATGAAAAAAATCGCACTTGTTTTATTTGCAGCGATAATATCGGTTGCAACATTCGCTCAGCGCTCTGCAATTGATAAGGTGGCTAACGCTGCTTGTGATTGTATCAATGACACTGAAATAAATAACGACATGACCTCTATGGATGCTGAGATCATGCTCGGACAGTGCATGGCTCCGTCAATCATGGAGAACATAGATGCGCTGATGAAGGAAATGAACTTGAAGGAATTCAATCAGGAATCTGGCTACCAAATTGGAATTGAAGTAGGGAAAAAATTGGGAGCCATGTGTCCGAAGTTTATTGAGCTTTCCATTATCCTTGCGCGGAATGCAAATAGCGAAGCTGAGACCACAGAAGAGTATGATGATTCTGGTGAGCAAGCTGAAGAGGATTATTCTGAAGAAAATGCAGAAATTAGTATTCTCACAGGAAGATATATACGAGAAGAAGGCGGTGCGCAACGATACATTGTTATCAATGTAGACGGTGTTGAAGAGAAACTGCTTTGGTTGTATTGGTTCGATGGATCTGATGATATTCAGGCTGATCCTTCGTTCTATTTGAACAAGGAAGTTTATGTTGAATATGTGAATTTGGATATGTTCGACGGAATTTCAAGAAGCTATGTTCCGGTAAAACTTTTAATTAGCATTCTCGGCAACGAGTAAGCATGAAGTTCCTCATTATACAAACAGCGTTCATTGGCGATGTGGTTCTAGCAACCCCAATGGCCGAGGCTTTGGCGCAATTAGATAATGCCGAAGTTCATTTTTTAGTTCGAAAGGGAAACGAATCTTTGCTAGAGAATAATCCGTTTATCGATCGAATTTGGATTTGGAAAAAACAGCAAAACAAGCTTCGGAATTTAGTTCAATTAGGAAATAAAATTCGGAAAGAGAAATTCGATTGCGTAATCAATTTGCAGCGCTTTGCTTCAACAGGTTTTCTAACGTGGCGAAGCGGTGCTTTGAAGAAAATTGGATTTCAAGAAAATCCATTTTCTTTTTGTTTCAGTTCGAAATTCAAGCACGAAGTGAATAATGGACTTCATGAAGTAAACAGAAATTTAGAATTACTTCGCGAATTTGTCCCGGGTGATTTCCCTCCGCGATTGTTTCCTTCAGTTCAAAATTTTGAAGCAGTTACAGAATTTAAAAGTAAACCTTATGTGTGTGTTGCTCCATCTTCTGTGTGGTTTACCAAACAATGGCCGAAGGCGAATTTCATTCAACTCGTAAAAGAATTATCGAGTAACCATCATGTGTTTTTATTGGGAGCGAAAGCAGATTTTGATTTGTGTGAAGAGGTGAAGGGAGTTGAAAATTTCAACGCAACGAATCTTTGTGGAAAACTGAATTTCTTAGAATCAGCAGCGCTTATGCGCGATGCAACGATGAATTTCGTGAACGACAGTGCGCCCATGCATTTCGCATCTGCGATGAATGCACCAACCACGGCATTTTATTGTTCTACAATTCCTGAATTCGGATTTGGCCCATTGTCAGATCGCTCGCGCATTGTTGAGTCAAACGAAGATTTGGCTTGTCGTCCTTGCGGATTGCATGGAAAAAAATCTTGTCCACTTGGACATTTCAAATGCGGTGAAAGTTCTTTAGAGCAAATTGAAATCATTGCACAATGCTAGATCTTTTCAAGCATTGGCAGTGTCCTGAAGGGAAGGAAATTGTTTTAATGGGATCCTGTTTTTCAGACAATCTAAAACCATATCTGGAAGAGGTGGGCTTCAAAGTAACCTCCAATAATTTCGGTACTTTATTTCATCCCATCCCCATTTTTAATTGGTTGAAGTATGCTTGTCAAAATCATATTTCGGAAAATGAAATGCAACTTGTTTTTCACGAAGAAATATGGAAGTCGTTGGCTGGCGGAAAGGTATTAAGGGCAGATACTAAAGATGAATTGAAACAGATTGTTCATTCGAACCTTACCATTCTACGCAACACTTTGAAATCCGCAAATACGTTGGTTATAACCCTTGGCACAGGTCATGCCTGGACTCACAAGGATTTTGGGTTAGTGGGAAATTGTCAACGTCTTCCGCAGCAAGAGTTTCAACAAGAAATTATTTCATTGAATGAAATGATAAATTCAGGTGCAGAGTGCATTCGTTTAATACAGCAATGGAATCCGAATCTGCAAATTGTTTTTACCGTCTCACCGGTCAAACATTGGCGTATGGGTGTGGTTGAAAATGCACGAACAAAAGCGCGATGTTTGGAATTGGCTCATGAACTTTGTACGAGCTTTAATGCGTCGTATTTTCCTTCGTATGAATTCGTAACTGACGTTCTTCGGAACGACGATTATTTTGAAAGTGATCGCTGTCGTCCAAACGAAAGGGCAATTGCTCTCGTTGCGCAGGAATTTCTACTGTTTTCAAGAAAAATAAACGAAAAAACAACAGGTATTTAACGTTAGAATAACATAATTAACGTTTGTTTGCAAGGTAAAAATATATTTATGAAGCTTAAGAGCCTTTTTTCATTCATGGTGCCAAAGAACGCTTTGTTCTTTGATCTGTTTTCGGAGGATACTTCTAACCTAGTAGCTCAGGCAAGGGTTTTTAATCAAATGTTTCAGCTTACTGACCCCGATCAAATAGCGACTTGTATTAGCCAAATTAGAGATTTTGAGCAAAAGGGAGATGATATTACCCATCAGATATTTATGGAACTGTCAGAGAATTTTATCACGCCATTTGATAGAGAAGACATACATGCCTTGACAACAAGTATTGATGATATTGCTGATTATATCAACGGTTGTGCAACTCGCATTCAGTTGTACAATGTAAAGCGATTCTCAAAAACAATGGAGTTGATGAGCGAAGTTTTATTGAAGCAGGTCATTGAAATCGATGCCGCTATTCACGATATGAGAAGCATGAAAAATGTGCAGCGTGTTCGAGAAGCGATTATCCGTATAAATTCTCTTGAGAATCAAGCCGATGATTTGTTCGACGAAAGCATTGCTCGATTGTTCGCTGAGGCATCTGACCCGTTGGAACTGATTAAAACCAAAGAGGTTTTAAGCAGCATGGAAATAGCCACTGACAAATGTGAAGATGTCGCAAATGT
>Ga0209597_1000408_pt1 | contig 28567 bp, 31 predicted proteins | sample M_140625_MF_Meta_FD_187316 | JGI IMG/M metagenome (GOLD analysis project Ga0209597, IMG submission 187316) | Freshwater microbial communities from Lake Montjoie, Canada to study carbon cycling - M_140625_MF_MetaG (SPAdes) (version 2) | ecosystem: Environmental > Aquatic > Freshwater > Lake... | reverse complement strand
CAGAAAAGGGTGGCCGTCGTCGTTCGACCAGGAGATCCAATCGTCGTAGAAATAACCGTTCGAAGAAGCAAAGAAAGCAGCAGAGACGGCATTAATTTACTAAAATAAATTTCTCCAAGCATTTACTATAGGATATGTATATGGTTGTAGATTAATTTGGCCGAATTATTAATTTAAATTTGCGGTTCCGCCGATAAATTTGGATCCCTAGTGTAGGAACATGACCTCCGTATCACAGTATAGTGCTATTGCGGATTGGCAAACTCTTGATCCAGTCGGAAATTTCTACTTCACACTCGCTGATCCAAACCTTAGTACAGCAAATACTATTGCAGTTGGTTGGAAGGCTAATGGTTCAGGAGTCACAGATGCCCCTGTTACAGCTGTTACGAAAGTAACAACTCAATATGGTGTAACATTTACGATAACAATTGGCGGCGGTCAATTATTTAGTCATGATACCGAATATACATTCTCACCTGCAACACCAACACCCACACCAGGCGGCGTGATCTGCTTTGGTGCCGGTACGCGGCTCTTGACAGCCGAAGGCTACAAGGCCATTGAAACACTCACAACAGCCGACAAGATCATGACCAGCGACGGTCGCATCGTGGCCGCAAAAGGGATCTGGTTTGAAGTACCCGCCACGACAAAGGCTACGGCTCCCTATCGTGTAGAAGCTCATGCGTTTGGCCATAACAAACCGGCAGCCCCCATCGTACTTTCGCCCAATCACAAGATTCAGATTAGTCCCCGCCTTTGGACCAGCCCTGAAGATGCCGCCGCCAATGGAAATAAGCGCGTAACACAATTCGGTGTCGGGAAATCCATGCGGTATTGCCACCTCGAGTGTGAGGATTATCTGCGGGATAATCTGGTCGCCGAAGGCCTCGTAGTCGAATCCCTATCCGCTCCAAGTGCCTTCAAAGGAGTCCAGGTCTACACATGGAATGCCCGGCTCAAGGCCTACACACGTATCTCTGCTGCCTCCGCAGAATCAAAGAGTCGTCGCCAGTAATTCAATGTTAATTTCTCATAAGAGAACGTACGATCTCTAAATGACAGAATAGTTGCATCCAGCAATTCTTGTGTTATATCAGACCATGCTGCCACAATGAGCACGGGCAACCCTTTAAATACTGGATCGAGTCCGGATGATTTTACAATAGGAATGCATCCTAATAAAAGAGCCTCCCACGTTCGATGACAATCCTGACCATTTCCAGCAGGACTGAGCACAAAGGCGTATTCTGTCTGAAGGCAATGAGATTCATAGCGCTGCACAGGCTGCGGTTCATAATATACGAGCTCTTTGGGAATCGACTCATAGGCTTTGCGCCGATCTCCACGGTCTAGAATAAAATGGAAGTTAGAATAACAACGGATTCTTCGTTCATAGAAGGGCCGTGTCTGGCTGCGGAGTGCAACAAGATTCAACTCCTGCTCTGCTTCTGTTTGCCTTGGCCCCCACCGTGAGTCTCGAAGCGCCATTGTATGATAATCGAGTCCGATGGGCATATGAATAAGTTTGGGATGAGACGAAAGACAGTTTTGCGCAAACCAGCGTTTAATAAAGGGCGATGCCAACAGCGTAGCACAAAAGACATTCGTAGTACGGACAGCCTCATCCGCATCACCCGTAACAAGTGTAATACCGGTTTTGAGTCGGGGCAAATAATATTTCACAAACGCTGGAATCGCAGTAGTACACACATAGACTGTACTAGTATCAGAAATATCCTTTAAAATATCTTCTGTTATCGATGGATTACTAGAAGATATTCTACGCTGATAGGAACTACAGGACTGTAGGAGCCCCCTTGACGAAACAAAGATGGGCTCCATACTGCCGACATTATGCAAGGGAACCTTAGGTATCCCACATCCGTGCATAGGTATGGCAGCCCAGCCTAGCATCATGGTTTTTGTTATGATAAAACATCTCCGAACGTAGAGCCGCAATGGGCTCTGGGCGGCACTGATAGATGGCTTCCCCAAAGACCCGCGGTCCCGTCTCAAAATGAGGTTTGTCGGTATTGAGGGTGCCTCTGAGAACTATTTCACATCCTCGCTGCAGTACAGGATGATGGGGTACACAGGCCGCGAACCCTTTCGCAATGTAGGGCCATGTCAAAGGAATATCATGACAAATAACGAGGGGCTTCTGGAGCCATAGTACAGGATCCAAAGTTCTATGCGGAATTACATCGGCATCCATGTAGACTCCACCATAGCGCTCCAGGATATGATAATAGAGAATATCAGCTTTCTGCACTCCTTTTACAGCAGCCCCGACAAAGGCCTGGACAGAAGGACTAAACTCTGCAATATCGGCATTCGTCCAGAGCCGGATAGTCCATTCAGGGCCCAAGAGAGCTGCCCAGGCAGCCCGATGGGTCTCTACAAGTGGTGGAGCCGGAGAATCACCCACCCAAATCATATGTAGGAGCTTGGGAATCAGCAGGGGCCCCTCGGGAGCAGTTGTAGGCAGATCAACAAGATATACGTGCTCCATCTTATTTAAGAAGTCGAAGAGTGCCGGTTAATAAAACCGCGATACAGAATAAGGATGTCCACCTGTAAAGGAAAAACCGCTACCGGGAAGGCCTGTACCGCTTCAGCAAAACATGGCGACTTTTGTGGTCGTCATGCGGGAGCAGCCGCCAGATCAGCAACAGCGGAAGCTAGTGCGGCAGTCCGAGCAGCGGAGCAGGAACGCCTGTTTGCAAAAGCAGCTAGTGAAATGAGGAAGGCTACAGAACATCTGAAAGCTGCATCTGCCCATCTTGACTATCCTGAGATCACCCGAAATCTGAAGATCCTCGGTCTTAATGCGACAACCCGAAATGCAGCCACAATCAAAAAAGCTTTCCGTGGTCTTGCAATGGCCTTACACCCAGATACATCTGGATTAAAGGATGAGAAGGCCCGAAGGGCTGCGGAAGAACAATTCAAGATAGTGCGCGAGGCCTTTGTGACTCTACGAACAAAACTAGGTCTGTAAAATTGAAACAGGGATGAGCACCAATCAGCACCGGCATGACAGACTGTACCTGCAATAATAAAGGAGAAGTTGAATGTTTCGGATGCAAGGCACCCCTCTGTGAAGAATGCATTAATCATTGCGCTAGCTGCAAGGAGGCCGTATGCGAGGACTGCTGTGCTCTCACCGTAGATGGAATTCTATGCGGGGCCTATACCCAATGGGGCTGTGGTCGGAAGTATACCACTTGCGATGGATGCATGGCCGATGAGGCCATTCATGAATCAGATCTCATTCATTGTGACATCGATGAATGTGATCTATTTCAATGTGCTGCCTGTGCGGAAGAGCATAATCACCCAAAAGTGACACCTAAAGAACCAGAAGAACCCAAATAACAGAGATCAAAATGTTCAAGATCAGTGACGGCTCAATCCACTTCAATCTTGATGAGAAGGAATGCATTGCCCTGGAACTCAAATTGAATGTAAGTTCAAAGGGTCATGTCTGGAGCCACATTGGTACGTATCTGTATGAATACGGTACAGGGCAACCCAAGGCCCTGTCAACCATTACTGTAGAACCGGCGCAATTCACATTCCTATGTCAGCTGTTGGAGAAGAAGAGTTGGGAGGATTGCAGGGGCCTCTAGAGGAAGGGATCGTAGGCCCACTGGAGAAGCGCTTGGCGTTCTCGGAGGCGACAGTGTTCATTTTGGCGCCAGGGTGGACAGCCACCCCGCAGAGCACCTGCATGGCGTCGAAAGGCGCGCCACCGGCGGATTTGCACAGCATCTAGCTCCGGAATACGCCGACCAAGCCAATAGCGACAATACCACTGAAACCAACCCCGTTCATCCGGATTTCGATCAGGGTCTCCAAGTAGCCCGTGATAGTGATCATCGGCACGGCCTCTTCGACCGACAGAGGGCGCCCAGCCATTCTCTCGCCAGACAGAAAGCGGTTGTCTTGATCCTACACCAAATAGGTTATACCGGGAGGCATCTGCACCTTCGGGACCCAGGCGGCCTGTCATAAGTCCACCTAAAAACCATTCTGCCGGAAATTCGCGGACACAGTCATTTAGATAGCGCCCCTCAAAGACACCGAGCATCAGCATTTCTCCAGGACTCAGCTCAGGTTCAAACAACGGATCAAAATGAGTCCCTGGATCTACCTCAAGCCGATAGGAATATGATGCAATAGACATGGACGGGCAGCCCTGCACCAGGGTACCCGCTGTAAAGGATGCCAACGGTTTTCCCACCCGTAGCAAATTTGACCGCAACTCATCAACCGATCGAATAGGCATAATGAACACCCCTACTCTCATGAAAGAGTTCTATGAATCCCTGACACCAAAAGAGAAGATCATCCATGATCTTGCACCCATTATGTTAAAGTCACGGTATTGCCCTCATCGATCAACGGCATTTCTGGCATTTCTGAAGAAACGAGAGGCAGCGGCGGCGGCACTTCCTCTGTTGAAGGCACCGGGATCGGCGTCCAGTACCGTATAGCCTCCTGGAAGGCGGCGGAGGTGCGCCGTAACCATCCACGAACATCTAAGTTCGCATTAATTCCCGATCGTTCAAGCTCCGCTTTTGTGTACCAGGCGTAGCATAGGTGTTCTCTGTAGGTGAGTCGTGGCAGCCTCGTCGCAGACAAGTAGCCAACCCAGTAGGGGCGTTTTCCAAAGCGTATAGAGCCACCGCAAATATGATAGTCTTGGTCATACTTGTAGCCGGTCTCCTCATAGGTTTCGCGTGTTGCAGTTTGGTAGGCTTCGCCGTTGTCCGCCAATTCCGGGTGTCCCTTCGGGAAACTCCAAACCCCCGTATCACGCCCTTTCAGGAGAAGAAATTCAGGTTCAGTAGTTCCGTCACGAAATCGGAAAAGGATGACCCCGGCGCCAGGGATCGTATGTGTTGTAGTTTTCATCACACCGTTTCGATGACCCGGCCCGAGTCGGGCATCACCTTTTTTCACCCCTGAAACTTGACGGGCGGAGGGGGTGGAGACACTGCAACGCATGATGTCCTACCCTACTAGAATGATTTTTCAGGCAATGGGCCGCGGCCATTATCGAAACTATGTGGATAAAGCAGGATTTCATATAGTTCCGTATCATCTCCGCTATAAGGCAGTTCCTCTTAAGAAGAGTCCGATCTACATGGATTTCCTAGATCGATGCATGCCGGGCGACATGGGTGAAATTGCAACCTTTCACGACCATCATGTAGTCGAATACGAGCGGTACTTGGTCCTGGATGCCGCCGGATCCGAACCCCTTCCTGAGCATACGTACAGTAACATCATGAATTCTATATTTCTTGAATTAGCAACAAAGGGTCGCCTGAATCCAATGCTCATCTGTTGGTTCGAGCGCCGGAATGTGATCACGGATGATACGGTTCTCCGTGTAGCCGGGCTGCTGCCCGATCAAACAAGTCGCCGTGTTCTGCAGATTGTATTTATTGATCAATACAAGGCACAAAATACTCAGCTTCGTTAGAATGAACTCCCTGGAATTTACCGTATTTGATCTTGCTGCTATTGCGGTTAATCTTACCGTGGCCTATTTTGTGGTCCTGAAGTCACCCCAGCCGGTTTCCCTCCTCATCCCTATCCTGGCCGCCACCTCCGTAGTTACAGGCATCCTCCAGAATCGTATGAAGCCAACGGACCAATCTGTATCTCTTACCGATTTCCGCATCAGCCTTCATACTATCTCGTTTATTGGCTACGTCGCAATCCTGCTGATGCGTTTCAACCCCTTGGAGACACTGGGCTTCGTACTTGTGACCGGGCTCCTTACGGCGCTGTTCTTTCTCCTAACGAATCTTACTCTGAATAAACTCGAGAGTAAGTAGATGCCCCTATCCTATCCTGTATTTGTCGTGGAGGAATTGGCTGTAATCGCTCTAACGCTCGTTGTCACCTATGCGGTAGTTCTCCGGTTTGAACTGCCAGTCTACTATATCATTCCGATCATGGTGGCCCTGACAGTTCTAAGTGTAGCGGTTCAGCATCAGGCCCATGGCTCGGACACAGATGATACTATCCTCCGATTTGCTGCAGCAGCCCTGCTATTGACAGCCGGATTCATCCATATGATTATTCTGAAGATGCGGTTCAACTGGCTAGAAACAATTGGTTTAGTTTTTGCCTCCGGAATCCTTAGTGGCGCGATTAATTATCTTCTCCTCTAGTATAAATGGCCTCTCTCCTCAAATTCCTCCGTAAGACACTCAAGAGTGGAACGAATGCCGTCCGTCGTGTGGGCAAGGTCAGCCGTAACACCCTGAAGAAGGGCACGAACGCGCTTGGCCTCACGAAGAAGGCGAGGAAGGCAAAGAAGTCCAAGGGCCGTCGCTCTACCAGCCGTCGCCAGTAAATAGAAACCCACCCCCCTACTATTCAGATAGTACCAGAATAGTTCTTGTAGTATCTGCAAACAGCTGCGGCTATCTATCCCATTCAAATCCCGGCTATCCAGTAATGAGTAGTCCCAAGGCCTTACAGTTGACCCGGGCCGAAGGTGCTAGTTCGCTGATCCTGAAAGGCCAAGGCGTCTTTATCTTTGGTTCCACATCAGATGCGTGTTCCTTCACCTTCAGCAACAAGGAAGGGAATGGTATCCAGATCACGATGACCCCGACCGCCATTTCTGGACTCTATACTCAAAGTTCCGAACCTCTCCTGGACCCCGATAATAAGTCGGGGCTGTCTACTGATCCGGGGGCCTATTACTGGTGTTCCCTCGATTACAACAATCAGACAATCTTTGCAGGAGTGGGGGAAGCCCGACTGGAAACAGCCGCCTATCGCTACAAATTTCCGGCCTCTTCCAGATCTTTCCTGGAAAGTTTAACACAACTAACAACCATCTCCTCCTCTATCATACCTCTGCGGCTCCTAAGAGATCCCGTTACCCATCAGATTCCTCTGTTAGTCAAGGATACACATGAGCTGACGATGCACAATATCGCTGCGGCTACTTATATGCCCCGTGCTAATTTATCGCAGGTGGCACAGACTCTTCATGCCTGTATCGCGGGACCCCACTTCATCCTTGATGATAAGGATTTTCCGCACTTCTCCAAGGCTATTGAAGCAAGTATAGCAGATCCTTCCGGCTGGTGCCACCAGCGCCTCCTTGAAAAGGCCAATGAATTTGGTCCGGGTCCCGGTCAGCCCCTGGAAACGTATCTCCGCATCACGCTCAATCAGAATAACGGTGAATCCCCCGGCATCCCTTATGTAATGGAAATCTGGCCCCCCGGTCACTATTCACCCGTCCATAATCATGCAGGAGCAAACGCGATTATTCGTGTTCTCCATGGCTCCATTCAAGTTAGCCTGTTCCCTTATCTGTCGGCCGCTGTAAAACCGTTTGCCGTCACCTCCTTCAAGAAGGACGCCATCACCTGGATTAGTCCCACTCTCAATCAGACCCACCAATTGATGAATATAGAAACAAAAGACACGTGCATCACTATCCAGTGTTACATGTACGATGAAAAGGATCGACAGCACTATGATTATTTTGATTATATTGACGGCTCAGGTAAGACGCAACAATATGAACCCGATTCCGATATGGATTTCGTAGCCTTCAAACACCTAATGAAGGAAGAATGGAGGGCCAGAACAACAGTACCCCGAAAGAATCCCTGGCTATGCTACCCTGGCTGCCATTAAAAAAGTTGACCCCCACCCAGGCTACATTATGAGTAAGGCAGTGAAAAACGAAGACACTACAATGAGCCGACTTCTGATTACCGATATAACAACCAAAGAGCTGATCGACAAGGTGACTGACCTTTTCGATATTGAGTTTCTGATGAAAGTCGAAACTGCAAAGCCCCAGCGAACAACCACCTTAGCAGAACTGGAATCACGCCACTTGGCCCTGAGCGAGGCCCTTCCGGATGATGCAACCAGCAATCTAGCACCCATGATTCGGAGCATGGCCAGGGACAAAAGTATGTTGCGCCGCTTCACGGCGGAAGTCACACGCTTTGAAGCAGAGCTGAAGGAATTGGTTGAAAACGCAGGGTGGAAGCGTACGAATGGCCAGGAATCCCGGGCTGTACAAGAAAAGAGGGTGCAGATAGAATTCTGGCAGGGAATGGTTACAAAAAAACAGAAGGACGTTGCTGAGCGCCAGAAATTCTTTGACTACATCGAGGATACAGATCGAAAAATCAATGAGCTGGATGATGCGATTGCAGGAAGAGCCCCAACTCCAGCCTGGTTCCAGGCGCAGTTGGATGCCGAGTATGAGGCCAAACGGGAAGCCTGTCGGCGTTCTTATGAGGAATATGAAAAATCAGTCAAAGAGAAGAGACCCTATGAGCCGACTTCTTAGACAGCTGGCGCCATTCTACCGAATTGGTGGTACCTCACCCTTTACACATATTCCAAATACCCTCTATCGTGTACAGACAGACGGATCTTTTGGTGGACGCAAAGGGGACCGCATTGCTGCCATTTTGTATGAAGTCGATCATCGGCCGGGCCCACGATCCCTTCTGCAAATCAAGGTTAAATCTTCTACGGAAGCCGAGTGGGCTTCTGTAGCACTCGGCCTGGCTCTCGCGGTTCAACACAAGAAACCTGTCGTCGGCATTGAAAATGATAATTTGGGTGTCATGCGATCACTTATTTTTCATCGAAACTTCCGGAGTCGGCACGAATATGCCCATCATTATTTCCATGAAATTATGCGCTTGGCATCAAATACAGAATGGGCGGGTGTAAGGTGGATTCCCCGTGACCTCAACAGGGCCGATGATCTGTTTCATCAATGAGAAGGCAACAAAGGAGGAAACTAAGTCTAGGTTAGAAGATGCCTCCGAAACGCTCTCGAATTGTCCTAAAAAATATTCTGGGAACAAAACTTCAACCTTGCTCTCTCCCTGGAGGAAAATCAACAGGGTTCTTCCGAACGGGTACATGCGTTACCAGCCCAGAAGACACGGGTACCCATGTCATTTGCGCCGTTATGACCAATGCATTTTTGCAATATACCCGAACCCAGGGTAATGATCTGATCACTCCTCACATGCCAGGATTTCCGGGTCTCGTGGCAGGAGATAGATGGTGTGTATGTGCTCTGCGATGGCGTCAAGCCTTCCTGGCCAATCCAGCCTTTGCTCCGCCTATTATTCCCGAAGCCACCAGTATTCTGGCTACTAAATTTATTCCACACAATATTCTTCTTCAGTATTCAATCCGACAAAGCCAACTGAGATAGGCAATCGGGAGACAGCAACATAGGACACCCATAAAAATATGGATAGAATCACCAAAAAAAGACATTTTTGTCGGTGCAACTCCTCGACGGGATCGAAAGCAGGACGAGACAAGAGGAGCAAGGGCCACGGGCCCGAATCCTGTCACAATAGAGGAAGAAAAGGAGGAGAGTCCCATAGGTATCATGCACAGAGCCGAGGCACCTAAATATACGCAAAACTCCGGTGAAGGATAACCCATCAGAGTTGACTTGGCATCCTCCCGCGGTGCAGGATCTTCCTGCTGATCAATTGCATCAAATGATCCCTTAAAAGTACCAAAAAACAAGTCCATAAAGGCTGCATCTGTTCCTGCATAGTTACATTCAAAGTACCGATGATGCATGTAGTGAAATACATCACTCTGAAAATGATCCTCATACCCACTGTGACTTGCCGCGGGACTGAGCAGCAGATGCACACCATTCCACAAAAATGCGAAGGGCGAACAATAAAATACGAGCGAAGGTGCAATACATGCAAAATAGTATAAATGCTCCACTGGATGCATACACAGCCCCGAAAAGGGCTCCACATCTGTATTCCGGTGATGCAGACTATGGACCTGTTTATAGACAGCATCCATATGCAAAAAACGATGCGCCCAATAAAAATGGAATGATCGCCATAAGGGAACCGCAGCCAGAGCCGTTGCAAAGGCGATGCCACCACCGACAGATCCAAACGAAGTCACATCAGGGATATACGCCAATCGCCCTGATGCCCACAAATAGCAAAAGATATTTTCAAAAATTGTCCAAATAGCTACCCCCGATGTAGTCCATGCCAGATTATGACCTACTTTATCCAAATTGTAGGTCCGAGCCTGAATAAACGGACGATTCGCAGCACCTTGAAAATAGAGAATTCCGTGCCAAAAGGCCGCATAGCCAATTGTCACTGTAAACCAAAGAGGAAACCTTTCCATAAAAAATGACAAGGAAACGGGAGCCGCAGCGGCGGCCGACTCTGGGCCAAGTTGATAGGGGAATACACCATACAACATAAGAGCGATACAGGCCCACACAAAATTGGGAGATGTAATAAGAATATACGGTGCATGTTGGGCCCACTGAATCAGCGTAGGCCGCGGCACTTCACTGGCTCCCGGCCTCAATTCCTTCTGCACATACGCAGGTGGCTCTCCAATCCATTTTCCGTTCACTAGACCAAAGCAGTTTGCTAGGTCCATCCTAGCCATCTACAAGAAATAATTATTTAGATTGACAGTAGATGGCTGACCTGGAAACTCTGCGTACATATCTCAAAGAAACCAAGGATGATTGGAATTACATCGGACCCTTAGATTTCTACACAAATTGGTTCGGAAAACGAGACTATTGTCTGATTGATCTTCGTGACGCTGCCTCTTTCAGACGGATGCACATAAAGGGGGCAAAAAATATATATTGGCTCTCCATCTTGGATGATAAGAATCTTCGCCGTCTACCAAAAGATAAACCGATATTCTTAATCTGTTATGTAGGGCATACAAGTAGCCAGATCCTAACACTCCTAAAACTCTTGGGCTACCCTGTGACAGCTATCAAGTATGGCTATGGGAAATCGCCTGTTCCTGGAATGCCCGTTGCAGGATGGCTGGACTATGATTTTCCTGTAGTTCGCCCCGTCGGCTGCAGATAAAGATGAAAGGCTCGGCCTAAAAACTTTTTATGCCAATATATTATCCACGCTGCCACCCTCACTTCTCAGGTTCTCCCAGTCCGCTGTCCTCCGGCAAATGAATCTCTGGACCTCTCTCCTCCCTCACGTGAAACCGCACTATGCTGTCAAAGCTAACAATGATCCGATCCTCCTCAAATGGCTCCGAGAAGCCGGTGCCGCCTTTGACTGCGCAAGTCCCCGAGAAATGCACCAAGTCATTCGAGCCGGTGCTCAGGCCCCCGATATCCTTTACGCCCACCCCTGCAAGAGCCCTGTAGAAATCCGTGCAGCAAAGCGGCTCGGAGTGCAGACCACCGTTGTTGACAGCCCTGAAGAGGTTGATAAGCTCCGCAGCGCAGGGTGGAAGGGTGATACGCTCATTCGACTCTTAGTTCCCGATCAGGGGTCCGCACAGCCGTTCAGCAAGAAGTTTGGTGCACCCCTGGGCTGGGTGCCCGAGATAGCTGAAAAGCTCAAGGAGGCCCGGATTCCACTGAAAGGCTGGAGTTTTCACGTGGGATCCGTTTGTGGCGATTCATCGCAGTACAGGAAGGCGATTGAAGTCTGCGCAGAAGCTTCCTCACTGGTAAAACAGAAGGATGCAACAATTGTGGATATTGGCGGTGGCTTTGTTGCAGATCCAGAACAGTTTGGGGAGGCTGCAAAGGCCATTACGGCAGCCCGGTCCTTGTTTCCCAAGGAAACACAGTGGATTGGAGAGCCGGGTCGATTCTTTGCGGCTCCTGCAGCAACGCTTCGAGTGCAGGTCAGTGGTGTGAAACGGGGCTTGGAAGCGGGGACGTGGCGGTATACGCTGGATGAATCGATCTATGGTGCCTTCAGCAACATACCGTTCGATGGCTTCCAGTTTTCTTTTCGTCTAGATTCAGAGGATAGCAGGGACAAAGTGAAGGCCACGATATATGGTCGGACCTGTGATTCGGCAGATCTAATCGCAGAGAGTGTCATGATTCCAGAATTGAGAGTGGGGGATTGGTTACGCGTGGATAATATGGGGGCTTATACAATTGTATCAGGTTCAGAATTTAATGGATTTAAGAAGCCCCGACGCATGTACGACATGCAATAAATATATGAAACCCAAATAGGAATGGCTGCGGTCGCACAGGACCCTAGGCCCACGATTAGAATAAATGCACCCGAAGCATTAAAACCTAGTATACCTCGTAGCAAAACACGCACTACTATTAACAGTGGTGTAAACCATTTTGGTTTTTCAAAAAAAAGGGAAAATGCTGCAAAAGCTGAATTAGAGAGAATAGAAGAAGAAATAAAACATAGGATATCTTTACCAGAGGCAATAGTCACACCGGAACAAATGAAGGCAGAATTAGAAGCCTATATTGCAGCAGTCAGGGCAAGATCCCACGGAAATGCCTGTTGTACGATCGCTGGAGGGCGTCGTCGTTGCAGTCACAAACTAAGGAAACAAAGGAATAAGAAAAATCAGCAGAGTCGAAGAAGCAAAGGTCGGCTGTAATAATTGCGCTCTTCAAGGGGGTCGCAGAAAAGGTACATGATACAGGAAGGTGAAGAGTCGACAGACTCGAAAGGCAAAGTCGGCCTCAAATTGTTGAATCATTCGCATAATGCAAAAAATTCAAGAATATTTTAATGCTAGAGGGCAATAGGTTTTGATATGATGATCTTCTATAGATTCTCATATGAGATCGCTATAACATCCCCTGCCGCAACCCAAGATTCTTGAGTAGCCACTATTCAAGCGTAATTTTTGTAAATTTTTTCGTAGATCGGTATCTTCTTCGATGGCCACGTGTTCTTCTTCCGCCACTGTGTGATCCATTACCTGTTGGGATGTTCGCCAAAACAGGCGGAGCTGTCACTACAGGCGCAGCTGTCACTACAGGCGCAGCTGTCACTACAGGCGGAGCTATCACTACAGGCGGAGCTGCCCCAATAGAATCATCCACATATGGAATAATATGAAAGTCAGAAACAAACCCCGGATCTACGAGTGTCCTATATTCATCACATAACTGAATGAATAAATGTTTCTCATATTGATTTGTATCATTCATTATTCGTGGAATACGAAATATAGATATCCAGTCTGCATAGTTATGAGGATCGGGCCGATGCCCAGGCAGTGGTACAGCAAATTCATATGATTTTTTGTTCGATCTTTCATTAAAAAAGAATTTTTCTAAATTACTTATAGTGTCGTACAGATCAGGGCGATCCATAAGCATTTTAAACAATATAGAACATTTTAGTGGTATAGTAAAGAATAGAACTTGTATGGGCATTGGTAATGCCGGAATAGCTGCGGAAGGTGTTATAAAACTTTTCTGCAAATATCGATCAAATAGACAAATCGCAGGATTCGGGTGTTCAGTTAAATAATTCACAATAAATATATACTCCAACAAATTAAGCATAAGAAGACTATTTGGCTTTGTGACGGTGTAAAGATAAAATCTACACTGTAAATAATGTGTATCATCATCATTACGGTTATAGGCGATTTGATTCGAAAGAAAAATTGTCCATCCATCAATTGTAAAGCTGCGATGAAATAGATCAGCAATATTTCTTTCCACACCTTCTAATGATAATATAGAGTAGCTCTCAGGATTAATTTCTAAATACCTATCAACGGTTGTAATCCTCCTAATAATGTATGAAAAAAAAGTATTATCATGGCCACCCACCCTAGCCACTTGTTGCTGAAGGGCTAGATTAACATTTATATTTCTATTAACATTCACTTGTAATTGTGTTGCCATTTGCATGAGCCCCTCGCTACGAATCGGAGTAAAAGATATAGTAAAAGATGCTAGATGTCTATCAATGAATTCACTTTCACTTAAATACCTTGCGTCAATCTTTACTGTATTATAAAATACGGGTTCTTCATACGACTTTAGTATATCATTCACGCGTTGGCGGTGCACATATTTTGCACACTGAAGTAATACCGCTCCTAGGCCTGATATCTTGCTAGTTTCATCATTCCGTTTTAATACAGTATATAAATCAGAAGGACTCCCAGCAGTAATAGTTTGATCATAATAAAAATCAACCGAATGTCCTATGTTTATTTTCCTTAATCTAAAAACTCCCTGAGATATTTCTGTTAGTGTGTTTTTTTTAGAAACTGTCACAAGCCCTTTTACGCGAAATGGCTGTTTAAAATCGATGCCGACACAATGTTTATTATCATAATAAATAAATACGTTTTTATATACTTGATTATCATATTTTTCACTAATCTTAGTAGCACGATTATAGATATATTTTACGCCAATGGTATCAACATACAGTATAGACCTATCAGCACGTAAAAATTTATCTAAAATTTTAATTACATCAAGTGTTGTATGTATTAATAGTAGGCCAGCGCAGTCAATCAGTGCATCGTAGCCTTTCTGCAGTACTGTATATAATAGAACTTCTTCAATCTGTTTTTGCGAATCACTGGCATTATAGGGAATAAGCGCCGGTGCAGTAGTGGTACGGCCAAGGATGGATGCTTCAATAGAACCACCCACTTCCTGATCAGTAACTATCTCATCTAATTGACCAGCCGAATCTATTTCCTGCAGAGGTTCTGATGGCGCAAGGAGTGCAGTTTTAATAAGGGCCCCCGGTAAATTAAAATTAACAGTGCCTGAAAAGGATACCTTATTTGATGATATAGCAGGATTATACATATCAATCAAAGATATGTTATATTGTGTTCTATTTATTTGGAAAAAATGCTTTAATAAGACATTCTTAATATACACATATAAAAATGTTATTTTATAATTAATATTTTTATTCAAAGCATCCGCAATCGGTGCGCAAATATCGATAGGATAGTGATGAGGTATTATTTCCTTAATAGCATCTACTGTAGTAACATCAAGCAATTCTTTAAATAACATTTTAACCATCAAATCAAATGTTATTTTATTTGTTTGTTCAATTATACGCAGGGGTTCCCCTATGAAAGTTATATAAAATGCAACATCCTGCGCACGTAGAGGTGATTTAAAATAAGAAAAAATAGTTAATAGCATCGATAATTCAAAATCAGTAAAGGCACTGCCATGCATGGGGTTGTAATTTGCACTATATGGTATTGCTGTAAAAAAACCCTTTTTCTCTACAACTATCCCCCCAGAATCTTTCTTTGTGTCAAATCCATAGGATTGATTATATTTCATCGGCTTCGTAATAATCATCTGTAGTAAATTATTAATTTTAGTGTTAATAATAGTATCAGTCTCTGTTCTATCTATAATACCACTGTATAAATATCTATCGCTAATAAATGGGTGAATAATGTGAATCGTATGGTCACTGTTATGAGCTATGGATTGAGATGTGAATAAATGTTTAATTGCCGTAAAACAAATATTAAATATAGCAAATTCAAATGGATGTGGGGAGGAAAGTTCATTTGGAATATTTAGATTACTCGATAGTGGGTTAATTAAAGAGTCAACTTCATCAAAAATAAACATACCGGCAGGGGGAGAGATACCCCCCATCCTCATACGGAGAATCGCTTCTTTTAGTGCACTATCACTAATTACACATATAGTAATACCAGAATTAGTATCCGGTAACTTATTTTTAATAATTTTACTTAATGGGATTATGCCGACAATATTAAATAGTATATCATAACTAGATTCTACAAGATGAGGTGGGAGCACGACATAATAAGATGATACAGCCCGTGGAAATTCTAGACATTTTTCCAAAATAAGCATAGGAGTTAGAACAGTTGTTTTCCCACGACCCATCAAAATTTCGTGAGCCTTATTACTGATAGAATTAATTTCACCTAATATTTTTTTCTGATCTTTCCTAATTAAATTTCCAGACTGCAACTCAAATAGTATATCTATCATAGATCGTGTTTCATTAAAAGTATAAATTAAGCGTGTATCTAACGGCGATAGTTCAGATAAGATATAACCGCAAGCAGTCATTGCCGTTTCAATCCCTACAGTTTTTTCTATTTCTCTCAGTGATGTAATAATAGTAGAAAAATTTTTTTTAATTAAATTTTTATAAAAATATACAAAAAATGTTATAAAAAGTGTTGCAGGATGCTGAATTTTTTCATAGCTATTTAATAATGACTGAATTATGTGTGTAGGTGTCGCTGAATTGCCTTCGAAGGCCGACTCGAACGGCATTCGAATCACTCCCTTTATACTCTCCGTTATTTCCCTTCTCTTCTTACTATCTACAATTGTTGTAATATCTTTACACTTATACCGAAAATTTCGTAGAAAATCTTTTAACATAATGGAATCATCTTTTAGTACAAATTCTTTCTTAAGCTCATAGAATTTTTCAGTAAATAGTTCCATGTGCTTGTATTCATCTAGTGTACGTATTGATTCAAACGCAGTTGAATTAAATGATACAGGCAAAATAGATTCAAACTGCAGAAAGCGCTGACGAATTAAACTTTCTTCAGTCGAATTATACAGTGCCCAATAAGGAATGCATCCAGTATTTTTGCAGGTTTTATATGAGGTAAACCAGCTGCTAAGAGAATCTGCAGATATATGGCGGTATGTATGAACAAATAATGATAATGCAACATTATTTTGTGCTAACCATAATGACATATACAAATGGCCGACCATTGTTGGATCTGTTACGCGAAAGGATAAAAATGTATGATGAAAGGGAATTAAATATTCACTGTATTCATGGTCCACATTCATAGTGGGCAGCTGGTCATTCCAATATGGATTTACAAAATTTTTAAGGCGATTCGCATAGTCTGCTTGATTTACAAGTAGTAATAAAAAATAGTCATTTGATTTGTTTTTTAATATAAATCCATTTGTAAGATGAAACATCCACATACCTAAGAGCGGACCATAGGTCGTTACCACAGTATACTCTGTATTATTTGAATAGTAATACATTTTAGAGTCAATTATTTTAAAATATGATTTCACAAAATTTAGGTCAATCCGATATTCTGGTCTAGACATAAAATTAAGCGCATTTATCTTTTTTTTCCATACATAGATTGGATTATGTACAGATTTAACCTTTTCAAGGAGTTTATCTATAGACGGTGTAAAAGAAATTGATTTATCTGTATAATCATATGTATCAGATCCGATTTTTCGTGTAACCGTATTCGGTCCTATAAATTTAACTGATATCTCAGAATCCTGACGAATAATGAATTTTGTTGAATCTGTAACTGACCTATAAATGTAAAATACAGGAAATATGTTATTTAATATATGTTGTGGTTTCAGTTCATAACCTTCAATAACCACTGTATTATTTGCCTTCGTGAGTAATGTTTCAATTATATTTTTTATAAATTTCAGAAACTGCGGATTATCAAATGATACAAATATATGAAATGATACAATGCTAATTTGATCATATGATTTTGCGTCAGAGGTCATGTCCATTGGATATTGATTATTAACAAGATATTGCTTCATCAATATGTTTTTAAGACTAGGGGGATACCATGCTTCGGTTAACAGTTCTTTATGAGTACTGATTTCATCAAACCGAAAAACAAATAGTAAGCATAGCAATGAATCAAATATGTAGGATTTTATTTTATGGGCATTTGCCAGAAATGTATCAATATTTAAATGATTTATTGTAATTCTCAAAAAATTTACATTAAAATTTTCAAGTGAGTTATTAAGATTACCATTCCCGGCTATCCTGACCATATCTGATAATACTACGCGATCATACCCCATTGTGTTGGCAATTTCATCGACTGCAGCTCCATTAAGATAATCATACTTCCCATCATTAATATTTTGTATATTTTCTTGAAAATTCAAAAAAGTTCTATCTAATGTAGAAGGGATAATTGCAAATGAAGTCGATGCCCGTTCATATGATCTATAGTTATTTATATAGGGTACAAAATCTAATAAACAAGGAAGTATAGTAGTGCCCTTATTTATAAATAGTAGTGGCGAAAATTTCTGCAGAAGTGTAAAAATTTCTCTTAACGGAATCAATCCCAAGTTAGGTTTTGAATGACACCCAGTGTAAACCAATTCAATTATATTATGAATACCAGTAGTTGAAAAAAAATGCTTTTCTCTGCGATTTTCATACAGCAAGGGGCCGACTGTTTTACATTGTAATAATACACAACCAATTAATAAATATTGCTCAAGCATTAAGAATAGTCCATCCTTATGGAGTTCATTTTCAACAGGTTCCTTAATCATATTGTACCCCGCTAATGTTGTTATATCTGTATCTTCTGTTACGCTAATTGTTGGGGCACTCGATTTAAGTTTTTTATACAATTGTGTAATACATCGAAGTCGAATAAATCGATATAGTTTTCTATTAATAAAGTTTTTCAGATTTATAGGTGTATTTAAAAAGGTCTCTAGTGTTATAAACTGAATATTTTTAATATATGTATCCATCAAGCTCAACGCATCATCCATATTTAAACCATAATACCGATTTTCCTTGATAGGTAGTATATTGCCAGTGCATGAATTTCCCAAATTAGAATAAATCAGTGGGATGGTATCTATAATTAATTTTCTTGCAATTGGTGACAATTTAGTCGACTGATCTTTTAAAATAATCTGCGCCATATTTATAAAATTATGACACCGTGAATCTATTATGTAATCTTTATTATAAATTTGAGAAAAATCGGCCGCAAATTGGAAAAGTTCATCTTTTTCAATAGCAGTCATAAATAAACTAAATATTTCATCAGATGTGAATGCAATATGCTTTAAGAAATACTTTACTGAAAAGAACGAACATGAACCAGAGAATTGTTGCGTATCACTCTTAAATTGATTTGCAGGTGTAATAGAGCTTACAAGTATCGAAAATAGTTTATAAAAGGTATTCATGTTGAATGTTATTGGATCATCGTCTAAATCCACCAAATGAATTATAAACTGATTAAAAAAATCATTATTGTATGAAGGGCTTACGATAAGATCCTTTACAAAATCTTCTTTTGAGAGGTGAGTACGATAATACAACTCATTGATGTCATTAAAATATTCATCACGGTCATCTACATTAAAATTACATAAGTAATGTATCTTGATTAATTCCTGTATCTTAGCATGTGATATATTCTCAAATTTGAGCGTAATTGGATATAGATCAGCGTTATTGGCCCCATGATTCGCAAGACCATCCCCCGAATTTGTTATAAATAGTGTATATGAATCAGAGTCTTCTTTGCGAAAATAAAGAACAATTGCATGACCATCAACTTTTGTTTTTATGCCCGAGAGTAATATAGCAAATGAATGGGCTGCAATACTAGTTTCAACATATTCAATTAATTTTGGGAGTGTCTTTAAAGTAGGATAGTTCAAGTCAGTAAAAATAAAATTCAGCCCTGTTTTTATAGCCGGACTGATTCCTGGATATTTATTCCAATACGTCTGGAATTTGTTAGCTATTGCAAAGTGGCCCGACCCACTCCCATTTTCAATATATGGATCAAAAAATAAATATTTAAAAAAATTTGCAGCAGGATCTTCATTCGTTACATCATACCGTTTGATTATCTGATCAATGTGACCTCCACGCTGACTAAACTGTCTCTTTTTGGTTCTATTGTGCATAATAACCCTTCTGTTAGTAGATTATATTTAATTATAAATACTACGCATCCCATTTTGCCAAAAGGTGAACTCGTTGTAGAGAACAAAAAGAGTTAGTACGATGCCCCTCAACCTTCTCATTGTTGAATCACCCGCCAAATGCAAAAAAATCCAAGAATATCTGGGCACCGGTTGGCGTGTCCAGGCCACGATGGGCCATATCCGTGCTCTGAAAGAAGAGCTGGAAGGCATCGGCTTCGATCCAAAATCAACTGTTCAGAGATGGGCTCCCGTCTACGAGTCCATCCCTGAAAAGCGGGACGCCATTGCGAATCTACGAAAGGCTGCTGCGACCGCAACAGTCTATCTGGGTTCCGATGATGACCGCGAAGGGGAGGCCATCGCCTGGCATACCTGTGCCATCCTGGGGCTAGACCCAGCCACCACACCCCGTGTTATCTTCCATGAAATCACGGAATCGGCACTGAAGGCTGCCGTTGCCCATCCTGGCAGAATCGATCTGCATAAATTCGAAGCCCAACAGGCTCGTTCGATGCTCGATCTCCTGATTGGCTATACACTGAGCCCATGTCTGTGGCGCTCCGTGAGTTACCAGGCTGGGCTATCCGCGGGGCGGTGTCAAACTCCAGCTCTGCGGATCATTTATGATCGTGACAAGGCCATTGAGGCCCATAAGACGGCCACCTCTTGGAATCTTCAGGCCAAAACTTCCTCTCTTACCTGGACTGCAACAAATCCCTATCCATCCCAAGAGGCAGCTGTTACAGTTCTTCTGGCTCTATCCACACAAACGCCGCAAGTCATCCGCATCACTGACAGAGGTGAGCGGATTGCAACACATCAGCCTCCACCCCCCTTCATTACCTCTACGCTTCAACAGGAAGCCTCCAGTCGTCTTTCCCTGAATCCGAAGGCTACTATGAGGGCTGCACAAACCCTATATGAAGCGGGGCATATTACCTATATGCGCACGGATAATGCGGTTATTTCGGAAGAAGCCAAGGAGGCTCTCACGGCTCTCGTGACGGCCAAGTACGGTGCTCCCTTCTTGGCATCAACATCAGTGACAGCGACCGCGGCTCCGTCAAAAGCAAAAGCGAAGGAGAAAGCAAAGGCCACTGCAGCCCCAGCTGTCGAAGCACAGGCCGCGCATGAAGCAATCCGACCTACCCATCCTGAAACGACACCCGCTGGGCTTGAGGGTGCCGAAAAGCGCGTTTACGATCTCATCTGGCGCCGTACCGTTCAGAGCGTCATGGCGGCCGAGCAGCGAGACACTGTAACTCTTAAGGGCTCCCTTCATGAGACACCAGTCACCACCTCCTGGGATCAAACCCGCTTTGCAGGATGGCGTATTCTTGATCTCAAAGAAGCCGATGAACGGGCAGAAAAAGCAGCCTTTGCTGCCAATGCCGCCTTACGCAAGGATACACAGACTCCATGGACGGCTGTTATCATCACGGAGACGCATACGACACCCCCCGGTCGCTACACGGAAGCCTCCCTCATCAGTGATCTGGAACGCAAGGGCATCGGCCGCCCGAGCACCTATGCCACCCTCGTGGAGACCGTGATCGACCGCAAGTATGTAGAAAAGGGATCTGTAGCGGCCACACCGACCCCCTATAAGGAGATCACGCTGACTGCCGGAGAAAGCAAGGCCAAGGCCGTCACCAAGACCACCATGACGGGGGCCGAGCGGGAAAAGTTGCGCACAACCCCACTGGGACGCACCGTCATTGAATGGCTTCTTACAACTTTCGGGGATCTCTGTGAGTACGGATTCACGGCGGCCATGGAGGCTTCGCTGGACTCTGTCGCCACCGGCGCATCAACAGGCCCTGCTCTTCTTACAACCACATGGGATCGCTACAAGGATCGCTACACGGCTATCATGTCAACTCCTTCAACCGGATCATCATCCAAATGCAAGGAATTTGGGGATGGCTACAAGGCTATTATGAGCAAGAAGGGTCCGCTCTTTGTCTTGGAAAAAGAAGGCGCCAAGACGCAGTTCGCGACGCTACCAGGACCCCTCACCATCGCAACGGCTACCAAGGAGGATGCCATAGCAGCCTTTGGCCCTGGCTCAGCCTCCAGCTCTTCCAGTGGCGATGAACTCGGCGAACTCGAAGGTGACCCAGTACTCAAAAAGAAAGGCCCCTATGGTCACTACGTCACTTGGCGCACCTACAGAGTGACGGTCAAGGCAGAGGAAACGCTGGAGGAAATTGCACCCCGGCTTCTGGCTGCTCCGGATGCCATTGACCACACCATTGGCCCCTTCAAAATCCGCAAAGGGGCCTATGGACTCTATATGTTCAAGACAGGATCAAAGGGCAAACCAACCTTTGTCGGTATTCCAGACACCACTCCTTACGCAACTCTGACCGTTGAAGGGGCAGAGGCGCTTTATAAGGAGCATAATGTGCCAAAGGCAAAGAAGTTTGTAAAGAAATAAGTGCGGTTAAGCACCAAAAAAACAACCTAGCCTCTGAAATGGATGAGGTCTCATCCAATCGTCTGTAGTGAAATGGTATCATGCTTCCCTTCCAAGGAAGTGGCAGGGGTTCGATTCCCCTCAGACGAATCTGGCTTTGTCGTCCAGTGGTCAGGACTTAGGACTTTGAATCCTACAACCCAAGTTCGAATCTTGGCTTAGTCAAAAAATGCAGTTTTCTTTGCGAATTATTCGGTAGAACACTTCTTTTTAATCATTATGGTCGAATACGGTGTTAACTTTTTGTAGCCACTCACCAGCTCATACCCGGCCTTCTCTGCAAACGAAAGCCATTCAGGAATGAGATCCCATGTGACCCAATCATGACCTAGCAATAATAATCGAGTGCAGCAACAACTATTCTGATTTGCAAAAAGTGGATCGTCATTGTTGGTATCACGGGGCGCTGCGACTGAATGAATGCCCGGTGCCTCTCTATCTATACCCCAGACTTCCACTGTATTTTGATCTCTGGTCGAATACACAACATTCCTAGAAATCCGATAGATACCCATCCTGCTATCCGATTATAAAAATGTGACGGGGGCCACGGGCTTTGCCAGATAAAGGCACGAAGACACAATGGGAACCCGATCATCAAAAGTTCTCCATTCGCCTGGGAGTCGAAAGATTACCGACGCAGATTTCATTGGCATTGATTATACCGCCGTAAAAGGTAAAATCAATTCCATCTATGCAAAGAAGAATGTCTATTTCATCTCAGTGAGACCCGGTGATGTCTATGAAGATCCAACCAACAAAGATCCAGATCGCGTCAGAGTTCTCTATGATGCAGTAAACTATAAAATCACCCACATGCTACATGGGTAGCCTTGGCAGTCTGCCGCTGCCTCCTTTTGGTAGGTTCAAAACGCCAACCCCGCACAACACGCCGACGAGTCCTAGCAATATCTCGAGGGGGCGATCCGAGTTACAGGTGGGAGACCGGGCTGTTCCTCATTATTATAACAAAAAAGCTGATATATAGAACCATCTAGAACCCGTGGAATAATACTTTCCTTAAAATATCTCTGAGCCTCGACCCGGGCCACTCGTACACGATCTGCTGGTACGGGCCGATAGTACGGCGGCTGCTCTTTCAGATGACTAAGAGCTCTTAACTTTACTCTCGCCAAAGAAGTTGCTTCGGATACAATTGGGTACAGTATAATAATTTTATAGACACCTGGGATTCCCCCAAAGACCCTTTCCATGAGATTCTGAGAACGTGCGCTTTGAGCCGTTGTTTCCCAAAGAACATTCAATTGAAGATCAAAGGCTCGTTGGAGAGCAATGGGCATTTTATCATTAATGGATAAACCTTCGCGATTGGGTTCATTAAGGATCTTATCCTGAAATTCTTGAATGGCTGTATCCAGTTCACTGTGGCGAACCCCTTCGTAGAGTGCCATAGACCCTTCGCGAAACTCTCGAATAGAAATAAGAGGATTATCCTTATCAATTTGCGTAAAATTTGATAAATTAATACCAAACATTTTTTGGATATAAGAATCTGCTGAACTTTTTCCAGATCCAGGAGGGCCAAATTATATGATACAGAGCGGATGTTTGGTCGGTTGAACACGCTTAAATTGATCTTCTATCTGCAGAAGTTTATTGAGTGTTAAATTGGCAGCACGATTAACGAATCCAGCCATCTCCCTACAAGGAATTGCCAAAATCTACGCATAATACGGTGCCAACTTCGAAGGTGCCTCAGCTCCTCTAGCAGAACCGCGGCCAATTCCTGGCGGAGCAAACGGCTGATCCATGCGCATTGTATCCTGCCGTGTTGGATTATTAAAACGCCGACCAGACATCGCTCCCACGACTTCATCAGATGTGCGCCGACACTCATCACCCCCTGGGATCACAAGCACAGCGAGAGGATTGGAAGCATTTTGAACACCGGGTGGCATTCCGTAGGGAACCGGTGGTGCCACGGTGTTACGGTGCAAAGGAGCATCCTCCGGTATAATGATCTGGCACTTAGTCAATGGCTGATTAAGCCGCCGCAGCCGACTTTCCACATCAATTTGAGCTTGTGTGACGGGGGCACCGACCCCAAATCCAAAGGTCGGATGGTTGCGCTCCGCTTCTACGGCCGCAGAGCTATCCACAACCTCCATAGGCCATGCAGTTCGATAGGAGTGACAGATCTGAGACGATGCAGCAGGATCATTCGGGGTTCCATCTGGAATCGGGGCATCGGGAAAGGTATGATACCGTGCCACCAGCGTCGGATCCCGCTTCAAGCACCGAGTCACCGGTTCATACCAGGTCGACGTATCGGGCGGCGCAGAGGCCTGTATGTACTGATCATGGGTGCTCTGTTGCAGCCGATAGGGAGTTTCGTTGTAAGGTCCCGCCGCCAAGGAATCCAGACGATACTCACTGTTCATCTATGAAGGTGCCGGAAAAAAGAAGTCAATAAGTAGAGATGGCCGACTGCGTTCCTTTAACGGATGCGAAATACCTGAACCGCCCTTCGCCGCCCTATCATGCGCAAGGCTGCAAGGGATTACAGAAGGCCGGGAATGATGGGCAGAACTACATATCGACCCCGAATAAGAAGGGTATTTACACATGGAAGGCGGCCCCCCGTGCCGCCCATACCTATATCACTCACAACAATGGAGCGCGACCCTATGAAGTGGAAGATTTCGGTGGCCACGTAAAAGTGCATGATCGGGTTTGGCAGCGCGGTACTAACGGAAATAGTGAGACGTATCTTCGTGGCAAAACGTTACTTAATACACCCTATGAAACCCTCTTTGTGGGTAAGGATACGACCAGCGAAGATAAGAAGCAGAGCGCCGATGAATTCGGCGATGGCAACAGTGTCCTAATCCAGGTCTCTAAGACTAAGGTCATCTATGTAGGAGATCGGATCTATACCTTCAGCCCTGTGAAAGGCGACATAATCCGGTCCTACTTTTCACCCATCGGCAATAGCGATGTCCCCTATCCCTATGCAATTGGCGATACTCATACCTATATCATGTTGGATGCCGTCGCAATTCCGAATGAACTGTTGGACCTCAAAGATGATATTTATGAACAGTGGTATTTTGCAGGGAGTAAGAAACAGTGTGATAATTCCCGGACAAAGCGGCCGACTCCCTATTGCCGGGCGCTCCTCAAAGACAAGGCGGCAGTCACCCGGAAGCTCAGTATTCAACAGAAGCGGAAGACTCTGAAGATTAAGAAAGTTTAATAAAGTAACTGATCTTATTGAGGAGCACCCGCACGAACCAGGGTAGATGCAGCAGAGGCCCGATCCTGAATTTCTGTAATACGCAGCGTCATATGCCAATCACAGGAGGCTGCATCCGGGCCACCCAGAGGTCGTCCCCAGCGATCTATCCACGTAAAACTCAGCCGATCCAGCCGACCAAGTACCGGTGCAAAGACCTTGGGTGATTCAATCATAGTCTGTGCATAGCATCCAAAGTCATTCAGCAGCAACTTGGCAAAATAATGCGAAACCTGACCCGTTGGATCCTGTGAGACCGCTGTATCCTCCACATCCGTATGATCGACTGAATTCATAAATTCCGTTTCGCTCATTCGGAGAAAGATATAGTCCGTAGTAAGACGGGGGAAATAGGACGCTGTTACACAGAACCCTGCAGAACAAGGAAGCGCAATGACCGGAGCTGGAGGGCCGCCAAAGCCTAAATTCCAGCCAAGGCCCCAATCGGAAGGAGGTAATGGCTGAACAGAGGACGGTGGCAATAGCTGAAAGGGCGCGGGACCCGTAATAGAAATGCGACCTGTTGTAACATTATAGTCGATGCTAAACCCGACAGGGAGATTAATGAAATCTATCACATCCTGCATAGAATAAGTTCCATCGGCCAATGATAAAACCAAAGGATCTACTAAAGGAAGGAAGTTTCCACTCATATCTGCAATGAAAGGTAACGTATTGCCCTTTGCAGCCGAAAATGTATAAAACCCGGACAACATCTTGATCTGCACAATATCAATCCGCGCAACATTGCGATAGGTTCGCGGCAGCCGAATCCGAAATTGTGTAGGAAGTGGATACACTCGTTGATCACGATCCAAGCTATCGACCATAAGCGTATGCACAATACGCTGCTCCGTAGTCTGAAAAGCGGTATTCTGCAGCGATAAACTGCCGGGACCCGCTCCTCCAGGCCCTTCTACGACCGGGGCCCGACCGGGTCCATTAATCCAGGACAGGGCATGGGTTCGCCATTGATCAGCAGCCTGAAGTCGCCCATCCTGCTTCAGCCGATCCGATACAGAGGTGCCATCCGTTTCACTAGAATGATCTGTATCGGCTCCGGAATCGGCAGATGAGGTGGATGTTACAGATTCTGCCGAATCATCCAAATCATTGTAGGGGGTTAGCATTGCTCTATTTAGAGGCCCATCAGTTTAGATTTAGGCCCATCGAGGTCGAAGGATCTTGAGGTTTCGAAGTGTCTTAGCAGACCGTTTCATACTCTTGCCCTTGTACCCATAGTAATACTGGGCGGCATCTGCCCATTCGTTTTTATCCGATGTCATATCATACCGATCAAATAGAGATAGTGGCACAAAAACTTTTTCAATTAGAATATAGACATTGTGGGATCCCACTAAGATAGGATAGGGAACATCATTGGGACCTAGTTTCGAATAATAGGCCACCACTGTTTCATTCGATCCCAGGCTAAACTCATATATTTCACCACCGATATAGACAAACTTGTTGCCGACCTGCAGCAACACGGTATTACCAGTATATGGACTGCAGTCGAAGTATCGAGCTTCCGATTTAGTGCAGGAGTTTTTACCAGGATAGACTGCATCGGCGTGAAACGACCCGATCTGTTCATCATAATGTTCATAGTCCCCATCCTCATTTTTGAGACCCTTGAACACCTTGACAGAAGAGCCCCGCACTTCTACACGAAAGGGCGTATCCATATTATCATGAATCTCGTACACAACCTTCCGACTTTTCCGGGTCTTCCGGGTAGACATCCTATAAGAATCCCTGATTTTATGAATCAGAGACAGGCGGATTACAGCGATTATGTACTATGTAGATGCCCGATAGTGATAATAGTAGAATTTCCGTCCCACTTCGAACAATAATCGGCACATCATTCTGTAGAATCCCATAAGGAATCCAAATAGAAGAAGACACAATGCTTAATGCACAAAAGGATAATGAATATATATTAGTACTTCGTTTGGAATATAGCAAATACATAAAAATAAATCGGGCCATCATAGAAAAGCCAACAGCTGTATACGGCAGCACGGTTAGTTCAGTCATACCCTCCAGATGGTACGACGCCACTCTTTAAGAGCGACTCTTCCGACTCTTCCGACTCTTCCGACCCTTTTTAAGATAGTTAAGAGACCCAAGGACTCCAGGCGTATTAAACGCACGAATTGTATTCAAATTAACATCAAAATCGCTTATTAGATGATCCATAGTCCGCACAACCTGATCATGCGTCGTCAGTAGATCCTTGCGATGATGGGAATAGGTCGGATCATTCACCATCTGGAAGAGGGCATCGCGGAGATGCGCCATGCCATTCACTGTGGAAAGTGCATAGGAATACTGAAGTCCCTTATCCTTCATGGCAACAATGCGCCCCACATGTTCGAGTTCTGACTTTGCCCACCCCATGATACCGAAAAATGTTGTTTCATAGGTGTGGCTGCTCATTATATTAATTACTCAGATAATTAATAGGATGACATCAAGGACAAGGAAACAGGCTACTGTCATCTGCAATGCACAGATCAAAGCAGGGCGCAGAGTACTGAAGGCCAAAACCCGCAAACAGGCGGTGACCCTTCTGAGGAAAGTCCCCCATACAGTCGAAGGCAATGTAGAGAAGGGTCTGGCCTGGTGGGATACTGTTCAGTGGTGGAAGAGTAACCGACTCACTCGGGCTGCAGTAAATGCAGCCATTGAGGGCCAGATACCGGCTATGCGAAATGGCTGCATAAAGAAACATATGCAGAATTAACGACGGCTGCGGCGACTGCGACGCCTGTGTTTCTGTTGTTTCTTTGACTTACGACGAGCACCACCTGCCATAGGTTTCTCATCCCGGATTTCTTCTCTTATTAAATGGTACCAAAACTTCGCCCCATCCTCTTTTCCACCCATTCGTCCCCAGGCCCACCCTATCGGCAGTGTCGGATCAACAAATAAGCCACCTTCAGGCCCAATGCGTGGAACTAGTGGATTACTGGCTGGAAGAGATGCTGTACGAGAATAGTACTTTACTCCCGCCTGACTTCTAGAAGTTTTAAGCATCCAGCCTCTGAGTAATGCTTCTTTGGCCAGAGTTCCCTCCGTTAATGCGACCGGCGCATTCATCGTAGTATGGATTGCCGCGGGTATAATAGAATCTCCGAGTACAACAAAGTTTTCAGGATCAGGGATGCCCAGTTCGCGGCACATCGCCAAATAGGCTTCCCATTTTGCCCTTGGGAATGTGCGACCCTTTACTGTAATATTTGCA
>Ga0209597_1000407_pt1 | contig 28599 bp, 28 predicted proteins | sample M_140625_MF_Meta_FD_187316 | JGI IMG/M metagenome (GOLD analysis project Ga0209597, IMG submission 187316) | Freshwater microbial communities from Lake Montjoie, Canada to study carbon cycling - M_140625_MF_MetaG (SPAdes) (version 2) | ecosystem: Environmental > Aquatic > Freshwater > Lake... | reverse complement strand
ACTCATATAGGCCATGTAGGCATCTACGTGCATTTCAATCGGGTACGCTCTTTCTAAAAGTCTTTCAGCACCGCGCCGAGAAACTATATAGGCATGGGTTCCCATCAGACTTGTACAGTTGGACCACGGGCTATTCTCAATAGGGTCACAGCCCTTTGTCCCATCCGTGAAGACTGTTTGCTGTAACTGAATGACATCCCACTCCGCAGGGGCAGCCGCCAAGACCACCTCCAGTCCAGACTTAAGATCTGCCGGAATTTCCAAATCATCTTCAAAGACAATCATAGCCGGTGCAGAAGAATCCAGTAATTGCTGCCAAACCTTAAAATGAGATAGACTGCAGCCCACGGCCCCTGCGGAATCAATCTCATGGACACCTCTGCGCTTCCCAAAAAAAATGTTATGGGCAACCCCCAGTGTTATATCTGGATGCTCATGGGCCACAAAGGTCGCGGCATCCACTGCATCCAGCCGCTCCACCACTAAATCGGCCGCCCCTGCATCAGCCTGTATAGTCGCCCACCGATCTGGACGTCGAGCCAATGATATACAAACAATCGGTACATCAGAGAGTTTCATGACGGGCCCCTAGAAAGATGTAACAAATTTTGTAATGATCACAATATTCAAAAACATCATGAGTCCTCCCTGTATGACAGGTAAAAATCGCCCCAGCTGGGATGTTGCCTGAAAGGAGGCTTCGGGTGGAATCGCAAAGGTTCGCGCTAAACTCAAATAGAGACAATCAATAAATCCAGTTGTTATAAGTTTATCGGTCGCAATCCCGCTGTAATGCTGATTCGGGGCGACTAGATGAAGACCAAAAAATAGAAATGTAAAACCTTCCACAATATATAGAATACTGTATAGAACAGCCCAGACAGGTAATTTATAATCCGGGTATCCAGCAATGTCATACACGAGATCATGCAGTAATCGGATGAGAGCCACAAGGACAATAATGCCACCTATGAGTGAAAGGGTGCCCAGCCACCGCCCTTTACAGCCGGTAAATAAGATAAGACCCACAACTATTATAATTGGGGCAGCAGCAGATATCAAAAAATAACTTAGGTCGCGGCTTTCAATATAGGCATCTTGAAAGGTTGCGGCCGCATTCGCATGAAATACTGGCATTTGTATTGGTTTCTGTTCTGATCCTGACAATGTCATATCCCTACTCTTAGAAATCAGTTCCTGTGGTAATAACCGATGTAACAATCACTTCCTTCACGGCTGCTTTCCAGGCTTCCAAGGTAGCAGAAGTATGAATCTGTACAGTTCCATCCTTCCGAGTGGTTCGGATCGTCGGCAGTGACTTGATCATCTCCTTCTCAGTTTCCTCCATATCTTCCATATTCACAAAGGTCAGAGGAAGCCCCGCTGCCTTACAGAGCATCTCCACGTCGGGCTTCACGGTCTTGCATCGACCACACCAGGGAGCGGTAATAAATTCGATTTTCTGCATTCTACTACGGGCAGCTGAAAAAGGGCCCCCATCAAGTTTTGCCCAAGGCACGGAGAACTGCATCGGATGGAATAGGCAGGTCGGGCTCACATTCCCACAGTTGGCTGCGCCCAATATCAAAAAGAGACCAGCGAGTCGGCCAATACCAAGGGGCCTCCTGCATCAGCCGGGCCGTCTCAGGAGGCAGAAGTCTCTCAACAGAATCACTGGGAAGGACTGCTAAAAGATGTAGCCAGTCGGGGAGAGGGGCCGCATAGACAATCGGCGGCGGCACTAATGCAGAGGGGGAAATCGCTGCAGCCACATCTGACCATAGAGGTGGTAGATGCGGTTCAAAACACCAGCCGTGATCAAAGGGCCGCCCCTTGTAATAATCCCATATCCATGCTACACCGGCACAGTACATTTTACCCATCGACTCCGAATCATGACCATGAATCCAGGATCGATAGATCGAACGCCACTCGGCGCGGAGCCGACCAGACCCTTCATCTAGGAGTGCAGTAATCCCTCCCCGTCGGGCAGGAGAAGCTGTCCAGCGCTCAAGTTCTGTTGGATAATAACGATCCCGATCCTTTACAGCCCTACGCACAGCAGTCAACATATCTTCCTCTTCAACCGAAGCCCATGTCTCTATCAATTTTCGGAATCCAACAGGATTCAGCTGCCCCTCCTCTGAAACCAAAGGGTCTGCAGTGGATTCCAGGAACTGCAAGAGCTGAGGAATACCGCCCTCCCGCACAGTTTTCGTGATGGGGCGCGGCATAAAATCATTCCCCAATAAACTCATTCCCGCCACAAAAGAGGGGATTTGAGAAACCGGTAGACCAAGGGCGGCTACGAGGCCCGGCACATCCAGAGATCGCCACTCTGCGGCAGCAGAATCCCGTTCAAACTCCTGTGCCTCTCGAAGAAGAGAAATCGCCGCTCCCGTTTCCTGGTGGAGTAACATCGATAACAGGATTAAATCGGCATCTAATCCATAAATCATACACGAGGCAGGTCTAATCCGGCGCATAGCTGCCAATAATTTATGTTCGCCTTCCCCGGGCTCGGCAGTTGTACTTACAAGAACCTGCAGCCCGGACCGGATAGCCAGGGCGGCCCCCGCTGCCTCCAAGCATGATCCCAGAAGTGCCATAAACGTGGATCCAGGTGTAAGTGCATTCTGATCCCAGCTCTCTGTATCTGTATGGACCCGACCTTCCATATGAGCAGTGGCTGCAGAAAACCACGGCCCCTTAAAGCGGCGCAGACGCTGTTGTCTCCGCTTGGCAGCCGACACAACACCATCGCAACTGATGTAGAGCCCTTTTGACGGCCGACCAACTCGTACAATCTCTTCCATGTATTCAACAATAGCGGTACAAAAGGCCCGTTCCCAGGTTGCTGCTTCTTCGGGCCGAAAGGGAGGTTGTGTCCTCAATACATAATACATGGCACAATTGAAATCGAGGCATAGCCATTCACTTCGACCAATCGTCTTTGAAATAATACGTGGAAATCGCCGACATAATTGTCGATAAAAACTCGGGATCCCCATTACTACTATAGCTGCTGCCGAAGTTTAGACTCCCACAGTAGAGGATGGCCCTTTTGAATGATCTACAGACGGGCGTTATCCATGTACTTCGAGTTCTTCCGGATTCACTTGTAACCGGTGTCACAGTATTATCTATTTTGTTGGGCAATCAGGCTCTTTTTACGGTGGCGGCCTCCTCCATCTTTATGCAGGCGCTTATCACGGGAATTGGGTATCTCGTAATTCGATTTAACCCCGATTCAGTTATTGTACGAGCCTCGACAGAGCCCTGTGTGGCCGGTTATATCAATAACTATTGGGCCCAGGTGCGCGGCGGTCGCAACAACACAGACCATCCCTATGCACCTTCCCTGTATATGGCCACAGTGGCCTTTTTTGCCGGTTGGGGGGCCGCCCTGAAGCAACTCTATGCGGATGAGATCAATCAGGGTGTTCTAGATAGTAACTGGACTACCACATTTTTAGTATTAGCCTTCCTAATCGTCCTGATCGCCATTATCGTCCGCACCACAAATCCAGGTTGCGAGTCCTTAATCGGTGCCCTCATTGGAGCTGCGTCCGGCATACTATTGGGATATCTCATGTGCATTGCCATCGGGCATTCAACAGATAGGAAGGCAACGAACATTTGGGGCGCACCGCTCCTCCGAGACCGCATTGATGCAGGAAGCCCGATCTATACGTGCCCTAAAACACCCTGATCACAAACCGAAAAACGGATAACTAGATAGGGGTAATGGCAGCAGTTGCAGGAATACCAACCATTCTGTTTGTAGATACCATGTCGGGCATATTACGATTCTTACCGCTAACCTTAACGGTCTCTTTTGTTACTCTGGGGATCATGCTAAATAATATGCCTTGGTTACTTGCCGGGGTAGGTGCAATCGCCCTGTGGGCTTGTAATGCCATTTTGCACTTATTGGGTTTTCGAATACCAGCAGGACTCACACCGTTGTTAGGCGGCGGGGTATCCCCTGCAGTCTATGATACAACCTGTAGCATCATTCCGGGCATCACCTACGTGCAAGTGCCGAGTATGTGGTTTTCATTGATGGGTTACTTTATGAGTTATATCCTGTGCAATGCCTCCAATATCTATAATGCAGAGCCCAAGGCAGCGCTAGGTTACGGCAAGGGATCCAATGCGGGAATGGGCTCTCAGGTCATGACAGCGGGAACAGTGGTAGCGTCCTCCAATTCTATTGGCGTTTTGCAGCGGAAATCCGTGGGTCTTATCAGCATTATTGCAGTGTCTGTGTTATTTGCTATAATTATGATCCCGCGGTTCACAAATCAATGTGAATCCACCTTTGGCGTAATTCTTGGTCTAACCATTGGCGCATTTGCTGGATGGGGAATCTGGTCTGCCATTAACAGCAATAAAACAAATCCCCTGGCCGATATCCATGGAGTTATGCTGGGTCTTTCTCCCGGTTATCTCCGTCACTCCCCGATTGCCTGTACTCCTCCTGAATCGGCCTAGCGTCTGCCTAGCGTCTACCCCGGCGTCTCGGTGCAGGGGGTTCACGAACGGCTAGAAGTCTTGTAAGATGATGAATGGCTTGAACCCATGGCCTTAGTTCTCCTTCATGGCGCCGATCCAGTATATGAATACGTCGAAATGCCTCATCAATAACACCAGCCTCCTGACGCACCGATTGAAGCACAGGTAACCGATCGCCTCCGTAGAGTCCCGTTAAGGATTCTTCAGAGATACCAACTGTTGCAGAGCTTTGGTGAAGGGTCCACAGAAAATGTCGAATAAGTTCACGCATAGAGGCTGCAGGGCGAGGCTGTGCAAGGGACAATCGTCCCATAGCGGTTCGTAAATGGGCCTTGCAAAGGTCACAAGGCAAAATGTCCACAGTTGCATGAAGGACCGCGCGCCACGACAGACCACAGTCTGATCGATCCGAGAACTCTGCCATACAGTGAAGAATACGCCAAATGCGAGGACCCCACCATTGCTTGGTTGCCTCCATCCTACCTACCTAACAAAAAGTGATCGGGTAGCGGGACCGCGACATTCGCTGTGTGACGCCATGACAAGTCTTACGCTCCGAATTCCAAAAGGACTCTGGGCGGATTTAGAAGAAACTGTAATCCAACAAGATCGACAATTTTTAACAGAGGTAGCCCGAAGTCTGGGTCTCCCTATCCCTGAAGTACTTCGCCGCTGCTTAGGAACCGGTGCTGCTACTGCGATACCCGTGCTATGGACTCCATTTACCACATCAGAGGATGATAGTGATGATGAGGCGACCATACCAAATGCGACCCCATGCCCCTGGTGGACAGCGACCGGAGCTCTCTGGCGACCTTGTCAAAGAGCTCGACTCTCCCCTACGTTGGCCTGTCTCACTCACGAAGGAATGACATCGTCATCCCAGGTCCGGCTTGAAACAGATCCCTTTATTCTAGCTCTACCAAAACGGTGGCCGGTGCGATTCCGAGGGCAGCTGATGTGGGCGGATCCGGAAGGCCTTGAACCTCCGCTCCATGAGGATGGGCGCCCTGAGATAGAAGGGAAGTTCCGCTTTCTCACTCAGAAAGGTCGCCGAATAGCATTATTTATTAAGAATGAGGCGGTACATAAACCGAAAGCTACGCTATAGATAGTAATGGCCGAGAACCCCGATCTCGAAGGCTACAACTCCTCTGTAGAAAATCTACAAAGCTTTGATGCAAGTTGTAATGAAGAGCCATCTGTAGCTGCCGAAGTGAATAATCGGCCACTGGTCCAACAGCCTATTCTATGGGCCGATCGATGTAGAGTGCAGCCGACTCCAGGAGCCATTCGTCTTTTGACAGAACCTGCGGAAGATGCCGCATGGTCCACACGTGATTTTTCATTCACACAATGGCAGACAATGATTTCTTCAAATCAAGCTGCTGCGCCAGTATTTTACGCCAATCAACGGCTGCGCTGGTTGGCAAAAGCCGCGTTAAACAAGTGGCGTACCACTCTGTGGTCACGCAAAACACAGTGCAACGTTGATATGATTGACATGGCCCCCGTAAAAGCATCGGATGCTATTTTTGTTACAGATGTAGCTAACCGCCATGTCTATCGATTCCACCGCCGCGATGTTTTCAACAGTCTTATTTCGAATATCTGTATGTCGGACGAAATGATGCCATATCCCCGTCCTCCCACAAATCCATGGACAAATCAGGTTCTTACACTTGGCCAAACCATCAGTGTCTGTCAACAACTGGTCGGCCATTATGGACGTCAGGGGCGGTGCCCTCCTGTACTGTTTGCAGCCTTCTGCGCTTCCCGTTATGATGTGGCCAGATTCCAACGTGAAAACTCTTCGCTTCTGGCACAACACGCCATTGTCGCCTATTTTAAAGATCTAACTCCCGAGAACAGCTATATCGTGGAGGAGACTATGACAAATCTCCTCAATGACACAGGACTGGATTTTTCTCCGACCGCTATCCGCCGATGGCTAGAAGCTCGGCCTATGACCCCTCTTCATCGGGAATGGGTGACATTTGTACAGGATTATACACTCTATATGAATTTGCATGTGCAGGTTCGGCCTCATTGGACTACACGCCGTTCTATTCGCTTGGATGTTGCAGAACTCTATAGCCGAACCACAATTCCACCTCCTGTCCGATCTAATCGGATTCTTCAGCTCTACCCTGGAGCCAATATGCTCTATCAGATTCGTAATATAATCGGTGATCCTTCGGGTAATAATTTCAATGATGATCTGGCGATTCAGCTGATCCGTAATGCATTATTTCCATTTCAGTAAGGCGAATGGCCAAGACTAATTTACCCAGTACTGATAATGAATCTGCGCCCGGCCCACGAAGATGTTGATCAAATTGTACCCGGTGTCTGGATTGGCCGGTGGGAGGTGGCTGTGAATGGAGACTGGCTAGAGAAGCACAACATCCAGACAGTGTTCAACTGTTCTAAACAGATTCCCTTTCATCCCTCTATCGAGCATCCATACCGTGTTCCCGTCGATGACAATCTGCAGCCGGATGAAATTCGCAATATGGAGACGTGGGCCCCCGAAATTGCGGTAAAAATTATGCGGGAGTATGCCGCGGGGCACCCCATGTTAATTCATTGTCATGCTGGAATGCAGCGATCCACGACTGCCTGTGCCTTTTTCTTAATGGCCATGACCAAGAAGCCGCTCATTGAAGTGATGAGCTTAATCCAGAGGAAACGCCGTGTGGCATTCCAGCCATCCGCAAACTTTGCGGGGCCGCTTCGTGCATTTGAGAAATTAGTTCGTGCCAATTAACATGCCTTTGTCTGCTCCTGCAGAAAAGCCATCTCCTTGCGAAACCATGCAGCATTAAATTTCTTACGGGCTCCCGCTGCAGAAGCAAGAGCAGCAAACTCTTCAGGTGTCTTCGATCGGTACTCGTAGACCCCTGGCTTTGACTTCATTGATCGCAACATTTTTTGGAAAGGTGCAACAGGAATAGGATTAGAAGGTACAAAATCTATACCATTTTCAAAGATAGCAAAGAGGACACCCTTGCCCGTTTGGGTCCACATAGCGGATAGTACGCGACCCTGACCGATCATGAACTGTCCACCGCATATTTTTGTATTGGCCTTTCGGGTGAATTTAACCATCTCTCCTTTATTATAAGATTATTTCTTCCCCTTCTTTGTGAAGTCCTTCGTGAAAGTTCGCCAAGTTGCCCCTGGAGCCGCAGCCAGACCCTGGAGTTCTGCAGCCGACCACCGCCGATCAGGAAAAGTGGCCGAAACTGGAATCTTCACCTCATAGTAATTCTCCAAGAAGGAGCGGACAGAGGATACGGACATCTTCTGCCAAGAAACAATGCGATCCACGCGCCCTGGCCGGATTAACGCAGGATCCAGCGTTGCCAAATGATTCGTGTCGAGCACTAGAATGTGCCCGTGACGTTCCGGTACACCATCCAATACATTCAGAATCTCTCCTAGCGTCGGCGCCTTATCTTCCACAAACATAGGCCCCATCATAGGATTCGCCGGAAATCCGGTTTGCGGCTGACCCTTCCGATTCTTCGTAATTGCAGGGATCTCAGCAGCAGCAGCGGCGGCTGTAGCAGCTGCTGTCGGCCGAATCTTCAGTACATCACAGATCTGGGTATCAACTTCCGGAATATAGTAGAGCCGCCGATCATGGGGCACAGTCTCTCCTGCCAACGTTGTAGTATGAAAGGCCTCATAGAGCATCTGTGTATTCTTGATGTGACTTAAATTGATCACAACCAGAGTGTAGCCCGTAAGGGCCGCAATCGCCTTTACCAACTTCGTCTTACCCACCCCAGGTGGGCCTTCGTTGAGCACCGTGTAGGTCCAGGGCCGCCCCGTACGCAGATAGGATGCCTTATTATCCAAGAAATGTCGCAGATCAGAACGAACCAGCGTCGCCTCTTCGCAGAAGAAGTTATCAAAGGAGGATGTGGTATGGAACTCATAGGCCATGAGCGGCGGACCGCGCTGTGGCTTCTCATCATCGCCTCCTCCAGCCGACTTATCGGTACTGACAAGAACACGCTGCACACACTTCTGTTCCATGGTCACACGCTCAGCCTCCTTCTTAATAAACTCGATATGATCCACAATTGTGTTGGGGTTTGCCTTGGTATCCAGAATCTCAATCTTCAGAAAGGCTTCCCCGTACACAGTGCCTTCGCGATCCGTAGTCCGTTCCACCCACATGGTATACTGGATAGAGGGACGGTCCACATGCCAGAACCGGTTTGCGACATCATCAACAAAAATCGGCGGCTTCTCAGCCTTGAGTTCATCATAGTAATGACTGACCCCCTCCTCCATCAGGTGTTTGCAGTTTACTGTCTTATTGTGCCGATTCCAATCCCAGAGAACCGTAGAAAAGGAGCGTACAACTGAGTTTGGTTCATCGCTCCACAGACGGAGCTTCAGACGGGCCGTAAAGGAGAGGGCTGAGGAGGAGCGAAACGCGCTGCAGCCACTCTTCATGATTTCCATCACTCTCTTCCAGGTCGGCAGCTGGGCCGTCAACGGTAGAAGCATGGGCAGGAGATATAGAAGGGTCGTCGGCGAGGTCCATGAAAACGTAGGGCTTTGGGTCATATAGGCAACGGTGCTCAGCATTGGGATCAGCGACATTAAAAATGAAGTGGAGGTTGATTGTTCCATTAAACTACACTATGCACAGTCGATTTAGATCCTATAGTTCTTACGTTGAACGTTATAGTCAGTAATAAGACCCATCCGTTTGTAACCGCCGTAGAGTTTCTCCAGGGCTACCTTCATATCATCAACCGATCCTTTCGGTCCATGAAAGCACAGAATATCGGTCCAGCGTTTAGTAGCAGGGTACCCCTGTGCATACCGCCATCCTTCGATCCCTAGTTCGGGGGCAAAATCAAAGACATCCGTCTGTACGGCACAATACTCCTTTTTGCAATTAAAGGATACAAATACTTGAGTAAACTTAGCCACAAAATCCTGTTGCCGTTTACTAACTTTTCGGGTGGCACCCATCTGCTGGGCTAAACGAAAATAGTGTAAATATATCATGGATCTCTTTCGTAAAACAGTCAAAGAGCTACGCATCCTCTGCAAAGAAGCTGGAGAGCGTCCAAAACAAAAACGGAAGGCGGCGCTACTCTTTACAATCCTAGAGCTACCCACTACCTGTGTCTGCTGTGACCGGGCCCTCACATCCAATGAAATGTACAGTTATTTGCAAAATCCGGAAAAAGGGCCGAATTGCTGGATCGATGACGAGCATGGGGCAATTCCCTGTTGCAATTCATGTGATAACATCAAACCCGGATCTTGTGATCTTTGTGGCACTTGGTGGATGGAATACAATTTGCGGATTAGCTTCAATAAGGCAGGTGATGATATCATTACTTGTTATGATTGTAATTGGTGCACCTCCTGCGGTGAACAACTCCACAGCATATCACAGGAGAACTGGTCTGCAGATGAAAACATTCTCTGCGATGAGTGCTGTTTACTAGAGTAGTAAATTCGCTGCCCCATGTAAGGTGGGATCATGCAGTCTGTTGATGATTTAGACAGTGCATTTAATGCTCTCCATGATCTTACCGTTCAGCAACGCGCCTCCATTAAAAATCGTCTCCAATTTTTACTAAAAGAATATAGGACAAGAGCCTGTTGTTATGCTGCTCTTTTCTATTTAGCGCGACTAACGATTACGGTTGGCTCATTGGCTGTTCCTGCGCTACTCAGCATTAATCTGAAGGCCGATACAGATCCTTTCCTATACTGGTTCACATGGTCCATCAGCCTTGCCGTCACCACCTCTAACGGAATTCTAACACTCTTCAAGATTGACAAGCGGTTCTTCTCCCTTCATGCCACAATGGAACGTTTGCGATCGGAGACATGGCAGTATCTCCAACTATCCGGTCGCTATTCAGGTATTTTGGGATCAAGTCATCATCGGCCGACACACCGCAATCAGTATGTCTACTTCTGCACACAGATTGAGCGCATTCGCATGAAACATATTGATGACGAGTTTGTTAAACAGGCAGAAATGGAGGAGTCGAATGTCAAAGTACAGCATAGACCTGCCATTGAAGACAAGCGAGACATAGATGTACCAACCCCCGCTGATCAAATAACATTAATTATGACACCTTCCGCCCACGAAAAATCGGAGTCCTTAGAAGGGGGCGATGAGCGGCAGGAAAACAATAAAGAATCAAGGTCGCATCAACAAAAACCGCAGCAACAACAGAACCAACAACAATCGGAATCGCAATCGGAATCGCAACAACAGAACCAACAACAACCGCAATCGCAATCGCAACAGCACAAACGTAAAGGCGCTGCGGTGTAGATGCCAAACAGATCAAGGCGAACCCTGCCAAAATAACGCACAGGAACCCACACTATTTTGCGCCGCACATCAGAACTGTGAACTGTCGCCTCTATCAGGATATGAGCCCACCTACAATCCGTTACGGTACGCCGATCCAGAAGTTCAATCAACCCATAACTGTTTTTCCTATGGTATGAATGTTCTAGATAAATCGCAGCTTAATCAGTGTAATGGTAAAACGAACTGCAAACCACTCTACCATCAGCCGGGCGGCACCAAGAAGATGGCCAAGGAATTAAACAAGGCGACGGCCCGAACGTGCCCCACGGTTGAAAAACTGATGTTAATGGATGTCCCTATGGAAAAGACCACCTTTAGAGAGAGATGCCCAGCCAATACAAGTAAAATTGCACTGGTTGTACACCCAGAAGAGGATTATCATTTCATGCGCCAAGATTCCGATGGCGGCTGGAGTCACAAGGATGGTTCCAATCCTGTAAAACGTTTTGATGCCGATGGGCAGGATATAGTGGATCCCATGACAGCCTCCCGTGATTTCCGTCCCCGCTCATTCCTCAATTATTCCGATTTTTGCGGTTATTATTGCGCTCCCCGTAATCACCCGATCAATTTGTCGCGAACGGAATCATAATCGAGCCAGAGCTTCCTCAATTGAGATCCGTGTTCGAGGATCAAAGTCTGTCAGACCCGATAGAACAGCACGAACCTTCTCCCGAGACTCCCAGAGTGGCATAAACTGCAGCCCCGGCCATGTCAGTAGATCATTCCACATAAACCAAAACACAACTCCGATGCGCCAGGCATCAAATGCTAGACCGTACTTCCGTACAAATGATCCATAGGAAAGGGTTGAATGATCACGGCTAAAGCGTGTCATAGCGGCCAACAGTGTACCGGATTTCCTTTCCGGATACTGTGCTCCAATCCGCACTAAATCGGGATTTTCAATTTCCATTTCCTCTACCTTTTCATCCATTTGCAGACGGTTGAGAGAAATGCGCATGGCTTGAACTTCGGGCGGATGCCAAATCAGACGCGAGTTAAATGTCCGATTGTGATGAGCTTCTTCAAATCCGCGAACCTTGGACCTCACAAAGGCGAGGCCAAAATCGATGAACCGTGCAACTCCTTCCTTGTCCACTACAATATTCCCCATGTGAATATCGTTATGAACAATATCTTTTGTCTGATACAGGGAAATTCCCTGGAGGAGATGCTGCATCAAGGGGATGAAATTCTGGGATAGACGCATTAAGTCACTGGCCCAGGATATAAGCGGGTCCCCGGCATAGGGCATAATCAACATCGTCGGCTCCCCCGTCATATCAGTCAGTCGACACTTGGCCGCCTCCTCATCTTGAATCGGCAGCACGGGGTCACACGAGCGGGTTGGTGCTGCAAAGTAGTCAAGTGCATCGGGCAAATGCATGACAAGGCGACTGATCTCATATTCATCCGTAACATCATCATATACAATTTTCCCAAGCGTGGACCGACCTCCTTCTACACCGTACTTCTTCCCTGACTTACAGGCGGGAGCTGGTGTAAAACTGCAACCGTAGGCCCCCTTACCAACATAGCGACCTCCTGATTGGCGCATCCTTATTCTATGCGGCGACTTTGTGTCGGTAAAAAACAGCGCGACCTTCAGGGATGTGGACAGTGCTCCTTGTTATTTCAATTCTAGCTGTCTACATATTTTATGAGACCGCAGGGCCAACTATGGTGGAAGGCTTTCGTGTTCCTATCCGAGCCGATATGAAGGAAGCTTCTAGTGAAGAGCGGGGCTATGCACGAGATCCGCGGTATGCAGCACAGTTTGCGGATGTGCAAGGTGCAGGAGTGGCCGGTGATTTCTGTCGTGCTGTTTCTAAGAAGGAAGATCCGGACTCCCTGCGAATTGCATGTGCCTTAGCTCTGCGTGAAGGAATGGATACACTGGAATTCCATTCACGTTCTAAGAAAGAGGGCTTCCGATTTAGCCGCGACGATTATTGGCGATCAGGAAAACGAATGGACTATTGTCGAATTCTGCGTGATCAAGAGACAGGCGCCTGGTCATCCTTCTGTGCATTATCAACGCGATCGGGTATCGGCCCTGCAGAGGAGCTGGATACTGCACCACCGCTCTTTATTCAACGACTCCTCACGGCATATGAGGGAATCCTGACCTGGTATCGTTGGCAGGAGGACGGTCTGGATACAACGGGGGCTACCACCCTTGCCTTGGTAGGAAAACCGGAGTTGCCATCGATGATAAAACCGGTCAAGACTCGTGGACTTCAGCTAAATCGGTATCCTGCAGCCGCCGCAGCAGCTGGAGAGACGGCGCCCCCTCTGCGTGATTTCTTGCGATTCGGCGAAAAGGGAACACTGCACCTTGATCAGGATGTAAAGCCTAGCACCATTCGAGCCATTTCTTTCTGGATTTACTGGGATCAATTTGAGAAGGAGGCGGCAGTTCTCCACTGCTCGACCCAGGATGGCAAAAACCGCGTCTGGATTGGTGTCGATGGATCGGGGCCATCGCCGTCACCGATGGGACCGCGGCCGACCGCCGCGGCACAGGAATTAACGTCGGAAGAGGTTCAGAGACTGGGATCACCAAGTGTGGAGGAAGTGCCGCTCTACACGGAACAGGTCAGCCATAGCGTAAAGCATGAGCTTCAGAGTGAAAAGACTGCATCATGGGTCTTTGAAATTTGGGATGAACGTCAGCGGATTATGCGGCTGAAGGCCCCCTTTGGGGCTGTGGTCGGGAAATGGCAACATGTGGCAATTACTACTACAGAGGCAGGGACAGGGTGGCCGACCTGGCAAATCTGGCTGGATGGTGTGGTTGCTGTTACGGAACCGAATGGCAGAATGATTCCTGCGCTTTTTCTCACAAACAATCGCATTGGAGAGAATGTTCGTGGGTGTTTACAGGATTTTAGGATCTATAGGGAGCCGATGATGGAAGATAAAATCAAGGAGGCTATGGAATGGTCATCGCGACTATTGCATCCGACTCCTTAGTCGGCAACGACTCCTTAGTCGGCAACGACTCCTTAGTCTTAGGGGGCCGACCAATCAATAATCAACCGAGGGCCCGGACGGCAAGAAGGGCCCGTAGGGCCTGTCTGGTAACAACCTGTCGGCCCCGTCTGCAGACGCCCCCAATCCGTAAAGTACACACTCGAATCCGGGAAGAGCTGTCGCAACTTGGTATGCAATTCCTGCACAAATGTCGTTGACATAGTTACAGACGTAGGCCACTCATCACGACTATACTGCTGCGTAGAAGTTGCAGTTGCCAATACGCGATCTACAATTTCCGTGATCAGCTGATCAACCGCTCTCTTCATTTCCTGCAGAGATCGAAGAAAGTGCCTCGTATAGGGAACCCGAGATCCTGATGAATCGGTGACTGACATATCTATACATAGATCCCTCCTCTTTGTTTAGATCGCCGGCAAAAAGTGACTAGCCAAACTCAAATACAAAGATAATTAGAGCTGCCTACGATGCCAGTTCTTACCTGTATTCTATGCCTCCGAGTCTTTCAACATGAGCATCACTTCATGAATCATGCCCGAACAAAATGTGATGAAATATTGCCAAGTAACAACGATGTTCTGCGCCGTTCATTCTTGAGTAAATATGCGCAGTATGATGGCAACACATGGGAAATTATCTACTGGACTCATGCCCCCGATCGATACCCCTTTCTATCACGCAGGGAAGGAGGTGTATGCCATCTTCGTAATTTCCCCAAATAGCAAAAGGTGACGGCCGAGGTCACTCCCACAAAACAAAGCACGATGGCACTACGACGTCTTCAACGTGAATATACAGAGCTCCAGGCCGACCCTCCTGCAAATTGCACGGCGGGACCGGCTTCTGATGCAGATTTCTTTACTTGGGAGGCCATGATCTTTGGTCCTGCGGATTCACCCTTCACGGGCGGAGTCTTCCGCCTTCAGATCCGATTTCCCACGGATTATCCCTTCAAGCCGCCCCTCATTATCTTCAAGACCAAGATCTACCATCCGAATATCAGTGCTTCAGGCAATATTTGCCTTGATATTCTGAAGGGTCAATGGAGCCCGGCGCTCTCAATTTCCAAGGTGCTTCTCAGCATTCTGTCGCTCCTTACCGATGCCAATCCGGCGGATCCGCTTGTGCCGGAGATTGCGGATCTCTACAAGCGCGACCGTGCGGCCTATGATGAAAAGGCGCGGCTGTGGACGCAGGAGTATGCGAATGAGTAATTTAGTACTTAATAATGTAATTTATTGCAAGAAAGGGCGGCATAATGCTAAAAGATTGCCCTCCTCCAACAGAAGTTGTGGTAGAACCTGGGATTGTATGTGAGTGACCCCCATCCCCGTTAGTAGTAGTGCCAGGATATGGTCCATCAGCAGTATTATTTTGGTCTCCACTACCCCATTTTGGATTTGTTGTATTTATTTCTCCACTATTCGCAGTTTCTGCTATATTAACCTCAAATCTATGGTTATGAGCACCACCTGTAATATCTATCTGCGGTACATCGTGAGTATGTGCAGGGATTTCGGTAGTACCCAATGTTTTTGTTGCATTACCGCCTGTATTTCCAGTACTATAAGAATCCCCAGAACCAACAGGGAATCGATTTATCATATTAGGAAGATTAAACGTCGTTGATCCATCACCTTGACCAAATGCGATATCAATTATATTAAATAATCCTGCATAGGTTGTCCTAGATACCGCAGTTCCATTACAGAGGAGCCACCCAGCAGGTGCCGAGAAACCTCCATACATTGTTATCGATCCAACAGGGGAACCAATAGGACCACCCGTTGGGGTTGTGATGACACCACTTACGCTCACATTATTGCAGTTTAACTGATTACTAACAGTAGCATTTGTGGAGGTAACGCTCGTCGAATTCAGATTGGACACAGTCCCTGTTGCTGCGACAATAGAGCCCGTCACGATTCCTGCTACATTAAAATTCGGTACATTCAATGTGGTAATAGAAGCTGTGGACGCTGTAATGTTCGTGAGTCCCGTCAGGGTCCCGCCTGATGCATCAAGGGTCGTAAAAGATCCACGAGCTGCACTAATACTGGACAGACCTGAAATTGAACCACCTGATGCAACAAGATTGCCTATGGTCGCGTTCTCAGTATCCACTAGCGTCAGCCCTGTCAGAGTCCCACTCGAAACATCCAGGTGATGAATAACAGCTGTATCAGCGGCAACTAAATCCATTCCAGTCAAGGATCCGCCAGAAGCATCGAGCTGACCAAAGGATGCAGCGGCCGACTGTACTGTGGTAAAGCCAATCAAAGATCCCCCTGAGGCTTCTAACTGGTCGATTGTCGCTGAAGCGGCTGTAAGAGTATCAATAGTAGCGTCGGATATATCTATAGAACTCGCAGTCACAGAATTGAGATCTGATAGGGTTCCACCACTTGCAAAGAGGAGGCCGACTGTAGCATTGTTGGAAGTCAGCGTTGATGTAGTAAGGGAACTTATATTTGCAAAGGCTGAACGTAGAGTCCCAAGACCGGTTACAGAGCCACCACTGGCTATTAAATTTTGAATCGTAGCGGTCCCTGTGACGGTCGCAGTTCCTGCGGTTGCAGATCCCATAGTGGCCGATCCCATAGTAGCCGACCCATTAATAATTGCAGAACCCATGGTCGCAGCCCCGTTAATAATTGCAGATCCCATCGTGGCAGAGCTCATTGTTGTAGCCCCAAGAGTAGATGTTCCTGAAACAGATGCAGTCCCTAAGGTCGCATTAGTTATTGTTGCCGTCGTAGTGCTAATACCCGATGAAGTAAGCTGCCCAATAGACCCTGCAGATGAGCCAATCGCCGAAAGACCCTGAAGTGAGCCACTGGTCGCCGTAATATTATTACATGTTATATTGGAAGAACTCAAATCTGTAATAGTACCGTTCGATATATCTAGCGAACCCAATGAACTCAGATTTGCAAGACCCGTCAGATGCGTTATATTTGCATTCGTCACACTCAGATTCGTTATTCCGCCGTTTGTCGCTGTTAAATTTTGAATAGAACCGGTGAATGCCGTGAGATTTGTTAGACCCGTAATGGCACCACCTGTTGCAGTAAGTACATCAATGGCAGCAGTTGTTGCATCCATGGAACCAACAGAGATAACTGCGGACTCTAGATTCGAAAGCCCGGTGATAACACCACCCGATATATCAGCGACACCAAACGCTGCAACATCCGCTGTTAGATCCAATATAGCCGCTGTAGAAAAGTCGGCAGTATCAGCCGATAGATTCGTCAGCCCTGTAATGGAGCCTCCTGTGGTCGTTAGTGTATCAATCGATCCCGTACTGGCTTCTAGACTCGAGAGGCCCGTGACAGAACCGCCCGTCGCGGTTAAGGATCCAATGATTGCTGTGGAAAGAGTAGCTGAACCATCTAGTGTAGTCAGAGTTCCAATCGTGGCTGTTCCTGCATTAAATGCCGTTGCCGTCAGTGAATTAATATTGGTGGTAGTAAACTGAAGAGTGCCAATATTTGCGGAAGAAACATCAATGTGATGAGCTGCAACAGTACCAATAGATGTGACCGAATTTGCAGCGAGTCTACCTAATACAGTTGTATCACCCAGCTGAGTGTTACCCAGCTGGGAGGAGCCCGTGACTGTTAAATTCGTAAAGATTGGCGAAGCATCGTTGCGCACCAATCCCTTGTCCGTAAGCCTCAAAATGCCGCCTGAAAGATCGCGAAATCGGAGCGTATCGGCCACTACATTGAAAGATCGGGCGCCAGACATCTACTATAGATGGAGTAATTGTTATTCCATATAATTTATAATAAATTTGCTTATGTTCATATTTTGTATAAGAGAATCAGCATATCCGCAGAACCACGCAAACTGAAATCCTTTCGTGGTATCGATAGTATCTGTTCCTTGGCCAAACATGTATTGAAGTGTATATTGATCAGAAATAAATACGGATGCTGCCGGTGCTGGTGGATCAGTACTTGTATTAGGAGGATTGGATGAACCAATGGCATAGTCTTCATTTCCAGGTCCAGTAACAGCCATCCGACTAGGACCCGAATAATACAAAACTACCCCATCGCTAACCGGTGGTTGGGGTGATGAAGGATTCGGATAAAACATTAATCGTGCATCTTGTATATTAGGGCCATTATCGTTTACAAATATATCATAGTTTCGGGGAGCTTCATCAAACCCACTATAGTATTGCAATTCGATGGATGATATTTGGGATACGGTCAGAAGGGTAGACATCTGTGACCATACTGCAGCCGTCGTTTGGGCTACAACAAAAATTACATTATTATATGTTGCATTCAATGACGGTGGTGTGAGTGTAGTGGCAGCAGCGGTTAAGACATTAAATGATAGAGCTACTGAGGCCGATGTTGTTACCGATAATGCCGGTGATAGGGGACTCTCATCAAAGTCAGATAAAAATGTGAGATGCACAAGATAGGTTGTTTCAGGAACCAAGTTGCTAAATGTATAGCTTGAGGCTGGAGATGAAATAAGATCCCATGAGTGAATACTACCTGTCCCATGATCAAGAAAGATTCCAATCTTCTTAACATCAGCGGACTGAGTCGGTATCGTGATAGTGAAGGCATGTGCGGTGGCAACTCCACTTAGTGTAGGAGCAGGTGGTGCAGCAGGTGTCCCAGGGCTTCCCCCTGTCAGATTAGAAATAATGCTTCCTATACCGGAGTTATATACAACAAATACCCCATTTTCAGATGGGATGAGACCTGTGATTCCAAGATGGTTCAAAAATCGATTCGCCGATCCGTAGTGCATAGGATCTGTAAATATCCAGGAATATCCCGCTTCCTCATGATAGGCCACTTTAGAGGTAGCCCCATCGAAGAAGAATCGTAGTTTTGCACCCGCATTACTCGCAGTTTGATTTAATGTAGCAACAATACTGTCCGCCGCTACACCTAACTGAATTGGCTGTGAATATGTAAAATCAATACGAATATTTGGCGATACTGTAGGAAACTCTGCAATATGAATTTCACATGGCGTTTGAAATAGAAGAACAGGTGGAATTGGTAGAGAAAGGAATATATTACGACTAGCAAAAAGTGTGATTAGTTGATTATAACTTGCAATTAACTGTGGAAGTGTTGCAAAAAAAGGGAGTATGGGAAATATATTTCCCGCTGGATCAAACTGTGGTAAATAATCTATTACAGCAGAAGATATATCCGCATGGTTCACAGTTGCATTAGAGATATCCACTGTATTAATTGAAGCAGAAAATATGTCTGCATTAGAGGCATCCATATAGGTGACATCCAAAGAACTGATGACAGCTTCTGATGCATCCAAATTGGTGACAGTCAAAGCATTGATGACAGCTTCTGATGCATCCAGGTATGAAATAACACAAAAGGATACATCAAGTGTACGAATATAAGCAGCAGAGGCATCTAAATATCCAGTTAAGATCAAATCCTGAGAAATAGCCGGATTGACATTTGTGACTAAGCCCTTTTCGTTTAGCCAGAGAAGATTATTTGAAAGATCGCGGAATCGCAGAGAATCTGCCATTACATTTGTTACATTAAGCGATTGACGGAGCGCAGACATCTACTGTGCTACCACAAAAGTTGATGAGGGTGTGTCTTTATGTAAATGGGTGGCATGACACAAATGCATCAACAACCAAAGAGACGTTGCATAAAAAAAATCAATTGGTTCTATGTTGCTGCAACCATCGCCTGTGCTGCAGGAGCCACCATGATCGGAGTGGCAACGATGGGGCTTGGAGCCCCTCTCATTATCGGAGGCCTGGCATTCTTTATGGCAGGGGGCGCTCTGATATTTTTCGGGTCTGTTTAGCTCCATAAGGATGCAGATCCGGTCAGGTTTCAATTCAAAAATCAGAGAGACGAAGTAGGGAATGCCAACATCGGCTCTATTACAACTCGTGGCCAAAGGTCGCCAGGATGCCTATCTGACCTCTAATCCACAGTTCACCTTCTTCAAGCATGTCTACCGCCGCTATACGCCCTTTGCAGTCGAAAGTATTCCGATTGAAATGGACGGCACACTCGATTTTGGCCGACGTATCAGTACAGTGATTCCCCGCCGCGCGGATCTCCTGAGCACAGTCTTCCTGGAAATCGAACTTCCTGCTATTCCACCCGATACAACCGATCCCGAAAACCCAATCCCGTATTACTGGACAAACAACATCGGGCATTCGATGATCGACTACATCAGTATCGAAGTCGGCGAAAAGGAAATTGATCGCCACACAGGGGAATGGCTGCAGATCTGGTCAGAACTTGTTACAACGGCAGAGAGAAGGGAAGGCTTCAACCAAATGGTGGGGCACTGGGATGTCTACCCCGACCCGGGCCAATCCGCAGGACCGCTCTCCCTTTCCATTCCCCTCCGGTTCTGGTTCTGCAATTCGATTGGCTCCGCCCTGCCGCTGGTGGCCCTTCAGGCGCATCCTATTCGCATTATTATCCAACTCAAAAAATTCCAGGATCTCTGGTGGTCTACAAACCTATGTACAGGCAACGCAGGGATCTGTGCTTCCCCGATCACACCGGTATCCCCCTCCCGACTTCAGCTATTCGGAGATTATATCTATCTAGATCCCGAGGAGCGCCGCCGCTTTGCAACTGTAGATCATGAGTATCTGATTGATCAACTCCAATACGCACCCCCGCATTCTGTGCCCCGCAATATTGCCTCTGTCAATATCCCGCTAGTCTTTAATCACTGCTGCAAGGAGTTCATATGGATCGTCAAGCAGAAGCATGTGCAACTCGCCAATGAATGGATGAACTTTACAAACCTCTATCAATCTGTTGGCGGTGACTGCCCCGAGTCCGGAACTTTACAAGATCAGGTAACCTCCGCACTCATACAGCTAGATGGCTATGATCGCTTTGAACGCCGCAATGGTCTCTATTTCCGCCTTACGCAACCGTATCAGCGCCACACAAATATTCCCAATGACTTTATCTATCTCTACAGCTTCAGCCTGAGGCCTGAAGAGGAGCAGCCATCGGGTTCCCTGAACTGCAGCAAAATCGACACCATTAATCTGAATCTTGTCTTTAATCCTGCCACAATAGGGGATGATCGTACTGTAACTATCTATGCCACCAACTACAACGTATTTCGCGTGGTTAAGGGCCTTGGGGGCCTTGCATTTTACTCTTAGGTTAACGCACCAAAGCAATTTCCGCCATCCCTGTCAAGGGATGGCCGCAGAAGCCTCGCAAACTGGACCAGAAAAAGGCATACCCATCGACCCCGATTATTTTTCAGATAGCGGCCGAAAACCCTATATTTCTTCATCCGAACTCTGGTGGTATACATTCCTGGGCCTCAATCATTTTGCCGTGAATGAACCTCTGTGGGGTATAGCCAAGATACTGACCTTTGGAGGCATGGGTCTTTGGTGGTTCTGGGACCTACTCTTTGTTAGTTCAAATCCATCCTTTGTGCAGCGGAATGGATTCCCTGCCCCCTTTCATATGTTTGGGCAACGGCTCTTTGGTCAAGGAGCCATTTCAGCAGGAGAGCCTACCCACCGACAGAAAACAAGCTACGGCCTTTGGGCGCTCAGTACATTTCTTGCACCCTTTGGAGTTCAGGCGCTCTTTGAAGACAAATATCCACTTTTTATTCGCAATGCATTTATGTTACTGATTATTTTCGTTACTGGAAGTATTATAGTACCGTGGTTCTTGGTGGATGGAATAGGATCCATCGGGTTTGGCGGTTGGTTTGTTGTAATATTATTGGCACCGATCTTAATTTGGAATTCGGCGATAACATTAGTATCCTGGTGGTCGACCGTAAAAGTAGCCTTCAATAAGGAAGCGCTACTGAAAGGCGGCATTCATATGACACCAGAAACAGAGGGGTTTCTGAATGGATTTAGGAAAGATGTGAATTATCTATTTGGTGTTGTGGATCCAAAGATGGCCGACATAATCAATAATGGGTGGTCTGCGGGAGGGCGTCAATCGAGTTACTACAGAGATTTATTTGAACCGAAGACAGTATCGGAAATTGAAGCAACACTACCACCCCCCATTGATCCTAAAAATCCACCTCCGGGTACGGAGACGATTATGTTCTGGGCCCTTGCCAGTCCCATTGTGGGCATATGGATTGAAGTGATTAAACCGATTATTTATTATTTGGTGCCGGGTGCGCAAGTGGCCTACAAGGCTCAAGATACTGCATTGGCCGCCATGAACACTGCGAATAAGGGAATGGAGGCGGCCAAGGGTGTTGCTTCGATTGATCCATTGGCTGCTCTAAAAGGATTCAATCCTACGGAGGCTATGAAGGGATTCAATCCTGCAGAGGTAACAAAAGGACTCAATCTGACGGAGGCTCTGAAAGGACTCAACGCATCCTCTGTGACAGATACCGTCAAGGGATTAAATCCGACGGAGGCTCTGCAGGGATTTAATCCCGCAAATGCAGCAAAGTCCCTAAAATTCCCAGGAGTTGGCAGCCTTGTCGGCGATGGCCAAAAGAATATTGGAAATCCGGCTGACCTCGTTGCAGCCGCTGCAAAGAAACGGTTTGGAATGACAGGGGGTGCTAGGGAGGAGCCATTATCGGCTGAATCACTCGTCCTGGGCGGGACTGTTGCAGCCATCCTGGGCGCCGGTGCGTTAAAACTCACAATTGATTATCTGATGCCGACGTAATGCAATACCTAAACACACAGGCGGAGTTTGAGGCGCTTTGGACAACGATGGTCGATGTTTCCAATAATGCAAGGCCGTGGCTGGTCTATTTCACTAAGAATGACTGCCCTCCATGCCAACTGCTCGACAAGGATGCCCTTTTCAGCGCCGCTCTGTCTGCCGGGCTACCCTTCTATGTAGTTAATTATTCCATTAATAAATATACACCCGGCTTCTGCAATGTGTACCGATTCCCAACTTTTGCAATCATGAAAGGTCGAAAAACGATTGGGACACTCACCAGTTCCAAAACAGCCGCTGTCGTCCAATGGATTAATGATTTTATCAGCCCGTAGTAAGGAATGGCTACCGTCATTGTAGGCGCCGGTATCGCCGGTCTCTCCATTGCCGATAAGATGGTAACTGCAGGAATCAAGAATATAATCATCGTCGAAAAAGAGGGCCATATTGGTGGGCGTATCATAACTTCCAAGAAACATCACGTTGAGATTGGAGCAGGGCGCATTCATTCTTCAAATCGACTTCTCTTGGCACTTATAAAACGATTTGGCCTTGAGACTATTCCCATTGGCGGCACCTCTCTCTTTCGCCCCTTGGGATCAAGAGTAAGCCGTCCGAATGCCTTTGAGATCGCCTTCCCAGCTTTCGCAGATCTTTTGCGCCGACTTCCCTATACAGAGTTGGCAACCCACACGATTCGCCAACTGTTGACCCGTATTCTTGGGCCTCGACAGACAGAGGCCCTTTTAATCGAATTTCCCTATCGTGCCGAGGTCGATATGATGAGAGCTGATCTGGGTCTCCAGGCCTTTGCAGATGGTATCGGCCAAGCAGAAGGCTATTGCGTCGTAAAAGGCGGTCTTTCAACTCTGACAACAAAGATGTCCGAGCACCTTAAGAAAGCTGGAGTGCAATTCCTTCTAGAAACAGAAGTAGTCGATGTGACTGCCACGAGTGTTTTATTAAAGAAAGACCCACCGATCGCTGCAGAACATATCATTCTGGCTCTTCCTGTCCAGGCCTTGAGGCAGTTGCCTTGTCTTGCGAATGATCCGACCCTCAAACTGTTGGGTACATCCCAGCTGACCCGTATTTATGCCACATATCCAGATACAGCATGGTTTGGCTCCAAGAAACTCGTAACAGACTCTCCGCTTCGTTATATAATTCCTGTAGGGAACAATACGATCATGATAAGTTATACAGACGGCCCCGATACAGAAAGTTATAAAGGGTTGTCAGGACCCCGTCTGCAAAAGGCCATTCAGGCAGATCTTCATAGACTCTTTCCTGAGAAGGCAAAAGAGATCCCAGAGCCGACCTGGATCCAAGCCTATGAATGGTCTGAAGGAACCACTTATTGGAAGCCAGGCTCCTACGATCCTGCACAGCAAGGCCGCGCCGCCCTCCAGCCAAAACCATCGGCGCAGCCGAATCTCTATCTCTGCGGCGAGTCCTTCAGCCAGAAACAGGCTTGGATCGAAGGGGCTCTGGAACATGCGGCCTTACTGTGGACTACACACTTAGCTGCAGCTGTACATCGGTAGGTGATCCGGTGACCGTCACAGACAATTCATCGCCGACCCGTATACGCTTCCCCGAAGCCCCGGCCAAGGCGCCGCCTTGTCGTGGATCCAACAGCCACCGTTGAGCTGGAAGGAGCTTAGAGACATGGCAGAATCCATTCAGAAGGATCGAAGGCATAAACCACTGCACACCGGCAGCCGCAACAGAAGTGACGATGACCCGATGTTCTTCCGGATGAGAATTGAGCCATCGATTGACTTTGATGCGTTGATAGAAACGCTGCAGAGAGCGTACAAAGGTGGCTCGGCGATTAATCAGATCCACTTCTGCCTCTAGCGAAGCCCGTGAAAAGGCCGCACCCGCAAGAATCATATGCGTCACAATGTCGGCATAGCGACGCATAGGAGATGTAAAGTGTACATAATCGGTCAGCCCGAGACCAAAGTGGCCCCTTTTATCAACAGAATATTCGGCTCTGGCCATTTTCTTCAAGAGACAGAATGTATCGACGAGGCTCAGATCGGCTGCGGCAGCAGTAACAGGAATACCGCGTAGAGATGAATGGAAGCGATTGGGCAGATCTAGGCCTTTCTGCTTCAGATGATGAGAAACCACTATATTGCAGAGAATCATGGCCGTTGATACGAGACTATGGGCCGCATCCGTAGTAGACTCTAGTTCCACCGCGATGGGTTCGCCGACCCCATTCATCGTAAGGCGGATAGACGGCATCTCAATCTTGTAAGAGACGGCGGAAGAACGAAGGATAGCCAGGTTATGGAGGACCGAAAGTCCTCCTGCAGGGTCGCCCCCTGCAGTCAGCAGAGTCGCCACCTGCTCATACGTGTATCGATGTTTTACTCGAATAACGCTCCGATAGATATCATAGGAGTTTACGGATCCCTCTGAATCAAGACGGACAGCGACCGTAATGACCGGCCGAATACGCCCTTCGACGAGACTCGTAGCTGCCATGGCCTCCTCTGTCAGTAAATGTTCTGTCCGCTCATTCGCCAAGTACAGAGTAGATCCCATGATACGAATCCGTGGCAGATCGAGCAAATGCATAGCCGCCATGATATCCACAATGTGAATGTAAATCAGCCCAGATGCATCCACCGACAATGCATCATCAAAGTCTTCCGTAGAGGCGGGATCAATCGTAAAGGTGTCAAGGTCGGTATGATCCGTGACACCTTCGCGTGTATAGTGATGGGCTCCAAATCCAGGGAGGGGCTGCAGTTGCTCCGGCGGCATTTCCAGTTGATGCTGATACAGTCTGGTAAACAGCCGGGCATCCGATCGGGCGACGGGGGTCTCCACGCCACGATAGATGATCGATCCGTAGGCCGTCAGCTCAAGAATCAGCCGATCACCGACTTCGGCAAAGATTTCTTTGAGGGTTGCGTAAGAAGGACAGGCGGACCCGTACAAAGGAAACGAAACCGTCACGGTTCGGGGGCTCTCCGTGACAGAGACCACCAGGCCCATAGCAGTACCGGGTTCGCGGCCGATAAAGTGGAGATCGGCATCCACACGGTCACCCGGCAAACAATTATAAGGAGGCAGTTGGCGGTCTCCGGCCATAAGACGAGCGCCGTGCAATTCAACAATGATCTCCGATGTCATAACAGAGCTCATGATCTCAAAAGGAGTCCAGGTGCCACCCTTCAACTTTTACGAAAACCAGGAACGGAGATCGGTCTGCCTCACAGGTCCCGCTAATGTAAGTTTGGCTGGTAGAGCTGAGAGTTTGGGTCCTGCAGTTGCCGTTGCAGTTGCCGTTGCAGTTGCCGTTGCAGGAACATACGGCCCCGGCAGAAGCACCCTGCCTTCTGCACCGGCCACCGCGGCCTGATCCACCCAGTTGTTCCCATAAGCCTCTGGAGATGCATTCGTCTGATGCCCCCGCACGTGATGCAGTTTCCAGGAAGGCCGCCAGATTTCTACAAGTGGTACAATCAGGTCTAAATTAAGAAGTGGCTCACCGGTCTTGCGCTTCCATCCTGCTTTCTTCCACGAAGGCCCCCAGGTCGAAGTACAGTTAATCGTATACATGGAATCAGTGTAGATATTAACAGAGTCTACCGAGTATGTGTGGAGCCACCGCAGCACCTTCAGAAGAGCTGTGAGTTCTGCTCGTTGATTCGTAGCAGGAAGCCCGGGGGGCACATCCAGCCGATCTGCTGCGGCGACATCAGGTGATCCCCGCACAGGCCCCGACCAGTAGGCCCATCCCCACCCGCCCACCGCGCCTTTCCGCCCATTTCCGCTGCATGCTCCATCGCAAAAGATCGACATAGTCTTGTGTATCGACGGCGGATTTAAACGGGCGCTGCTGATCCATCAACTTTTAGACCGTTGCCCAGGCTTAGAAATATGTGCAACATAAATAATATATATAGGAAGTATAGAATGGTCTCTCTGATGGAAGTAAATGGCGTACGTTTATATTATGGCTCGTATAATTATACTCTTAGCTCATATCAAGCATCAGTTAGTGTACGGGTGGCTCCATGGTTTCAGGGAAGCATACTCACAATCCAGAATATCCAACTGGATGCAGATGGATATAATGCTCTCGCAGGATACAGAAGAGGGATCTTGCCCCTGAATCCCGGGAAAAACACCTTTTACATTTTCGAAGACGGAATAAAGCGTAATGATTTAACTCTCACAATTAATAACCCTAACCCTAGCAATAATGCTACAGTGACTGTAAATGGAATTATTGCAAATAAATCAGGTAATACCTATAGCTTGACTCTCGATTCTTATTATACATCGACGATCGTTAACATAACGAGCACACTTGCAACCATAAGTTTTAATGGTAGAATTGAATCCAACACCATTTCAGAAACCGTGTTGCTTGAGCTTGGTGAAAACTCATTCCCTATCATTGTAACAGGTTATGATGGAGTAACTACGCCATATAAGCTTAAAATTAGTAATCCATTGAGCCTTTCGAATGTACTTTCATCTGTTTCTATAAATGGCTTATTAATATCGAATATTAATGGTACATATAATGCATATAATTCTCCAAATGTAGCATCAGTTAGTATTACACCCATGGACATCGGTGCCACTATTCAAATTGGTGATCTATCAGACATCGGGAGCCTTGAGGACCAATTAAATCTTCCAGACCGAAGCAATTTGTTTTTAATCGTAGTTTCTATTGGTCCTACGCAATACGCATATACCCTTACGATTAGGAAACCCACCATTGATCAAACATTCATAGATGAAAAAATTCCCCTTCTAGATAATACAGATTACCTAGTTGTTGAAGATTTAACTATAACTACATATTTATCAATGACTTCACCCTTTACGTATGATGGATCAGGGGAAGGAATCACCGTTGATGGCAGCGGCTACATAATTACGGCACTCGATGGATCAATAGGACAATTTCGGGCACCCGATGAATGGCTTGGACTATTCAATAAAGCCATCACAGTACAAAATTTAGGGATTGAATCCTCAATGAATTTAACATATGGTGCTGGGTGGTTCTTTCAGGAAGGTGTTTCAGGAGAAGCGACAAATTGTCATACGAGTGGCGCCATACGCGCCTATTCTGGCGGAATTTTTGGTAAAGCCGTAACGGGAGGAAAGGCTACAAATTGTTATAGCACGGGTCCTAATGAAGGTGGCGGTGGTATATTTGGAGGTATTACAGTATCCTGCACAGCTACAAATTGTTATAGTACAGGTGTAATTGGCAGTTCTGGAGGTGGTATTTTTGGTTGGCAAACAAATAGGGGAACTGCCAATAAATGTTATAGTACAGGCTCAATTGGGCTTGGCTATGCTGGCGAACGGTCCGGCGGTATCTTTGGAACCGGTGCAGAAAATTGCTCTGCAACAACATGTTATAGTACGGGTAAGATTGGCCCAATGTGTGGTGGTATATACTCAACCGGAAATTATAACAATATTACTGCCTGTTATAGTCTTGGAACACTCGAAGGAGCAGATAATGGTGGACTAACTACAACGGGGGGTTTTGGTCCGAGCTATGGCTCTATCACAAACTGCTACGGCGCTGCACCACTAACCAATGCACCTACAGAATTCCTTGATATCTCAAACAATTATGCCATTGAGGGATCTTGGAGCGATGCGAATGCAAGTAGTATCCTTACGGATGTTGGAACGGTCTGGCGTAGCGCAAAGGCGAATACACCCTATCTCCTCGTTGAAAATCCTGAAATATTCACCCCCGAGATCTCCTCAGTTATAATAGACGGGAATACTCTCTCAGCACCCTACAGTTATAGGATACCCGCGTTAGGAGTAGTTACTGTATCCGTACAAATCACCGCAACTGATTTCCGCGCTGATCTTAGGCTCATAGAAGAACGTGGAGTATTTCTAGTAGGCAGCCGCCAACTTTCAGGCCCCCTAACTCTGCCACTTATTGGTTTAAACCAGAATACTATCCAGGTTACTAGACCAGATGGTGTGGTTGCTGCCACATAC
>Ga0209597_1000405_pt1 | contig 28676 bp, 24 predicted proteins | sample M_140625_MF_Meta_FD_187316 | JGI IMG/M metagenome (GOLD analysis project Ga0209597, IMG submission 187316) | Freshwater microbial communities from Lake Montjoie, Canada to study carbon cycling - M_140625_MF_MetaG (SPAdes) (version 2) | ecosystem: Environmental > Aquatic > Freshwater > Lake... | reverse complement strand
TACTACGGCGACGGGGAGGAATATGATTATGTTGGCGAAAGACTACGTGGAGAGGAACTATGATGCGGAGGTGATATATGGTGATACGGATTCGATATTTTGCAAGTTCCCTTTGACGGACAGAGAAGGCAATGCGGTATATGGCAAGGACGCTTTACAATTTGCGATTGATATTGGCAAGGATGTCGAGAAACACATTAACGTCCCTGACATTATGCCTCATCCGCAGAAACTGAATTATGAGAAATGCCTGTATCCGTTTATCTTGTTTAGCAAGAAGCGATATGTCGGTAATCTGTATGAAACGGATACCACAAAGTATAAGCAGAAGTCGATGGGTATTGTATTGAAACGTCGCGACAACGCTCAGATTGTCAAGAAGATTTATGGCGGTGTTATCAATATCATCTTGGAAAAGCAGGATTTGGGAGGTTCGATTGAGTTCCTACAAGATGAACTGAAAAACTTGGTGGAAGGCAAAACGTCCATCAAAGACCTCATCATCACCAAGAGCCTGAGGGCGAATTATAAAGACCCCTCGAAAATCGCTCATAAAGTGTTGGCGGACAGAATCGGTGCGAGAGACCCCGGAAACCGCCCCGGTTCGAATGAACGTATTCCCTTTGTATATATTAAGACCGTGGGGGCTGTTCCGTCATTACAAGGCGACCGTATCGAACATCCCGATTATATCGAGCAGAATAACTTAGTCCCTGACTATTTACATTATATTACCAATCAAATTATGAAACCTATATTGCAACTCTACGCATTGTGCCTGAGCGAATTGCCCGGGTATGATAAAGGCGACACGTATTGGAATGAGGTTGAAAATATGTTGCTGGGAAAACCGATGTATCAAAATGATATACGAAGAAAAAATAGGATTAACAATTTGAAACTGGCGATGGCGAAGGAATTGTTGTTTGAGAAGTTTATTACGATACTACGCGAACCGAAAGCCCCGACCGTTCGCAAAACTAAATTGGCGACCGTGAAGGATGGAAAGTCCGCGAAGTCCGCGAAGTCCGTGAAGGCGGGAACTGCGAAAGCCGCGAAGGATACGAATGGAGGCGGAGGAGGCGATGATAGCGAAGCCGTCGCACAGAAGTTGGACGCGACCATCAAAATCACCAAAAAACTCAAAACGAAAACGCTCGAAGCAGTTGCGTTTATCAAGAATGACAAGAACAAGAAGATATGGGAACACACGAATCCCAATTGTAAAAACAAGGAACTCGAAATAATCGCATTAGTCAAACAGATAGTCGCCTATAATAGCAATAATATATACTTTATCACACTAAATAACAAGGCATTTATCGACGAATATACTCGCTCCTATTATGTATATAACGAGTTGATAACGGCGAATGAAATATATAGCGGAGATACGATAGAGAGCATTATGCGAAAGGTGATGAACACACACGATACAGGGCGACTCAAAGATATCAATAATATCTATAAATATTATGAATTGATACAACTGAATACGAAGTTTATGTTTATGTAATTTGTTCGATTCTATCTTATTCTTATATAAAAATTGATATTGTATAATCAACATTATTTTTTCAAAATGTCTTCTTACATTGAAGGTGTTGCTGCGTTAGCAGAAAAGGGATTTTGCGTCATTGAAGATGTGCTTACGGAAGAAGAAGTTGCTACGGCAATTGGCTATTTCAGGGAATGGTTTGCTTCGCATCCGCAAATTGAAGGGGTGCATAGTAAAATAAGTCCTCACGGAATTATCAAGTTTCACGAAGTGGGGCATCAAAAACACGCGTGGTATATTCGAACACGTCAAAACGTTCAAAATGTTTTCAAAAATATCTGGAAGACGGAAGAGGTGGTGGTTAGTTATGATGGAAGTTGTTATATTCCTGCGGATTGTAAAAAGAAGGATAATACTTGGACGCATACAGACCAAGCACCTGTTAAAAAGGGTTTGAAATGTATTCAGGGTTTTGTGGCTTTAACAAGCAATACAGAGCGAACGCTTGTGGTATATGAGGGTAGTCATAAATTACACGAAGAATATGCGAAGGAATATAATTTAACTTCAACAAAAGACTGGTTGCTAATTCAACAAGAATACTTGGATAAAATTGTTGATAGTAGGCGAGTTTTAAATATTAAAGCAGGTTCTTTGGTATTATGGGATTCGCGAACATTTCATCAAAATCAATATGGAAAAGCGAGTTGTGGCGAAGAGCGAATAGTTCAATATGTGAGTTATTTGCCACGTTGTAATTTAACAAAGAAGATGCTTGAAAAAAGACAGAGGTATTTCGTCGATAAGAGAACTACTTCGCATTGGGCGTATCCTGTGAAAGTGAATGGATTACAACCACAAAATTACGGAGATAAAACATTGGAAATAAATTATAGCGAATTGGTGAAACCAGATTTGGAAGAATTACTTGAAGAGATTACGAAACTGATTTAGGAAACCTGAGCGAAGCAGTGAGCGAAGCAGTGAGCGAAGCAGTGAAACGGATGTAATATTTATATATTATATGTTATCTATTTTTATAATTTATATTTTAATATATATCCATCACTTGTGCTTTCACAGCCTCTTTTAATCTATCATATATCCAGCGTTCTCTATCTGCGTATGCTAAGGTAGCAGGAGGAGGGAAACCAGAGATAACGAGTTGATAATAACACGTATGTGCTTCTGGATATCTGTTATACTCCGACGCATCATTACCATATTTAAAGACTATTTCGTATGGTATATTTTTATTATAATAGTTTAGAGATGTCCAGAATTGTAGTAGTTTTTTTATAAATTTCAAGTGTTCCTCGTGTGTCCCATATATATTACTTGGATTCGTAATAATATTCGATATATAGGTTTTTACGGCAAACTTTATTTGAGTATCCGCATTAGAGTTCAACACTATTTTACGTGCGAAATCTTGTAAAAGTTCAACGGTTAGTTCTTCGTTTGTAATTAAAAGGCTTAGCATTTTTACAGAAACCTGTTTTTCGTCCAATAAGTTCCCTAATCCGATAACATCGCGAAAACCCTTAAACAAACTGTCGTATCTATTTTCCATACTTTTCGACGACGAAGGAACATCTTTGCCTAAAAAGTTCTTTCTTATAACATGGTTTGCCAATTTTAAAATAAACAAGATATAGTTGCTCGTCTTTACATCTTGCGACGTTCTGCTAATATCATAATAATCGTTAAACGCGAGTTCAAAATTATCATCGTCAATACTACCTATATTCGCAGTGCTAATCCAATTGATATACGAGATTGCGTTATTAAACTCATGTAAATAATAATATAATATATCATACTTCTTATCCCTATCCTTATCCTTATCGTTTATAAATCCCGCTAATATATATGAAGAAAGTTGCCTCGGTAGCCCAATATCTTCATTTACTACCGCGATACATAGCAGTTTCCCAATCACCTCATATATATATTCATAATCCGTATCCGTATCAAATGTAGGTATCTTATGCGGTTGCTTTTTCCTTATATGCTCGATTACTTTTCTAAACTTTTCGTCGGGTTCGAAATTCGGGTTTATATAGTATCGGTTCGCAATATTATCTTCGGGTAGAATGAAAGGTCGCTTCGGGTGTTCGTCGTCGCAAAAAAGTTCGTCGAATAACTTCACAAAAAACTCCCGCTTAGTGCCATCCCCTCTTGCTTCTCTTTCGTATTCTTCCAATTTGTCGTCAAGAGCGTATATAACCACATTGAAGTTTTTATAATCCGTTAGAAAGAACTTTTCTTGTTCTTTATCTTTATCTTTATCATATAGTTTCCCTTTCATAGGTTTATAATAAGCAATTAATAGAGATGCCAGAGCAGAATCTTCATAATATTTCAGTGTTTTTGTGGGAACTGCGGGTGTAATAAATATCTCTTTAATCTCTTTTTTAAGTTCTTTAAGTTCTTCTTCATTTAACTCGACAGGTTGTGTGCATCGCATACGCATCTTCTCCTTGAATCGTTTGTATTTTTCATCGTCCTCGTATATATTCTTAATTGCTTCACACACCTCGCTATTGATTTCGCGGACGCTGCGGAATACACGAACGTCTTTACACGTTGTTTTTCTATCTGGTTTTATTTTATTTATTATTAAGTTCTTAAACTTTAATCCCGTTGAGGTTATACGCAAGGGCGTTATATTATACAGTACTGCTTGTTTGAATATCTCGTTATATTCTTTGCCGTCGGTTGTCAATACTATTGAGGGGTCTTTCGGGTCTATATTTGGTTGCCTCGCCCATCGCATACATTCCGCAACAGTATAGTATTTACGAACCCTAAAACTGGCGTTTCGCTTTCCTAACAATACGCCTTGGCTTACGCGGCTTACGCTACTTACTCGGCTTACGCCGTTGCTTACACTGCTTGGTTTATCGCGTTTCTCTTTGCATCTCATTTCTTTCTCAATAATGGATTTTTCTAATTCATGCCTTGTTTGTGGTTTTCCTCCACTTCTTATTAATGTATTTTCAAGAACGTCAATTAACGCTCCCCATATTTTATAACCACGTGATGTTATCATACGTGGTATAAAGTTCGTATTATACTGAACACTCATACATAATAGTCGATTGTAAATTGGCGAATCGATTTTAATTGGTTTGAAGGTTCGTGGATGAACGATAGGTAGGATAGTCCAATCTACACATTCTTTATATGTAAATCCATTTAGCGGATTATCACTTTCGGTTAGAACTCTATCCTCGATATTTGTATTGAAATACAAATATTTCAGTTCTTCGATTTTCTTAGTTAATTCCTTTCCTATCAATAATCCGCTCCCTTTGGGCAATCGTAAATCGTGTGTATCTAATCTGTCTATGATACGCGGTAGGATTTCTAATTTGTCTATTATACATTGATAATAATAGTTTTTACAATCATAACCAAATATCGTATCTCGTATGTAGTGCTGTCTCTTCGCTACAAAATCAAAATGTATTCTATCTTCTACAATATTTTCAAAATATGTTCGTATTCTAAGATTTCCTGCTAAGTTAGGATACCGAAGAATAAAAGAAAGTAATGTATTACACATAGTATTGATTAAATTGCTCCTATTAAAAGGTTGCGTAGAGAGTACTTTATATGAAAGATAGCCTAATTTTAATTTATGCGGTTTATTAGAAGGGTCTATCATATATACAAACATATTATTCATAAAATTATAAATAATCCCCTCGATATTTATATATGATTCATCATCTATATCATTTCTCAAAATAAACTCTTGAAAACTGTTTTCAATAACTCTTATATCTGGCTCGGTCGCATCACTCGAAATAATACTTGACATGACTTTCATTCCTCTAAGAAGGTCTTTTAGAAATGCCCTAAACGCGTCAAAAATAGTTCTATCTTTCTCCTTTTTAATACGAGGAAGTTTTATACGTTTTTGTAATTCTAATTCTAATATTTTTTCTTCTTCTAATGTCAAATCCCTTAGTTGTCTCCTTTCGAGGGAGGTCAAATGTTTAGAAGAAGACGAAGAGACGCTGTATGAATTGCTCCGTTTCGCTGCGGATACGGCGTTTCTTCCTTTTGCGGACGACGACGCTATCTTTAATTTCTCATCAAACGACGCTATATTATGATGTAAAAAATATTCGTCCGTCGCATCCATAAACTGTAATCGGGCTTTGACTTTTTGAATCATCTTTTTAATTTCTTCGTTATTCGCTAACTTGTTAATATTTATCCCATATTGTAAAGAGGTATATAACAATTCTCTATATAGAGGGTCGCGTATTTCTAACGTTTGCGATGGTTCTCGCGGATTTACCAAATGCTTCTTTACCCACGCATCGCATTCATCCTTTGTAAAAGGCGGGTTCGAATATTCAAAGTCGTCATATTCGTATAATCGTAGCGTGTTGTTCGTTCGCCATTCTGTGATTCTTTTTACGATTTCTTCTCTCAACGCAGATTTATGAAAACACTTGATTTTAACCCGTTCTAAGAAAGACAACGGGTTATGTAGTTTATCTCCTAAAATATCCTTTTTATATCTATACGGTGAGATACTCGGGTCTTTTATCCAATTTAAGCAATGCTCGTCATTTAATCGTATAGACATTATCTAATATATACATACAAAAAGAAGCAGTGAAGCGGAGAAGCAGTGAAGCGGAGAAGCGGCGTAAGCAAGGCGGATAGTCAGGAATCCCTTGTTTTTATATACTTTTTATTGGATACTGAGAATCCGTTAAAGGACGAACTGGGAGACACTGTATAAGAGCCGAAATTGCGAACATAGAGCCATTCGCCCACATTGAGTTCGTGGAACGGAATATTTTTATAAATACAATCGAGGCTGTCGCACGTCGGTCCGAAGAACGTGGTATTATATTTCTTGTCGTCGGCGTCGCGAGGTAATAAGGGGATTAATTCGGGCGTCTGGTGGTCATACCCGATACAATTGAAAGAACCGTAGATACCGTCGTTCAGATAGTATTTTATAGCGTTCGCTGTGCCTTCTTCTTTTTTCTTTGCGATTACATTTAGCACGAGGGTATGCGTGGCTTCCGTAAAATATCGCCCCGGTTCTGCGATAAACCGAATTATCGAATTGCTCGTTTCGTATAAGAAGAAGTCTGTAATCGCTCGATTGATATTATCGCAAATATCGGCAAATTGAATATTCATATTCTTATCGACACCCGGAAAGCCACCGCCAATATCGATAATACGAATGTCGAATCCGAACTCCTGAGATGCGGTATATACGATAGAACAATCCTCAATCGCGTTATAATAACTGGTAGCGTCGCTACAACCGCTCCCGACGTGAAAACTGAACCCCATTAAGTTCATTCGCAGTTGCTTTGCTTTTTCAAATATTTTTAGAATATTATGTTGAGGACATCCGAACTTCGAATTGAACTTACATTTACTATACGTGTCATCTACGCAAATGCGAAGAACGATTTGTGCCTCTGGATATAGATTGTATATCTTCTCCAACTCTTCGATACTGTCAAACGTCATCATCGCTATTTTATTTTCACGGGCATACCTTAAATGCGACGATACTTTACAAGGGTTCGCAAAGATTATTCTATCTGGATTATTCACAATCTCCATAACATTCGCCATTTCGTTCTTCGACGCACAATCAAAATTACACCCAAGCGTCGCCAGTAGGCTCATTATTTTCGCGTCAGGATTCGACTTCACCGCGAAATACGGCGTTATTGTCGGCAAATGCTCAGTCCATCGATTGTATTGCTCGACAACCTTGTCTAAATCCACAATATAGAATGGCTCATCCGTTATGTCGCTGTCGCTCCTCTCCTTTATATGCTTTTTAATAGTATCGCAAACATCTTTCATTTATTTTTAATAATATTTATATTTTAATCTTATATATATAAAAAAAGAAATTAATTTGCGTCCGCTGTTGTTTCTTCATTATCCTCGTCCGCTTCCGCGAAAAGATACTTCACAATCTGCTTCGCTTTTTCTTTGCCAACTCCATCCACTTTACACAGTTCCTTTATCTTTTGCTCTGGTGTTTCAAACGCATCCGTATCAAGCGAACGCATTAATACCCGCATCGAACTATATTTCGCATAAATATTCTTTGCGATAACATTGGATATCATCGGTATCTGCGACAGTTGCATTATAAAACACGACTTCGTATCGATGTTATCCATCTTCCTCTTCTTTAATTTCACGAAATCCGTATAGCACTTACCCGCCGTATATTCTTCATTCATAAACTTCTCAGGGTGGTCGAGAATCTTCGTGGATAATAACAAGATTAGCGTCGCCGTCTCCATTATATTTTTAGTATATAAGATGCGGATGTTATCACGAAACAACGTATGTAGATACGCACCTTGTATCATCGGCTTATTCTTCGCAAATGTAGAGGATGCTAAGATGCTATCGCCTTCAATCACATACGTGATGAACTTCTGCGACGTGTTTGACAGTAGCCTCGCTTTCTGCTCTTTATACCTACCGTCTGTGATAGACGACTGTAAATCTTGGAGCGTCTTGCGTTCGAAGATATGCGTCAAATCCTTGTAGGTTATATGAATATCGCCGAGCATCAAGTTCTCGCTCCTAATCTCTACCCTATCCTTGTAATTATCCAAGTCCCGCTCCGCAATATCATTGTATAGACTGGTTTCACGTGCGTCTATCGTTATAACGATGCTATCCCCCATAGGCTATTATATTATTTTAACGCGATTATTACTTATATGCGTATTTCGTTCTTCGTTCTTCGTCGTCGTAAATAGATGAAAGAAAATAATATGATATTATATACAAATACTATTGCTATTATAATACTATATAAATAGAATAACCCGCTTGTATCTGTGTCTGTATCCTGATAATTGCTAAATGTTTCGTATATGTTGGCTTTCGAAGGGTCGATGATAACCGCTGCTTTACTCGACTTTGCTCCCATAATCTCTCTATATAAGGAGGCTAATAAAAAGAATAAATGAATATGAAGAATGAATATGAAGAATGAATATGAAGAATATGAATGAATGATTTTTACATATAGATATCCGAGTGTTTCGAATATTTCTTTTCAACCAGTTTGTAAAAGCCGTCAAACTTCAATGAGATATCCTCTTCGCTACGGTTATTAAATAGGAACTGTATCAGGGTCGCAGGTTCTACCAAATATTTTTGAATATTACTCCACATCACTTCAAACTGTTCCTCGTTGTTAAAGAACGACAGGAACATATTCCGTGCTTGGTATTTGTCAAGGTGCGATAGTTCGATATCCATATCAATCCTCCCCGAACGCATTAGTGCGTCGTCCAATTTATCAGGAAAGTTCGTTGTCATAATCACAATCAACCCTTCGGGATTATTAAAACCGTCAAGGCAATTCAAAATACCATTCATCGTTATATTATTCTTCATACTGTCGTTCGCCTTCCTATCAACGAAGATACAATCGATATCTTCAAGGACGAGAATCGACTTCTTGTCGTCCTCATTCACCTGTGAAATCGCATCAATCATCGCTTCCTCTTTGAGTTCCGCATTAATATTGAGAACGCAAATGTTCGCCTCGCATTCCGACGCAATACTATGAATAAGTGATGTTTTACCTGCCCCGGGCGGTCCGTGTAGCATAATATTCATCTTATAGGGTATCCCGTGCTTAGAATAGTCCTTATAGGTATTCTTATCAATAAACCGCATAATCGGGTCTTTGATTTTATTAAAATGCTGTTCCTTCAAAAAGATACTGTCGAATCTTCTCTTCGGGATGGACGACTCATACGCCCAGCAATACCCCGTCCATTTCTTTTTGATAATCTTATCTCCCGAAACTTGTGCGAACTTCTCTTTCTTCTCCTTGAACTTTTTATTGATTGCTTCCTCGACAAAGGTCGTTATATTTTCTCTGGACGCACTTTTCAAAACCACCTTCTTAATATGAAAAAACTCCTCTTTGAACGCGAACGCCTGAACCTTGTCGTTTAGAATAAAATCGCTGATTTCAATCTCGATTTCTCCAATGGTATAAGTGCCGTTCCGTGGAATAAAATGATGTAAAAACATATAATCCGACTTCTCCTTCCTATAATCCATATAATGCTTCCTGTCGATTTCATCATATTCGCAATCAATCTCCTTGCCATCCTCCGTCAATTTATCATAGATGTAGGATAAGATGATTCTCGCGTCCGCCTTGTGGGAATAGAGCGTAATAGACATTGATATTTGGTATATTTGTATATTATATGTATAATGGTGATAAACCTTATATATTCGTCTTACGTCTTACGTCTTACCGTTTATGTGGTGATGTATAGGGAATATCGAGATAGGCGAATATGTCTTCTTCGCTATGGATAGTGTCTGTCGTATCCATCAGGTTTCCTTTGCTATCCTTGAAGCCGTATTCGGACAATGAAAGCCCCTTGCTTAATGCGACTTTACGCATATAGATGTTGAAGTTGTAAGAACCTGTGAAATACAAGAGAGCGAAATAATAATGCGACGGGTCGGCAAGTAGAATATCGATGCGTCGGGCTGGTAATTCAGGACTCAACTTACATAGCCCCATAAACTTATTATTGCCTAATGCCAGTTTCTCAATCACATACTTTTCATCGATAAACCGCTTGATGATGTCTTTCAGGACGATACCGCCACCGCCCTTATTTTTAATCAATATATCGATATCTCCCATATCCTTATTCTTTCGCCTGAAACTGCCAACAAACTCAAACTCAATACTTGCGTCTAACATATTCTTTACAGATTTATAATGTTGCTTTCCTTCCGCCATAGGTATCCTTAGATTCATTTGGTCGTAATATTTCAAGCCGATTCTCTGCTTGTCATTCAATAGTTCAGGGTGTTCTCGCAACTCCTCGAAATCCTTTATTTTCGTCATCAGTTCCGTTATCTTCGCGGGTCCCACGCCGTAAATACCTTTCAATTTAATTCCAAGGATATACTTTGGGTCTTTGATAACATTCTCAACCTCCGCTACATTCCCTGTCGCAATAAACTCCACTATCTTATCCTCAATCTTTTTTCCCACTCCTTTAAGTGCTTTGATATCTTCGATGGTTTCAATCTTTTTGTCATATAACTCGATGGAATCGATAACCTTCTCATACGCCCTAACCTTGAAAGGCTCTTTGTTGATTCTTTCGTAATCTGCCAAAATCCTTAGATTGTCGATGATTTGCGTATTCATTTTTTCTATATACTATACTTAATCTCTATATCATAATATCATATATCTATCTATTCAATTTTTACATAAAAACTGATGATACAGTTGTGTTTTGAAATAAAAATGCCTTTATCTATATTGTTAGCATTGGTTGTGATAGGTTGCTTTGATAGTCATTGGTTAGCGTCGTTAGCGTCGTTAGCGTCGTTTGTTTTGAATGCGTTGATTGTGTTATTTGCGATGATTGCGGTATATGCGATGATAACTATGTTTGTATGCCTCGATTACTTGCCGTATTGATGAACTGCGACTTCGTATAGGGATATATTTGTTCTAATATCTTGGCTTCTACATAAAAACTGATGTGATGTCTTGAAAATAAACATTATAACAAGTAGTATATCACCCCTCTTGTATGCCTTGTATTGAATTGCCTTGAATTGCCTTGTATTGCCTTGAATTGCCTTGCCTTGTTGTTTGCTTTGTTTTTTTGTTTTTATAAAAACTGACATAAGGACTTGAAATCGTAATAAGGCTATGGCTATGTCTCGTTTTGAAAAAAGGAAGAGAAACGCATATCACACGGTGCGGTGTTTTTGGAATACCTACGGGACGTTGCTTCTATCCGAAAACGGACACGGAACGTTCAAGTATGACATTGTCGAGAAAATGAAGCAGTTGTATCAAGACATAGAAGCGTCAAAAGACGAATCAATTATACACTGTAAAATACTTGATATTTTGAGAGAACAGAGAACACACATAATACAATTTGAGTCTTGTATAGATACCTTCAATGATTACTTGTGTGCGTTGAGATTGTTAGATACGATGTTCAGGTATAATTTGTTCTAATTGTCAATGATGTCTATGAAAACTGATGGGATGTCTTGAAATTAAACAATAAAGCCAAAGCCAAACGATGCGATTGTTTTCCTTGGTTGCGATTGGATGCCAATCCCTGTTCTCGATGCTTTGCCTAAGGATGGTTGTTATGAATTGTATGAACTGCGACGATTGCGATGTATGCTTTACTTACGCCACATACGCGATAATTGCGTCGATTTGAATCGCGAGTCGCGGAGTCCGCTTATATATGTTGTGTGTTTTTTGTTTTTTTATTTATCACAAGAAATAAACTTGAATCAAGAGCATTGCGGTAGCACACGTCTCTTACACATCTTCCTCTTATCGAAGAATAAAGCAAAAAATAAGGTTGAGGAAATCTTGGTGATTGTTATAGTATTTTATTTTTCAATTTGCTTAGCAATACAAACTCGTTGTTAATCTTACAATACTTGGCTTTGCCATTGCCCTTCACATAGACGCTTCTGTGGAGTTTCTTTTTGTTGATTAAAAGACTTACCTTCTCACCGTTTAATTTATATGCGGGAGCGGTGGTAGCAGCGGGAGCGATGCGTTTTCCTCCTAATTGAATATTCTTTTTAAGTTCAATAATACGTATTTTAAATATTAATAACTTTACTATTCTCATTTTCCTTTCATTAAAAATATCATCATTATACATAAAAAGAGATGCATCAAGAAGAGATTCATCCTTCATTTTTAAAAATTCAGTATAAATCTCATTATTTAAGTCTTCGTCAATACTTGACGATTCTATTCTATTTATATTATTTATTTTCGATAAAAAAGTATTTATTTTTTCTAATTTTTCTTTATCTGTATTAACATTATTTAAGTCTTCGTATGATGTTTTTAATTCTTTATATAAATTGTATAAATTAACATCCATCCCTTCTCTATAATATCCTATATATAATATTGTTGTATATAATAAAATGAAATCACAAAAAAAGAGCGACGCAGAAGCCTCCTAAGCCTCCTAAGTCGTCTAAGCCTCCTAAGCCTCCTAAGTCGTCTAAGCCTCCTAAGCCGCGTAGCCGCGAAGCCGCGAAGCAGTGAAGCAGCATAGCCGTATCACTATATAATCTTATTTTTCAATTTGCTTAGCAATACAAACTCGTAGTTAATCTTACAATACTTGGCTTTGCCATTACCATTACCATTGCCCTTCACATAGACGCTTCGATGGAGTTTCTTTTTGTTGATTAAAAGACTCACCTTCTCGCCGTTTAATTTATAAGCGGGAGCGGTGGGAGCGGTGGGAGCGATGCGTTTTCCTCCTGAAAGTCCTCTACTAAGTCCTCTACTATTAACATTGGCAGGAGGTGTTCTGTCAAATATGTCGCGTGTTCTGTCAAATATCATATCAGTTAAAAGATTATTACATTCATATAATGTCTCCAATGTATATATTGTATCTATTGGAGTAAATACGATTGGTAAGGGGTTTATATTACTGCTCCCTATTTTATATAATAACTCATCTGTCCGTGTATTATAATATAGGGATATTTTTTTCGAACCCTGCGAAGTTTCATAAATCTTTTTCATATTTTGTAATTCTTTAAAACTGTGTGTTATTAAAAGAGGATTTTTTAGAAGGTTTTTTATATTTTTCTCTAATTCTTCAATTTTTTCAATTATAACTTTTTGGTTTTCAATTACAAAGTCTTCTAATATATCTTTGTTGGATGCTTTGATTACTTGTTCTTCATACTTAACAAGACCTTTTTCTATTTCTATTTTTTCAATTTCGTAATATAAATGTCCTTTTTTTCTATATAAATGATGTTCGCCATTATCATCTCGCTTTGTATAAAATATCTTATCACTTGATGTTAGTCGTGTTAATATAAAATTTTTTAAAAGTTCAATATCTTTATCTTCGACATCCATCCTTAAACTCCCTAACCTACTACACTATATAAACATTAAATATCGCTCGTGCCTTTCTATCACTATATAATCTTATTTTTCAATTTGCTTAGCAATACAAACTCGTTGTTAATCTTACAATACTTGGCTTTGCCATTACCATTGCCCTTCACATAGACGCTTCGATGGAGTTTCTTTTTGTTGATTAAAAGACTTACCTTCTCGCCGTTTAATTTATAAGCGGGAGCGGCGGGAGCGATGCGTTTTCCTCCTGATGGCGTGATAAATGACGTTTTGTCCAATGTTTTAAGTGCTTCTAACATATTGTTTAAGGTATTAATAACATATTTGCGGTTTCGTGGAATATTGTTATTACTTAATTCAAGTCTTACTAATTCTGTCCCTTCATCACTACTATTACCAAAGGCATAATATAATTTTTTATTTTCATAATAAATATAACATACCAGAATACTTAATTCTTCTGTACTATAATATACACCTCTATCAACCTCGTTTTTATAAATTAAACTTTGTTTATTACCTATATGTATATGTATTTGATTTTCTAATTTTTTGATTTCTTCTATATAATCATCTTCTATTGTTGTTAATACTTGATTATATGGTTCAATACTCTTTTCTAACTGCTGTCTTTTTATGTTTAACATACCTTTTAAATCATGTTCTAAATCAAGAATACTATCTATTAAATCCTCGCGTAATGTTATGTCTTCTATACTCAAGTTATCAAACTTATCTGTATAATTATCAAATAAATTTTTGTAATTCAATTTTAACTTTTCAATTATTTCCTCAATACTACTCATCCATACACCTACTCTACTACTATATAAATATATAAACATTATATATCGCTCGTCCTTGTGCTACTCGACGACGAATAGGTGCCGCTTTTCTTTGTGGTAAGTATCATCGTCTTAATCTCTTCGGGAGCGTCTTTCAGTTCCGTATATATGGGGATTTCGTGATTCGCATTGCGAACCACATAATAACTGAGGTGCGTTTTATCGTTCTTTCTGTATAGTATTAAAAGCGGTCTGTCAAGTTCGCCCATATCCGCCTTGTAAATCGATGCCGTGATAGACAAGTCCTTTTCATCCGCCCTCCTACTAACATCAACCGCCTTTCCATATTCCGCCCTGCTATGTATAATAAAGATAGTGATGTTGAGAACCTTTGAAATCGTAAAAAAAGTTATCTCGTTCGGGTGATAAACGAACGCAGCCGAACCGCTCATCTGCGTTAATATCTTGTTTCGCTCGGCAATCGGGCTATCATTGAAATACGAGGTTAAGAATATCTCTAATGTCTTAAATGTTTTCTTCGTGCCTTTCAATTGATTCATCGCATTCACGTAAGACGCGTAAAAATACGGGTCTCGAAAGATATCCTTGATTTTCTTGGTCGCCGCCTTTGTCGCCGCCTCCGTTTTATTGAACTCGTGCTTATAATAACGGAACGTCTTCTTTATGATATCGTCGTAGTCATTTACAATGTCGTTATCGACGGATTTAAAGTAATTGAAGAGTTCGATGATAAAGTCCGGCTCGTAATCATTCTTCATATATTTCAATTGCCACCATATCTTCTTCTTATATTTCGTCCATTTCGAGTTCAAGTCCTTCATTTCTCCTTCAAACATTCGAGGTATCTTAATATCGCTCTGTTTCTTCGCCGCATTCGCGACGTCCGCAGGGTTCGCAGGTCTCACCGCAGGGTTCGCAGGGTTCGCAGGGTTATCATAGATGTTATCATATACGGTGGTGGTCGCGTCGTCGTGGATATCTTGTATTATATTTGGGTTCGCTTCGTGATAATAGAGGATGCTATTCGGTATCCTCTTCTTTACCAAGTATTGCGTGAATAATAGTTCAGTTCCGTTATCTACAAAGTTATCCGACAACCCATCAATATAATCGTATTTTGTGTGTAAAAGCGTACTGGCATACCAATCGTTCAGTCCCTGCTTTGTAAATACAGGTATCTCTTCGAGGATTATCTGTATCTTCGATTTTTCGCGGTCAAACAAGCCAACTAAGCGTTCAATGAACTCCGCACGGGGACTACGGGGATACGTCGCAATCTCTGGTATAACGGCGACTAACTTGTGAAGGACGCGTAATCTCAAATCGAGCCATTTCTGGATGACATTCGTGTTCTTGTCGTTATATTCTTCGTATTCGTTCTTCTTTCCGAACAGTATCACGCGTCCCTTGTTGTCGTTGGCGTCTTTGCGAATTGTAAGACGGCTCTTTGTAATCTCGTTGTCCTGATAGGTATTTATACCGCAATCTACCGCAATCCCGAAACCTTGCAACTTCTCTATCTTATTTATGAACTTGGCGTAGATGTGATTTACGATTGTGATGTTATACGTGGCGTCTGCGATGTCGTCTAAGAATACCACGTTTTTAATCCGCAGTTCCTTTATCAAATAGGGTAGCAGGATGATGCCTTGGGTGTTGAAGCGGACGAGTATGTTGTTCCGCAACATTATCTTATCAATCGTGTAGTTGTCGTTGATGATGATGGTATCAATCGTATATTTTAAACTATCATCTTTGATTAGATTATTGATATATTTTAGATTGTTAAAGATGGTATAGTTCGGCTCGTAGTGGATGATTTTCATGATATTCGGGTAATCGCTCAAAGGCATGTGTTTCTTTTCGAGATTGATTGTTTTAATGATTAACGGCTCGTAGAACTGGATATTATCGCGGTTCTTCATCAATTCGTAGAGTTTGTTATCGCGATTGACATTCTGCTCCTGCTTGTTTCCCTCCGTCCTCCACTTTTCTTTTAATATCATTATGATTTCGGTTTTCTTCTGTAATCCGTAATAGGATATGATGTCGTTTATATACTCAGGGACGAGCAAATTGATGGTCGGTTCATTGCTGTTCGAGTTGATGGTATTCTCCCAAACGATAAGCAACCGCTTATAGACGAATGCGATTAAACTATATAGATATTGGACTCCCTTGTCGTCAGGGTAATTTTCGACAGAGAGATAGTCTATGAACTTCCGATAGGACTTGTAGATATACAAGAGACGCGAGATTTTGAACACCGCCTTCTCGTCCTTGGCATCGAACTTCGGCAGGTCAATCTTCAACTTTCGATTTCGCAAGTGCTTCTTTAAATCGCTATACAGTTGCTTGTGGTATTCGTATAAGACGGGTTCGCGGTCGCCGAAGTCTTTACAGATGTTTCCGTTGTCAAGCGACATAAAGGAAACGACGTCCAGTTTGCTCTTGACATTTTCGATAAAGGACTCTTTGGTTTCGTCCAATAGATAGGCGACGGTATAGAGGATGTTGTCATAGCGATTGGCGTATTTTTCGGGGATTTCGTCGATGTCGATTAGCCCCTTCCTTAAAATACATCGCTTCTTGTTGATGTTGTTGGGCGAACGGCAACTCTCTAAATATTCCTTGTAATTGCTTGGATACAGTATCTTATACAGTTCCTCAGGTATATCACCATAGCGTTTATTATAATAAATAGGATAATTTTTCATAATATAATTCTTGTCATTTGCGGGTATGGGTGGCTTCACCTTTCTTGGCTCTGGAACGACATCGGGAACAACCGCTGCGTCCGCCTTGTCCGCCTTGTCTGCCTTGTCCGCTTCGTCAGCATCCGCAGCATCCGCGTTCAACTTTTTACCGCAACACGGGATGTTGTCTTTCTTCTTTAAATAGACATATCGAGGGTTGTTTTTATTTTTCATATCGTCGTTGAGTCGCATTGGTTTTTCGTCCGCAGCAGGGCATTTTGCGTTTGGGTCTCCTTCGTCGAGCGGAATATTACTTTTTGGACACCACAAACGAGGACAGATATAATAGTTGTCATTATGGATGATAAAGTTATCAAACCGTTTATTCAAACCTTTGCTTTTGAAATCATTGTATTCGTCCCTTGTTAGGGGGATAGGCTGTTTGATTTTTTGGCATTTACGGGATTTATTATTGTCATTCCACAGAGTCTTGTCGGCATTTTTAAGTTTATTTATTAAATATTTATTATTCTCATTTCCGCCTACGCCACCGACGCAGCCACCGCAGCCACCGCAGCCACCGCTCGACGAACTCTTTGACGACATATAGCGATATCTCAAATGGTCTGGGAGACTGCTTTCGCTATCACGGCTTCCGCGGCTACCGTCGGGGCTTCCACGGCTTTTGGACTTCGCTACGATATCGCTCGACGACTGCTTTTCGTCGGCACTGGTCGCCTTTTCTATTATTTTGGATACCCAATATTCCAAGCATTCGAACTCGAAGAACGATTTGGCATTTTTCACATCAATCATATAGCCTCTGTGTTCCTTCTTCACGATAATTCGCGTATCTTGGACTTCTGCGGTATCCTTGGCATTCATTCGAATATTATTATTATTCATATCGTTCTTCATCGCTTTATCCATTACGCTCCTGTCGGTGTAGTTCGACGTCCGCTTGTAATAAAACTCATTCTCTTTAAACCCCGTAAATATCGTGGATACCGCGAGTTCCCGTTTCAGGTCGTCGAATTTCGTTTTATAGGCGTTGTATTTGATACGGGCGTTAATATACTTTTCCTTAAATACGATGTTGATATGTAAAACCTTGTTAATATATTTGTTGAGTTCTTCGACGGATACGTGAATATCCTTTCGTTTCACGCCATTATCGATTGGGTAATCGAACGACAAATGGACGACGCCCGTCGCGAAGATTGTGATAACGATTCTTGTCGTATAAAATATGCGAATACATTCTTTGCCGTCGTTCGGTAGTTTAAATAAACGGCTCAACTCTTTACGGTTTTTAAAGGTGTGGTTCTTGAATAATTTATAATATGCTTTGTTTAAACTGGTAATATATTGGATAAGTTGAGTGTTATTCGAGGTTGTTAATTTATCAAAGAGGATGATGAGCGACGGAACATCGTCCATCTTGGCGACAAATACGACATTGTAATATTCCTCGGAGGTTCTCTTGTTGTTTGCGACGTTTAGCCTGTATAATTCGCTAACCCTGCTGTCGTTCGCCTCCTTGTAATTATTACTTTTAAATCGAATGTCGTCGTAATAGTATTTGTTTTCATAATTAAAATCGGTTTTAAAAACGAGGTTGATGACGTCCGTCCATTCAAACAATTCCTTCGCCTTACCATAATTTTTATGGTTATCCTCAATAATATCGTCCGACTTCCTATCAGTCGATTTAAAGGGATTGACGTCATACCCCTTCCATCGCATCGCCCCGATGGTATATAAGAAGGGTTTGTCATTTACCCACGCATAATAAGCGGTTTTAGCGGTTTTATCGCCGATGTAATAGGCGATTTTATTCATCGCTTCTTCTTTGCTACTGTCTTGGTAAATGGGTTCTTGAATCACTATGAAGGATGGGTCGTAGCGGTTCGCTCCGCTTGAATCGAACACAAACGTAGTGTATTCCTTGCTATTTGCCCATTTATACACAAATGTTGGTTTTATTATATTCATTCTAATAAAATACATATTTTTTTATTGAAATGTTATTATAGAAGACTTATAATTTTATAATGGATATATTAAATATCATAGATAAACTCGAACTTATCAAGCATTACCATTTAATAAATGTTTTAGAAAAATACACACAACAAGTCGCTGCGGCTGCTACCGCTGCTACCGCTCCTGCTACTCCTGTTGTTGCTACCGCTGCTACCGCTCCTGCTACTGCTACCGCTCCTGTTCCTCCTGTTGTTGCTACCGCTACGACTGCTACACTACCAGTTCCACCTGTTCCGCCCGTGCCTGTTCCGCCAGAAGAAGCAAAGAAACCACCCGCAGAGTTTGAAAATAATATGATGGGTTCTTTAAAATGGGTATTTATAGGTATCGCTATTTTCGTATTTATATTAATTATATTAAGTGTTGTATATTGGCTTATGTTTGGAGGCGGTAGCAATAGCAACAATGCCTCCACCGTTCCTACGGATGCTACCGCAAACACGGATGGCGTTAATGCCGAGAACAAAATGAATGCCGAAAACGGAATGAATGCCGAGAACGAAATGAATTATAATCCTCCTCCTGAACCGTATCAAGAACCCATAGAAGACAAAGAATCCTCTATGTTTTCTTCTCTGTCGTCAATGTCGCCATTTAGTAGCAGTAAAGAACCGATTGTCGAGCCGATAGCCGTAGTTAGCCCTGCGAGTCCCGAGATTCAAGTGAGTCCCGAGATTCAAGTGAGTCCCGAGATTCAAGCGAGTCCCGAAGTGATACCCGAGAGTCCTCTTGCGACTCCCGAAGGTGTTGTTCCAAGTAATGTGATTGAAGAAGTGAAAAAATAAGGGATTACATTTGTCGCATCGCATAACTTAAATATATGCCAATCGCAATACCGATTCCGATACACATAATAAACATAAATGTATTTGATAGTAAATAATATGCGATGTATAGAATCGCAAGAACGATTATAAAGTTCGCATAGCCTATATATTCTATAAGCCAATATAAATAGTTAAACAGACTCTGTATTTCAAGCATAGATGAACTATCGCTATCTCTATATTAAATTAATTTTTTAAATTATGAGCGGTTTAATGTGTCCTACGCGGATATCCGTATTCACCATAATCTGATACCCTGCTTGTGTTATTTTTTTACAGAAACTAACATCTTCGCTACAAATATCGCGTATCACCTTACCATCCTCGGTTGTTATCGTCATCACCTCGGAATCAAAATACGGATACTTGATATTGTCGAACACCTCCTTGCGAATCGCCATAAACCCCATACCACTATACACGACAGGGAAGTATTTGACATCCATTTCCTCTTTCCACTTTGCGACCTCTTCGGGTTTGATGAATTGGAATGTGCCGTTTGCCTTGAAATAAGTCTCGTCCCAGTCCTTGACGAACGCATAATTCACCAAGTCTGACATACGATACATTCCAGCGACTACGGGGTGTTCCTCCGTAGATTCTATTAATTTTTCGATTTGTTCGAACGTAAATACAATATCGCTATCAATCGTAATCCACACATCGAACGGTTGTCCGTCAAATGGCTTCTGCTCTTGTCCCCGAAGAACATCGAGTCCGAGCGTCGCCATCCTTACAAAGGGAACAAACGAACCCGTAGCAGGTGAAATGATGATATCATATTTTCGGGTTTCCCATAGTTTGCTCAATGTCGCAGTCCAAGAAATCAAAAACCTTGAACTGAAACTGTCCCCGGGGAGAGCAAACACAATCTTCTTTGTGGGAACGGGAGGAGTAGCGGTAGCGTCTGTCGCAGTGGGAGCGTCTGTCGCAGTGGGAGCGTCTGTCGCAGTGGGAGCGTCTGTCGCAGTGGGAGCGTCTGTCGCAGGAGCATCTAACACAGTAACAGTTGTGCCTTCTGTATCGGTAGAGGTATCGGTAGCAGTCGTAGCGGCGTCTATAATCGCGTTGTCGTCGGTGGTTGTCATTGGTATAATAAGTTATATGAGAATATTCTTATATATTTTTTGGGGAATATAAAAATTGATATAAAATATATATATAATAAATAATAATAGCCCAGTAAGTAAATGTCTTTTGCCGATACTTTGACGTATGATATTGAACTGGATGGTAATTCGATGCGATGCGGACAACCCAGTAAGATTAAGAAAGTCCTCAAACCCCATCAATTAGCGTGTTTATACAAGGCAATCTATATGGAGAATGTCGGTTCAACCACATACAGAAACCGAGAGGCGACCATCAAGATTTCTACAAATATCGGTATTATCGGCGATATCGTCGGGTATGGCAAGACGCTAACCGCCTTGTCGATTATCGCTCATAATCCGTTGGAGAATATACACGTGAATACGGCGAAGATTCACAGTTTCCACAGTGCGAGAGCATACAATTACTTTACAGCCGAAACGCAGAATCTCAGTTTGCCGAATCCAGATACGATGATTAACGCGACGCTCATTATCGTCCCACGCGGACCCGTGTACGTCCAATGGGAAAAGACGTTGAAGGAATCAACCGACCTCAAATATATCGCAATCGATGACTTGACTTTTATCAAGAAGAATATGCCACCACTCACCCACGACAATCAACAGGAAATAATCAATTATTTCAATCAATACGACGTCGTCCTCATTAAGAACACGACGCTCGATAGATTACTGGACTTCTATAATGTTCCAATTGCCAACACGGCGAAGTATTTTATATATAACTGGAAGCGTATTATGATTGACGAATGCCACGATATTATCAACAAAATCGAGGTATTCAACTATATGTTCGTTTGGCTCATTAGCGGGACGTATTTTAATATGTGCCACAAGATATCGTCGTCGTCTTATTCGCAATACTATAATATCAAGGATATCCTCCGCGAGGATTATATCAATTACATCTTAGTAAAGTGTAATAAGGAGTTTGTCAAGGAGAGTTTCAAGATACCGCCCATCATCGAGCATTATCATCTCTGTAAAATGTCGAAATATCTGAAAATCATCAAGAAATACATCAACAGTTCGATATTAGACAAGATTAACGCCAACGATATTTCAGGGGCGATTAGAGACTTGGGAGGGAAGAACGAGACCGAAGAAGGGATGGCTGCGTTGATTTGTGCGGATATGAATAAAAACCTCTCGAATAAGCACAGAGAACGCGAGTATATCGCGAGTCTCGATATACTCGAAGAGACGAAGGCGAATCGCCTGAAAACCATTGACGTCGAAATCGCATCGATTGAAGGAAAAATAAAGGATTTGACAGAGCGAATCACCGAAATCGACAGCAAAATATGCTCGATTTGCTTGGATAATGTGTCGCAACCAATTATTCTCGAATGTACCCACATATTCTGTGGCGGATGCCTCTTCAAGTTTCTTAATGCGACTACCGCGACCACCTTTAATACCGCGATTGCGAAGAGATGCCCTGATTGCCGTGCCGATATTAAAAGCACAGAGAACCTAACGGCAATTGTTAGCAGCGAAAGCAGCGAAAGCGGTGTGAGCGGCGGTAGCGGTAGCGGCAAGGGTGCGGGTGCTACGGATGCCAATGCTCTTACCAATGAGATTGCGGGAAATAGCAAGATTGGCAAGGGTATCCTGAATAAAGAGGATACGTTGTTGGAGATATTAAAGAACAAGCCTGACGGCAAGTTTATTGTGTTTAGCAAGGTGGATGTATTTACGAATATCATCAAAATATTAGTGTCGAATGGCATCACATTTGCCGAATTAAAAGGGAATACGTCGCATATGATGAATGTATTGAAAGACTTTAAAAACGGCATCATCAATGTCATCTTATTGACGACGCAATACGCAGGATACGGCATTGACATCAATTATGCGACGGATGTTATCATCTTTCACTCGATGGCGGTAGATAAACAACAGGCAATCGGAAGAGCCCAACGTGTCGGACGAACAAACAACCTAATCGTCCATAACCTATGCTTCGAACACGAATTGGAAGAGATTAATCAAGTGGCGGTAATCAACTAATACGCTGCGACAGTCGCGGCATCCTCATTCATTCGCATCCTCATTCATTCGCATCCTCATTCATTCGCATCCTCATTCATTCGCATCCTCATTCATTCGCATCCTCATTCATTCGCTTTTCTTTTTATCATAAAAAATGATGAAGGATATATAAATAATTATAGATATATTAAACTACTTCATAGTAATTTAAAATAAGTAAAGCGATAATGGTAGATGAAAGGAATGCACAGTGTGGTGCTGACAATTCTAAAACATACAAATCCAATTATTTCGAAGGTATCGATAGCAATCGCGTAAGAACATCGAATGAAACACAAAAATACTATTTAAACATCGCCGCCAAGATTGCCAACAAATCGCCAATGTATAACCACAAACACGGGGCAATCGTCGTATATCGCGACAAGATTATCGGCTCGGGATTTAATTATTATATGTCGGACTTTAGCATTCACGCGGAAGTCGCCGCTATCGCAAGTATTCACAAGAGAAAGCGACATATACTCAATGAATGCGATATATATATTGTTCGAATTGCCCCAGAACGCTTTAAGAATACGTTGAAATATTCGAAACCCTGTGCCAATTGTAGTAATATAATTATTAAAAATAACATTAAAACCGCCTTCTATTCCACAAATTACGAATACGATATGATGCGATGCTGTGATGCCACGTAGAAGCGGCGTCGCTGCTTCGCGGCTTCGCGGCGTCGCTGCTTCGCGGCTTCGCTAATCCCTTATATGCTAAGGGATACCTTGGGGATGATTCGCTTGATATTCTTCTTCATCACCGTCTGCCTGTCCTCTTCGAAGATTCGCTTTAACAACTCTTCACCCGACAGTTCCTTATATTGTATTATTTTTGTCTTGATGTCGTTCATTTTAATCGGAACGACGCACTCCTTCATATTCGTTTTAATACGCCCGTGCTGTGTATTCAAGTCGTTGTATTTAAAATTAAACATAAACTCCTCGATTTTCGTATTCAGGACTCGCTGGTAGTTCTTACGTTCCTTCATCGCGATATTTAGTTTCCTAATTTGGTCGTCGTATTTGAACCAGTCATTCACAAGGTTCTTAAATGTATCGAGTTCTTCCTCAGTAGGCTCGACCTTCTCGTTATTGATAATGTTATCTACGATGTTATCCGCTACTGCCTCTGCCGCTACCACGGCTACCGCTACGTTCATTCTCTATTATAACTAATAATATAACCGTAATATTTATATCAATTTATTTTTTTCCTTTTACAAATGTATCCAGTTTCTTAAACACTCGCTCGTCGTTAAACTCGCCTACTTTTACGCCTTGGCTATACTTCGCGATGGTAGGGAATCCCGATACGCCCTTTTTATATTTCACGGGAAGATGAGGGAGGTGCGAAACTTCCACATTTACTATATCGCAATCGCCCTTGTTTTTATATTTCTTACATATTTTATCCCACGTAGGACGCAAAGCAGTACAGTGTCCGCACATATTCCAATAATAAAATATGGTGATGTTAGGAGACGTTTTAATAACATCACCAATGCCCTTTTTGTTATCGGGTGTCAATATATAAAACATTACTATATCTATTTATTATTTTTATTTTTTATAAGTATAAGTATAAGAATAAGATGAACGATTATCACGAAATAGGCTATGATACGAACTATAACCCGAAACTCCTTAGTGCGAATATCTCGTGTAAGAGTATGTCGTCGCTATCGAGCGATTACACTACGCAACAGAATACTTTGTTCGCCGACAGGATAAATATGGATATCTTCAATTTTCATAATAATTACCATCGCGACATTGACGTACTGAAAGGGAGCGAAAGCGAACTGTTGAGCGGGTTCTCCATCAATAAGAAGAGTTGTATCTATAAACGCCCCGAATACAATGACGGTGCTTGGAAGGCTCAATACCAATCGAGCGATACCTTTACGAATACGATTGCCACTGCGAACGCGGCTGATAAATACAAGTTATTTGATTATCAGACAAAAAACAAGACCAATGTAATCCGAAGGTAATCCGAAGGTAATCCGACTATTACTTGTATTACTTGTATTACTTGTATTACTTGTATTACTTGTATTACTTGTATTACTTGCCGAAGTTTATTTTAGCATATTCTCCGACTTGGCTGATTTTATAAGGGATTTTATTCAATACCCTCGCAGGTTTGGTGGTTCTAAATATTCCCGTGTCGGTTCTAAAATTCGTAAAAATCTCATATATAATTGTATCAAACATATCATCCACATCCCCTCTGAGGAGTCGGTTCATTATTGATTCCACTTTTGACAAAAGGTCAGCCATAGTAGCACTAACATTATTATCCATAGCCCCGTCAATAATCCCGCCATTTTTTCTGCCTACAAATCCGTAAAGTATTTTTTTATAGTCCCACGCTATTTCGCTATTTCTCGCAGTTCGCATAGAAGTACTCAATCCAAAGTCAAAAAGACAGATATTATACTTGCAACTCTTTATATAGAAGTCTGACCCATAACAGATGTAATGATAGTAGCCTGTGTCGTTTTCTTTGTAATCATTATTTATCTGATATAAGAAGTTTCCGTGATGCGTGTCATTATGGCAGAAACCGACCCTATTTTGGTATGTCGCGATAGCGATGAGCGATTGATACGCCATATTTATCATTTGCTTTTCGTCGTTCCGCACATCCGTTTTCATCAAGGAACTTATGTCCCCGTCGCATAGTTCGTTGTAATTCACTAATCGCTCAGTTGCGACGAGTTTATTGTCTTTACTTTTAGCAACAGGGCATTTCGTAGCCTTATACATCATCACGAAATGTTTCGATTGTTTTGGAATAATCAGGTTCTGTGTAATCCATTCGTTCATCTTGGTTTCCGCCTCATTTTTCGGTGTGATTCTCATCAATTTACTTGCTATCGGATACGACCCTATCAAGTCGGGCATACTCGACAGATATATCACACCATATACACTGTCGCTCCCCATTTTCTTTTCTAAATTCACAAACCCGTTTAGCGTATAACCATTATTCTTTCCAAACATCTTCTTCGTAAGACAATCCGTCGCCGTTATATTGTCTAAACGCTTCTTAATCAAATGATAGCGTTGGACGCGCGTATCTAAATTATTTTTTGTAAGAATTAACTTATTCTTTAAGAAGCGTTGAATCAGAGTCGCGTTTTTATACAAAGTAGTTTTAGGCGATATAGAGGATGCCCTTGTCGGCGACTTGGCGATAGGCGAGACGACAGGCGACTTCTTGGCGATAGGCGACTTCTTGGCAACAGGAACTTTCTTTACGGGAACTTTCTTTACGGGAACTTTCTTAGCAACAGGCGACTTCTTTACAGGAACTTTCTTTACGGGAACTTTCTTTACGGACGAAGCGGACGAAGCGGACGCTGCGGACGTTCCATTCATCAGTTTCAATATCTTCTTGTAATCTTCTGTGCCTTTGCGAGGCGTACACCATTTGTCTTTTCCTTCGTTATACTTTTTTAACGCGTCAATATATTTCATTTCTCTATTATTACTTGATAAAAAAAATGATTATTAGATAAATCGAACAAATAAAAATGTGGATTATACGATTGGTAGAGAACGAACATCCTCCGTCTTACTACGAATATATGGGGTATCAGATGCACGAAAAGCACGTTGCGATACTTTATGATACCCTCAAACGCGAAGGCGAAGATTACAAGGTGTTAAATCGCTTTCTCGAAGAACACATCACGCGATATATTAACGTGATGCCATCGAACACGATAGAACTCTATGTATATAATTATGGGATTGATAACGCAATCGCATTACTGAATCAATATAGCAATAAGAAGTTTATAAATACAACTTCGAAAAGCCTACTGTTCGCCATATTTTACAATCGGTTTGCTATATCCTATTTGCCTTCGCCGTCTTCGCCGTCTTTGCTGTATTCGAATACACCGATGGACTATACTACAATATACCATCGTTCGATTCGAATTATACAAGGGTTTTGGCGTAGAGTGTTGGCGTATCGAAATAAACAAAAGAAATATGTGATTGAAAATGAGATTACGTATCTTATTGAGAAAATCAACAAAGAGATTGTAGGCGAATCCACGAAGAAGGTTCTGATATATATGGTAAATAAGTTTAGAAAACGCCTCAGTAAAACGCTAAGTCTCTGAGGCTACGCATCTGAGAGAAGGCTACGCCGCTAAGCGGTATAGAAAAGGCTTAGCACTAATCTATCCATATATTCGCAAAAGTATTTCAATATAATAATACCAAAGATGATATTAAACATTTATTTATTAGAAGATTATAATATTTTTTTATATATAAATATAAATCATTTATATAAATATAAAAATGAATTATACAGGGATTGTGGTGAATGACGGTATCGGCAACCAGTTGTTTAAAATATTCGCAACCTTATCGTATTACATCGATAACAGTCAGAACTACGTATTATATACTCTGCCTATCAACGGGTATCGTAAATATTACTGGGATACCTTATTTAGCAATATCAGTCATAAGGTATCTGACAAGATAGAGATTACCAAAAAATATGTAGCCCCTTACTTTCATTATAAGAAAATCCCCGTAGATTCTGACGGCGAAACCGACGGTTCTGGCGAAACCGATATTCTGTTGGAAGGATATTTTCAAAGTCATAAATATTTTGAGCATAATATCAACAAGATAAGGAGAATCTTAGGGATTGATGTAAAAATCAATGACGTATTGACAAAGTATCCTGAATACACGAGGGGAAAGACAATCTCCGTTCATTATCGTATGGGCGATTACTTTAATTTACAGGCGTTTCATCCCGTCCAGAAGCCCGAGTATTATATCGAGGCATTCAAAGCGTTAGTTCGCAAAGGCGTCGATATATATGATTACGAGATTCTGTATTTCTGCGAAGCAAATGATAATGCGACTGTTAATACCTATAATTTAGAAATAAATAATGCTCTCAAAGAATACTATGGAACAGGGAAGGATTTAAAATATAAAAAAATAGCCGACGATGTGCCTGATTGGTGTCAGTTATTAATAATGACGTCTTCGACGCATTATATCATCGGCAATAGCACGTTCTCGTGGTTCGGTGCTTACCTGTCATCCTCGCAAACCCCCGTCATCTGCTATCCGTCCAAGTGGTTCGGACAGAATTATGAAGGGACGATTACGGACGATTTATTTCCCGATAGTTGGCTTAAAGTATGCTAATTCGTCCGCATAGTTCGCGGAGGGCGTTTCTAAGATGATGAGAGGCAGCCGTGGAAGTGGCGACTGCTGATGTCTTTTTTCTTTTTCTTTCCATAATTCCACAAACTGCCTTATCGCCTCCTGTGGAATTGTTCCCGTGCCATCAAACAACGTCGCGTGTCTATCCACTCGACCGCCTTTCGCGACCTTGCTATTGTTAAGATGTATTGCGACAACGTCGTTTATGTTTTTAACGGCAATCATTTTATATGCGTCGCTCAGTTCATAACCCGCCGCCCAAATGTGAGCGGTATCGACGCATATCCCAAGGTATCTTCTTTGTTCAACTGAGAACTGATTATAGAATTTGAGAAAATCGCCCAAGTCCGTCAATAGTTCTGTTCCTTGCCCTGCGGGTGTTTCGAGGACTATCTTTGCGTTTATTTGTTTTTGATGTAAGACCTCAATAATGTATTCGAGAGCGA
>Ga0209597_1000404_pt1 | contig 28815 bp, 24 predicted proteins | sample M_140625_MF_Meta_FD_187316 | JGI IMG/M metagenome (GOLD analysis project Ga0209597, IMG submission 187316) | Freshwater microbial communities from Lake Montjoie, Canada to study carbon cycling - M_140625_MF_MetaG (SPAdes) (version 2) | ecosystem: Environmental > Aquatic > Freshwater > Lake... | reverse complement strand
CTCACAGACCTGCCTTCGTGACTGCCGACTTCAAGGAAGCCCAGAAGGCCTCTGCTGTGTAGCTTGCCTGGGAGTTACAACTATTTGATCGCGTGCATGGCAGTGATGCGGCGCTGTGCGCATTTACCTGCTCAACGGTAATACTTCCTGCATTTACATATGGAATCAAGACATTCAAAGATTGCTGTGACCATGATCGTGGGCTTTGTGAAGCCGATACGCTCTTAAACTTTCCATCTGCAAATGTCACACTGACGCTGACGGTGCCATAGCTACGAGCGTTAAAAGAATCTCCGTTGACTGTTCCGCTAAATCCTGTTGGTGCGGCAACTGCAGTTGGTGTTGCAGCAGCAGTTGCTGTAGCCGAAGCTGTTGGTTGAGCAGCAGCAGTTGCTGTAGCTGTAGCTATTGGCTTCGCTGTTGCAGTCTTACTCTTTGTTGGAGTCGCTACTGGCTTTGTAGTTGTTCCAGCACTCGAAGCAGCAGCTGCAGGTGTTGCAGCAGCTGTCGTTGTCCCTCCACCAAGAGCGATACCGCCAGCTAAACCAACAGTGCCGACTGAGCTACTTAGTGCTGGGGGAGTAATTGAAAGGACTGCACCCAAACCCGTGACGGTGCCGACTGCAATTAAGATCGCTTTTTTCATACCCGTACTATCGCTTTTCTACCTGAGAGCTTTCTGAGATCCATCTGAATCCTGGCTGCGACTTTCTTCATGTATTGCTCACAGTCTTATGAAACTCAAACTCCTCATGATGCACCCGATCTGGACTCATTCCAAGGTCATCTGCCGCCCCTATAACGGCAGCAACGAGCGCCTTTGGCCCACAGATATAGATATCGCTCTCACGAATACCTGGCACCACTGATAACAAATGCGCAGCATCCATCGGATGCTCACGCCGCGATCCCACCATGTAATGAATCCTTGTAAACCCATCTGATTGCGCTGCAATCTGATCGAGCTCTGCCTTCAACGCTAAATCTTCGACATGTGAAGTACGGTAAATAAAATCAATATGTACCGAATTCTTAAACTCATCCAACAACGCACGCACCGGCGTCACACCGATACCTCCGCCAATAAGTACTACACGCCTCTTTTTCGCCTGCCCTGCCCTAAATGCACCATAAGGCCCTTCAATAAATACACGAGTACCTGGCTTAATCGTCACCATTGATCGCGAATGATCGCCCAACCCTTTAACGGTAATGCGCATATATCGCGCAGTAGGAGCAGCCGATAACGAATATGGATGCGCCACAAGGAAGTGTCCCTTACTTGCAAAACGCCACTCAAAAAATTGTCCACCCTCTGCGCCAAGTGTGACGAGGTTGCGTCCTTTCATAATCACCGAATACACATCGGGAGATTCTTCAACAATACTTTCAACGCGAAGATCATGGCGCAGCGAGCGCACCACTGGCAACGCAAATCTCCACCAAATCACACAAGCCGCCATCAATGCATAGAGCCCAATCCAGTACGCACGATTAAGTGGATGCTCTATAAACATCTGACCGTTCTGTATCTGGTGCATAAAGGCCGATGCCACCGCGCCATATGTGAGCACATGCAAAATCCACCACGTCTCATACGAATACTTTGCTCGCGCCTTTTTATACGAAGTAATTCCCGCCTGAATCATCAAAACAAAACCAGCTAGCGCCCACCACATCCACGCAAAGTCTTTGAGCATGCGCCAAATCTCTCGCGCCAAACTCAGCTGATCCTGACCTGCATATCCCACCGTGACAAGGAAAAAGTGCGCACCGATTAAATACAACGACCACGGCCCCAAATTACGATGCCAGATCACAAGTTGATCATGTCCAATACTTTTCTCAACCGCCGGGATTCGCGCAATCAAAAAGATTCCGATCACCGACAAATACGTTCCCACTAACGCCGCCAATCGCGAGAGCGTGATGACAACGCCATAAACCGATTCGATATCGCGCATCTGCAACGTGCTCACCTGCATCGCAATCGTGATACCCATACCGATGCCAGCTACCCATGCCGCCCACGAAATGCCCGCAAGGCTGACGCGTCCGTAAGTGACCCTCGTTGAAACCATGGCCATAGATTGCCTCACCAACCTGAGAGTTTCCTGATCGCCTCCTTAGTGCCACCAGATAATCCACCTCAGCCCGTAGACTCCCCTCATGCGCGTATTTATCACCGGTGGTGCAGGTTTTATCGGCTCCCACCTCACCGATGCCCTGATCGCCCGAGGTGATGACGTCACCATCCTCGATAACCTCTCCACCGGCTCTGCCACCAATCTCGCCCACCTCGAAGGAAAGATCGAACTCGTCCAAGGCGATATCCGCGATGCCGCCCTGATCGAAAAGCTGATGGCACCTGCCGATCTCGTCCTACATATGGCAGCAGCTCTTGGCGTCAACACCATCTTAGAAAAAACAATCGAATCCGTATCTGTTAACTTCACCGGATCTGAAGTTGTATTAAACGCCGCAACAAAATTAAAGAAGCGCCTCATCATCGCAAGTACATCTGAGATCTACGGCAAGAACCCAGAACAACCTCTTCATGAAGAATCAGATCGCGTCGTCGGTGCCCCACAGAAAATTCGCTGGACATATTCAGACGCCAAAGCACTTGAAGAAGCAGTCGCACACTCTCTCCACACCACCGAAGGCCTCAAAGTAACCACCGTCCGCCTCTTCAACACCGTCGGCCCACGCCAAACTGGTCGCTACGGAATGGTTCTCCCACGCTTTGTCCAAGCAGCTCTCAACAACGAACCCATCACGATCTACGGCGATGGATCGCAATCACGCGTCTTCTGCCACGTACAAGATGCCGTCAAAGCAATCCTCACGCTAGCTGCCACCGACTCCACCATCGGAGATGTCTTTAACGTCGGCGGCGTTGGCGAAACAACAATGAAAGAACTCGCCGAAAAAATAATCTCCCGCACCAACTCAACTTCCACAATTACCTACACACCCTACGAAGACGCCTATCCTGCCGGCTTTGAAGATATGCAGCGCCGCGTCCCCGACATCACAAAGATCAAGAAAACGATCAACTGGTCACCTGCTAACACACTTGATTCCATCATCGATGATGTTGCAAGCCATATGCGAGGCTAAGTAAAAAACGAATTAAAGAGTGTGCTTCGTCTTTATCTTGCCTGTCGTATCAAATACATAAGGCGCAGAAGCAAGAACAGATTCACCACTCACAACATCATGCATAGTAACAACAATTGCTATCTCAGAACCGCCAAGGCTAGATGATTGCCCACCACGCCAGTTCTGTACAACTGGATCATGCCAACTGACCTTAGCCCCAGCCTTCTTTAGCTCTTCAATCACAAGCCCTGCCGGTGTCTCACGCGTATCTGCCACATTCGGCTTATATGCCACACCAATAACCTGAACAGATTTACCACTCAAACTTCCACCGTTATCTGCAGCCACGCGACCCACAACATATGCCGCCATTTCAAGATTTACTTCATTTGCTCGCTCAATAAATGTCGCAGGAACCCCAACACGCGCTGCAGTATCCGCCAAATAAGAAGGATCCACCGGAATGCAATGTCCGCCAACACCAGCACTTGGCATAAATTTCATAAATCCATATGGCTTCGTCGCTGCTGCATCCAGCGTCTCATAAACCGAAATCCCCAGCGCATGTGCAATCTGCGCAAACTCATTTACCAGAGCAATATTTACCTGTCTAAAAGTATTTTCAAATAATTTAGCAGCCTCTGCAACCTCAGGGGATGAAACCTCAACCAAGTTATCGCAGAAGGTTGAGTAAAACTCGCGAACAGCGCTAGATGCCTCAGGCGTTAATCCTGCATATAAACGCGGCGTGTTCTTCTGATCCCAGTCAACACGACCTGGATCAACTCGCTCAGGAGATACCGCATACATATGTTCAATCGATCCACCCGAATGCTTCTCAATCTCAGGCTTAATCAAATTACGCACAGTCCCTGGAAAAGATGTTGATTCATTAATTATGAGCGCCGGCGTCTTTACATTATCGCCAATTGTTTTGCATGCGGCCACTACAAAAGCTAAATCTGGTTTCCTATCGGCAGTCAGCGGCGTTGGAACTGCAATAACTACAACATCTGACCCAGCAATATCTCCTGCATTTGTTGTCGCTGTGTATTTGCCTGCAGCGATCCACTTAGCTAAATCACTAGATGCCACACCCTCAATATGTGAACGCCCAGTATTGAGCGCATCAACAACATCCTGATTCTTATCAAAACCCACCACCGTATGATGTTCAGCGGCAAAAACAGAGATTGTTAAGCCGACATATCCCTGCCCAATGATCGAAACCTTCATTAATTACCCAAGAACATTCGGATTATTTGGATCCAGGCGTTTCATATTCTCTAGCGCAATAGCTTTTTCAGCTGCAGAGCTCTTTGAGATGAAATAGAACATCTTCCAAGAATCGAAGTTGTCAGGATTAAATTGCACACTTATTTGTGCATATTTATATGCCAAGTCATACAACTTACTATTTTCCATCAGCTCTACAGCGCTTGCATATTTAAATGAGTTAGGTGGGTTGAGATACCCAGGTACAAGTGCTTCCTCTAGTTTTTCGGCGTTCTGAGAAATCAGCGCTGAGCGCCACTTTGCATCAGCGCTATACGGCGGTACCGCTATAAGTAAGCCAACAACAGCACCGACTCCTGCAACCATAGTTGAAGTAAATATTGCCTCGCTCTGTTTCTTGGCAGCTACTCGGCGACCCTTACCTGGCACAGCAGCATCTTCCTTTGAAGTACCGGTTGGCCGTGTTGCAATCTCATAAGCGATGAGTGCGCCACCAAATAACCAGCCCCATACTGCGAGACCAATCTGGTTAATACTGATAATTGATTGCAGTTGGTAACAGACCCACGCCGTAGTTAACGTTACAAATACACCGTCATAAGCACGGGCACGGATAGTTACTTTCACGATCGCGATTACAGTCAGAATTATCAGTGCGATGTAGCTAAAAAATAGCGGCCATCCACCAAATGCGAAAACATCAAAGGGGACATTGTGTGCCGCGTTAGTAATAATATTTGGGCCTGGAAGTACAAGCGCCTGAGTGTCACGTGCTCTGCGATACCAATCTCCGTAAGTATCAAAGCCAACACCCGTAAATGGATGGCTTGTTCCCATATTCCATCCCGCTTGCCAATATTCACCACGAAGAGAGACAGAAGTCTTATAGATAAATTTTGTAAGTGGTCCTATTTGCAGTGCTCCTAATAGGGCAAAAACACCACCCACGGCGATCAATGCGACATATCCAGCTTGGGCTAGAGCATTCTCAAATTTAGAACGCACTAAGTAAAACCCAACAATTCCCAATCCAGCTGCAACCACGACGCGACCTTGAATCGCATGTGAATCGATTATTTCATAAACCGCAACTAGAAAAATTACAGCTGCGCCAAGTCGCATAAGGAGTGGAGTACCTTTCTTGCTGGCGTAAGCCACAAGGCACGCAGCAAATAAGCCTAGAAAAGCCCCGATAAAGTTTGGATTGCCGAAGGTTCCCAAGATATTTCCATATGGATTACTCCATGGAATAAAGTCTCCGAAGAAGACAACCCACAAGCAATACACAACGTTTACAAATCCGGCCCCCAACAGCCCCCAGATCAGAAGGGTAAAACTGGCTCGCGCCCTAAGTACTGCTGCTGCTAAGAGCACAAAAATCAGAAGAATGTAAGTGACAAAAGCTGTGTTACGACCATAAACACCATAAAGGTTTTGAACCAACGGCCCACTGCTATTAACTATCGCGTTAATGCCAGTGGCGACCAATAGCCCCGCGACAATCACAAGAGACTTTGAGCGATCCCATAGCTCACGTGCACCAAATGCCAGAAGAACTGCAAAAGATCCCGCAGCCACCCCACCTAGGACAAATAATTTAGTTACGTTTACCGGATCAGTCACTGGGACCAATCCCATAACGTAAACAGCAACACAAGCAGATCCAATACCCAATATGCGAGCGATAGTTCTCTCAGCAATCTGATTGATCATGCTCAAATCTTAACCTGTAGAAAGCCGAAACCCGGCTCCTCGCGAGAGGAGCCGGGTTTCGGTTACTAATGAAGGGGGCTTATTAAGCCTTTACCTTCTTAGCAATCTTTGCAACTGTTGCTGCAAGTGACTTGATCTGAGCCTGTAGGGCTGAGGTCAACTCAGTTAGGTCTGAGATCAACTTGGTTACAGTCTCTGAAAGAGCTGCAACTGCATCAGATGCTTCCTGAGCTGCTGATGTAGCAGCATCTGCTGCTTCAGCTGCAGCAAGAGCTGCATCTGTTGCTGCATTCGCTGCATCAATTGCCTCGTTAGCTGCATCTGTTGCTGCATCTAGACCAGGGTTTGAAACAGTTACAGAACCTGTAATTGTTCCCTTAGTTGTTGAATCTGTAGCAGTTCCTTCTGTTGCTGTGAATGTCACAACACCAGCTGTTGGAGCGTAGAACACGTATGTAGCTACACCAGCTGTGAGAGTTTCTGTAGTCGTAGTTGGAAGTGTAGATCCGTTGACCGATACGCTTGCTGTGTATCCACCTGCGTAAAGTGCACGAACACCGTCACCAACTGCGTTACCTGAAGCATCAAGAGCTTTGACTGTAACAGTTACCTTCTCACCAGCTGTTGGAGCTGAAGGAGAGAATGAAAGTGTAACTGTCTTCGCTGTTAGAGCTCCGACAAGAACAGTAACTGAAGATGTGATTGTTGCTGCTGTACAAGCAGAAGTATCACAGAGCTTAATTGTTGCTGTACCTGACTTAACACCTGTAACAGTAAGTGTTGATGCTGGGCCTGCAGAAACAGTTGCAACAGCTGTGTCAGATGACACTGCGTAAACAGATGGAGCCGCGGTTGCGTTAGCAGCCTTATCCGCACCTGTTACGGTAATTGTTGATGTTTCTCCAACGCCGACAACCTTCTTTGAGTTGGTTCCTACGTATGAAGCAACTGCGCCATAGAAGGTTACCTTCTTTGTTGCAAGGAGGATTGTTCCAGCGTAGATCTCAACTTCGCCAACACCTTCGGTACCGTCTGAGAAGACACCGATCAACTGTCCAGCTGTTGTTGTTAGTGCGCGACCTGTTGAGGTCATGCTTGTTGTAGAACCTTCAGCAGCTGCGCCGACAGTTCCTGGAGTACCTGACTTAACAAGCACTGTAAGTGCTGGTTGAGTTGCAAGTGTTGTTCCGTTTGCATTCTTTACAACGACACGAATTGTTGCCGCTTGAGTATCTGCAGCAACTGTTTTAGCAACAACTGTTGCTGAGTCTGCTGCAGCAGTAGCTGTGACTGTCTCTCCTGACTGAATCCAAGTTGTTGACTTGGCTGCTGATGCAGTTGTGTCGTCAGCTGGTGCAGCTGTGACTGTTACTGTAAAAGTAACAGCAGATGAGTTCAGTGTGCTACCTGTTTGAACTGCAGGTGTGAACTTGTATGCATAAGTTCCGACCTTAGCGTTGGCAGGAACGATCACGTTTACTGTGATCTTTCCAGAAGTCGCAGTGCTTGCAGCAATGCTCTGAATTGTTGCAACAAATGAAGAAACTGCAACTACAGCATTGACTGTATCTGATGCAACTAGTGTAGGCATGATGCTTCCACCAGCTGGAAGTGATGTTGCTGATGCTGTAACGGTGAGTGTGTCACCGTTTATAACTGCACCTGACAAGAATGTTCCTGTCAAAGTAGCTGTTGCTGTCTCGCCTGTTTGAACCGCTGCTGTTGTAGCAGAGATTGCAAGCGTGTCAGCCTGTGATACTGCCTGTGATGGTGCAACAGAGAGAACTCCGAGGCCCAACGCTGCGACAGCAACAAGCGCTACGCGCTTAATTGTTGTAGACATTTGTTTCCTTTCGATAGTCGATCCACGGACTATCCGTAGATCGGCTTGGAGCAAGCGAACTTGCTCCCCTCGATTCATCGCACGTGCTGATGAATCAAATTCTCCGCCGTGTATCCGGACGCGGCGAAGAAAACTAGGCAGATGAAATGTCACGTGCTTCATCCTTATGCTTTTCCTGCATTCGACTCGTCAACATAAATTGACTGAGCCAAAATCTGTGTCTTTCCTGCATTCAAAAGAAGTCGAGTTGTGATCGACTTCGGTGTTGCAGTGAGGTCATACCCGCGGGTGCCCACGGGAGCGACGTACCCTAAAGGTAGGGTTGAGACTAGGGAAATTCTAACGGTCACAAGGTACTGCCCGTTGGACATACGCTCAAAATCAGCGCTCGTGGCGCCGGTTTCTAGGCTGGCCCAGAAGCCATCCTTGCCGTATGAGGCACCATCTAGCTTGTAGCTAGTGCCATTTCCATCCACCGTAATGGTCTGCAGAAGCATCACATTCGGTCCACCCGAAGCGGTAATCGCCTGGGTACTCAACACTGTTCCGGCCTCGGTAGCCACGGGTACATTCTTATTCACGCGGATCTTGCCGAGTTCGCCGTTCTTGCCTGTCACGTTCAAAGCTGTTGGAAGCCCTTCAGCATCAAGGCCTAGCCAAGCAAGCTTGGCACCCTTGATTGATAGTCCAGAGACCATGGTGCTGGACTTCTTGGCTGGGTATGAAATAGATGGCGATGGGGCAGCAGATGTTGCTTCCGCTGATGGCTCAACAACAACCGGTGCATCCTGTCCCGCAACTGGACCCGCGAGAATAGTTGTTCTTGGAGCAACAACACCCTCGTTGCCAGTCATTAAGTTAAATCCTAGGAATGCTGCAAAGACCAAGACCAATGAAAGGGCTGCCTTTGAAGACTTCTGCGCAAGCTCTGCTGCCTTCTTATAAGTAGTAGACAACATATCGAGTGCGGTAAGGCCACGCTCTTCATCGATAACAAGCTCTGAAAGAACGCGACGTAGAGAAGTGCGAGCGCGAGAAACAGTGTGGCGCACTGCAGATTCCTTGATACCAAGCTCTGCTGCGATTTCCTCTGTTGAGCGGCCTTCCATCTCCCACATAACAAGAGCAGCACGCTCTGCAGGGGAAAGGAGAGCTAGTGCTTGACGAATAATTGCTGCATCTTCTGCAGCTGAAATAGCTTGTGAGTGATCACCATCGACCTGCCATGCAGATTCGACCTCAGCCTGGGCATCATCAATAACCACGAGGTTTGGACGACGTCCTTCTAGGCGGAATAGATCGATGCAGAGGTTTTCAATCGTGCGGTGTAGATAAGAGAGTGCATGATCATTTGATTCAAGCTCAGGGGCAGCGAGCATGAACTTAATAAGTGCATCCTGTGTGATTTCTTCTGCTTTAGCTGAGTCCTTCAATACGCGATTAGCGTGGGCAAGAAGCTCTGAACGATGCTCTGTGTAGAAAGCACCGAGCTCTGCGACGGTCCACACGCGAGGACCTGCAGAGGCTGCAGACTTCTTAAATGCCACTTTGGGACTTCCTTCTTAACCGGTTTTGTACTTCAGTGACACCCGTCGGTGCCTCTACTACCTACTACGCATCCCATCATAGATTGTCGCGGGGATGGGACAAAACGGACATTTCACACACTAACCCCAAAGTGGTAAGTACTCCCCGATGGCTCAAGGTATCCTTAACCTATCGACGCACCCCGCATCGATGCACTTCCCCCCAAAGTGAGCCATGCAGGCCACTTACTTGCGAGTCTTATCAAGACCCTGGCCCATTCGTGGCCATACCCGAGACGCGCTTGTCGTCTCGATTGGTGTCATTTTTCATGTCTACTCTACAAACACGCTCTACCGCCCCTGGAAAAGCGCGTCGCGCTGCTAAAGGAAAGCCCCGCCACACATCAGCACAGAAGGCTGCTCGTAAGAGCGCTGTAGCTCCAAAATCCCCTGCACGCGGTACAACTAAACCAGCAGCTGCAGTAACTACCAAGCCAAAGTCAGCGCCAACACGTCGCTACACAGATATTGATCCAGCAACAGTGTCGAAGAAGGAAGCTCGTAACCTCGAGCGTTCAAAGCTTCGCGCATCACGCTTCCAGAAGACAATTGCACCTAAAGCAAAGACTGAAAAGTCTGAGCGAACAGAACGTTTCGATCGCACAGAACGCTCACCAAAAACAGAGCGTCCAACTCGTGATCCTCGTCCTGCAAAGCGCACAGCATCTAAGCCACCATCACGTGCAGAAAAGTTTGTAAAGGATCGCGATACTCGCACAACCCGTGAATACGAGCGTCCAGTTGAATCTGATCGCCGTCCCACAACACGACGAGAGGCAGTAAAGGCGAAGGAAGCTCGCAGCAGCGATGGTCGTCCAAACTTCATCCCGCAAAAGCGTGAGAAGTTCATCCCAGGTTCTAAGCCACGTTCAACACAGAAGCCACCTCGTGATCGTCGCAATGATTCACCAGCGTTTGCTCGTGATGATCGTCGTGCATCAAAGACACATTCAAACGCTGCAGTTGATTTCGGTGCAGATGATAACTACATCTCAACTAACCTTGCAGATGCCAACCTCATCGATGCAACACCTCTTACAGAGGTAACAACAACCTTCCGTGACCTTGGTATTGCACCAGCCCTTTCAAATGCACTTAGCATTCAAGGAATCACACACCCATTCCCAATCCAGATTGCAACTGTCCCAGATGCAATTGCAGGACATGACATCCTTGGTCGCGGTCAGACCGGATCAGGTAAAACCCTTGCATTTAGCCTTGCCCTGCTTACAAATATCAGCGGCAAGCAAGCAAAGCCACATAAGCCTTTGGGACTTGTTCTCACACCAACCCGTGAGCTTGCCCAGCAGATCGATGAAGTACTACGCCCACTAGCTCGCGCCATCGGCCACGAATCAGTTGTTATCGCAGGCGGAATGCCATATGCAAAGCAGATCACTGCGATGCGTAAGGCCACAGCTATCTTGGTTGCAACCCCAGGACGTCTTATCGACCTTCTTAACAAGGGCGAAGTACAACTAGATCAACTTCAGATCACAGTTCTTGATGAAGCAGATCAGATGGCAGATATGGGCTTCCTTCCAGTTGTTAAGGAAATCCTTGATCAGGCAAAGCCTGATGGACAGCGTCTTCTCTTCTCAGCAACTCTTGATCGTGGCGTTGATTCACTTGTGAAGCAATACCTCAAGAGCCCAAAGACACACTCACTGCAGAACGATCGTGCATCTGTATCAACCATGGAGCATTACATCCTCGTAATGAATCCAGGCGATAAAGATGACATTACTGCACAGATTGCAGCCCGTAACGGCAAGACAATTCTCTTCGTAAAGACACAACGTGGTGCAGATCGTCTCTGTGACAAGCTTGCTCATGCAGGTGTTCCGGTTGGAGCACTACACGGTGGTAAGTCACAAGCAGTACGTACCCGCACACTTGCACTTTTCAAGGATTCAGCAAATGCCGCTCTTGTTGCAACAGATGTTGCAGCACGCGGCATCCACGTTGATGGAATCTCACTTGTTGTGCATGTTGACGTGCCTCAAGATCACAAGGATTACCTCCACCGTTCAGGCCGCACAGCTCGTGCCGGCGAATCAGGCGCAGTTGTAACCCTGACAACATCAAAGCAGCAGAAGTCAGTCTCAGGACTTACTTCTCGAGCTGGTGTAACACCTAAGTCAGTCTCTGTGACTTCTCTGAGCACAGATCTAATGCGAATTACAGGAGCTCAGGAACCTTCGGGTATCCCTTATGTTGCCCCAATTGTTGAAAACAAGGGACCTAACCGTGGGACACGTAAGCCACGTCCGAATTCAGCTCAGAGGCGTCGTAGACCACGATAATTTACAAGCCCATTAATTTTGCTTGCTCATTGAAATCTGGGACTATGACGCGAACTTCGTCAAAACTACCCTGAGCAATTACTTTTCCATCTTGCATATAGATAACAATGTCTGCGTTTCGGATGGTCGAAAGCCGATGGGCAATAGTAATAACTGTTGCTGCTCCCTTTAATTTTTGTACTTCAAGTGCGATATCAGCTTCTATCTGTCCATCAAGCGCACTTGTAGCTTCGTCAAACACTAAGAACTTTGGCCGAGTTAGCAATGCCCGAGCAATTCCAAGGCGCTGGCGTTGCCCTCCGCTAATTTGAGCCCCTCTTTCTCCCACCTCGGTATCTAATCCTTGGGGTAAAGAAAGTACATATTCTCTCAGTTTCGCAGCATCTAGAGCCGCCCAAACCATTTCGTCTGTAATTGAATTACTTGGATACCCGAGCCCTACATTCTCTCGAATTGAACCCGATGCAACAACAATGTCTTGAGGTACGTAGGCAATTGCACCAGGCCAGGTCATCACTGTCTCTGATGGGCTTTTCGCTGAAATTGATACCGAACCTGAATCGGGTTGAAGCACACCCAGCATCAAATCAACCAAAGTGGTTTTTCCCGCCCCGGAACCTCCAACGATTGCAACAAAGGTTCCTTCGGGAACATTCAGGGAAACTTGATCGACAGCCAATTTACTTTTATTTGGATAACGAAACGAGACACAATTTAATACCAAAGATGATGAAAAACCCACGTGAATAACATCAACTTCGTCCCCTACCTTCGAAATAACGTCGGTAGAACCCAATCCATCAATTAAATCTAAGGTTGGCTGCGCTGCACCGATACTTCCCTTAATCTGAATTATTCCCTGTTGGGTCCGCATGACCGCAGGCGCGATGCGAGTACCAGCAGCCATAAAAACGATTAACGTAGAAATCGCTTGAGTTGCATCTTGCAGCACAAATTGAATCGATGAGATCATTAGAGCGGCAAGTACAACGGTTGACTCGATTAAGTATTTACTAATACTAGGCATGAACTGTAGTTCAGCTGCCGAATCAGCTAGCTCAAACCTTACACTCTTGATCTCGCGCGCGTAAAAATCTCTTCGATTCCGCACCACTAATTCGCGATATGAACTCAGAACTTCTACAATTTTTTCATTACTCTCAATGCTAAGTTTCGCGTTCGATTTTCCAAGTTTAGTTGCCCTGGAACTCGTCATTTTCAAGAGAAACCAACTAACTACGCCAAAAAAGACGATTACAAACATGGCAGTTACATAATCAATTACTAATAATCCCATCGTTAATACAATTAGTAGAGATAAGTCTGCGATTAAATTTACAATTGTGGCAAGAACTCCGAGTGTTATAGATTGAACTCCTGTTGTTAGCGCGAATGCAGACTCCTGAGTCGTTTTTTCTTGTATTTTCAATAATGACTGTGAAAGTAAGCGCCCAGTTAGTTCCGATGAGATTAGTGCGCCTCTTCTACTCAAGAAGAAAAGTGCTTTCCGACTAAAAACTACTGAAAAAATAGTTTTTCCAAGTAACAATGCGCCGGCCAAAGCGCCAAGCACTGCGACTTGACTTTGAAAGGTTAAGTTCTCTAAATTTAAAATTTGAAGTACTTCAGCAACTCGATTTCCCGGTTCGCGTGATCGGATGCCGGTCGAGGCTAAAGCGCCTACAACTCCAATTAAAGCAATAGCGATGAGATCGAGGAAACCAAGAAATATCTGAAGTAATGCGACGAAAATCAATTTCTTTTTATCGCCTTTGGGCAAAATTCTCAATGCTCTTGCGATCGTGGAATTCGACCATTTGTTAACAGGAAATATCATCATGACTTAAACGCAACCAACTTAATAACATTCATTCCTGTGTCATCCAAAAACTTTGCACTCTTTTCCAAGAAGGAGGGATCAAGTCTATCGGATCTGACCTATGCTCAAACCACTTGGTGGGCGCATAGACCACAGTTTCTGGGGGGGCGAATTTCGCAGCCCACCATGAAAAAGTTGAATTGGAAATAACAATTCTACTGGCGTTTGACATTAAAATCATTGACTCCACTGGGTCTGACTCTAGTGGTGGTTGAATAACATGGACCTCAATCCCAAAACCATCAAATTCCTTCAATACTGTTTCAGGTGTATCTGTAAAGATCCAGATTGCATTATTTTTCAAAACTCTTGCATCGATCGAATGAAAATACTTGGGTGATAGGCATCCAATTTGCCAATTCTTTCGCAGTTGATAGTCACCTCTTCGTACATGGATGACAACCGGATCAACCTGTGCCATCAAATTTAGTTGATTTTCAAGCCACCTTGTAGGTTTCGTTAGACTTTCGTACGAGATAGTTGGTTTAATCTCTAGCTCCTCAAAATACCGCCATGATTGGTAATATCCATTAGCGAGTTTTTTTGGATTGGCTGATTGAGGTATCTCAACATATCCGATTTCTGCATGGGCTTGAGGTGAAAATAGGTCGGTTGAATTAAACTTTAAACTGGATAAGAATCTTTGATACGCGCCTTGTATTCGAAAACTTGCATCCCAACGATAAAGTAAAGGATTTGATTTAATATCATAACCATCCAACAGTCCGAGGGTTTGAATATTCTCGCCTGGGTGTAATTTTGCAATCTGACGGAGACGCGAGACGTTAAATATCGGCTCCAAATCCAATTTTCGGGAGAAATATAATCCTGCATAGAATTTAAAGAGTTGGTTGCCTAGGCCACCATCAATTGGAATTTCAAGTTTATCTCGAATGCTCATCGAAATTCCGTCCCCGGTTTTCTTACTGCATGTATCAATGGATCGAGCACCATTAGATGGGAATACGTTTCATCGAAGCATAGTCGCGGGGAATCACTGTGATGCTTGTTATTGGCTGCCCACTGGTTGAGATGGCTCTCATCGTGCCAAACCGCCATAATTCCCCTCCGACTATCTGCATTAACGTTGGACGCGAGTTGGGAAATCATTTCCCTTATGGCATTTTGGCGACCAAACCATATTCCACCGCAGAAATAATGTTCTCTCAAACTGCGAGGTACGTAGGCAGTCGAATTTTTGTTGACTTCCCATTTACCTAAAGCACCATACTCAAGTAGGAGTAACCAATCACGCAGAAGTAGCCGAGGGTTGAGCAAATAACACATTGTTCTTTTGCGACCTTTTGGCCGCCAGTACCCTGGATGTTCTACTAGGCAAATTTCTGAGTTGGATAAATTTTCTCGAATGACGCTCCACGGATTTTTAGAAATCAGCATATCCGCGTCGAGGTAAACAAATATACTTGCTTGAGATTTAAAGACTTGTTCTAGGAATATTTCGTATCGCAAGAGTGTGGCATCCGGCCAGCCCAATGAGGGGATCTCAAATACATGAACTGAAATATTGGAGAACTTTTTGGCATACAACCTGGCTTCTTCTGATTGATCTGTAAATAACCAAAAGTGAACTTGATCCTCCTGAACTGTGTATGCCTCAGCGGATTCCACAAGCTGCTTCCAGTATTCTAAATATTTATTGGTCGCTATATTTAAGACAACGATTGAATCCGTTAGCGGATGATATTGAGCAACCATTTAGATATCATATATCCCAAGCCCAGGGAGTAAGGTGAATAGTAATGTCGACGCTGGAAACCAATGTGTCTTGTGTTCTCCCTGTTAAGAACGGTGCAGATTATTTAAGAGATTTGATTCCTGCAATCCTGGGAATGTTGCAATTTGGAGACGAACTTATCGTTATTAATGACGGCTCCACAGATGAAACTTTGGGAATTCTTGAAGAGTACAGGCGGAAAGAAGAGAGAATTAGTTTGATTCAGACAGAGGGAATCGGCTTAGTCTCCGCACTGAATCTTGGAGTGGAAAAGGCGATCAATCCATGGATAGCCCGCTTTGATGTCGATGATGTTTTTGACCCTTCTAGACTTTCTGTTCAAAAACTTTTTATTTCTGATTCAATAGCTGTTATTTTCTCAGACTATTCATTCACAACTCATTCCGGATATTATTTAGGTACGGTCCGTTCGGCAATGAGCGGACCCGCAACTCAACTATCTCTAATCTCAGCACAAAGAACTCCCCACCCGGTTTCGCTGATCAACCGTGAACTTTTTTTTGCAGCGGGATGCTATTTGGGTGAAGATTATCCTGCTGAGGACCTTGGGCTGTGGCTACGGATATCAGCCTTTGGCTCTTTGATCTCCACCCCAAAAGTGCTTCTCAAGTATCGACTAAATGGTAACTCGATTTCTAAGTTGAATCGACAGAAGCAAATTTCGAAAAAAAATAAGTTAATTCATGAATGGTCAGGTTGGGATTCTGTATATAGTCAATGTCTTCTGGCTTTGAATGAAACAAAAGTTTTGTATTCGAGTTCGGAAGGCCGTTATGAAAGAATTTTGCTGCATCTAAAAGATTTAAGGATGGTTTCAAATATTTTAGGAAAACCTATACCGATTACTAGCCTCGCCAGAGAATTTGGCCTATTAGATTTATTGCGTTTGAGTGGTGCATCTGTCAGATTGATCTACTGGTTGAGTCTTCGCAAAATCTATCGCTTTTTCCAAAAATAATATCGGTTTGAAGCTACTCTATAAACATATTCAAAAAGGAGGGTTGGGCTCGAGAATAAAGATTTAAATGATGTGAAAATTTTTTTTGAACCTTTACTGCTTTCTATTTTCAACATGAATTGGGATTCTTTTTCAACATTGGAAGAAAATTTGCGATATTCAATGTTATTTGCGGTCAGAGTTCCCTTAGTTTCGGTTAACCAGCCATCCATATCTTCATGGTTATTTGGATGATCTCTAAATCCGCTTTCGCGAGCGTAAAGAGAAGTTCCAACAATTAATCGACTTGTCGAATGCCTGTAAATTGCGGTTCTAGATAGTTGATTCTCATGAATTCTATAGCGCAAAACATAATCCCTTAAATTTGCGATCCTCCCTTGCTGCCAGAGCCTCGCCCATAAGTCCCAATCTTCTGGCAAATATTCTCGATATCCACCAACGTCGAGTACTTTCTCTCTTCTGAACATTGCAGCGGGGTGCGCAATGGGTGAGCGTCGCAGTAATTGACTTCGACTAATTACTCTGTTTGAAAATCTTGATACGCCAATTGATTCACCCTTTTCATTTATTAACTTCAGTTGCCCCCCTACTACAATACAATCCAAATTGTTATCAAGGTACGCGCTCTGTTGAACGAGTCGATTTGGTTCCATGAGATCGTCTTCGTCCATCCTGGCTACGTAGCTTGAATTGGATTTGGACAAACCCAAATTCAGTGCGTTGACGATGCCTGGTTTGTCTGATTCACAAATTTGATAATTCGAGATTGATTTCTCTAACAGTTCAGCTGCTAATGAAGTTTTAATTCGGTCGGCCACTAGAATTACTTCAAAGTCATTTGAAGGCATCGTTTGAGAAGCAATGCTTTGGATTGCCTTTTCTAGAAACTTTAAAGAGTGGCATGGAATTAGCACGGAGACTCTTGTCGCAGATGGCACTATTACACTATATCAACAGTAGTAGAGAACTTGGAATGGAGGTTATTGAGTGAAGGTTGGCGTTGTTGGTCTAGGTCTCATGGGCTTGCCGATAGCTACGTCGCTCTACAAGCAGGGTCATGAAATTTTTAGTTGGACTCAAACTCCCCGAGTTGTTCCTTGGATTAACTCAAACAACTTAGCTAATCAGCCACCTTCACAGATGGATTTCTTAATTGTTGCGTCTGGCCACGCTCGTCCTTCCCGAGGCGGTGTCGAAAGCGAAATTCAGTCTACATACGAATTGATATCAAGAAACTTTGAGCCAGATGGCGTTCGAGTTATTTATTTGAGTTCAGGTGCGGTGTACGGAGAATGTGCTGGGTTTCGGTCCGAAAACGATTTAGTTATTCCTTCGACAGAATATGGTTTAGCGAAACACGTAACCGAGAAAGCATTTCTTTCAACTTATGAAGAAAATTTTTGTTCTCTCAGAATCGGCAATATTGTAGACTGGAATTCACCCTATGGATTACTTCAAGCTTTAAGTTCTGCTCTAACTGAACGCAAAATGGTTTTTTACGGCAATCCAACTGACTGCCGCGATTACATATCGATTAAAGATCTAACAGTGACAGTTTCAAAATTGATTCAATCTCAGTCAATCCCCGAACTTTTAAATGTTGGTTCAGGTGTGCCGATGCAACTTAGCGAAATAGCGACGCTGTTAATGGAAAGTTTGGATGGTGAAATTGAGATATTCTGGCATCAAGGTGGAAATGATCAATTGAAAGAAACTAAGTTAAACATTGAGAAATTGAAATCAACGCTCGAAATAGTTCCCACAAATCCACAATCTTTATTCTTTGACTTTCTTACTGAGGGGCATTTTGCCTAATGTGCGATTAGTGTGCAATGGCTATAGTCGTGAGACTCCCTGATTTCCCAAATCAGATGGGTCAAGGAATAGTTCAATTGTAGATGTGTTCGCGAATTTGAGTTACAAACAATTCAAAGTTAGATATTGCTCAAACAGACTACATACTAATATTGCGAAAGTAATTACTCCTGGGTTTAAATGGGCCAATAATCTGAATAGCCAGCTTTTTTAAGAAGTCGAACGTTCACCCGCATCAATTTACGTTTAATTCTGACTATTAGCTGCTTGCTAGATCGCTTAGAGTTTCTTTGTTCGCCGGCTATGGCCAGAACCTTAATCTGGTTTAGCCTTCTCATCGCTTCACCTTCCAATTTAAACCACGGTTGAATAGGTGTCTCGGTTGTAAGAATAAAGTGGAACAGTCTCTCAAACATCCAAGCTTCACTGACAAAATAATCATAACTAACAATTTGCCGCAGAGCCGTCCAGAATGCTAGTGGGTACTTTTCAATCTGAAAATCTTGCACAATGTAGTTTGCGCCAGGAGCGAAAATAACAAATTTCGGATCGAAATCCAGCACAAATAAAAAATGTAAAAAGTCATTCAAATTTGAAAAATATTTACACTGCGATTGCCCTGCATACCAACTGTTATTCACTTCTGCTAGTAAACCTGGAGAAACAAGAAAGGAAATCCCTTCAAGTTCCACCAAATTTGAATCTCTGAATAGGGGTGTGAAACGTTGGTTCTTGATTGCTGAAGTAAAAGACTCTGAATCCATGTGTCTTTCGAGGATATTCCCCTTTAACAGAGCTACCACCGGTGGAAGATTTTCATAATTAGTGATTATCCAGTCCAGCCAATTGGTTAAGCTGTGCCCGATGTTTTGTGTGAAGGATATTTTTCCTTCGTGTCTTATCGCTAGTTTATCTTTCTCTGTTTCAGATAAATTATCACTGGCTTCGAAAATAAAATATTCATCTAGTAAGTCAAGCAGACTACTCGGGTCATAATTGTAATTATGTACGATTGACTTCAATTTTCTTCCTCAACTAGCTCAAAGGGGATGGGTACCAGTTTTTAGATTCTTCTTCCGTTGCTTTTTGAAAAATCCACTGCAAATGTGTGGTTTTCCTTTTTCTTAATACTCGAAAAGCTCGCACTGCAAATCTAAGCAGTTGGTTGACTTCAATATTCAAATATTTTTCTCGAATTACCAAATCACTTGGGTTATTTATCCAAGATGATTGTTCCCATGAGCCGGGGCCTTTTAGCCAATTATTCTGGATCATATGAAAGTACCCATTGAATCCGTAACCGAGTGTTCTAGCACCAGCCTTGTCACCACAAAAATAGTCGGCTGTGTCTATGGAGATGATGTTTACATGTGTTGGGTCCTGAAATGCTGCCGGACTCGGGAATGCAGGAGTCACCGCAATTAGGAAGCCGCCGGGTTTCAGCGCGCGGTGGATTTCATTCATAAGTTCAATGAATGGAAAGGCGATCTTTTCTCCGTTTCTTTCCCATCTCGGTATATGTTCGAGTACATCAAACGCCGAAAAACTGTCGATCGAGTTATCTTCGAATGGCAACGGCCTGGTCAAGTCCGACTCAATTCGCTCTATTTCAGGTGAGAATCGGCTGCTGGGCTGATAATCGGTCGCGAGTACTTTGTCGGCCTTCATTGGGTTCCGCGGAATCGCGCCAGCACCTAAATCTACGTGTACAGCGCCTTTCCGATGTGCCACCGGCGTAGTCACCTGAAATGCAAAATAATTTAGTAATCTCGAGTTACGGATTCGCACCGGCTCACCTTAACACCTTACTCAAAGAACATGTGGGCAAATTTAGATTTATTGGCTAACAAAAAAGGAGGCAAGTCCTTTTCTGATCGACGAAATTTCGCCCCGCGTCCTCTTATGTCCTGGTTTTTCGCGAGAGAAATCTCCAAATCTGAATGAACCTGCGGAGTGTTTATCTCTTGGTGACCATATGACACCAACTTTTCTCTAATGCCTACCGCGTCAGTTTGAAAGGAGAAATGCCAACCGCCATTTAGTACTCGGGTTCGGGGCAAGCGCCCATGAGTCCTCATATCATTGATGCACGAATCTTTGATTTGGCGAAAAGAGGCTAACACTGTCCCTGTCCAGTTGTGCCAGTGTTCATTAGACCGGTTGTTAAGTTTATACATATACGGAATCTGCTTAAAAATATATGTCGAATCTTCACGCAGTCTAACTCTTGCTTTGGGATTCCAAATTTCATCTACGTCAGAAATGAAAACTAAGTCATTATCTTGTAGCTCCACAATCGCTAAATGTAAAGCCTCTTTTTGAAATGCCTCAATTGTCCAATGTGAATTTCCTGGGCCTGGAGGAACATTTTTTGAATTAAGAGTTCGCGTTGCGATAGTTTTGACTAGTCTGGAAGAACTTGGATCATGAATCTTGCTGGTTACCGTATCTCGGTCAGTGGGCGAATCTTCCAGCCAGTAATGAATTATTTTGTCATGAAAACGTTCGAATCTTTCCTTGTTTGATAGGAAATAGGATTCTTTGAGATTTCCTGAAAATGTTGTATTTGACTCAAAAATAATAAACTTATCTACATGCTCATTGAGAATCTCTAGACGAATTTCCAATGTGTCCAACTCATTGAAAAAGTAGAAACAATCATAAACTTTTCCATTATGGGATAACAAAACTTCGGATAGTGGTGATCCTAACCAATAAAATAGATCAACTTTTTCATTTAAAAACGAAATTCTTTGTCGTCGAAAATATGACTGCACAGACCTAAGAAAGTTTCTTATCCGATTGGGTAGCAGTCTTTTTAATAACTCTCTCCAGTTAAGTTTGACACCCGTGAAATCTTTTTGCCTACCGCTATTGGTGTTTTGATTCGACGGAGTCCGTTCTACTGGAGCAAGCATGATATTTCCCGCTAATTCATTCTCACATTGATCAGACGTCCACAGTTGTCCCTGTTGATCTAGATAAGAAAATGATCTTGTTATGTTGTAGCCACAGGCCCAATACTCCGAAGTATTGTATCCCCACCAATATTTTGGAGCTATGCATAATTCAAGATCGGTATTTAACCAAGTTGGAAACCAAGCAAAACTTGTATTGGCAATGATTAAATATTTCGCAGTATGGATATCAATATAATCTTGTCGAAGCGATTGATATGAAATTTCAGATCGGTCAAAGAACCTACCTGCTGTTTTTTCATCATCTGTAACAACCTTAAACTTCATGTTTGGGTTAATTTCCAGCATTTTACTACGTGCGTCATCCCAATATTGTTTTGGTAGAAAGACGCGAGGAATTGATTTGTATTCACCTCCTCTAAAATTTATTACACACTCATCATTATTTTTATTGTCGAAATCTTGAGAATTGATTATCCCCAACCACTCTCTAATTTCATTTTTGTATTTCGAAATATATTTTTCACCCTGAAAATTTCCATCAAGCATTGTTGAGGCCTGGATCATATTCCAGTCATCACTATAAGTTGTAATATCTTGACCGGTAATTGGATGGCGTATCAATTTCTCTCGAAAGTAGTTGGTAACTCCATCTGGTAGTTGGATGGGTGGTCCCCCTTCGGGTCCGTATCCACCAAAAACCTGTTCTCCAAAATCCAAGTCGAAAAGACTCGACCCTTTAAATTTTTCGGGAGATTTGATTCCAAATCCTATGCCAAGGTCCAGAGCCTTACATCTTGTTATTACGTAAAGCCAAAGCTGATTGCCTAGTCCTTGTCCATCGTAAAATTCTGTGACGATGATTTCGCGTTTCAAAATTAGACCTCCAGCCAAACACACTACTTTTTTAGATTTTTATACTACCAATACTTTGTTCACGCTAACATCGTACTCAGCCACATTCTACTTGTTTTTCAATGAACTGGTTAGCGAATTCCAACAGTTATAAATAGGGTTCATTGTTGAGAGGGTTTTAGATATTTTAGTTTAATGCGCGCGAATAGTAGGCTGATAAAAAGCCGTATAAATACAACCCTCTCAATTCTCATGCTTTTTGTTGCTAATTTGAGAACGAGCATCCTGTTATAGGGATTCAATGAAGAATTTTGCAAGCACTCAATTAGTTCTGCGTCTCCAATGGTCTCTTCATTTAGAACGCATTCGATTTCTCTCAAAGTTTCATCCAAAGTGATATTCCGGGAAACCCTGGTTGGAGGATTCCCATAACTTATCAGCGGGTTGTTTACTACTCCTGGTTTGCCAAAGGCGTTGAAGTAGTCTGAGTAGTTCTTAACGTCTACCATCATCCTAAATCTCTGATCGTATTGAATATAGTTGGTTCTTTGAATAATCAAGCAACTAGGACCCCCGATTGAATTAAATCCTAGTAAGTTGGATTTGTTCCAAACGGGAATCACTATCGATCCGTCTTCGTGTATTCCAGAAACCAGAAACCACTTGTGTTGTGAATCAAATTCACTGATCTTATTAAAGATTTCTTCGTAGCTGCTAGGTTTCGATAGCCAATCATCTTGATGTAGTACGTGAATCCAATCCGTTGTTAAAAATGAAACACCGAAATTCGTATTGTTTGCGATGCCCTGAGATGATGAATTTCTAACCACCTGAATGTTCAGTTCAGGAAAATTCTCAATGACTCTTACCTTATCTAGGGTCTCTGGTGAATCGTCAGCTATGACCACTTCTCGAGGTTTTTGTGATTGACATCGAATACTCTCCAATGCGCGAAATAAAAGGTTTAGATCTTCTTCACTCTTCAAATGGCAAGGAATGCAAACTCCAAAATTATCGAAGTGCTCATTCACCATTCTCCTCAGCAATCATCATTAAGTAGTTGCTATAATCGCTCCCTGGTGATTTTTCCGCTAGTTTCGCTAATGCACCGCCTGTAATCCACTTATTCCGGTAAGCGATCTCCTCTAGGCAGGATATTTTTGTACCTTGACGATCTTCAAGCGCTCTGACATAAGATGATGCATCATGCATTGAACTGAAAGTTCCCGTGTCCAGCCAAGCCGTACCTCGCGGAAGAATTGTGACGTCTAGTTTCCCCATGTCAAGATAAGTTTGATTCACTGAAGATATCTCCAATTCTCCGCGAGCGCTCGGTTGAACATTCTTCGCGATGGCACAAACATCTTCATCATAAAAATATAATCCTGGAATCGCGTAATTTGATTTAGGAGAAATTGGTTTTTCTTCGATCGAAATGGCTTTCCCAGATGAACTAAATTCAACTACCCCGTAGCGCTCGGGGTCTGATACCCGATATGCAAATATCTGCGCACCTTGAACTTCCGAATATTTTCTCAACTGTGTACCGAGTGTAGGACCATGAAATAAGTTATCGCCTAACACCAAGGCGCATTTCTTGTTCTTGATCTCGGATTCGGCAATTGTGAATGCTTGAGCTAAGCCTTCTGGACGCGCTTGCACTTTAAAAACAAATTCGACGCCGAGATCGGAACCATCTCCCAATAGTCGAACAAATGCACTTTGATCTTCTGGGGTTGTAATTATCACTATCTGTCGGATACCTGCCGTCATGAGTGTCGATATTGGGTAGTGGATTAAAGGTTTGTCAAACACGGGAAGCAATTGTTTGCTAATTCCTTTAGTGATCGGCCAGAGTCTCGAACCAGTCCCGCCTGCCAACACTATTCCAATCATATGCATACGATACTGCCTGATAGACTTTTTCGAAAGGATGGGTGCAATCATGAGGTTATTAGTTACGGGTGGTGCCGGTTTTATTGGCTCTAATTTCGTAAGACGCCAAGTGAGATCATCTACTTGGAGTTCCATTGTTGTCTTAGATTCTTTGACCTACGCCGGGAACGTTAAAAATATTGAAATCTGCCAATCTGATTCGCGATTTAAATTTGTTAAAGGGGACATCCTGGATCAGGATCTCGTAGAGGATTTAGTAAAAGATGTAGATGTACTTGTTCATTTTGCAGCAGAGTCCCATGTTGATCGGTCGATTCTCAACCCACACAAGTTTGTTGAAACCAATGTGTTGGGTACTCATGTGCTGCTTCGTGCCGCACTCGGAGCAAAAAATCTCAAATTCATTCATGTCTCAACTGATGAAGTATATGGTTCGATAGAAAATGGTTCCTGGCCAGAAACTCATCCCGTGAATCCAAATTCTCCCTATTCGGCTTCCAAAGCTTCTTCTGATTTATTAGCTCTTTCTTATTTTCGCACTTTTGGATTAGATGTGATGATAACTCGTTGCAGCAACAACTACGGGCCATTTCAATTCCCTGAGAAAATTATCCCCCTTTTCGTTACAAATATCATTGAAGACAAAAAAGTACCTATGTACGGAACTGGACTAAACATTAGAGATTGGCTTCACGTGGATGATCATTGCCACGGAATTGAGTTGGTCATAGAAAAGGGTCAATCTGGGGAGATTTACAATATTGGTGGAGGTAAAGAGTTAACTAACATGGACCTCACGCTCAGAATTTTAAAGCTAATGGGTAAGGGTGTCGATTCAATTGTTAGAGTTGAGGATCGGAAGGGACATGACCAGCGATATTCAGTTGATATCTCAAAAGCTAGTTTGCATCTTGGTTACAAACCCACTATTGATTTTGATGAAGGTTTGAGTGAAACGGTAAAGTGGTATCAGGAGAATTTTGAGTGGTGGATTAAACTTAAAGGTACTCAATCGTAAATGAAAAAGAGGTGGCTAATCACAGGTGCTGGTGGTCAATTAGGAAGCGAATTCGCTAACTTATTTGATGCCGACCCTGAAGTATACGCATTCAACTCTTCAGAGCTTGACGTCACTAATAGTGAGACGCTGAAGAACACTATCGATTCTGTCAGACCAAGCCACATTCTAAACTGTGCAGCTTGGACAAATGTTGAAAAAGCCGAAATAAACCATGCTGAAGTAATGGAAATCAATGCTTACGCAGTTGGTAACCTTGCTTCTATATCCAAGCGATTAGGGATCCATCTGACTCACTTCTCGACAGATTATGTTTTCGATGGTCAAAAAGAATCGCCTTACGAGACTGATGATTCGATTAACCCGCTATCAAATTATGGGTTGTCAAAATCTATTGGGGAGGACGCAATTCGAGATATCTACCCCGAAGGTGCATTAATAATCCGCACATCCTGGTTGTACAGTAGATATGGTTCGAATTTTCTTAAAACGATGCTTCGTCTTGAGCAAGAGCGTGAAACTATTTCGGTCATACAAGACCAGGTGGGACAACCGACCTCTGCGGCAGATTTGGCAAGCTTTATTCTTCGTATTTTACGAGATCGAGATCTAGTGGGAATCTTCCATGCATCCAATTCTGGAAGTGCCAGCTGGTATGAATTTGCGTGCGAGATTTTTAGATTGAAAGGTAAAGATCCCGCGAGAATATTGCCGATTAAGTCATCGGAATACCCGCAGGTAGCGAAACGGCCCCAATTCTCAGTATTGAGCCTGAGCAAATGGCGATCTGTCGGAGTAGACCCTATGCAAAGTTGGCAAGAAGCGCTTTTCGACACTTTCCAAAACGGTCAACTAAAAAAGGAGCCGCTCGGTGGAAATTAGGGAATTAGGAATAATGGGCGCTCTCGAATTCTCTCCCAAAATTTATTCTGACGATCGCGGAAGTTTTCGAGAATGGTTCAATCTTCAGGAAATTAAGAAGGTTATTGATTTTTCTTTTTCAGTCGTTCAAGGGAATGTCTCTCACTCAAAAATGGATGTGATTCGAGGCGTGCATTTTAGTAACTCCAACAAGGGTCAAGATAAATTCGTAACCTGCATTTCCGGTGAAATCGTTGACGTTCTCATTGATCTTCGCCTAGGATCTCCAACATACTTAGTCAAAGAATATGTATCGCTAGTTCCCTCTGGCGGACGATCTGTATTTATCCCAACCGGAGTTGGGCATGGGTTTGTAAGTCGAGCGGAAGATTCAATAGTTTGCTATCTCCTATCGTCGGAGTATGATCCCAAAACCGAGCAGGCGATTTACCCATTTGATCCGAAGTTGAACATTGCATGGAATACGGAAAATCCAATTCTTTCGGAGCGGGATCTCTCAGCTCAAAGTTTTGAGCAAGCCCATGCTCTTGGACTTTTAAGTGCTTATTAGAGTCCAGTCGATTTTGTCCGACTAGCTATTCCAGACTACTGATGGCAAGCGCATTTCCCAATCAACTAATCGTTCTTCGGAATCAAATCTTTTGAAAGTGCGAATCGGATTTTTGATACAGCAGTCATGATTAATACCTTTAGGCGCAAAGGGAGAATTCTGCGGACTAGTAATCTAACGATTGGAATTTTGACGGGCATCCACATCGGTTCATATCGAAATAGCAGTTCTGGATAATTAATGTAGCGGTTAGGCACTCCAAGTAGCGGAAGCAAATCCCCTCTAACAAAAATACAATTTCCGGTGTGGCAAACTAAAAAGTATTCTTTATTACTTGCAACTTGCAATGTTGAACTAAAGGAGTTTCCTTCGTGAATTTTATTGTGCCGTGAGAGTACACCAGGCATAATTCCAGAATTAATCTCAATTACAACTACTTTCGGATGATAGTTGTTCAAAGATTCCCAAATGTCTAAGTCATAAGAGTCTATGTCCACGGACAAAATGTCAAAATCATTCGGAATCGCAGTCTGCGCAAGTAGGTTATCTAAAGAATTGGAGTCCGCGGGGTTGCTTGAAATCATAGCTTCCAATGGGGATATTCTTGGAATTAATTTAGAGGTAGAAACTAAATCTTTGAATTTTTCTGAGTCACCTTCGATGTAAACGGCGTTGAAATTCCGAGATTCGACGAGAGAAAATGTATTGCTAAGATGTCGTCCATCCCAAGCACCAAACTCAGCAACCCACAAAGATAAGTTTGACCAACCTATTCGATTTAGGATTTCCTCAATTACTCCGTCTTCCCCATTTTGGCTGTACACATTTCGAAAATATTGGCTAAATGGAGCTTCATCAAAATTATGAGTTTTCAAAATTCTTCCTCAATTCAAATCGAACGCTGAAATACATTTGCTCTATCAACGACAGACATCATACGACGAAAATGAAACTTTTTCTGGCGTCAAGGCTTAGGTACCCACGTACGTCGATCGTTAGATGCCACTTTCAGCCGATATTGCACTAATACGAGTATCCAAGATATCCCCAAATGAAAAGTATGTGGTTGATTAGAGGCTTGGTTCAGGTTGCCTAATTTAATACAACGTATGTCCAAGATCCCTGGATTGTGTACCTTTAAAGCAATCTAAAGAGCTTGCTCCCAAAACTCGATTTTAAATCAAAGGTTCAATTTTCCTATATTAGCCTGAATCGACCGAGGTATGTCGAAGTTTGTATTTATACCAACGATATTGAACCCGTGACCCAATGCTTGTAAAATTTGTACAATAATTTTTGCTTCTTGGTTTAAAGCAAGAAGTAGCGATTGTTTTGGGAATGTTTTCCATATTGGATTTGCCTCATCTCTTAAGATAAATAAATCAAAACTTGCTTCTAATAATTCCCAATAGTCAGCATTCTCTACAGTTCTATCCGAATAGGGCATTCCAAGCCCAAGTTCAAATTGAATGAACTTAATTTTCGGTAAGAATGAACTGGCGCCAAGAAGTGCGTAAAAATCCATTTCTTCTATATCCGTCTTAAGGAAATCAATCTCTTGGATTATTCCTGAATAACTATCCAGCGTTCTTACGTCAATTGGTTGTGCGGATTTATATTTTGAAATATTTCCAACATTTGATTTTTCTATAAACGATTGTGTGTCATAAAAGTAATACAGACTTCCAGGTTCTTTTCCAATCGCAATGTTGAAGACAAAATTATTTTCATCAATTAAAGGTGTGATTTGTCTGAGTCTTGACGCAAATGCAGGATTCGCTTCAAACATAAATACTTTTCGCTGCCTCCTGTTTGGACTCGGATAATTTGCATAGAAAGTATCTGTCCTAGCGCCGATATCGACGATAGAAGTGACATGACTTTCAATTAGTCCAAAGAAGATTTTTTCCCCTGAAGATAGTTGGTTGTACTTACCGACAACTCTAGAAAAATAGAGTGAAAAAATTCTATTTGGGATAATGGCTTGCAATATCCTCTTCGGAAGCCCAAGTATTCTTCGCACACTCTCATATTAGTTGAATGTCTTTTGTTTCGTCGTCCCTGCTGCCTTAAATCATCCATTTATTTACATCGAGTTTGTCAATTTGAATATCTAGTCTGTGGGCCTGTGCTTTAGATGCTCGTAAGCATCGTTCTAGACACATCATGTCTTTGCTTTGCGTTTTGGCCTACAACAATGAGCCGATTCTGGAGCCGCCTCCGGGATTTGAACCCGGGACCTACGCATTACGAGTGCGTTGCCCTACCCCTAAGCCAAGCCAGCGGGAATTAATCCAGTACGACTGAACCGTTAGGAGTGCTCAAGTGCACTGCAACGATTCCGTTGTCGCCATCATTTGTTGATGGATCGACCCAGTCGATAGTTACTTCGGCGAGCGCGCCGAGGATCTCTGGTTTAAACCAAGATTCAGCGAGTTGATCTTTATCTGCGATAACAATCTTTTCAATCTTTGATACTGCTGTGCCATCTTGTGATGG
>Ga0209597_1000403_pt1 | contig 28816 bp, 42 predicted proteins | sample M_140625_MF_Meta_FD_187316 | JGI IMG/M metagenome (GOLD analysis project Ga0209597, IMG submission 187316) | Freshwater microbial communities from Lake Montjoie, Canada to study carbon cycling - M_140625_MF_MetaG (SPAdes) (version 2) | ecosystem: Environmental > Aquatic > Freshwater > Lake... | reverse complement strand
CGGGGGTAAGGACGAACCCGGTTCGGGGGTAAGGACGAACCCGGTTCGGGGGTTGGTTTTCTTACGAGCAGAAGATATTTAGCCAAACTATAGTGAGTGGACGTCCTTTTTGCCCCAGGCTCTCCACCCTTGATTATTATGTCAACCTCACCATCCTCAACCAGCCGGCTCACAATCTTCTGAACTCCACGGACTGAGCACCTCGACACTTTAGCCAGCCTCTCTTGGCTCGGATAGCACATGCCGGTGTCATTATCTGCATGGGTAGCGATCGCAAGCAGGACCAGCAAAGCTATGCCCTCCTGCTTGGAATTTTCCCAAATTGCCTCCTCGATCAAAAATCCCATGATTATCTCCTCCCGATTGTCAGCCAAAAGATCACGCACCACGCCAGTGCGCACGCCATCATAACTGTTTCAGGAGTCATGATTAGGCGGGTTTGTTGTGCCAACGCGCGTGACATGGCCTGCATAAACCGACCAACTCCCACATCCACTCATTGCGCCAATTGTCGTAGCTTATGTGATGTATATCGCTCACGGGTGCATTCAAGCAGCCCTGGCATAGGTTGCAGTCACGTCTCAATATCCGAGGCTTGATGTGATTCCTCCAATGATTGGATGAATAATAGTCAGCCATTTCTAGCTTCCACCAATCATTCGCGTTATCCTTTATGCCGATATCTACCAACGCGAGCTGCTTGTTCACAGCAAACAGCTTATCCTCAAGTCGTTGAACTTCGCCTCTACGCCTATAAGATTCTGCCTTAACTGCCTCATGGGTTGTCCGTTTTGCGGTCGTAACGTCCCTTGGAGGCAATAGTTTGGGATCCTGAGGTGGTCCTTTCCTAAGGCAAGCCGTGCATTGTTCGCAAAAAGAATAGTCGCTCCCATATTCTCTGGCGTGAAAGCTATTTTCTCGCACAGCAATTATCTGTTTTTGCGATCGGCAACTAGCTACTGACCCACCGCACTGATCGATGGCTGCGATGTCCTGGGTGAGCCGCTCTTTTTCAGCCAAAAGATCTTTCCTCTGCCCAAGCAAGAGATCTGCCTCAGCACGAGCATTAGGATCTCGATCTTGGCTGAGATACCTGTCAATTATCTTCGTTTGGCTCATCTGTTTTTTGCTCATCAATCTTAGCAAGACCACCTATGCTAAGGTCTAAGATAAGATCATCTACACTCTCCTCCTGCTGCTCAGGCTCAGGCTCCTCCTGCGGCCCCCTGCACGTCTCGCAGTCCTCGGCGCCGCACATGCGGTCGCTGCAGGACAGGCTCCGGTTGCTGCGACGATACACGTCGGCGAATATGTCTGCGCTGGTCATCGGACCGGTGTAGGGGAATAGGCTCATAGTTTGGCCTCCCCATTTGCATTGGCGATAATCGGCCACGCCAGTGCAATGCTCGTCGATGCACCAGGCGTAGGCTCCTCCTCCTCATGCTCGATCTCATGCTGCTGCTCAATCTCAGGCTGCTGCTCAATCTCAGGCTGCTGCTGCTCAATCTCAGGCTGCTCAGCCACCGGATGCAGCAGCTGGTTCAATCGAGCGCACTCCTCGATGAGTGAGTCATTCTCTTCCTGCGCAGCGATCAGCTGCTGGATGATGTGTGCCAGTGTTGATGGATTCATGGTGTTGTTTTTGGTTTGGTTAGAAAATGCCCAGCTTGACCTCGACCTGCGAATACGCAGGCCATGCATCGGTCCTAATGCATGTCGCAAGAGTCGCTAGATCGCGCTCATTAGCCTCCCGTCCAGCCTCGATGGTGCGGTCGTCCAGCTCGTAGATGGCAACGGCGTATGGAGGTGCCTTTTCCACCACCAGAAAAAAGAACCTGTGCGCTCCTACCAGATCAATGTAGTACGCAGCCTGCCGATGATATGCCCACTTGCGTACCGACCGCGCAAACTCTCCAGGGCTTGCGTCGTCAGTAGTCTTGATGTCTGCGATGCTGACCTCGTTTTTTGTGCGGTCGAAATTAAAAAGATCGATCCGGCCCTTGAGTAACAGCCCGGTGGCCTTGTGTGATTCAAACACCGACACTTCCTTGGTGGCACCGACTATCATGCTGCGTGCTCGCTCGCTGCGCCACAGCGCACGATACATGGCCTGCACTGCGTCGTCATCATCCCCACCGAGGATCGGGTGAGTCTGCGAGTCTCTCCACGCTTTGCCCTCTTTAGTCGCAAAACTAAGTCCATCAGGCCGCACCACATAGTGCGTGCGCTGCGGCTCGGCCACGGTGGCGTGGAGCATGGAGCCGAGTAGCTGAGCCGGAGTGGCCTCCCGTGGATGCTCGAGCGCCGCCCTGTAGTGAGCAGGGGACCGGCTCATGTATTTGAGGGAGCTGATGTTGATCGCATCAACTGCCCGGTATTGCTCCTCGGTCATGTATGGGTGAGCTCCGATTGGTCTGTCGTCCTTCTTGGTTTTTTGTTTTTTGGTTTTCATTGCTTCAGTCCATTTACTCCTTCTTTCAGTAATTCAAAAAACGCCGCTGCTGGCATAGTCACCAGCCATCCATCTCCATTGCGCTTATGCGCCACCACCGGGATCTTGCCGTCGGCGTCATTGTCAGCCTGCTCCATTGCGCGGTGGACATTCAGCGATTCGACCCGCTTCACTTCGAAATGAATAACCGTGCCGAGCTCGTCGCATATTACGTCAGGCGAGTCGGTGCCTCCCGCAAACTGCTGGCCCCTGCGAGCAGTGTAACCAGCTGCCCGTAACTGGTCGCGCCACTCGCGCTCTCCACGGGCGCCCTTCTGTCGGCTGTTAGTCATTTAGTTTGAAGCTCGGGGTGCGAAAAGTAATCCCAGCGGCGCAGCTGATCCTGCGCTGCTTCCTCCACTGCCATCCAAGCCTGCGCCCTCTCGGTGCCGGTGGCCTTTCGATCACGGGCCAGTGCGCGTAACGTTGTACCGTGGATGCGCTTGCCCTGGCTTCGTAGCTCGTCGAGCAATTCCGACAAAAGCAACGCATGCGACGGGTTAGAATGGGATCTCATCTGCATCCTTGTCCAAACCTTGTCCTAGATCTGCAGACTTTGTCTCCTGCGCAGCTTCAGACGGAACTGCGTTAACATCCCATCCAGCCGGGAATGACTTACTCCCAGCGATCTTTTCTCTTGTCTTACGGCCCAGCTTTTTGAATGCCTCGTAGTTTTCTGGAGCTAAAATAAAAATCACCGTCGGGATTGATAACTCCCTAAATGTGAGAGATTTCATCGGCGGTGCAATAGACGACAATTTAGCGTACTTCTCCCCGTTGGTTTTGGACGTCTTGTGCTGCACGCCTAAAATGCAGGGCATGCCGATGAGTGAAACCAAATCAAACTGCTGAGAATCCGACTCGCTCATGGATTTTCCCGTCATCTCCTCGATTGCTTTTTTCAAGCCCGACTTCTCGTGGAGGCTGTCGGAATATTCTTGAAACATTACCATCGGTTTTTGGGTTCCATTCACCTCAATAGTCTCATCGAGTAATTCCCACCCGATCCGTATCATGGCTCGGTTTTTCATTACCCCCTGGAACTCGACCTGATGCACTCCCAGCTCAACAATGGAATAGACTCTGGCCGCATGGCTGCCAGGGCTGACTGGGGTGCGCGGAGCGAACTGCATCGGAGACGGTATTTTCCTGATCATTTGTTGCATAACAATTTGAGTCTATTGGTCTATTGGTTTTGGTTTTGGGTTTGTATGTCTGCGCTGAAAATCTGCCCGCTCGATCGAGTGCCAGCTGCGCCGCGTGTGGTAGCCTGCCTCCCTGCGCTCCAACCATGCCGCGCAGGCTCTGCCAATATCGGTGGTGACATGACCCAGGACGTCCGTTGCGCCTGTGGTGACAGTCATGTCGTCCGATCCGTGCAGCATGTGAGTCTCGGATGTGCGATCTGACTGTTTTGTTTTAGCAAAATCACCACGCGGCTGTCTGGCCAGCGCACGCAGTATCCGATCACCACACAGGTCGCTGCCTGCCATGTGCAGGATCCGATCGATCCAGCGATCCCTGAAAAACATGCGCAACTCGGCCACATCGTTGCCGTTTGGCCACTTGCCTTTGATCTGCGACGGCCTCCACTCTCGCTCACGACATGAGAGCCAGTCGGAGCAGGCTGTCAGTACCACCTCCAAAAGGAGATGACGACAGCACTCCTCTGGCGACCGCTGGACGTGATGCTCTGTAATCATCGCCTCAGCCACCAAGATGCGAATGCGAGGAATGCTGCCGCAGCTAGTAGCGCAGCCGTAATTCGCGGGCTCATCGCGCCTGATGATTCTGTGCCAGCTCCACCGTGCGCCTCGGCCTCAGACTGGCTAGCGTGCGCCGCTGCTCGCGTACCTGCCGGATCCGCGCTGCTATTCGGTCGCAGGCCCAAACCAGCGGCATGCTTAGGAGCATACCAGCGGCAGCCCCGGCTGTGAGTAGTCCTCCCTCGGTCCAGTCAGTCATTTGGACCTCTTCACAGACCACCAGCAATAGTCATCCATCGCGATAGATAGAATCCATCGATTCCTCCTCATGCCCTTGGGCCTGCTCTTATCTGCGTCGATACCGAGATCGTCCACTCGCGATTCAGCCCATTTATACATTTCCTCGCGCGAGCCTAATGTGCGCTCGTGCAGTTTGCCGGTAGAACCGCAGACTCCAGTCAGTATGATCACGATTGCATCTCCTTCACTTGCGCAGACTCAGCCTCTCCAAGCGCATCAGCAAATGACGCGCATCCGCATCCCTCGCTGCCATTCAGCGTCCAGCTCCATTGGCCTGCTCGCGCTTCCCAGATGTTGGCGATTCCGTAGTCGGTCCTGACCTCGGTGTATGTAATCGCGCTCACAGTGACACCTCCTCCAAAGCGACAATGCCACCATTGGCCGTGCGAATCTCGTAGGTCAAATATGAGTTGGATCCGTTGTGTCTCCGCACCGCACGCAGATGCCGCTCCATCGCACGCTGTGCTGCTTCCACCGTGCGGTGGCGGCTGATTATTACGTCATTAAAGCTGTCGATCAGTTTGTACATGTTGTTTTTTGTTTGCACCGACTGCAACCACGCCGTCGGTGTGGCGCACATCATGCATTTGCAGCATTGGGTGCCAAGCACTTTTTTCAAAAAAAGCGCAGAAAGTCTGCGGATCCAGTACCAGACTAGGTTTGCGGTCTGCTCACTCCTCCGATCCGGCCATTGAATCGTGCTCGGACGGCTCCTGTGCAGGCTCCAGCTCATATCCCTCGTACTCGTCGCAGTCGTCCTCATATCGCACCCGATAGGCTATGCAGCCACTCCCAAAAATGATGGCGACCACCTGACCCACGCAGGATTTGGCGAGCCGTCGGCGAACGAAGTCTCCAACGGCATACCGGGGCGCGTCTGGGGATGGCTGAGTCATCATGCCAGCAGTCTATAGTGATGGACGCTGGCCACGGCCATATGGCCTGAGCGGATCCGGTACTCGCGCACCTCGGCGAGTCCAGCGGCTAGCAGGCGGCGCAGATGATAGCGAGCTGTGGGTGCGCTGATCCCCCATTGAGTCGCCAGCGCGGTGACAGTCTGCCATCCCTCAGGCACAGTCTCGACTCCACCATCGCGCAGTCGGCCGAGCAGCTGGGCGAGCGCAGGGTTCAGCGGGGCGTTCGCCAGGCGCTTCCCGTTTGATTTTCGTGCAGCCATAGTTGTGCGGATGTCTCACAGTACTCGCCCCAGACCATGCCCTGGGACCAGCTCAGTGTGGCCCTGCGCGTGGATGCGTAGTCCATGTTGCTCGCCGTAGTTAGCGTTCCTACGCAGTAGCCGGTTGGGTTGTCGCTGCGCCGGCCCTTAGACACTGCTGCTCGATGAGTGTGCGCATGGATTACATTACCATAAGCCTCGGCATGATCGCGTGTGGCATTTTCGCTGTAAAATACACCATGCATTAGTCGATAATTTCCCAGCATCTCTCCCTGCCACACTCCAGTGTATGTGCGTAGCGATGCCTTGAGCTTGCGGCAATGCGCTTCGATGCCACGGACAACGGTCTCTGCACAATGTGCGACGATGGCATTAGGGCTCGCCATGGCTCGCCACAGGCGCTGCTCGTGATTACCACACAGCACCATCGTTGGCCTCAGCCTGCTTAAAAACTCCAGCCCTGAGTCTATATCTGCGTCGACTGGACTCCCCTCGTCCTCGGTGCCCTTGGCTCCAGATCGGAATGCAGTCGTGTCCACGAAATCGCCGAGGTGGACTACAGTGTGTGGCTGGTAGCTCTCGCGGAATGCCAGCACAGCCTCGAGCGCAACCGGATCAGCATGGATGCCGTGCGAGCATCCGACCACCAGTGCCCGTTTCCATTTCCGAGTAATGTTCATTTGATGTACGCAACGCGCATTGCAATCGCAGCAGCGCACAGCTCCAGTTTGGCCATGGTTGCATCGTTGATGACCGTGACATCGGCCGGCTGGTCATCGAGCGCAGTCTCTGATGGGTGATCATTTACGGGGCCAACGCCAGGTCGAATGACGCGCACGAATACACCGCCGAGTTGCCTGAGTCTGGCTAGTTCGTTCAGATAACGCACGTCGGTCATCACTACATGCTCGTATTTGGCAACCTCGGCGAATGCAGCATCCACCCAGTAGTGCTCGTATTCATCCCTCATCATAGAGCCAACCTCCTGCAGGAGCGCACGGCCTGCCTCGTCCTTACGGCCATCCCAACCGTGGTGCTCAAGCGCCATTAGTTTGACGCCATCGGCAAATGCCACGCGGGTGTAGCCGTGATTTCTTATGAAACACTTGCCAAGTGCGTCTTTGCCGGAGCCTGCGTAACCGGTAATGCCAACGATCATGCGTATATATCAATCCCGCGCTCTTTACGCGCTCGATACTCTGCAAGTCTAGCAGGCTCTAATAGATTAGCTGCCCACTTAGGCACCACCTCGAAATGCGGCTCGTCAACAATGCTCTTCCAGTCGCCACCCCACTCCAGTCCAATCGCTTTACCTAGGTTTCCGACAATCCGATAGCTCTTAGATTCTGGCTGATATTGGCCGTTTTCCCATACACCGATATCAAAGGCCAAGCCGAAGTTATGGTTGGACCAACCACCTTGTGCGCGAGTCACTATCTTGCCTGCCGTGGTACGGCCTTGCGCAAATAGTACGTTCTGCTCCTCGTAGCTGCGATTGCCTGATATCACACGGATCTCCACACCATGCTCGGCAGCGATCTGCACAAGACTACGCGCCAATGGCTGCACCTGTGGATGCAGACTCGCGATGCATCGCTCACTCCGCTCGTCGAGTGGCCTGCTAATTACTGCCGCAGCAGACGCATCAGGATGCCCACAGACGGCCTTGTGTATAGCCTGCATGGTGATAGGGCCGACCTGACCATCCGCGGTTACACCGAGCTTCTGCTGCACCTGCCTAGTTAGTTCTGTGAGTGTCATGCTCAAGGTCATTAATGTATCGCAGTAGCTCTCCAATAGTCTCTCGCTGTGAAACTGTGAAGTCGTGACGATTAAGGTGCTCGATCAGCACCGGCACCCGGCTGGGCCTTACCGTCACGCACCCAGCCATCGATAGTGTCACTAGTCCTACTGTGAGCGCGGCGCACCATCTCAGTCTCGATCTCATCGCGTAGTTTGAGCAGCAGCTCCACCAGCGCAGGCGCCGACATTAGCAGCCTGATGATGCTGGCGATCATTTATCGGATCCGATGTGGAGTCCGAGGTGTTTGAGTGTGGTGACAATAGACTCCAACACAGAGTCGTCAGCCGGAGTCGGTGTCAGCTTGACGATCACCCTGGCTGCAATGACCACGCCGGATGCTGCTGTGACAATGTCAGCCCAGTGGGCCATGATATATGTGATGGTGCTCATAGTTTTGTTGCAAATGGACAGTCAATAGCAGGGCATCGCGTAAATGATTCAAGTCGGCCTTTGGCAAGCCCATGCTCTGCTCGCAGATCCTCGATGGCATGGCGAAGCGCACGCCGGTCGGCCTCGCACTCCTCGCTCTTGGCCCAAAGTTTAGTTACTGCCCAAGTAAGTGCAGTGCTGAGACCGCCAATGCCGTAGATCAGTGCCTGCTCTAGTGTCATTGGTTAAAATGTAGTCAGAGCAACCTTTCGCCAAGTGTTTGATGCCGTGCAGACGTACAGTCCAGTGGAATCAAACGCAAGCTGACCTGGCCGTCCAATTGCCGTGCTGCTAGCAGGAACAGCGCCAGTTCCACCAGCAGCGCCGTTCACAAACGTGCCAACTATACACCGGATTGTACCAGTAATTGTAACAGATGAAACAGTCTGAGACGCAGACACCGTATATGTTCCGGTTCCTCCGGTGCCAGTGCCAGCAGCGGTAATTGTTGTGTTTGCTGTTACTCCAGTTCCGCTGATAAGCATACCAACTTGAATTACTCCAACAACAGATCCACTAACCGTCAAAGTTGTGCCGCTAATTGATCCAGCAAACTGCGCTCCGCTGCTTACATATTCATTAGTCCCATCCCACTCTACAGAATGAGCCTGCGGAGTCGTCATTAACGAGCCTGCCTGAAATGCAAATGGCACTGCTCCACTTCCTGTTGATCCTGCCTGAAATGTGTTTTTTCCAGTAAACGTGTTGCCTGCTGTAATAGCATTGTTTGCTCGTTGGGCAACTGTTGTGACTTGAAGTGGGTCAAGACCAATAGTCGCTATTGATCCTACTGCGTAACAGTACAGGCTTACTATTAGTCCTGCGTTATTTGTGCCGTAAAGCACACTGAATAACATGACTCCCGCAAAAGTAGTACTAAACCACGATGGCCTGCTCATCGTGAACCCAGTTCCGATTGAATCGATCCTCCAAGGCCCCTGCTGTGCAAGTGCAGTTTGGCCAGTTAAAAGCACCAAATCTCCAACCTGAATCGTGCGTCCATCCATTGTAACAACGGAGGATGAAACCATTGTTGTCAGCGTAGAGTTGAACGCTGAAATTGTTTGGCCGCTAAACGTCGCGCCTGCATTTGTCGTCATCAATATCGTTCCAGATTGCCCTGCGGCACCAGTGCCAACAGAGAATCCAGAGATGACACCACCCTGCATACCGTTACTAACACTCATTCCCACAACTAGTTGTGCTGTTGTATTAGTGTAGGAAATTGTATTTGCACCAGATGTCCAACTCGCACCAGTAATTGTGGCAACTGTTGCTAAAGTGAGCGAAGATGCGTGTCTAACAGTTACATTTTGAGGCGCACCAAACGCATTGCGCGCTCCTTCGTTTGTCGCAGCTCCAGTGCCTCCGTTTTCTATTGGGAGTGGGCTTGGGAGTAAGTAAGACATAAATTAAACAACGAAATAATTGGTGCCGTCGCAGACAACCGTTATGCTCTGATATTGCAAGGTAAGCACTTTGCTGGCCGCGCCATCGATGGTGCCGGATGGAGGAGTGATGGTCACAGTGTTTGCGTTGATGTTGGTTCTCTTGATAGTAATCACCTGACCAGCCAATGGCGCTGGCAAGGTCATGTTGATTGCATTTATTGATGCGTCAGCCAGAACCACGGCTGCGCCATTGCAAGCTGCAGATGCCGCTGTTACTGACTGCACTCCAGTCGCAAATCCATTCACCGTTGTGGTTCCGCTCAAAGTTGGACCTGCCTGCCTGACTATTGGTCCTGAGCCAGTGTAATCATTTCCAAGCAGCGTAGTGCTTGTCGAGTAGCCTTGCACGTCACTGCCAATGGCCAGTCCAAGCGCAGTCCGAGCGTCTGATGCGGTGCTTGATCCAGTGCCGCCACTGCTTACTGGTAGAGCCGTGGAAAAGCTGATAGCTCCATTGGCTGCAACTGTAATCCGATCAGTTCCGTCGGTCTGGATGGAGAGTGCGCGAGCGGTGCCGCCAGATGCTCCCTTCTCTGTGCCGATCTTTAGTGCGTTGCTTTCCCACGCAACCTTGGCGCGTTCGTAGTTTGCTACACCACCAGAGTCGTAATTATAGACTCGCAGCGTATTGGCGTTGTAGCCACCACCAGAGTAAGTGCGCAGCGCCAGCACTCCATCTGCCTCGGTGCGCAATGTTGCACCATAGCCATTGACGAACTCCTGCAATGTGCAGGTGTTAGCGGTAAAACGTATAGTCCCTGAATCTCCACATCGAAGCGTGACAGCATTGCCTCCAGCAATAGTGCACTTCAGCTTTCCATTGGCAGACGCAATCGAAAAGTCTGCGCTTCCATAGCTATAGAGCTTAATGTCACCAGATGATGGTAATGCAGGCTCGCTGACTACGTTTGAGACCGTGAGCGAAGTGGAAATGCTAGGCGCAGTCTGCCTTACTATCGAGCCAGTGCCGGTGGTTGTGTTGCCTAGCAGCGTGGTGTTGGCGCTGTAAGCCTGCACCGTCGATCCGATTGCGCTAGTGCTGATCTTGCCGGCGAGATCCGTGGTAAGGTTTTCGATCTTAGCCTGATTGATTTCAGCCGTGTCGCTTACGTCTGCATTAACAATCTGCGTTGCAGCCGCCTGCAACTCGCCGCTGATCGAGTGCCAGACTCCAGTGCCAGTCACACTCGGAGTGCTGCCGGCTGGCCCTTGCACGCCCTGCTCGCCCTGCACTCCCTGCGGCCCCTGACTGCCGTCTTGTCCCTTAGCCGCCATTAGCTGCCACGGCGCATTGGGTGGTACGGCCGAGTCGGTGTAGGCTGTCGCAATGTATGTGGAATGCTCGTGCTCTACTACGTCATTGGCGTTGTATATTCCGACTGCAAACTCACCGCGCCAAACAAACGATGTGCCAGCAGCGCCAGTATTACCGGTGTTGCCAGTTGCACCTTGCGATCCGGTGTCGCCCTTGATCGCCAGCAATTGCCAGTATCCAGATCCAATGTAAGGAGTCTGGTTTTGCGAACTAGAATTAGCTCGGTAAGACGAGCCATTGTAATATACTCCATCTGCTTCTGAGTAACTGGTGTATTGATCCCAGCCATTACGCCATGTGATCGATGATCCATCAGCTCCTGCATTCCCCTGTGGTCCTTGTGGACCCTGTGGTCCATCCGGCCCAATCGAGCCCTGTGGCCCCTCCGGCCCCTGCACGCCCTGGTCTCCCTGCACTCCCTTACTCGCGAGCAGAGACCACCCGTAGTTTGGAGGTGCGCCGCCAACCGTCCATCCGGCTGGATTGGTCAGCATGTATGTGCTGCCGTCGAGCGTTACGATTTCGCCTATTGAGTAGTATGTGTAGTTGTCCCAAGCGCCTTTATAGCTATCGATGACACTGCCTTGTGGGCCTTGGATGCCTTGGTCACCTTGCGGCCCTTGAATTCCTTGATCTCCTTGTGTTCCTTGAATGCCCTGATCTCCCTGCGGCCCTTGATCGCCTTGCGGCCCTTGAATTCCTTGGTCGCCCTGGGGGCCTTGAATTCCTTGATCTCCTTGGTCGCCCTTGTCGCCTTTATCGCCCTGCGCTCCTTGGACGCCTTGAATTCCCTGCGGACCTTCTGGCCCCTGATCGCCCTGTGGCCCTTGGATTCCTTGTGGACCTTCTGGTCCCTGCACTCCAGCCACGCCTTCCAAATTAATCGACCACGATGAGTATGTGCCTGATCCGGTGTGCTTGCTTACATCGAGCACCAGCTCGCCTGTGATGTGCGAGTAACTGACAACAGCTCCGTGCGCGTGATTATTCGCATCGTATGCTGCAATCACCGGCTGGCCGACGGTGTAGTCTACGCCCAGATCATTGACGACCCACGTCTTGATCCCATTACCTAATGTATTAGTCGTCGATGACGTGGTTGCGTAAGTGTCACCAGCAGTGCCTTGCGATCCCTGCGGTCCCTCTGGCCCTTGCGCTCCGGTCGATCCCTGCACGCCTTGCTCGCCTTGGATGCCTTGGATGCCTTGGTCGCCCTGCGGTCCTGTATTTCCCTGCTCGCCTTGGATTCCTTGGATTCCCTGATCGCCTTGCGGCCCTTGTATTCCCTCATCTCCATGGTCACCTTTAATTCCCTGCTCTCCTTGGATTCCCTGAATTCCCTGAATGCCTTGAATTCCTTGAATCCCTTGGTCGCCTTGGTCGCCTTTTAGTCCCTGCGGACCAACTTCGCCCTGATCGCCCTTCTCTCCTTGTATTCCCTGTATCCCCTGCGGTCCTATTGGTCCCTGCGCGCCTGTATCACCAGTCTCCCCCTGCTCGCCCTGTATGCCCTGTATACCCTGTATTCCCTGCTCGCCTTGTATTCCCTGCTCGCCCTGTATTCCCTGCTCGCCCTGGATGCCTTGCTGCCCCTGTGGCCCCACCTCGCCACGCTCACCTTGGATCCCCTGAATCCCCTGAATGCCCTGTATCCCCTGCGACCCCGCAGGCCCCACTGGCCCTACATCTCCAGCCGGTCCCTGTGGTCCCTCTGGACCCTGCGGCCCCACCGGCCCTGCAACTCCACGCGCAATCTCGATCTCCAGATCGACGCGCTGCGGTGAGACTGTAATAGAGACCGGATCCGTGAGTGAGTTATTGCAGTTGCTCATTATCGTGCGACGTCCTGTAAAATCTGCCAAGTGCCCGTTAAGTAAGTGAGTCGGAATCCAGAGTCGAGTGTCACCTCGAGCTCGTAATAGTAGAGCGCCGAAGCAATATCAATGATCTGCTCGTCGATGAAAAATACACCACCAAGTGCATCGGTGATTGTGATTCCGTCACCCACCTCAAGACCTAGCACCAGTGTGCCTGTGGGCGAGGTGCGCGCCTGAAATAACACTGAGGCTCCAGTAATATCCACAGCCTCACCGTTTTGCTTTAAGCTGAACTGCAATGCTCGAAACGTGTCGCCCTTGCGGTGCGAGGGCAGATTGAAGTTCGGTCGAAGAACGGTGCTCACACTAAAGAGCGCGGTGTCAACTTGGCTGCTGATACATGGCAAGCGCCTCGGCCAGCTCCATCAGTGGCTTGCCTAGCTTTGCGTTGACCGCATTGTGAGTCTCCCAAGTCCATCGGAAGAAATCCTCCGCATTGGTCTTTGGAGGAGGATTCTCTCTCAGCCTGGTTGCCCAAAAACTGCGACATTCACCGCATGGTATGCTCCTGCCAACTTTAACCAAAAATGAAGCCTGTGACTGGACTTCTCCGGTCCATTGCAGTGCAGCCAAATGAAGATTGCGCCAGATATTCGGCCCAACATTTTCCATCGTCAGTGGACGATTCTCTTTCGTCAGACCAATCCTCCGCATCTGTCCGATCTGTCCGATCATCACGCACTCTGCAATCACGCCATCGACCCACTTAATCCGAGATTCGTTTTCGTGAAACCATAGCGCAAGAGGGGTGAGAGTCCCTTTGTCCTTCGGCTCATTGGGCTTTGGGATCAGCTTGATCGCCTCTGGGTATTCACTTGCAAGCGCTCTTGCAAATAGAGGGAACCCAATTGCCTCGATGAGAAATTGCCCAACTGCGAGCTTGCTGGTTTCGAGTTTATCCGTTGCAGATGTATCCATAGCAAAATTGCGCGCCTTGTTCTGTTGGATCAACAACCCCTTTGCGAACAATGTGATTCAGAGGTTTTGTCGGGTCTGGATATCCATCCGCATCCCTAGAATAGGTGGTGAAATCGTTGGAAGAACAAATTCCAAGATCCTGAGCCTGCCTTACTCCTCGGTAGTCTGGAGTCAGTGTCCGTTGGTCATTGAATACGGTTTTGCAAATCTGCGGAGTCAACGGGTCGTATGAAATTGAAAATGTCTGGTTTGCAGAAAGCCCCCCATCCACAAGTCCAACTGCCCCCTGAACTTTTAGAAACCCAGAATTGCTGCATTTGTCGCGCTCATCCTCCTTCTTTGTATCGATCTCCGAATCAAGAGATCCAAGGCAGTGCCACTCGAAATAGTCAAAAGGCTCAGTAAGTTCTTGAATTCTCTGCGAGTCGATTGCGCGCCCGATGCACCTTGGTTCGACAATGGTATTGATGTCGACTGGTTCACCATTTACCTCGCAGAGAAACCCAGCTCCTCCATCAAACGCCAAAAACGCACTCCCTGTGCCAAGTCGATTCCATTCCTCAACTTCTTCAGCCGGCAAAGGTTGGTAAGACTCGATCTGTTCAGGTCGCGCAAAACACGTCGTAAAGTTTGGATCGATTGCCCCCTCGGTATAATACTCGATGCGTTCGTACATGGCCCCAAATCCCTTGTAGCACCGGCCGCACATGCAACATTTCCCGATCTGGTTTTCAACCTCGGAGCATCCGGGATCTCCAGTGCGTTTCAAAATCCAGAAACTAAAATCTGGAGGGTAGCTCCAAGCCTTTATTTCGGGATCTGATGGCTCAGGAACGCATGGCTGCCCAACTTGCCCTGCCATGTACGCTACCGGATCCCAATCGACTCCTCCCCACTCTCCGGTGCCAATGACGCACGGGGTTGGATCCAGCTTGTCACCCTTGCCAACATCCCATTTGTATCGCTGGTTCTCTGGGACCGGAATGTAGCAATCGCAGCAACAAGATGGGCAAATGTTAGGTGCCATAGCTGTTGACGATGGTTGCGCTTATCGTCCCATCATTATTGCATGACACTTCGATCGTCAGATAAGTGTCTACAAAATCAGAGATCGCCTGATTAATATCGGCCGGTGCAGATCCTCCCACGCCGGATAGGGTGAGGATGGCATTGCCTGCATCACCCACCACAAAGCTGCCAAGCTCGGCTGGCTGCACTTGCATATTTAGCAATGCGTTGAGCTTGTCGATCAACTCATTGGCTCGATCGGTGACTAGCAGCGTGTCTGTGCTGCCGAGCTGTACTTGTTGGATCAGTTTGGCCATGGATTAGGCGAAGATACTCCACTCCAGTACCGGCACCGGCACCATGCGATTGGCTTTGCGCCAGATATTACCACGCCACCGAGTCACGCTTGAATCGTCCCCAAGGAAAAACGGTGGCACGTTGTCGAGATCTGCGTATGGATTGGTCCCTTGGAAAAAGTAATTGTTGGCAAGCTGGAATATTTTCCATCCGAGGTCGATGGTGATATCTGCTCCGGGATCGTCTGTACGGTAGTAGGTGTATTCTACTTTTGAGGAAACCATGGTTGTGAACGAGACAACCTGGCTGAATACAATCCAATTGCCATCCGGTGGGACATTAGGGTCCCAGACGTAGATGGTGTTATAGTTGTAGCTGACCGCCTCAAACTCAGTGTGTGCCTGTGGCACCTGCGAATATGTGCGAGTCCATCGCACCATCCCTGCGTCGATATTCTCAGGCTGACTTTCCTCTACCAGATAGTAGCCAGTATCACCCTCGGTGCCCCAGGCTAATGGCATCCAGTCGGATGCGTTTTGGACAAACTGTTGCTTGTAATTCGTCGACTGGCTGTCTGAGTCAAACGCATAAACCTTAGGCCCGTCGGCCAATGGAGTCGCCGAAGAGTGCGTTAGGTCGTAATGTATTCCGGTTGGCATGTTAGGTGTTCAAAATAGCTACCACGCGCAGCTTTACCAAATCATCCACAGCTTGCTTAAAACCATTTGCTGCGTTCTTCATCACGTCCGCGGGATCTGCAGCTTGAGGCGCCGCAGGGGCAACCTGCTTTGCAGGCATCACACGATCTCCGAGCTTTGCTTCGCGTTGTAGTTTGCGTTCAGCTTCACGCTGCTTGCCTTCAAAGATTCGTTTTGCTTGGCGATCCAAAGCCTTGTCTTTTCTAGCATCTCGATCTGCTTGCCTGCGCTCCTCTGGAGTCATCGCAAGTCTGGCTTTGATCTTACCAACCTCGGCCTCCTTGGTCTTGAGCATCTCATTGCGCATGATGTTCTGCTGGTCGATATCTTGCCCGACCATCTGCTCCTTCATGTGAGCAATGTCTTTTATCGCAGCCTTTTCTTTATCGTGTCGCGAAAGCTGTTTGTCAGCAGCCTCCTCCTGGCGCTTCATTATTTCCTCCTGAGCTTTCATGCCAAGTTCGTGGTGAGCCTGCATTGCATTATCATTTTCGGTGTTAATGCGCTCCTGCTCTTGCCGCTGCCGTGCAAGTGCTGACGCCTGCTTGTCGGCGATGCGAGCCTGCAGATCACTTATCTTCACCTCAATCTCCAGCTGATCCTGTCGCGCATTAGCGCCATCGATTGTATCTTCAGTTGCGCGAGCCTCCAACTCCTGTCGATCTCTTGTGAGGGAATTGATTTTCTCCTCATCAGATAGCCGTGAGAATATCGCAGCTTCCGCAATCTTTACTGTGGCAGCCTCAATCTCAGCAACCGTCTTCCGCTCATCTGCAACGGCATTCAAAAGATCCCACATTTCCATTCCTGAACTCAGAGCCTCCTCATCAGCCTGACGTTGAAGAGCAGCAGCTGCATCTATTTCACGCTTCTTCTTCGCCTCTGGATCCTCTGTCATGCTGGCTTTGGGAGCCACAATGTCCTTTATACTGTCCTTTATACCCAGCTTATCAGTCAGCAATTTTCCAAGTGTGATTGCCCCACCAAGGGTGGCGTCAAAGCTGTTGATCATTCCCTTCTTAATTACATCCATTACTTTGGAATGCTCTTCTCCATACTTAATGATGGAGCCCATGGCGTTAATGGTACCGGCTTTTATTTCGGTCCAAAAACTTGCAGTTGCATCAGCAAGATCGCCAACCCTCTTAACATTGTCTGCTGTGGCTACTGTAAAGTCCTCGCCAAACTTACGCATGGCATCTCCGCCCTGCATTAGCGGCCCAACCATTAGCCTGGCGTTTTTGCCAAACACCTCGGACAGATTAGCCGCAACCTTCTGTTTGTCGCCCAGCTCCTGCGCTGCGTCAGATATCTTCGCAAGTTGCTCGGCAGGTGATAGAGCGAACAGATCCTCGTATGACAGCCCGAGGTTCTGGAGTGCCTTCTGTGCACCGACATCTCCATCGCGAGCCTTCTGGACATTGAGCGAAAGGTCAGCCATCACTTTTGCAAACTTTTCGGCTCCCAAACCTGCATTACCAAATTGCGCCTGTAGAACCTGAATCTGCTCAACCGACATGTCCATGTTGTCGGCTGCGTCTGCCAATGCATCTGCCATATCCATGGCTGACTTGGTTAGCATAGCAATGCCACCGACGGCTGCTGCGCTTGCTGCCGCTCCGAGCGCAGCCATAGTTGTGGGCAACCCAAGACCCTCAATTAGACCGGATCCAAATGTTTCGTCTTTCTTGCCTGCCTTGGCTTTTGTTTTGCTCTCTACGTCTTTGGCAAATTTGTCGACCTTAGTTTTGGCCTTTGCCAAATCTGCATCCATCGACGCGGAATCCACGCCTAGCTTGAATCCGACTGATGTAGAGAGGCTCATTCTGTGGAGTTAATTTTGCGCAAGTAGTCGCCAATGACTTTGCTGCTTTTTCGATTAATCAAAGCCGAGCGTTTGCCGCCGTCCATAATGTGACGGATGCGGAATAGCTGGAATATCAGTGGCAATTCCACGGACATCATCTCGCCAATGGACCAGCCGTAGGAGGAGCCTAGCTGATCAATGATCGATGCGGTGCTGGACGCTATTGGAGCCGACTCAACTCCACCGGATGACGATGCCGGTGAGTCGAGAAACATGGTATCCATGTAGTTGTTAATCTGCCCGATGATCTCCGATGTGGTCATCGTGCGCAGTCGGCGCAATACAGATGAGTTCCGGCGCTTCCCAAACCATCTGCCGATCCAACTATCAGTCGGAGCCACATAGTCTGCGCGCATGTAACAGACCAACTGCATGCAATCCATGCGCCGGATGAAGCCGCCGGACACAAACGGTGAGCGCAGCGCCTGCAAATTGACAAAGTCCTGCAACGTCATCGGCCGGAGTGCCACACCACACACATCATGCGGCACGCCAATGCAGACACGAGCGCGCATCTCGCGCTCTTCTGCGAGTGCCTCGTCATAGCCTGGTATCTCATGCAGATCCATTGGCTATCTTGCCAGCTTTCGCCGGCAGTCTATTAGTTCAACTGCTTTCGGAAATCCACGGACAGCTTGGTCTCGCCGTCCTGGCTAAACTGCTCGCCCACTTTGCTGATTAGGAAAGTGGCAGATCCACCACCAACCGGCACGAGCGTGAATGCAGCACCAATCGAGGGCGCCACAGTGGCGGAGCTGGCAAGCTGCAGGGTCATAGAGCCGGTCGGGATCTGCTCGATCAAGACCTGCCCAGTCGGCACGCCATATTCGTTCTTCTGTTCGATTACCGAGGTCGACTTGTCCACGTTGATAGACTCGGCAACATAGGCAACTGATACGATAGATACGACCTGCGAGCCGAAGACAAGTCCGCCGTCATTATAGGTTCCTGATGGGTTAGGCATAGTATGTGGTCTTTACTTATTGGTGTGGTGTCAACTCGGCCACGCATTCGTGCGAATGCAGATAATAGCTGAGAAGGTGATGGTGCTGCGGTCGGTATCGTCGTCGCTGCCGACTTGAGGGGTGGTGCCGTTCTCCTGAATGTATGTGAGCGTATGGTACGGAAGCACAGCCTCGGTGAACTTGTTCGCGTAGTAGGATGCTGCTCCTCTTACTTTGGCCACGTTCTCAGCGTGCAGCGTAGGCTGGTCCTCGACTCGCTTAGTAACCACCTCAAGCGTGATGGATGCGTTCCATGCATCAAGCGTGAACACTCCAGGCTGAACCTCTCCACGGTGACCTGTGAAATCGCCAAGTGTGCATTGAACATCGACTCGCGGGATCGGCAGATTCTCGATTTCGCGCTGCGTGTAGGCATCGATGCCAGCCTCGGCCAGCACGGCCTTCCAAGCTAGCTCCACTGCGGGTTCGACGGTGTACAGCGTTTGCAAATCTGGTGCGCTCATTGTGTCACGAATACTCCTTTGTAGCGGTCTGCTCTCCTTTTTACGTCAAGGAATACACCGCGCTCAACGTCACTGGTGAATGCCTTGATGCGTGCGTTGATTGCGCCGCGAATTACGTTGCTTTGATAGTCGCCGTTTTGAAATTGAGGGAATCCGTTTTGGAAATCCAAGGCGTAGTTTGTTTTAGTTTGAAACTTAATGCCTTGTGAGTTGGTAAATTGCCTGCGTGAAAGCTGGCGTGCCTTCCTAACGTAAGCCGGAAACTTGATGAGCGACATGTCGATACTCAGGTCTTCCGCAGCTTTAATCCACGACTGTCGCGCCACTCCTTTAGTCATCGGAATTCTGCGAGCAACATCAGCAGCAGCAGGTTTGATCGACTCTTCAAGCGATAAGTACTTTTGCCAGCGGATGTTGCTCCAGCGCCTGTTCCCATCCATCTCGTGGATTGTTTTGCCACGCTTATCCATTGGCTTTTTTTCACCCGTGCCACCCTTGAATGTGGATACATCTAGAAATATCCTGCGATGCGTTTGCGGGTGAGTGTAAATACTCTCGCCTGATGGAAAACGAAATGCACGGTTTGCGTTTTTCTTAATCGCAGCAGCTTTATCGCGTAATGAAACTTTGCGCGTTTGAGTAACTCCCGATGCAGGCGTCTTCTTGATTATCCTTTGCAGCACCCGTCCAGCCTCGGCCTTTAGCACTTCATCAAAAGTCTTGCCTGACATCTTAGCCAGTTCCTTGATCACTTGCTTAAAGCCGGTGTCGTTAAATTCGATTTTAGGATTCATCGAGGAACTACAATGTTCTGCTCCAGCTTTAGATGCACCTGTACGCATGGATCATTTGCGTCGTCATCAATACCGACCACTCGCAGATACTTACCATTGAGCTGGCACACTGACTTGAGATCCAGCCCTAGGCGTTGCAGATCATCACGCTCCATCTCGATGGTGCTCGTAGCCTCAGGGTAATAGCCAGAGGCCTGCATGGCCCGAGTCTCAATCGCTGGCAGGATCACACATCGAGCCGACTGCTCGTTGCGCGTGATGGTAGATCCGGCCTGCACCGTCACCTCGCGAAATCCGACACGCATTAGATCTTCAAACTCGGACATGTGTGTTTAGAAAAAGGGGCTGCGCCAGTTGCCCAACGCAGCCCCTTCAATTACTTCTTTGGCGAACTTACACGATAGCCTTTGGAGGGCGCCCACGCCGCTTTGCAGGCTCTGCAGACTCAGCCTGCGGTGCTGACCCACAAACGAATCCCTTGCGCCTTAGACGGCCTTGCAGCGTGTCCACAAGCCAGACCTCTTCGTACTGGCAAACGCCTGCGATTCCGTTGTCGGCAATGATCTGCTTGAACAATCGCTTGGCTCCACCGTTGGCAATTGGATTACCAATCACCTCGGCTGCACCTTTCTTGACTCCCAACACTAGCGAGTAATTCGCCATCTGCTTAGTCGTTGGTGATGCGCTTCAACCCTTCGCCGATGCCAGCAACGCTGCCGAAGCAGCACTCCCAGACCTTCTTGAGCACGCCGGAATCTTCGTCGTACCACTCACGGATACCGATGGTGATACCTGTGGTCGCGTCGGTGAGCGCCTCGGCGCGGATGTAGGCCTGACCGGACTGCGGAGCCAGATAGCGGATGGCAACAGCAAGCGCGGATGGGTGACCAGCGAAGCCAACCAGGTACTCGCCGTTGTTGGGGATGATCGTGCTCTTATGCACGTCAAATCCAGCAAGGCGCGGGATGCGGTTGTTGTGGAGAGGATCGACGCTGCCGTAGGTGTTGAACTGATTCACCGCCGAGTCCTTCATCAAATTGGCGAAATACAGCTCATTGACTACGAGAGCGCGCATGTCCTCTGGCATGTTATCAGTCGAGCAATTTGTCGCGAGGTCGATGACAGCGTCGAGGTCGAATGCACCAGGAGCGCCATTGAATCCGGCGGCGCCGAAGTTAGCGGCCGTGACATTGCCGAGGATGGTCTGGAAAACCTTCTTTCCAAGCTGGAAGCCCTTCTGCTTGCCGTAGAGCTCAAGGCTCAACACGGAGCTGGAAGCGACCTCCACATCAGACAGACCACCGGACACATACACCGGCTCGCCCAGAGTAATCTGTGCGGCATCGGAGTCGAGATCCTGGATGGTGTAGTCTGCGCTTGGAGACTTAGTGACTGCGGCATCCTGCGCGCCAACGCGAGGGATGCTGATCTTATCGCCACGGCGCGCTGCGTCGGCGCTGAAGCTGGTGGTGAACACAGACAAGGGGAGGATCGCTGCGACGAAGCCGTCGAGCACCCCTTGCGAGATGATATCATCATTGATACCGGTGATGGAGTTTCCCATAGGTAGTTTGGTTTGGGTTGGGTTGCTGCTTACTTCGCCGCCGACATTAGTGCCGTGCGGTTCTTCTTGAGGAAAGCCAGCCACTCAGCCGACTTACCGTTTTTGCGCAGTTCATTATACTGCGCAACAAGGTCTTGTTTCGGCAGAGCCGTAGGCTCGCCGGTGGTAAATTCTACTGCCGGATGACCAGCCGCTGCGACCACACGAGTCGCTAGTGCGTTGATCTTAGCTGGCGTCACTTCAGCCTCAGCTTTAGCTTTGGCGAGGTCATCAGTGAGCTTTGCGACAAAGGCATCACGCTCGCTCAATTGAGCACGCAGGCTGTCCACGAGTGCATTGGCCTCGGTGAGCTTGGCTGCGAAATCGACGCTTGCCTCGGGAGCCACTGCTTCCACCACGGCTTCCTGCTCGATTACTGGTTCCACTGTTTCGGCCTCGACGGTTTCCACCGTAGGCTCGACGGCGTCCGCGGTCGGTTCGTTGTTCATAAGTTTGATGAGTAATGCAGGCGCTTTGGCAAACCTGCTAACATCCAGTTTGGCCACTGCCTCGAGTCCGTTGTATATCTCGTCGGCAAAGCCGAAAGCCACGGCCTCCTCGGCGTCAAACCAAGTCTCAGAGTCCATGGCTGCACGGATTGTCTCCGCATCTTGTCCAGACTTGTCTGAGTAGATTTTTACCAACCCTTCTTTTAGTTTGTCGAGAACATCAGCCTCCTGGCGCATCTCGGTGGCATCGCCTGAGAAAGTCGCCCAAGGATTGTGAATCATCAGGAACCCATTGGACGCCATCTTTACTGGCTTGCCAGCCATGGCAATAACGCTCGCCATTGATGCTGCGATGCCATCGACGAATGTAGTTACACCGCCAGCATGACCACGAAGCGCATTAAAGATTGCGTGACCCTCAAATACAGATCCACCGGGGGAGTGGATGTGCAAATTAATGTGCGCGCCTTTGAGTTGTGAGAGCGCCGAAATAAATTCAGATGCATTTGCGCCGAAACCTCCAACCTCGCCGTACAGGTACAGGTCGGCTGTGGATTCAGTCTGATTGCGGAACTCGTACCAATTAGATTTGCGCATCTACCTATGTGTCTGGTGTCAACTCAAGCCGAGGGATCCGGCACCTCAGTGCCGAACATACCACCGCCCACAGTAGCCGTTGCTGTGCTCTGACGCAGTAGACTAAGTGCCATTCCAAACTCGATTCCGGTAGAGTCTGAGATCCGCTTTGCACGCTGCACGATGTCAATGGTCTCGCGCTCCCTAGCGTCTAGATGCTGGTCGAGAACCTCACCCTGCTCGGCAACTACGTCGGCAAGGTTCTTAAAGCCTAGCTTGTAATCCTCGCGTCTTGCAGCGCCATCGCGTCCGAGGTCAATGCTAAAGCGAGGCGGTAAAGTAAAGTCCCACTTGAGCTGACCGCCGAGGTCGGCGCCTGGATACTCCGGCAAGTAGCCGCTCTTGATCGCTTTGCTTACAGCGTATCCCATAATCCGCTGAGCCATAGGACGCAGCAGTTCCTGACGGTCGAGGATGGTAGTGCGCGCTTTCTCAATCTCGGCCCTTTCCTGCGTTCCATTCTGACCGTCAGGTTTCCAGCACAAGCTATAAGGCCAGCCAATACCGAGCAGCGCCTTGCGAGCGAGCCGGTCTTGGAATTGATCCCAGTCGGCCCCGGGGCGCATGTTAACGAATTGCTCCAACTTAGAGCCTGAGCCTGCCTTAAAATAACTTATCGTCCCACCCTCGAGCCGCTCCATTGTCATCGATCCGCCGGCGCCTGTGTCGCACCCAACTCCAATTCCGAAATCATTAGGGTCAGCGGCGCCGGTCTCGTTGGTCTCTATCAAAGTCCTAGAGCTAGACGCGAGCTGATTGAGCTGCTCCCAGTACTGGCTTTGATCTGCATCGCGCAGGTCGTTGAGGGCGTGCGAGAATACCGGCAGGCCGCGCAGCTGGTCGGCCCACTCGGGGTCGTAGGACAGGATGAGATCACGAGCAGATACGTCGCGATCCTGCTCCTCCGTGTCACCGAGGATCCTATAAGCAACCGGCCGGCCGAGGTTGTTGGTGATTACACCGTGCGTGATTTTCAGCCCAGCATACCCACCCTCCTCCACTACAGTCTCGCCGCCATCACGCTGCCCAATACGGTGCGCTGGAATGCATTGGATCATCGGCCAAGTCCCATCCTCGCTCTGCGTCAGCAGGATGCCCTGGTCGCCATCGCGATCCACTGCCACTGAGTCTAGATACAGCGTGGTTTTGAAATCGTAATTCTCCCCCCTGATATTACAGGAGCCATACCACAGCATCAGCCATTCGCTCGCGAGCTTGCCCCACTCTTGATCTCCACCCCTGAACACTGGGTTCCACGCACGGCCAATTGCGTGCATGGCCTTCTGGATTGTGGCGCCTTTGACGATGCCGTTGTTACTCCAGATCCTGCGGCTAATAGAAAGCAGCGAGCGCCAGTCGCTGAAATTGACTGCCGTGTTGATGTCCTCGGTGCGCACCGGAATGTAAGTGCGTCTCGTAGTGCGGCTTGTGGCGTTGATTAGACGCGCATCGACTGGATATCCAAATTGATCGACGAGTGCCATAAGCTAAAAGCGGATCCGCGTTTTGCGGATGGGTTTGGTGGAGAGATACTCTTGAATCTCTTCCTGCGTACTGCCGTCGAAATACTCTAGTGCCTGCTCTACGGTGCCCATCAGGTCGGCCGTGGATAGCTTTGGATCCACTTGGAAAGAGAATGACTTACCGTTTGCGCTGAGGCTGGTAATCATTTTCCCACCACGCTCTTGGATTACGTTGAACTGCCCTGTCACAACCGCCTCAAGGACGTCACGGCCCTGCGAGAGTGCGATTCTGAGGAGGCTTTTTACGAAGAAGTCTGGCGCGGCCATCTACATAAAGCAACGGTGTCAACTTGAGGTGGGTACTGTTGATCCAATCACTCGGGCTTTGAGCGCAAACACAACCGCCATTGCCTCGCAGTCCCAGAGATGGTTGTCCTTGCGCACCTTCTGCCAGCGTCGAGTGACTCGTTTGGTTACCTTGTCCACCATGTCCTTCTTGACCTCGCTCGCGATCTGCAGTCGGTAATCTGGAGAAGCGTCATCTGGCGTCTCCCATGCTACACCTTTGCCTGAGCGTAATATCGCAAGGACGTCTTTTACTTTTTCAGCTGACCAAAACATGTACCTAGCCTGCGCACCACACGGTGCCAATGCCTCTTGGACAGGCGAGAAAAACTTCTTAACCGCTGGCATGTTTCTGACGAAATGAGTGAACCCATCTTGGCCAGATCCATGTAATGCGTTCCATCCGTATTTGACGCACTCGTCATAAACCTGCGCCGTCTCGTACTGCGCATCCTGCATTACGCACGGAGGCAAGACCTTCATTCTGATTCGTAAATTCTCCACGTCCTCTGATGTAAGTAACCGCCCTTCCCATAGGAGCCGACTCTCGCCAGTGCGCCTCCATGCTCGGCAGATTGCCCATCTGTGATCACGCTGCCTGTCCACGGTAATGCATCGTGTCACCTCGCCATCCCATGTCTGTCCATCCGTGTACTCGGAGAGCAGGTATCCAGCTCCACCGACTGTTACGTCCATTGCGACTTCTTCTTCTCGCCAGAAATCTGCCAGCCGTTTTGTCACGAATATCCTTAAAGGCTCCTCGTCGCCTAATGACCGAGCCTTCTGCGCGCGTGTCCACGCCAATGCAAGGTCGCCCCAACGCTCGTGGAATAATGCCACAGCTGGGGCATGCCAGCCGTGATGATGTGGGAGTGGCGTTGGATTAGTCGGCCGGTACACCGAGGCTGTTGAGAGCGCACGTCTGATGTCTGGCTTGTCAGGAAACCGAACCTCGCACGCTGGACACTGATACTCCGCAGACTCCATTAGCGCCTGCTCATCAACGGTGCCGTCTTCGCGATTTGTCCTCTCGTACTTGAGGTTCTTGAAGCTCCACACCGATTCGGCCAAACACTCAGGACACACCATGTGCAGTTCTCGCCGGTCAGTGCGCTGCCATGCTGCGTAGAGCTCGGAGTCTCTGCGCTCGCTGGCTAGATTCACATGCATCTCTCCACCCTGCGACACAACGATGATACGGCTATTCCAACGGCTATGCGTGCGCGCCCGTGCCTCCTCAATGAGTCCGTGTTTGATAAGCCAAGCCTCGTCCAAAAACACATAGCGTACCGACTTGCGTTGGAAGTTAGCCTTGTTAGCACCACCACAGAATAGGCTCATGTGTGGCATGATGACGGCATCCTTGCGCAACGCGTGCCGGTCCACCGAGCGCATTACCTCGGCCAATGGCTCGCACCCTCGCAGGATCGGGAGCAGCCGGTCCTCCATGTGCTCGCGTGCGTCCGAGTCGGTCTGCATCGACAACAGTACTGAGCCGGGTGCCTCGGAGATTAGATAAGGAATCGCAACATCAAAGACCGTAGTCTTGCCTGCGCCGGTCGGTAGGATTAGCACCTGCTCTTTTACTGCAGTGTCGCTAAAATACTCGAGCGGCTCGGCAAGCCACGGTGATGCCGATGGGTCAAACCGACTTGCCCTGGCTGAGTTAGGGATGACTACATTCTCGGCGGCCCACACCGCCACGGTGCGCGTGTCAGCCGGACGCCAGGCGCTGGCCCATGCTGCTATCATGCCTGATACAGCTCCGAGAATTGATCGCTGAGTTGCTCGCACATCGAGCGTACCTGCGCATCCACGCGCACCTGCATCTCGGATGCGCGTAAGCCTTCCCAGTTTGGAATGTCGCCAGCGAAGCGCAGTAATTCCGCACGCATTGCACTCGCGATTCGCACCATGTTAGCTCGTACATCATCGAGCGGTATTAGTCGCTTGCGCTCGGAGTCGATGCGGATCTGTAGGCGCTCAATTTCCTTTTGCAATTTGGCCAGCTTGGCATCGGCCATCGAGTTAAGTCGCGACGGATCCATCGGCGGCGCCTTGCGCTGGGCTGCTACCCAAGCGTCCATCTGCTCGAGGTCGTCGATCGGAGCACCGGCTGCTCGGTAATTGCGGATCGATCTAGCATCCACACCGTATCGCGCAGCTAGCTCGGCCTCGTGGGCGCCCTTGGAAGGTTGGCTTTTTTGACGTTTCACTCGTTTCCTTCGCAACTTTGGGGCACCTGCGGTAGGGCGGAATCGGCAAAAGATTCCTTAGGCGGGGGGGGTATAGGTGCCTCTCGTCGTGCGAGTTGCGCCAGCCGACAGTGCTCTCGCGCACTAGGCAACCTTTGCCGATCAGATCGAAATCCAAATCGATCCGAGAACTCCGTGGTCATCTTACTCATTGCGCTGCGAGTAATACCTAGTCGATCAGCTAACTCCGATTGAGTTAGATCGCCAGCTAACTCCGGCCTGAGCACCCACAATACAGCCATGCATCGCCGGAATGAGCTTCTAACATCAGCGTGCGCACCTATTGGCCCAGCAATGTAGTCGAGAACCTCGCGCAGTACTGTTGCGCTTATGGCGATTAGCTCGTCCTTATCGTAATCGTCTGGTGACATAAAAAGAGTGGGCGTCCATGGAAAAACAAATAAAACCATGAACGCCCACAGGCCGGGAGGAGAGTGGTTGCCCGGTGAGTTATGCATCGCCTCCTAAGTGGTCCTTGTCAACCTGCCAAATGGATTTAGTGCGCAATCTAATGCCTCGGTCGCAATCATCGCAGCAGCACCATGTCTGTAGATTATCTGGACCCATGTAATGACCGCGCACTCTGGTCGCAATGCCGCACCGAGTGCATGTCGACCACTGCCCCGGGAGCAGGGCTGAATCATCATTGCCGTCACCATCATCGAACAGCATGTGTAGGCATCTCTCCAAAGTGAGCGAACTGGCCAAGAAACTGCAGCTCGCACTTCACGCCGCTCTGACCATTGCGCTGCACAGCCACCTTTAGTGTGTAGACTGTATCGTCGTCTTCTGTCCGCTCGACTAGCCATACAGCCGTCGCATCCTGCCCGATAGCACGGCTTTCTCGCAGCTTGCCCTCGTCGTTCAGCTGCGACAACGCAACCACCACACAGTCCAGCTCCATCGCCAGCCTGCGGAGCGACCTGCTCACCTCTGCCACCTCGCGCTCCCTGGTATCGGATGCAGGCCCTTGCACCAGCTGCAGGTAGTCCACGACCACCATAGCGAGGTCTGGATGCTTTGCCTTTGTACTTCTTGCAATCGACATGATGGATGCGAGGTCGTGATCATTGTGGATGTAAAGTTTCCATTTCATGAGCTCCTCATTCGCCATCGCTATACGATCGGTATCGCTGGTCACGAACTCCCGAGTGAATAGCCGGTCCATAGGCACCCGCGCCTGTCTGGCTAGCAGCTTTTCGCCAATGTCAGTCGCTGCCATCTCAAGCGAGAATAATATGCATGGCAGTCCGCGCTTGGCTACTTCTGCCATGTAGCACAAAGCCAACGTCGACTTGCCTCCCTTCATCGGCGCAGCAATGACTATGGTATCTCCGCGTCGAACATGGCACAGCCGATCGAGGTCTGACCATCCCGTCTTGATCGGCTCCTTTACGTTCTCCCCTGCGAGCTTCGAAATGGTCGACTTTAGGATGCTCCTGATGGAATGATCCTCAGAACCCTCGTGAGGGCCTAGAATCGAAACGTCGTGCGTTATAGAGGCTACTGCGGAGGCACTCCCGTCGACGTTAGCGAGCTCGATAGCTTTGTGTGAGGATCTAATGATCGACCTCCTGCTTGCGAACTCTCGGATATCGTCGAGCCAATAGCCGGATGCTCCAGGGATAGCGTCTTGGATGGCAAATCCAGTGGCTACCGACAGAGAGACTGTGGGATGGCATGCATGGCTCACACTGCGCCAATCCACAGACTCTCCACTATTGTACCGCCGTAAAACCTCAGCCACCAAAGTCTTATGCTCAAAAAAGTAGAATGACTCTGCATCGACTCCCTTCTTGAGCATCAAGGGGATGGTATCGAGTGGATACTGCATCAGATTGGCCACAAGCCCCTGCTCCTGAGGCTTACATGACGGCATGACGATGGCAGACTGCGCATCCATATCATCCTCAAATTGAATCACTTTTGCGTTCATAAATTGAAGTTCCTCATCTTCCGTTTCCACGCTTGAGACTTATCCAGCTCATCGGTGAAATTATCTAAAAGCGCACGCACCGTTTGCCTCCGGTAGTCATTGCCCGGAATGTTAGCCCTGTAGTACTCGACCAGTGTGTCAATCGATTTTGGCGGTATGCTCATCGCAGCCAATCCACTGATTAGTCGGACCTCATTGTCGGTCCACTGTATCTGTGGATCCCTGCCAACAGCCTTTGAAATCTTCACCCTCAACGCTTCCTCCTCCGCTCCGAGTTTCTCGATATTCCGGCTCGCTGATTCATTGACTGATTCATTGACTGATTCAGATGACAGATTAGGACGAACCCCGTTCGGGGGTAAGGACGAACCCGGTTCGGGGGTAAGGGCGAACGGCGTTCGGGGGTAAGGGCGAACGCCGTTCGGGGGTAAGGACGAACCCGGTTCGGGGGTTGGTTTTCTTACGAGCAGAAGATATTTAGCCAAACTATAGTGAGTGGACGTCCTTTTTGCCCCAGGCTCTCCACCCT
>Ga0209597_1000402_pt1 | contig 28864 bp, 30 predicted proteins | sample M_140625_MF_Meta_FD_187316 | JGI IMG/M metagenome (GOLD analysis project Ga0209597, IMG submission 187316) | Freshwater microbial communities from Lake Montjoie, Canada to study carbon cycling - M_140625_MF_MetaG (SPAdes) (version 2) | ecosystem: Environmental > Aquatic > Freshwater > Lake... | reverse complement strand
CTTCTCTCTTACTACATTTGGTTTAATATGTTTTGGTTTTGGTTTATTTATTGAGTAGTCCTTACACATTTCTTTATATGAATCGCTTGTAATGTATATATGATATCCATTAGCTAATTTCTTGCTCAATATAATATTCATTTTTTTTAACCTATATGCAATTGAACCAGGTGTTAAATTTAGTTCTCTGCCTATTTCTATTATATCTTTATTGTCAAGACAATACAACTTCCTAATATTTTCATCAATCTCATTATAAACTGTTGGTTCTTTTTTTATTGCATTACTTATGTTAAATGGAGTTTTATATTCAACTCTACACCATGTATATCCTCTTACTTTTTCCCATGTATATTTTTCAATGTATTCTATAGTTTTATTTTTTTCATCGTCAATAGTTTTTTCTTCAACTATTTCTACAACGTTTAATGGTTTATATTTTTTAGTATAAATTGAACCATTACCACTAAAATGGTCTTCTATCCTTTGAACTATATTTTGACTTCTACCAATGTAGTATCTATCATCAACCAATTTTAATACATAAATATAATCTATATTATTCATAAACTAATAAATATATTTTCTTGTATTTATATTATATTTTAGTCTTCTTCTTTTTCTTAACATCCATATCATCAACAAATTCTACATCTATCTTTTCTTCCACGCTTACATCAATTTCTTTCAACTTAATACCTTTAATCTCAAATGCAGAATTCGCATTCTTACTTTTAATAACCAAACTTGAACTTGGAGTTTTGGTTTTGATAAATTGCTTGAACTGTTCTACTTTAATATCCATCTCTTTAATTAATTCCTTTTTGTCTTGTCGGAATTTTAACCATAAATCTGTAGACAACTCTGTACCTTCATTATTTAATTCAATATTTTTGTCCCACCAATCATCAAAGAGAGAAAAGTTAGAGTTGACTATGTTAGAGGTTTCACTTTCTAATATTTCTCGTAACTGATCATCCATATTTTGAATTATATTTTTTGAAATATTGATATTTGTATTCAACTCACGAATACTTTTTCGTATGTTTTTTATTTTATCATTCATCTTAAATTGTTTCTCTCTTAGTGTTGTTAATTCTGTTGTATCTACATTGTCATCTTCTATCATCTTGTATAGTTCTTTACATGTGTACCAAACAATTCGTAAAATTTTTTTGGGGTCTTCAAATAAACACAAATTATTAATATACACCATACACTGCGTCGTATTTATCCATTCATACATTATCGGTGATTTATCCCATTTATCTATTGAAGTATTGAGAGAAACTAGCCAACCAAAATGTATATGTTCGTTTTTTAACAAATCTTTTTTGATTTTCTCTCTTTGATCCACTGGAACACTCTTTTTATAATTCTTTGCATCAGCCAATACATCAAATTCTTCAAAGTGTAAATGAAAATCGCCTTCCCCTGCTTGCGTGTGTTTATCAACTATTTGAAACCCTTTGAAATCTATAAACGTTTCAGTTGCGTAATCATTAAATTTTTTCTCTCCTTCAGAGCCTTTATGTGATGTACTTTTATTTGTTAACTTTATTACACTATCTTTCAAGTTCTCAATTGCTTCTCTGTTTAGTTTATTTTGGTTCTCTTTCTCTTGAATTATTATATCACATTTTTCTCTCATTTTATCCACTTCACTTTTTACAAAATCAGCATTTTCTGACTCATAAGTCTTTATTTGTTCTTTCAATCCTTGAATCACTATTTCTAATTTTTCATTTTGTTTTTTCATTTGTTCAACTTGTGTATCATAAATTTTTGAAATCTTTTCTCCCATTCTTGTTGCCATTTCTCTCTCAACCAATATATCCAATTCCAATTTACTAATTTCTTCTTTATTTTCATCCCTTATTTTTTGATAAATTTCTTTTTGAGAAAACCCAATTGCAGATTTTCTACCTTCTTCCAAACATTGACTTCCTATTTTCAACATTATATAATTCTCTTCAGGAGAGAAACTTGACAAAAGTTCTGGCAATATTTTGTCTTCTGGTATAGTTATATTTATTATCTTTAGTGACATAATAAATATACAATAAAATGTATTTATATTAATTTATTTTAATTACAATCTGCTTCTACCATTTCTTTTACTAATTCGTCAAATGTAATAATAGGAGTCCATCCCAATTCATTTCTTGCTTTTGAACTATCTCCTAATAACTCTTCCACTTCTGCAGGCCTAAAATATTTTTCAGAAATAAAAATTAATTCGCGTCCTGTATTTTCATCATAACCAATTTCGTTTACACCTTCACCCTTCCATTTAATATGAAAGCCTTTAAAAGCAAACGATTTTTCAACAAATTCTCTCACACTATGATATTCATTTGTAGAGAGAACAAAATCATCTGGACTATCTTGTTGTAATATCAACCACATACCATAACAATAATCTTTTGCGTGACCCCAATCTCTTAATGAGTTAATGTTACCAAGTACCAATTTATCTTGTTTTCCTTTTATTATATTACCTAACGCTACAGTTATTTTTCTAGTGACAAAATTGTGCCCTCGTCTAGGACTCTCATGATTGAATAAAATACCAGAACAAGCATACATACCATATGATTCGCGGTAATTTTTAGTAATCCAATAACTATACAATTTTGCAACCCCATAAGGCGACCTAGGATAAAAAGGGGTTGTCTCTTTTTGTGGTACTTCTACTACTTTGCCAAACATCTCTGACGTTGATGCCTGATAAAAACGAACATTATTTAAAGGTATATTACTTGCTCTTATTGATTCCAAAAGTCTTAAGGTACCCATGGCGTCAACATCACATGTGTATTCAGGCATTTCAAATGATATTTTAACATGACTCATTGCACCTAAATTATAAACTTCTAATCGTTCCAAATCTTCATATTTATTTTTGATTTCCATTAACACTGACAATAAATTTGAACTATCCGTTAAATCTCCATATCTTAAATTCAACTTTTCAAACAAATGGTCAATTCTACTCGTTGGTATATTAGATGACCTTCTAACTATACCCCATACATGATATCCTTTTTCTAATAACAACTCTGCTAAGTAAGATCCATCTTGTCCAGTAATACCTGTTATAAATGCAACTTTTGACATTATATTATTTTTTATGTTTGTTTTTATATTATTTTCATCAATTATCTTTTAAACAGAAAATAAATCTTTATCTATTCCTGTTTCTTTTACTATGTTCTTAATGATCTTGTTCTCATTAATAATATCGTCATTTTTTCCTCCATATGCCTCTATTACCAATTTATTGTATTTATCACTTTTTGATGATAATGGATTTTCACTGTCAGGATATTTCTTTCTATAAATTGGTAATAATTTTGAATTATTAAATGCTAACTTTTTTATAGCCTTTCTTAATTTTGCATTATTTTCTTCATCTTTCTCCCACTTACCATCTTCTTTCACGTACATAACTTCTCTCTTTGTATCACTACAATGAACAGGTCTTTTTGTCACATCCATAGCATTTAAGTTTTTGATTAAAATATTTGAAATCCCATTTACAAACCCCAATTTACCGACGCTTTCCAAGTCAGATAATTGCAAATCAATTGAATTAATGAAATCAGTCAAGTTCATTGCATCTTTACAAGTCTCATTTAAAAAAATTTGCAGGTTAAATGTTTTATTATGACTATTATTGTGGGTTTGTTGTGTTGTATTGTATGAATTACTCATATTGTTATTTGGTTGAATTTGTTTGCATACTTCCATGACTATATTTTTAATATTTTCTGTATTATTCTCTAGAACAAACTTTAAAAAATTGGCATCCAACCCGGCAATAGTTGGTTCCTTTTTTTCAGTTTCTTCAAACAAATCATGGGTTTCGTTCTTAATAAAATCAACACAAGATTTTTTATGTTTCCATAATCCCTGTCTATATTTATAAATACATCCACAAACACAGACAAATTTTTTATTATCTTCAATTTTCTCCGCCTTTTCCGCCTTTTTTCCGCCTAAATGTAATCCATTTGTCATCCGTTTATGTTTATCGGTTAAAACATGTCGCGTAAATTTACTTAATTCGCACGTATTATAGTCACAATGTTCACATGAAAAAAATAGCCCGCCTTTTTCCGCCTTTTTGTCATCCAAAATGTCATCCATTGTCCTCTAAATTAGAGCTACAAAAAAGTTCCTAAATTCTTATCGCACAAATTATTTTAAATTTTGTGCTAACAAATTGAAAATTATTTTTTTGGCGATCAGACGATAAATTAAAATTATGGTCACAAACTTTATTTTTCTCCAAGACTTTTCTGGATTTTTCAAAAATGGACAAAAATAAATGTCCAAAATTGAAAATCCCAAAATACTTTTGGGAAAAATATTTGCATGTTTTATATAATAAATTCCCAAAACAACTTAAAGCCTGGATAATAATAAATTCTCAAAACAACTTAAAGCCCAAATAATAATAAATCCTCAAAACATACTTAAAGCCCGAATAATAATAAATTCTCTTATAAATATAACTAGTATGGAAAAACAGGTAAATATATTTTTGGGAGGTAGTATAATTTCACAATGGAATACTTGTTGTTTTTTACCAAATGCCCAAAATATTAATTTAGGTATTTCAAAAATCACAACCAATGAACTCATGAAAAATTATTCTGATATTTTAAATAAAATGAAAAATAAAGGAAACATTGAACATATTGTTTTGTACATAGGTTCCAATGACGTTACAAGGAATAGAAAAGAAGGACAAATTGTAAATAATATTAACGAATTTATCCAATTTTTACATAAAACTATTAAAAATGTAAAAATCATTTTTATTGCAATATTAAAAAGTCCAGGTAGAACGCTTAACGAAATTAAAAAAATAGATTATATTAATCAAAAATTGAGACAGTTAATGAAGAATTATAATAATTTATATTTTTATAATTTTAATCGTCAACTTGCATCACATAATAATTATCAATCAGATAATACACATCTTTCTAGTATCGGATATGCTAGATTAACTCATTGTTTAAAACATGTTTTAAATAAATAAATTTACAACCTACTTAAAGACCGATTACATAATTTATACAAAATGTTATTTTATATTCACTACAAAAGAACATTTGATGACGCTTTATTCAAATTATGGTTAAATCACTATAATATTTTAAAAGTTTCTTATAATATTTATCTTGAAAAAGACGATATTGATTTTTTTACTTCCAATTATCCTTATACAAAAAATATAATTAATTACATTCCTACCAATGTTACTGTGTTAACTGAAATGGATTTTCTAATGTCGTATACGGTTGATAATAATGATACTATGATTCTCTCTTACAATATAAATCAAGATGAATTAAAGAATGAAAACAATGTAATTGGACGATTATTTTATGTTCCTGTTCAATCAAAAATTTTATACACTACATTTGAAATACCTGATTTTATTATTTATAAACATACAAACCATACAAATTTTACTGAAAATGGTATTAAAATTAAAAATAGTATGAACACACCTTTCATAAGCAAATCTATCGTATCATTAAACATGAATGTATCAAAAGTAGCATATCAAGATGAATACTATGAAACAAATATAATTACAAGTATGTGTTCTATTAACAATAAAGCTGCTCCCTTTTTTTGTAATGTGTATAATAATGTTTTGCGTAATGTTTTTGTAAACAAAGAAAAGAAATATGCAGTCATTTGGTACCCTAAATGTGCATGTACTACGATTAGTGATATTTTTTGTTTAGTAAATAATATTGATTTTAATAAAAAACAAAACAGTCACTTGTCATTAAGCTGGCTTTATAACAAATATAGATACAACGTCTACTTGCAAAATATTGATATAATTACGTTTGTTAGAAATCCATATGAGAGATTTTTATCTTCGTATATTGATAAACACGTATTCAAAAGCGAAGAAACCTATTTAGGTTTTGAAGGATATCAAAATTTTATTAAGAATAACGATAATACAATTTATAATTTATACAATTATTTATCGTCTGGTAACTATATTTCACAGCATTATACTTCAATTGCAGATTACAACAATAATGTTCCATATTATAATTTATTGAAACAAAAATATGTCAAAATTGAAGACGGGTTAAATAAACATTTATATGATTTTTTAAAAACATATCATCAAGATGTAAATTTTGAAGAGTTAAACATTTTAAATTATTCTACAAACAATAACTTTTATAAAAAATTACAAAAAAAAATCAATATTTGTGACGTGGAAGTCATGAAAAAAATGAAATTTTTTAAAGAAGATGATTGGGTAGATTATTTATCAAAATACAATTTTGATTATAAAGATATTATTGAAAATGATGAAGAATTAAAACATTTAATATATCAACACTATGAAAAAGACTTTATAGAATTCAAATATTAAGAGGTTTTATAACGTCTCTTTTGCGTTTTGTTATGAACAGTTCCTTTTTTTTGGTTTACGCCCCCGACTTTCAAACCCTTCATAACAAACCTTTTAATATCTTCTTTCTCGTTATGTATTCTATCAATTATCGGTTTAAAGAAAAACCGAAATTGTGGCTTCATTTTGCGAATTTCATCCACACTTACCCAACGTATTTCTTCTTTTTCAAATATTTTTGATTTTTTTATAACCTGAGGATCTAATCTTTTTTGCAAAAACCGCTGATTATTATTGTAGTAAAAAGGTAATAGTGGATCATAAGCCATAGGAAAAATGTGTATTCTATAAATTGAACCATGAGGAGTTTTATTATCTATATTATACGTACCGTGTTTCTCCAACATTTTTTTTAACTCTTCATCTGATCCCAAAAATCCTGTTAATTCTTCACCCCCTTCTCTTATTGCTGTTTCAATATATGTTTCATTATTGTCTGTACCACCACCAAAATCTGAAAACCCTGGAGCAGTGTCTTCATATTTGTTCTCTTTACCAAATAAAAAATATAGTTTATTTTTATGTATTGTTGTAGGTAAAATACCCGCTCCCATTTATATAAAATAAAAATATTATTATTTTATATGAACAAAACAAAAAAACACTACAAAAAAAAAGTAAAACATAATAAATATCAAAAAACAATAAAATTAATAAATAATACGCCTAGTGATATTATAAAAATATGTAAAGATATAGATCATTATTTTGCAAAGGGCAATGATAATATAAATAATTCGTATTCACCAACTATAAACCAAGAACTAGTGACTTTAAAGACTATTCCTAGAAATCCCATTTATGACTGTAATAATAAAGAGGCATTTGAATTAAAAGAGCCTCTAAAAATTGGAATACCTGGACATATATACGGTAAAAATTGTTTTCTATATAAGACTCCCGAAGCAAAAAAATTTCTTTTAAGAAATTTAGCAGGAGATAAACATATTAATCCCAATAATATTGTACCACCAGTTCAGTCTCAATCCAATTGTTGGTTTAATGCTATGTTTGTTACTTTTTTTGTAAGTGACAAAGGACGTAAATTTTTTCACTTTTTTAGACAACTCATGATTGAAGGAAAACAAAAAGGTGGCAAAGAATTTCCTACAAAATTGAGAGATGCGTTTGCTCTTTTAAATTTTGGCATAGATGCGTGTTTAACAGGAAATAAATATGCATACGAACTAAATACAAATAGTATTATTCATCAATTGTATACTAGTATTCCTAATAATTATAAAAAAAATTTTCCTCTCATCGTAGATGTTGATAATGCAGGTAATCCAATTATTTATTATATGAGTATTATAAATTATTTAAACAATGATTCTATTCAAACTCTTTTTTTGAGAGAAGTCTCTAGCAATTGGAAAGATAATGTTACTCTATATATGAAAAAAATGAAACACATACCACATATTGTAATTTTGGAAATATTTGAAAAAGATGCAGCTGTATTTGATAAAAAACCACTAACTTTTAGTATTAATAATGCTAGATATAAATTAGACAGTACTGTTGTAAGAGATACAACAAAACAGCATTTTTGTGCTACTATTACTTGTGAAAATAAAGAATATGGCTATGATGGTATGAGTTTCTCTCGTTTAACTCAATTAGAATGGAAAAATAAGTTGAATTCTAGTAATTTTACCTGGAGATTTAATGGTAGTACAAATCATGATGGTACTTCTTTGGAATGGAATTATACAAAGTGTTATCAGCTTTTATTGTATTATAGAATTAAATGATTATCTGATCAATGTACTATTGTATATTGCATTGGGTTTGATTTTAAAATCATTCCATTGAAAGTATTTGCAGTAGGGTTTTTTGCTGAAATGTTTATAGTGTTTTTCACAACAATGTTGTAAAGACCAGGAAAAGTAAAGTTTTGCAATTCAAAATAAAGAGTATTTGAATTAATATATTTAAACTCTATATTTGGGATATTGCCAAAATCAACCTTTGTCAATCCATTTGGTAAGAAATTTTCACCGTATATATACAATTTTATAGTAAAATTAAATGGCGATGAATATTGTGATAAGCTGCTAATATATGGATAGAAATTCGGTTTATTTTTAATAATTTTTTTGCAAGTACCACGACTAACATATATTAATGTTTTATCTTGTTTAGGAGCTGGTATCATATATAATTAATATTTTTATTATATATTTTATAAAGGACCATAATCGTCCTTTTTTGCAGTTTTTTTACCTACTATATTTGTTTGAGCCATTTTATATGCTACATATCCTAGTAAAATACCAATGATGGAACCAACTATTATTTGAAAAATTGTATGATGATTATCTACAACTCTTTGTGTTAAAGTAATGAGTGTTATAAATAAATATAAAATTGCAATATTCATATCGTGTAATGATAAGTAAATAAATATAGTTGACATTACTACAGATTGGGAATGTCCTGAGGGCATTCCGAAAATATCATATGGCATACCATGTTTATAAATATACCGTTCTTTATTTTTAATCATAAGTTGAAATGTTTTTGCATCAATTGATGGTCGCGGCTGTTGTATGATCCCTTTTACTACTAAATTCAATAACAAACTAATGCCAAAAAATAAAATATAATAAAATAATAAATTATGCTTATTTCTTAATAGAAAAATGGTAATAAATAACAATATCATTGGACCATACTGACCTATTTTTACAAGTAGTGAAAACATCAAGTAAATATATACTATGTATTTATTAAAATTACCCACCTTTAATATTGATACAAACAATCACAAATTAAAGTAATTGCCCAATCTAGACCATTCAAATCCAATATATTGCCTTTATCGTTTAATAATTTAACAGCCATTCTTTCAATATTCACTGGTCCAAAATAAGTTCTAATATTATCTTGTAAAGAACCACTAAACTCAACTAATACATCACCAGTACTCAACTTAGACGTTTTAATAGGAATAATAGCCAGTATATCTGGACTAGTAGGTGCTTTGTATCTGTAATTAGTCGTGCTTTGGTTTTTATTGATCTCATTAATTGTATATATTTGTGCTTGAGTCAATGTTCTAGGCGCACTTGGTAAAATCAACTGTGTTTTATTATAATTTGCATTGTATTTACCTGCAATTAATAAACCATTGTCTGTTATTGCGCCTTGATCATCTAATAATGAACTTGTATTCGCTTCATTTACAATTTGAGTTAAATTCGGAGCAATTCCATTAATAATTGTACTTGGTAAATCAGGAGAATAATAATTTGGAACTTTCAAATTTGCGGAATACTCAGTAATAGAAACTAAACTATTATTAACATGATTTTGATTATAATCATCTACTACCAATATTAAATATTTTGTACCAATCAAGTCTATAACAGAGGAAGCTGTATTACCACTAGGATTAACATTTTCATAAGGTACTCTATAACCCATTAACCATCCCAGTGTCTGATTCAAATAATTATTGCTATTAATACAATTTACGTTACACTGTAATTTTGATGTAAAATCAAAAAAAGTAATAATTGTTGATGATGATATTGTAAAATTAAACAATGTATTACTAATTGCCGCACCAAATAATTTTAAACTAATTTTACCAGTGTTTTGATTAAAAATAACATTCGTATTGTTTATACTATTAAAACCAGCATTATTGAAAGCAGTGATTAATGTTGCAACAAACTGGGTTGAATCATAATTACCTGGTGGCATTGTAATAGGAACATTGTCATTACCGTTTGTAATCCAAAAACATGTATTATTATAAATTGTGTCAATCAAATACCACGAAAATGGTATTTGATATGAATACAGACGCATAGACAAGACATTTTTTAATGTATCGGATAAGTCCAGTGTATAATTCGTAGATGTGCTATTTAACCCAGTAAATTGGCGAAATTGACTATCTAAATTTACAAACCGTGAAATCGTATTCTTTAAATTAGGATTTAATGAATCTTGTTTCACTGACACATTAAATGTATCACTCACCCCTAATTGTTCTCGCGTCATTGGAGTATGTTGATCACCAAAAACACCAATTTTTTGTTTTCTATCTGTAATTTTATTAGTTTGGTTTTCATCAGTTTGGGTCAAGTATTCATTTTGAATTCTATCTTCAACTTGTTTCTCTCCAGCAGGATAAACACCTTCATTACCATCAGGATCATCGCCAGCGTCATCGCCAGCATAATAATTATCATCATATAAACCTTGGGCATATTGTAATAGTTGACTTTGAATACCCTGAAAAAAAGTAGATAATTTTGGATTACTATCTCTGAATTTTTCTATATATGACGATGTCGCAACCATGATGCTTGTAGGGTCCAAATCATTCAAGTCAACTATTGCCATTAATTCACTCATTGTGTAATTAGAAACATTTGTATCAATGGATGTCATATAAATATGTAAAGTACAATAATAATATTATAATCAAATATGTTTTTATAATATTATTCATGTAAAATACTGAATAAATAAATCTCTTAAAGTTCTAATAATATTTATATTTTCACAAATTGAATGACGACTCAATAATTTTTTTGATATTGTTGTAAATCCAGAACCGCGTTTCAAATGTGTTTTTCCCTTGAATAAAATATAATCAAATATTCCAACTAAATTATTATTCAATAGTAATAACTGATCCCTATTCAAATGATAGTTACTTTTATAAACATAACGGTTATAATTTCCTTCTTTATAAATTTTATAATATTTGTCTATACATGGTCTATTTCTAACTAAACCAATACCTTCTATTATATTTTTTGTATTATTCATTTCTACAACAAATACACTTGCATCTATGCACATATGTGGTGAAAATTCTAATGGGCTTCCATAAATACATTTTATTTTATTATTCAATCTATAATTTAAATTTTCTTCCCATGTTTCATCATTAAATCGTGTTGAAACTAAATAAATTGACATCTATTCAAAATTTAAATAGTTTACTAGTATTGTTGAAACGTACAACTTAATTATACGTAATTCAATTTTTATTTTTATTCTAAAATATTTAAATGAATAATATTGAATGTTGTATTTGTGGTCCAGTTAAAAATTGTGGTCCGTATTTAGATAAAGTGCTAGAAAATATAGAAAAAATAGGGGCTCTTTTTAGGGACTATAAAATATTTATATTTTATGATAAATCAAATGATGATACACTTATTAAATTATTAAATTTTCAAAAAAAAAATGGTAAACTAGTTTTATTCATAAATAAAAAAGTCAACTCAAAATATAGAACTCGTAATATTGCGTATGCTCGTAATCACTGTTTAAATTACATAAGAGATAATCAAGATAGATTTCCCTACTTTATTATGATGGATTTTGATGATGTAAATTGTAAAAATATAACTACAGAAATTTTGCCGAAATATTTCACAAGAGACGATTGGGATGCATTATCTTTTAATACAAAACCAAAGTATTATGATATATGGGGATTATCCATTCACCCATATTGTTTTAGTTATAATCATTTTGAGCAAAATCAATACAATAATTATCATGTTATTCAAGATTATATTACGAAAAGATTAGAGAGTTTACCTAATGGTGAATTATTAAAATGTATATCGTCTTTCAATGGTTTTTCCATATATAGGACTACAAAATTCATTCATAGTTACTATGATGGTAGATTACGATTAGATATTATGCCACTAAAATGTATTAAGGCACATGCTAATACAGCTAGATCAAATATAATGTTGCACGATTATGGTAATGTTAATGGAAAGTTTGAAGATTGTGAACATAGATCATTTCACGCAATGTCTATTACAAGGATGAATGCAAAAATACGAATCTCGCCTGAAGTATTATTTTATTAAATTAATTACACCTTTGCACATTTAAAACGCCCATTTTAGAGGACAAAAAAATATGCGAAGGATAATTGCGAATTTCACGCCTTAACATACTTATCTTCCCGAAGGAGTATCGCAGTTAATTATAGTTGGTTGGACTTCTTCCTTTGAAGAAGGTAAGAAACATTCAGGACGCTTTTTTCCCGCCTTTTGTAATTTCAATAAATACAGAATGTTCTTTGAAGCATTGATGTCTCTGTCCATACAGCATAATTTACACTCGTTGAGATTACAACGGATTACACTGTTGATTTGAGACAATCTTGCTTTTGTATATGTTCCATCTCGCATTTTTCGTATTACTTTATTTTTATATAATTCAATTGGTTTATGGCAACAATTACAAGTTTTACTGGTATTATATTCGTCTACATCCACCACATCACAATATTTCCGTAGTTCATTCTTGAACTTCTTTATGGGTGCGGTAGGATGTTTTTTTACTAATCCATGTTGTTGGGAAAAATCTCCAAATCCTACTAATGTTTTTTTCTTTCCAACTATGCTTTCGCAAATCTTATGTAAAGTGGCTTTTCCACGACAATATGAACGAAAAGATAAACCACGAAAGTTCTTATAGAGATGAAACTGGAAAATAACATTCATATGCGGATATACACATTTGAAATAGTTTCGCATTCTTTCCAAACTGGTTGTTTTGAAACTTGGTATATTTCTCCACATTCCATAATGTTCCCAATTTTTATACCACATTTCCCTTTTCTTACAAGCATATTTCATTTTACAATCATGTCTATAAGTGGGCGTGGTTGTTTCAATTACTCTACCTGTATCATTACATGATGTTTGTAGAGAACGAACGCCAGGGTCAATCCCTACAAGTTGTTCGTAATTTACCTTTTTTATGTCTTTGGCTTTTGGTGCTTCAAATTTAGGTTTCCTCAATCTTACTACGCCCACTTTTCCATCTGTAAAAATAGCATAAGCAAACTTCCGTTCCTTTGTTTCATATTTTTCTATTTTGAAAAGTTCATACCAATATACCAATTTGTTTTCATCAAAATCCTTTGGAACAGGTTGCTTTGTAAAATAAGAAATAATATCCTTCAAACAACTACTACAAATTTCAATAGCAGACAAAGTAAATGAGTTTTTAGTCGGTAGTAAATTAAAAGTTCTTACACCTTTCATATAAGGATACTTCTCAAATTCTTGTAGGATTTTGTAATAGACACTTACAAAGTGGTTAGAATGTTTCTTGATATTTTCTTCGGTGGGTATATATTTTAACCATTGTCTCATTTTCAGAATAAAGAAGTTTTTACCTTTGTATTCAAGTGCGTAAATATCCTTCAACCACTTATAAATAACCACTTTTCTATTTTCTCCAGTTTTCAATTCCAAGTATTTATGAAATCGTTTATAGAAATTCAAGGCAATATGGTTATTGGTCATGGTGATTTGTGTTCTATTCAAATTATTAATAAGATTTCCCATTCTATCACGGAAAGGAAGTTCCCCCAAATGTTCTTTGTATTGAGAAAAACTAATATACATTTCATCTGTGGTATCAATCTTTTCTTTTCGTTCTCTCATTACAGATACTACGGAACATGCTTGGTAGAATAAATTTTGGGTAATTTCAGGTAGCGGTTTCTTTTCTTCTATCAACCTTGTAAAGTGGTAATTTAATAACTGGTAGGAAAGAAAACATATCTTATTGATATTCAATACGATTTCTTGTATTCCGCCATTCAAGTAGTTATTTTCCACTAAACTATTGAAACTCATCTTTACACAAGTGAACTCTGTATCCTTATTTGCTTCTTTGCGTTCTTTTACATCTTTACGGACAACTTTTTCCTTAACTTTGGGAGGTAGGACTTCCTCCTTTTTCTTTTTGGGCATCCTATAATATACCTAAAGATTTTATTTTATATAGTTTCCAAGAAAATATATAAATGCCTAAATCTTTTCCTCCATAGATTTTTCTTTTTCCAATTTCTCTTTTTTTTTCAAATAAGCAGTTCTTGCCCATTTTTTTTTCTGCTCTTCTGTCGGGGTGTATTCCTTATGTTTATTTTTTATTTCTTCTTTATTCATTTCATAATATTGTTTCTTACCAGAAGGTGCGGTATATTTTTTAAGGTGTTCTTTAGTTAGAACGAGTTCTTGTTTGGTTTTTTCCAATTCATCTTGTAATTGTTTTATAATTTCATCGTTATTCATATTAGTATGCTAATATAGAGTAAGATGTTTTTATATAATTGAATAAAAAACTATATAAATAATGGGCGTTTTAAATGTGCAAGGGTGTAATTATATTTTATTAATTTTATACTTTACTAATATAAAATTAATAAAATATAATGAAGTGTTGTATATGTGGAACCGTTAGAAATTGTGGTGGTTATCTAGATAAAATATTCCAAAATATGGAACTCATTGGTACTCTTTTTGAGGATTATGTAATAATTATTTATTATGATCATTCACATGACGATACTTTAGATAAATTGAAAAATTATCAAAAGCAAAATAATAGACTCAAATTTTACATAAATGAAAGCCCATTATTAGAATACAGAACGTGTCGTTTAGCGTTAGGTCGCAATTTTTGTATTAACATGATCAAAGAAAAATATAGTGACTATCCATATTTTATCGTTATGGATTGTGATGATGTATGTGCGCGTGATATGAAAATAAAGTTATTAAATAACTATTTACATAGAAATGACTGGGACGCTCTGTCTTTCAATCATCCAAATGGCTATTACGATTCTTGGGCGCTATCAAAAAGACCTTTTGTTCTTAGCTGTCATCATTTCAAACATCCTGGACAAGGTCAAAGTTTAATAAACAATATTATAAAAATTACATCACCATATAAATTAATCAAATGTTTGTCCGCGTTCAATGGATTTTCAATTTATAGAACTGAAAAATTTATAAATTGTCATTACGATGGTAGATTTCGCACTGATTATATTCCTCCAAAATTAGTAAAAGAAAATATTAAATATTCTGGTAGGATAGTAAGTGGTTCAAAAGAAGATTGTGAACATAGGCATTTTCATATGCAAGCAGTATTTAAAAATAATGCAAGGGTTAGAATATCACCACAATGTTTGTTTTATTAAAGCGCTTGAAGAAAATTCATTTGTAAAAAGGTTCATTGTATTCACTATAATGTTTTTTTTTATATAAACCATACATTTTTTTATATCTTTCACCAAGTATATTTAGTTTGAAATATTTATCATAATCAATAGATCTGTGTTCAATTTTATCGTTTTTCTTTATATATTTATTAATTACTTTTGAAAATGCGTCAGGACCAGTAATATGTAAAATCTTTTGTTTAGTATTTAAATCATAATTTTTTAATGTTGGTACATAATTTCTTTCTATGTACCCAACCATTTTATTTATCATTTCTAATAAATAAGGATGTTTTGGAGAGAATATGAGTAACCATTGCTCATACGTAGGTGAATGTATTCTATAAGGTTCTGCACCGTTTCTTGGTATATCTAAAATACACGTATCTTCATTATTTATTAATTTAAAAAGTGGATAATTAATTATTGATTTTATATCCAAGTATATACCACCCATTTTATAAAGAACACAATATCTAAAAAAATCTGCCTTCATTGCACCATACACATTATTTATTTTATTATATGCATTATATATTCTTTGATTAAAATTAGTTTTAATAAAATTATCACAATCAGCATCATCATAAAATATAAATTTACAATCTGGGCATATTTTTTTATTATGTAAAATGATTGCAGTTATTTCAGGAGGCAATAATTTATCAATAAAAGTTTGATGAATAATTTTCGGTATTTTATAATTGTTGGAAATGCTGGAAACGTTCATACAAAATTAATATATTAAATTATTTTATTTTTCACAAATTTAGTAATCATGTGCGAAGAGTCCTTTTATTTTTTTGATTACATGCCCTTAAATATATTTTTTTAGTATGATTATTTTTATTAATAGGACTATTTGTGTTCTTTATATTATTTTTATCTTTTTCATAAAAAATAATGAATAATGTGTTCAAGTCTTGAAACATATTGATAGTTTTCTCAAAAATAATTGTATCAACATCTTTTAAACTAGTAAAAAATTGGCTATTATAACTGTCAAAATCCTTTGTTTTTAAAAATATATTCATTTCTTCTGGGTTTAAATAGAAATTATACTTAAACATAGATAAAAAAGAATAATTACTTTCGCGATTACTATGTTCATCGTTTGACGTTAAATTTCTTTTTATTATTCCAATTATTTCTTCCCTTGAAATAATATTCGGATTTTTCATTAAAAAAACTTCATTATTTATTTTTTCAATATTATTTTCCTTATTAACATAAATTATGTTAATGGTAACATAATAAATATTATCTTTATAAAAATCTTCGTATTGTTTATCGTTTTTTTCAAAATTTTTTATCCAAGATTCATCTAATAAATCTTCTTCTTCATCATTATTAGTTTTTATCATTTTATAATTTGAACATATTTTTGATTATTATTTTAAACTCAGATATCATTACTATATTCTTCATTGTCGTTGTCGTAATTGTTTAAATTATAAATATTTTGATAGTATTTTACCATATTTTGGTCATTTTCATCATCTAATTTATCAAAATATTCATAATCATAATTCTGATACAGAAACATTTTATTGTATTCGTCTATCCCCCATTTTCTAATATGTTCATATTTTCTATTTTGATACAAATTTACTAATCTTTGCATTACAACATAAGGTTCATCATCATCTTTATCATCTAAACTCGTCGTTTCATAATCATACCCATTATGATTGGTATTTTTACCATATGACCATGCGATTTTTTTTGATAAATTATCGTATTTAATACAAACACAACCAGGTGGTGTTATATCGTGATTAGTTTCCTGAATTTCATTTTCATTTAATGCATCATTTTGATTTTTTACTTTTTTTACTACATCAATAAAATTTTTATTTTGACTCTGTTTTGTAATATTTTTGTGTTCTCCTAGCTCTGGAAATGATGATAAACTATCTAACGATTTTATAAATTCGTCTTTTTGATGTTTTCTATTTCTTTCTTCTGTAACATGTTTACTTACAAAACTATTAGTCTTAAAATTGTTGAATTTATTTATTGAAATCATTTTATAATTATTATATTATGTTTAATTTTAATTGTCATTTAATTTAATTCTATTTTATTATTTCAATTTTTTATTATAATAAAATACAATAAACATTGCTTTAGATGTCGTCAACATTAATTTCATCTTCTTCGTCAAAAGCAATGTTTATTGTAGTTTTAACATTTGCAGTATTATGATTTTGAGCTAATTCATCCTCAACTAATTTCATATACTCATCTGTTCTTTCATCAATAAACAATACATCATCGTCTGATATTTTTTTACCATTATCATTGTTGAATAAATTCCAATTTTCATTTACAGTATTTTTAAGTCTATCTACATCAATAGGTGAGTACACTTCAAGTAAATCACAGTTTTGTAATTTTGTATCACTATTTTTATCCGATTCCCATTCACGTAATCCAATTAATAACCAACTATTATTTCCAATTAAATTGTCTCTTTTACCGCGTCCTCTGAATTTACCTCGTATATGACAAAGCCTTGTTTTACCATCTATACATAAAACATGACACATACCATTACCCAACATTTTAGTAACTTGTGCATAAACTTCATACTCATCATTAGATAATCTAATATTAGAAGTTTGTCTAGGAGCATTCGCAAACTTTCTTGCTTGACCTTTTGTTTTACTACCACCAGTTGTATTTTTTACCATGATTAAATAACTTATTTACGTTCATTTGAATTGTTTGATTTTAGAATCAATTTTATTTTATTTAATTAATTTATAATATATTATTATATTATAAATATGACTGCTTGGAACGATTTTGTGAAAAAAATTTATCATGAAGGTCACAATAAAGATAGCAACTATAGTTTTAAACAAGCTTTAAAAGATGCTAGTGCACGTAAAGGTGAAATGGGCAAAACCAGCAAAAATGAACCTATGATGGCAGTAAAATCAAAAAAATCTAGAACTTCTAGAAAAAGCAGAAAACATGCAAAAAAAAGTAGAAAATCTAGAACTCGTCGTCATAAATAAATTTAGAAGGCTTCAATATCTATGCTTTGCGATAAAAAATCGTACAATTCTTGCTGTTGTTCAACATTTACGTGTGATAAACAGAAAAAATTAGATAAGTTATCAAAATCTTTATTATCCTCAAAAGAATCGCGAAATTTATCATAATTGCTCCGACAAACGCTAATATTAATAGTATTATTATTATTATTATTATTAAAGCTAGTGCAATTAATATCCATATTTAAAAATAAAAATTTGAAATATCTATGTACTACAGATGTTTTATCTTTAATATCAAATATTTTCATCATATAGTAGGTAATGTTCAAAAATAAATTATTGAAAGAAAAGGTCTCCCAAATTGTTTTTTGACTATTTTCTAATAATAAAAGCAAATACAGTTTCCAATTTATATTTTTTTCATCCATATTTAAAAAACGAACGTTTTCTTGTATTTTACTTTTTATTAAAGCCTTCCATTTGTTTTTGTTATCATTTATGAATTTATCTGAAAAGTTCTTAAGAAATTGCAGATTATTCAAGTAATCATTTATTATTATATCCAAATTTTGATAAACACTATAAAAATTTTTACTTTTAATCAACTGTTTTGAAAAATATAAATCAAAATGTTTGTTACCATAATATTCAATACTTTCAATTATGTTAATAAATTTATCAATATAACTCTCAATTTCTATGTATTTTGTTAATTTTTGTAAATCTAACTCATGTTCACAAATTATTTTTTTTGAAACATCAAACTCTTTTCTTATTAAACATTTGTCAAACTTATTAAAAAAAATAGTGTGCTTTTTGTTATAAAGCAAGTTTTTTGATGAAAAATCTAAAAACATGATGTCTTTATTTGCCAAAAATAGAAAATCATCAAACAAATCTTCATAAATGTTAATGAATTCCCAAAAAATGAAACTTGCTCTTGGTTTATCTGGGAAAAGACTCGTGTTATTTAAATGGTGGTGATAAAAAAAAGAGTCTATAAATGGCGACATTTGTTCATTATTAGTTCCGTTTCCAACGTCTTTTTGATATTTTAATAAAACAATTTTTTTATTATTCGCATTTTTAGTCAAATCTATGGCTATATTCATTTTTTCCAAGATTTGTTTATTACTCTCACAAACCTTGACAAAATCATATTTTTTTATTGTTAAAAAATGATATGTGCTATTGTATTGATAGCTTTTATCAATTGTGTTCAATTTATCACACACTTCTATCTCATTTTGAACAAAAAAAGTATATTCTACTATTTTTGATTTGTATTTTTCAATTTCTTTTGATTTTTTAATTTCTTCTTTATTATTTTTGTTATTATTCATTTCAAGTAATTTTTGTAAAGAATCTACGTTAATTCCATATTCCATTTTTGTATTGTATTGTATAATAGTTTTTAATTTTTAATTTTTAATTATTTTTATTGATTATCATAAAATATCTATTTTTATAAGTTTTTTTTATTTTTTTCTTTATATCATCAGAAGCAACAATATTAAATTTAATCAATAATTCTATTTCTTGTTGCAATAATTCAATATGTTCTTTACAGAATTCAGTGAATCCACTAGAGGGCTTGTACCACGGCTCATTTAATTTTAATATTATATGATTGTCCATTGCATCCAATAGTTCTTTTTGTATACCAATATAAGTGCAGCGCATACGCGGTTCTTTTTTTTCAGTTCCTTTTTTTCTAAAATAATAGCGCGCGCTTGTAAACATTTTAGTCAATATATCACCATCGTATCCTAATTCTGTTAGTCTTGTAAATTCTTGCGAAACAATTATTGAATTATCGTCTATCCACAATTCCCATGCATCTTTGAAGTCTTTTCTATGATCATATTGATGAATTTTTGAAAATTTATACAATTCTTCTATAAATTCATCTGATAATTTGTAGCGATATATTTTGACGTTTTTATTTGTTTTACGGTTTATATTAGTTTCATCATCTATATCTACATTATAATCCATAGATTCATCATATCTCTCATTATTTGATTGATGATTCGCGGTCTTCTCAGATGAACTAAATCCATAACCAATTGTTCTGTCATTATTAATAACAATATCACTATTGTTGAAATTGTTATTAATATTGTGTTGTTTTCTATCAAATGTTTCATGATTCATTATTATTTTGAATACTTTATCTTGTTTGCTTTTTATTTCAATTTTTTTTATATTTAGTAAAATATTTGTATATTATATAAAAATAATGTCAATGTTTGACGATTATGACCCAAAAGGTAGTTCTTATACACAATGGCACAATAATACTGATGCACAAAGAAATGATAACTATAAAAAAAATAAAGTAGATCCAAAAGTATTACAAGCACAAATAGAAGAAGCGAAGAAAACAAATGCCGCTACAAATTATAATAGATATAAATCTGGAGAAGAAGCTGGTGAAGTGTATGATTCGAACAATGATTATAATAAAATTAACAAGAGAGGCGGTAGATCGCGCAAAGCAAAGAAATCGCGAAAATCAAAGAAATCCCGAAAATCACGTAAATCCCGCAAATCAAAGAAATCGCGAAAATCCCGCAAATAAAAGTAAAATATTTATAATAAATAACAATATTATACTTATGTACAATACAATTTCATTATTTAGCCAACCTTATTATGATCCTTGTAGTCAATGTTATTTAAATATTATAACAATGAATCTTCCTCCGCGTGGACCATTACTCAAAATAACAAGAAGAATTAAAATGTATCCTCTTAGTGAATTCAAAGAACCTGGTAATTGTAGCCGATTACAAACATGTGGCTTAGGTTTACGGTCGCTACGTTTTTTCCCTGAATTTGGTGGCTTCGGCGGAGGTGGCGGCGGTTATAATAATTCCTATTCGTGCTCTGACCTTATGACTGTAGATGAAGTGCCTGATTTATTTTCGTTTTTATTATCCCATGGTTATAGTGTTGATACACGTATTACACAAATGATGAATCAAAGTTCTATAAGATACAAAACAAATAATTCAAACGAATTGATTGCTTTGATTACATATCAACCAATGCAGCCTAAGTAAATAAAATTGAAATTAGTTTATGTTATAAATTTAAATACATAAACTAATAATAAGAAAACAATGGATACAACGCAAATGTTAAAAAATTTGGATATTCCTATACCCGATGTAGTATACTCTTATGATGATGAGAAAAAAAAAGAAATATTTGAATATTTATCACAACTTAAAAATAATGAACAACAACAAAAAGCCTATAAAATTGCTTTCGCACATTTAGGTTCATCGTTTAATATTTACAAAAGTAATGGGTTTAAAGATTGGAAAAACTGTAAATAACCATAAATAATGTAAACATCAACATTAATTTATCAATTTATTTTTTTATTTTTTATAATTGGGGTTTTACTGGAAGGATTTGTATTTAATGATAGCGTTGATAATTGTCTATTTTGTTATTTATTCTTTGCACACTACTATTTGTTGCTGCCGCTTTTTCATTCATTATCTTCGCAAAATTTTTTTGGGTCGCATCTATACTTGCAGATATATTTCCAGTAATTTTTTTAGATGCATCACTAGCATCTGCAATTACAGAACTCAAACTGTCAACCGCATTAGGAATCGCTATTAGAGTTCCAACACCAGGAATCGCTGTAAGTGCATTTGTTGCAACTTTTACTGCGGATTTACTTATTTTTTTTGATGCTTCAGTTAATGTTTCACTTGTTTTATCTGTAAATTTTTTAAGAACAGGGTTTACTGCGTCCACAGCAACTTCACCTACTCGTGCAACTTCATTAGTTAATTTACTAAATTTTGCTTTAATTATCGGATTGTTTAAGTCTATTGCATTTATAATTTTATCTATTTTTTCATCTATATCTTTTTTATCTAATAAATCAACGCCTAGATAGTCACGTAATTTTTCAACCTGGCTTACTGCAAAACCTCTAGGTAAACCAGTAAGAATTTTCAGTATATTTCTTCTAGTATTAATGTCGTTTAGCTTATTTTGTATTTCTTTAAAGCTTTCGTCTGTTTTTTCTTTATCAGTCAAATTAAGTTTTAAAAACTTTGCTAATCCTTCAACAAATCCTTTTGTTGTTTTTACTACAACACCTTTGGGCAATGAAATCAAAAGAGTGTTTAATTTTGCTACATTTTCTGGGTCAGCAAGAGACATTCTTAACAACTCTAACTTTTTACCAATGTTTTCAGGGTGATCTAAATCCACACCTAACATATTTCCTAATCCAACAATTGATTTTTCTGTTAATCCTTTTTTCAAATTACTTGTTGTTTTTGCTAAATTGAATGCAGGTTTAGCATCGGATTTAGCATCTCCACCAGTTAATCTACTTTTATTACTATTCAACGGTGATAAGCGTTTTTTCGTTTGTTTTCTCTTATTTTTACCATTATATTTTTTTTTTAATTTTGATGTTACCCTTTTTTTATAATTCATAGTTGTAATAATTAATATTATATTATAGTTAGTTTTTATTTTCAAGTTTATTCATTTTTTTGAAATCCGCAAATGTTAATGCATATTTTTTATCTACCACCTTTTTATCTATTTTTTGCAATATATTAAAATTTAAAAATTTACCTTGATATGAATATCTATTTGCCCGTTCTTTTAATAACATTTTTTCATTGTCTTTTAAATTCGTTTTCATTATGCGATTTTGCGGTATACTATTTTTTGGCGGAGGCGCTGTATTTACTCTACCAGTACCAGCTTCTTTATTATAACTTTTGAATTTTGCAAATACATCCTTGGGTTTGGATTTTAATTTATCATTTTCTTGAAGCTCCGCTTGTTGTTTCATTTGTTTCTCTTTTTCCTGCAACCTTTTTTCACATTCTTTTAATTCTTCTTCCATATCAATATAGAGTGGTCTATAATTGTATGTTAATACATATTTTCTAGAAACAGTATCCAAATATCTATAAGGAATTGTTAAATCAGAATAATACTCAAAAGCTAATTTATCGTGATTATAAAACAATAAAACATTTCCCAGCGGCGTGTGTTCAATAATATATTTGTTTTTGAATTTTTTTAATTGTTGGTCTATAATATATTGCTGTGATTTTTCTTTCAACTCATCCATATTTATTGCATTCTCTTGTAATTCCAGCAATTGTTTTTTATTTAAATTTATTTCATTTTGTATTGACTCATATAATTTTGTAACAAGCGTTTCATCTTTGGTAGATTGTTTTTTACACTCGTTAGTATTATCTCTATGAAGAATGCCAAATTCCAATAATTTCGCATTAAGTTCTTCTATTTTCTCATTTAAACTATACGTTGCTTCTAATTGTTTGGTGTTTTCTTCCTTCTTCAATTCTTCCAATTTCTGTGCTTGCAATAGTAATTCTTCATCGGTAAATACATATTCATTTACCATAGTACGTACTTTTGATAAATATTTTTCTTCATAAGGTACGTGTAGTGGTTGTTTTACTTGTTCTTGTATTATTTCTTCAGATTTACATGTTAATAATTCATCATTTTCGTCACTATATATTATTGAAAATAATGTTCCATATAAAAAAATGGAACCAAACAAATATGCTATCGTAACAACAAATATTTTATAAATGCTATAATAATTGTTTCCATTTATATCTTCATAATAATTATTCATTCGTTCGTTGGTCAAAATGATATATGGGATATATTTATATTTGTAAAGATCATTTTAAGCAATTTTATTATGTATTTGTTATTTCATTTATTCTTTGTTGAAATAATTCGGAAATTTCTCTTGATAAATCAGGTAATTTTATTAATTCGTATGTTTTTTCTTCATTATTTGGGTGAAGACGCACTAGATATAAATCACTAATTTTTTTATCATATTTTTGTTCTAAAATTGCCTTGTATGTATTCAATTGCAACGCATAATGCCAAAAATTTGAATCAGGCATGTGACTAATGCATTCAGTAATAGCGTATTTATTGAATGTATTTATCCGCGTTATGTCTTTTGCGCGTTTCCAATCATAAATGCTCAATGTTCCATCTGGGTTCTCATATACCATATCAATAGAACCAGCTAATTTAAGTTCTTCATGGTAAACTGTCCATTCTGTTCTATATGGCTTTAATTCAGGATTATCTTTGACAAATTCAATAAAATACTTCCATTCTAAACTTTTTTCATCATGATAACGATTATTACTTTTAATATAATCACAATTATAAATTTGATATAGTTCTTTGTGCGTATATTCGCATTGCATACGTTTATCATTCATAAAACACTCAATTTCAAAATGCATATCTGTCCCTGCGCCGGAAACAGAGGCGCCGTTTGCGCTCCATTGTGCTTTTATTGCTTCAGGCGTCATACCCCAATATTTGTGGCCTTCTTTCCAATTTCTCCCTTTCATCATATTGGTTATCACTGCGTTCGCATCAAAATGCGGGAAATGCGAATGATTCCATGTTGTTACAGAAGTGTATTTGGTATCAGAGTCAGTTTTGATGAAGTATTTATGACCTTCTTCAAAGAATTGAATATTGTTGTCACGCGGATGCCAATTCCTATTAGCTAATACATTGGTTAAAACTGGTTTCATATTCTGGTACATAATAATATTGTAATTGTAATTATAATATTATTATTTTGTTCAAATTTATTCATTTTTATTTTTTACACAAACAATGCATTTATGTTGTTATCAATGTACAAGCATTTGTCTATAATTTCTTGCGGCAAAACTATAGCACTATCTGGTTTCTTAATGCTAGGATAAACATCATGCATTCCGCTTAAATTATATACACTATCATTTTCTTTATATTTTGATACAATATTATTAAAATTATGCTCAAAATATTTCCAATTACAAAACTTGTAAATTTTCTTTATTGTTGCTTCGGTATTTTCTACTAAGTCGATATAGTTAATAAATAAAAATGTATTGTCGGTGTTATGATGTTTTGCATATAATAAACCATTCAATGAACGCATAATCGGGTCGCTGTTTAAAGTTAACAATTCATTGCAATCTATGGACATATTATTTTTTTTATACAATTTATTGAATGAATTCACGACTTCCAAAATAGGTCGCATCAACACAATAATTTTAATTTTTTTATCTATATGTTTTTGTAATAATTCTATATTATCTGGCAATGTCCAAGAGCGACATTTATCTACTACTATTTTTTCATTGTCAGATATGTTATTATAATATATTTGAGGAATTGTTGAAATCAAATCACTAGCTGTATTTTGGCGATTATTTGCATTTATTTGTTCTTTGCAATTATTTACACATGACTGTTGTAAATCCCACATTAATTGACATACTGCGGAATTTCCTTCTGCGTGAATTTTTGGATTTTGAGATAATATGGCAGATAAAAGAGTTGAGCCTGACCGAGGTAAACCACTTAGGCAAACAAATTGGTCATATTTTTTCATGGGTTATGTTATTGTTATTTTATAAATAACCTTTAATTACTAATTAGTATTATTTATTTTGAATATTAAAAGGGCTGTTCCAGCGCCGCCAATACCTGGTAAACCTGCAGTTGGAATACTACCACCAAAATAACCACCCATACCACCGCCGCCACCATAGTACCCACCACCGCCACCACCACCGCCACCACCACCAGCAAAATAATATGGATCAGGATTACCACCACCAATTCCTCCATTACCACCACCAATTCCTCCACTACCACCAAGACCTGCTCTACCAGTACTACCTCCACCGGCACCACCACCACCACCTCCGAAATTACTATTTGTACCGTCAACAGTACCATTTGCAACCCCACCATCCCCACCAGGCGACGTCACTCCTACGCCACCACCTGCGCCACCAATCAGATTTATAGGTATTCTTGCAGCACCACCGCCACCGCCACCACCACTACCACCTTTACCAGCAGGCTCTCTACTATAATCATCGCCTCCACCTCCACCACCCCCACCATAATATAATCCTGTGTATATATTTTGAGTTCCATTAGTACCATCACGTTTAACAGTACCACCAGCAGCACCTGCACCTTTAGTAGCAGTAGTAGTAGTAATAATACCAGTAACACTAGCTTGAGTGTTTCCATATCCTGCGCTTGGATTTCCGGTACTAACAGTTATTGTAAAAGTATTTAATGGTGTAATATTTATAGGACCATTTATAGGAATAACAACACTCCCTCCTTTGCCACCTTGAGCCTGATTAGATATAGATTGCGTGTAAGGAATACCATTACCACCAGCACCAACCAAAAACAATTGGTAAACAGTTACATTTGTGATTGGTGTAAATACAAATGTACCTATTCTAAATCGTAACATGCTATATCCAGGATACAAAGCCAATGAAGGCGTATAATCATAAGCAGTTCCTTGACTAAATGTAAATGGAATAAAACTAGTACTATTTATATTTTGAAAAATGGTTGATAAATCACTATTATTTGCTTTATAGTTAGTTAAATTAGCTTGTGGTCCCGACACATAAGGTGCAAAAATAGTAGATAAATCTCTATTTATATAGTTGGCGCCGTTGTTTACATTATAATTAGTTGGATTAGTTGTTGTACCTGCCATAAAAATATTAATCAAATCTACACCATTGGATTTGATTCCAGTATTATTACCACTCCATTTTGCTATATTGCCTACACTAGTTAGACCTCCGATATTTGAGAATGAACCACCTGCATACATATTTCCAGATGAAGTTAACGAAATTGCGTTGACATTTGAATTAGGCGTTCCGAATGAGCTCCATATTGAACCATCCCATTTTGCCATATATTGTATACTAGAATTACCTCCAGCGCTTGTGAAATTACCTCCTACATAAACAATTCCTGATGAATTTACTGCTATTGACGTTACTGTAGGATTACCGCCGCTGACACCAGTTCCCAATGCAGACCAAGTGTTTGTACTAGTATTCCATTTTGCTATACAGTTAGTTCCACTAACACCTCCTGCACCGGTGAAATTACCTCCCGCGTAAACATTATTGTTTGAATCTATTGCTATTGCATTAACACTACCACCAGTCACACCAGATCCTAATGCAGACCATATTGTACCGTTCCATTTTGCTATATAATTTATAAGGTTACCTCCAATTTGCGTGAAATATCCTCCTGCATAAACGTTTCCCAAAGAATCTACCGCTATGGCAGAAACTGCATTATTTGCATTATCTGTAGCATCAATTACTGACCATGTTGTACCATTCCATTTTGCTATATTGTGTGCATTAACGCCTCCAATTTGAGAGAAGTCCCCTCCTGCATAAAGAAGTCCATTACTATAATTATATGCTATCGTATACACAGTTTGATTTGGTGCAGAAGGACCTAAAAATGACCATACTGTACCATTCCACTTATATATATATCCAGAACCACTACCCGTACCTCCTGCATAAACATTTCCAATTGAATCTACAGCTATTGAATAACAATAATTATTAGGTTTTGTTGTTCCAGATGATCCTATATTTGTCCATGAGCTACCATTCCAACTGGATACGTATCCAGAAAAATTTCCGCCAACATAAACATTTCCACTTGGATTTCCACTTGGATCTATTGCTATTGCATTAACAGTACTACCAACACCACTTGATAATTTTGACCAACTCATTAAAATGTATAAATAAAAAAGGTTTTATATTATTCCTTTATTTTCTAGTTTTTCTTCTAAAGTTCTCATGTCGTTCTTAAGTTTTTTAATTTCACTAATCAAAATTGGAATCAATCCAATATAATTGATACTTTGGATTTCATCTCCATCTTTCTCTCCATTCACTAATTCTGGATAAATTTCTTGCAATTCGTGAGCAATTAAACCAATGTCATGTTTCTTGGTTTGTTTATTAATATAGCTAACAGGATTCAAGTAATCTACCTTAAATTTATTATCTAAGGCCTTTATATTTTCTTTAATACGATAATCAGATGTTAGAGCTACATTATTAGCATAAACAGCGCTAGCAGCATACAAGTTATTACAATAAACATTGTTATTTGTATTATTTATATTATTAGGACCACCAATAGCAGAAACAGCTCCAGTTAAACTCAAATTATAAGCATTTATTACAGTTGAATATGTTATTTCACTGGTAGTGGTATTATAACTTAACATATTATTGGCACCAGCATTACCACCATCAGTACTACCTACCGCACGAATTGGATTGACTACAAAACTATTACTAGTTGGCGCATTCACGAGTTTACTTGAAGATGCATTTAGTACAATACTATTTTGTGGTTGATTTGCAGAATTAGCTGCATAGTAACCAATAGCAATAGAGTTTTGACCTTGACCAGTGGAACCTGCGTGTTGAC
>Ga0209597_1000401_pt1 | contig 28876 bp, 28 predicted proteins | sample M_140625_MF_Meta_FD_187316 | JGI IMG/M metagenome (GOLD analysis project Ga0209597, IMG submission 187316) | Freshwater microbial communities from Lake Montjoie, Canada to study carbon cycling - M_140625_MF_MetaG (SPAdes) (version 2) | ecosystem: Environmental > Aquatic > Freshwater > Lake... | reverse complement strand
GTTTCTATTTTACAAAAATAAAAGATGTAAAAATATAAATTTTTTATTTTTCATAAGTTATTTATTTACAAAAACAAAATATAAATAAATCACTCTATTTATATATTATATATTCACTTGAAATAAAATGTCCACCTTATTCACAACCAATGAAAATATTGATTTACTATGGGAAATTATATTAGAAGAAGAATTTATTAGAAAAGTCGTATCGCGAGAAAAAATTGTAGAATTCCGGAATTATTTCATTGTTCAAATAAAAGAATTTCATAATGTGACGGCAAAAATGAATTTACCATTGGTTCAATTAAACAAGCAGTTCATTACGAATTTCATGATGGTGTTACAACCACAGCCTCCAGTAGTGCCCCAAAACACCCCGAATAAACAATTATACACATCGCAGGAAATACAAGATGAAAGAAAAAGTCAATTTGAAAATGATTTAACACGGAAACAAAACGAATTCACTAGGGCAATGTCGGTTCCTGTACCAGAAATTCCAAAATTCAGTGAAGATTTAGACAAACCAATCGGGAGCGCAATGGACGAATTGATTGCCAAAACATTGGCTGAAAGAAACTATGAGATACAACAAATACAACAACAAATGCCACCGCCACAAACACCAAACTCTTCTCAACAACGTCAACAAAAAATAAAGTATATTAAAATCGGTGAGGAGGTAAAAGGACCTGTAATGACCCCCATTGATGTAAATGATGTTTTTAGTGGAGGTCCTGAAAAAAACACAGGAGTCGTGAAAAATGTGTCCTGGGGTGAAAATGAGTATCAAGAATATAGTCATACACAACAACAATCCTCAGATGAAACCGGATTTAATCATTTATTTTCAAAATTAAAAAAAGTGGAAACGAAAACCCACGAACAACAAGATATACAAGATTTAAAAATCTCTGTGAATGAAATTCAAAAACAAATGACAAACATCCATGAAAAAATAGAAATTCTTTTGAATAGAATAAAGTGAAATTATTGAATATATATATTTTTGAATATATATATACAGTTTTATAATGAATGAATATTATTTATCATAAATTTTTTACATTCACCTTGATAGTGTATAGATAATGCTCGTATTTCTTCATTATCACTCGTTATGAAATAATTTTTGCCATCTTTTTTTATAATTTTTTTGATATCAAAATAAGGTGAGTATTTTTCGTCACTTTTCAAATAAGTATTATTACCATTGAATCCATAAAAACCGCCTAACTGGTGGTCAAAAACACATTTTTCATTATTTAAAACAAATAATTCATTCGTATTTAATATATTATCTATTATTTTTTCTTTATAAATCAAATAATATAATGTCATATCACATATTCCGCCACCAATATTATTTCTTCTATGCCAGTTTATTTTTGGTTCAATAAGATGAAATTTTGTTTTATAAATATAAATATCAAAACATAACTTAATAAATTTTGTGCAAAATGACATGTTTAACAATGAATTATGAACTGACCCACACATAATATATGGATCCTTTTCTTCACACAAGTTTATAATAGAATAAGCAATGTTTATACTAGTTTCTTTTGTAAAAATATTATTTACATTTTCAAGAATAACACAATCACTATCCACATGAAAAATTTGTTCATATTCATACTTTGATAAAAAATTTTTGATATAAAAAATTCTTAAAAAACAATTCATTTCATATTCATGCGGATTTGTGCTATAATTTATAAAGTTATTTTTGAATTCATGTATTTCCGGTGTTTCTAAATCTTTTATATTTACATGATGAATGTTTTGATTATCATTGAAAATGTTTTTATTTGTCTCATCTCCAATAATATAAACTTTATTATATTTAGAATTTAACGTTGCACATTTTTGAAAATATTCTTGATTTCCAATATGAAAGATAACTAACGGAATCATAATAAATAGTATATGTTTATATTTAAATATATTTCATATTATAATATAATCACTATATATTACAATATATTCCATACCAAATGATCATTTCTCGTTTTTTATATATATATATTATTTACAATATATCTTGGATTTACATTACATATATAATATTCACGCGCGCCTCCATAACGAAAACCAACACAAAAACAAAAACTAAAATAGACAATAAACGCGTCAAATATATAAAATACAATTATATTACCAACAAAGACACGGTTTGGAATCACGGGGAAGTCGCATGGGAAAGCACTTGGGAAAAAGAAAAAACGGAACTCCAGTCACAACCATTGTTTGTCGTAGAATATGACTATTCATCCTCCGCAATGGAATTAAAAAACCAAAACAAATGTGACCAAACTATACAAAACCAACAAATATATATAAACGCATCTTTTTTTGGATTTTTGAAAATATTTTACGAAGAATTTTTACGAAGAGACAATTTCATGATTCAGTTTGAAAATATCGAACAATCATTATGTAATTCGGTATTTTTAATATTGTCTCTTGTCTTGAATATTGGCTACAAACAAAGTAAGAAACTAGAAATTCAAAGCCTTTCAACACGTGAAAAGAATGATGCTACCAATGTAAAAGAATATATGAAAATAAAAAAGAATACAATGAGTTTTTTCTTGGTACTCTTTTATATTTTTATCAAAAATGTGGGAATCGCCGAATGATTGTACTTATACTTTTTTAACTACTTGTTGTCCTTTATTGTTTGTTTCCACTGTACCAACCATGACTGGTTCATAACCAGGTTTTTCAAGTGCTTGTAAGTAACTATCGTAATCGTATAAATTACCCAGGCGTTCATTCATTTTACGATAAATATATTTCTTACCACTAATAGTAACCTCTTTTCCTTTCCATTCAATCGTCTTTTTATTTATAGACGCCACGGTGTCAGTTTGGTCCAAGGATATGGATGGATTATACGAAAACATGTTTGGATTCGTTTGTCCAAATTGAATACAATGTAGATTTTCCTTTGATCCGCGTTTGGAATAAATCGCACAATCAATCGATGATTCTTTGACCGCCGTCAATAATTGATTTGTAACTTCTTCTTTAATCGTGGAAATTTCAAATAACGCCTCATCACTCGTGAGTGGTATATATGCCATTTTATCTTTTCCAGATTCTACGATCTTGTATTGCTTTTTACTCAAATCTTTGTTTTTCAATTCAATAGACAAATCGCTATCTATTTGCGCCTTAGTAAAGCTCATTAAATACACAAAAACTTCTACAGTTTGTAGTGCTTCAGGGAGATCCTTATGACTACAAATACGACGCGCTCTACCAATGACTTGTTCTAAACGCGCGGGGTGCCAATATGGTTCCATAATATGAACATACCTGGTATTTCGCAAGTTAATACCTTCTGATCCAGACGCGGTAATCATAAATACTTTGATGATTTCACCTGTATTGTTATTGTTTGCGATACTTTTGAGTTCCTCATACATGCGCGGTGCTGACACCTCAAAATCACCCCAATTACTATTGTAAATATTACGAATGACCTCTTTTTCCTCTGCGCTTTCTGTTCCTGTATACAGCGCAAAAGTAGGTTTCCCACGGTCATCCTCGGGTATATCTAATTCCCAAATACCACTCGCGTTTTTCTTGATTTTGAATTGAGCAAAGCCATTTTGTTCCAATACTAATTTGAATATTCCGATACCTTCCAGGGTTCTAAATTGACTATATATCAAATGTAAACCTGGATGATCTTCATCTTGAATATTTTCCAACATGTGAAGATACTTTGGACTGTAAGTTTCCAATCCACGAGGAGATAATATTTCATCTGCGTGTTCTTTTAAATAATAAAGCGTTGCTTCAATACGTTTTTCATAGCTGCGTTTTTCATTTGCGTTATCTACCATATTATCAATCACATCGTCTCCTTCTACCACGCCTTCCCAATTGCCGTGTTCCTCATTCAAGTCCAAATCAACATCATCATCGTCTCCACCTTTTTCTTCCTTGGTTTTCTTTTTATCTTTCTCTCCTCGTGTCAAAATTTCACTGTACAATTGGGTCAAACTATCGTCTTTCTTTTCTTTTTTATCTTCAGCTCGAGTTTCCTCACCAATTTCCTCTAATTGGGGACGCAATTCGGCTTCTTCATCTTTGGTTTGTCCAGTTTTTCTTTCCGGGAATGGTCTGCCGGGTGGTCTAGGTACCACAAAATTACAAAACAGTCTGGAAAAAATACGATACGTAGATGATGATTCTTTATAGATACCATTTTTGTCCATCACTGCTGCCTTATTCTTTCCCGTGTTTTTTTCCAGTTTTCGTTCTTGTTGTCGTGCCTCTTCATAAATATTAAACTGATAGTCACTCATGGGTATTTTAATGACATGGTAATCCACAGCCTTTTCATATTTAGGTAATAATTGTTCGCTCGCGCTTTTAAAATAAGAGGTGAGTCCAAGTATTCGCCGTTTGAATAAATCCACATTCTTCATTGTTCCGGTTTCAGGTTCAATGAAACGATTTATAAAATCCTCGAATTTATCTGGTAATGCTTTATACATATGGACAACAATTCCGCCTCCGACAACATCTATTCCGTTCTTGCCCAATAAATGTATGATATTCTTCTTAAATTCATCATCGCTTACTGCGCCACGATCAACCATAATCGTTTTACCGGTCATCTTATCAACCGTCTCTTTTTTACTATTTGTCACCCCGCGGTAACTTCCATCCTTGTTCTCTCTATTCTCAAAACCAAAAGGATTTCTAGTGACAATTAATTTCTTATTATTTGATGTGTAATCCATGTAATCCAATATTTTTTCCTTTTTGAATATTTCTTGTAGCGACTCTTTGGTTACTTTTTGACCGCCTTTGACATCAAGTGGGAATTCCCATGTTTTAATATAACCTCGCAACATATTGAATAATATGGCGACCTCATTCGGATAATTGATAATAGGTGTTCCCGACAATAAAACAATACGCGCATTACTTGCGCTCATTAATAATTCATACAAAATCAGTGAAAGCGATTGTGAGACACGTTCTTTTCTCCCCTTGTTGTTGAATGGAATATCCTTTTCTTTTTCCAGTTTATTTACAATACGACTGATTAAATTGTGTGCCTCATCAATGACCACGACGGCGTCGTCGAAAATATTGGTTTCAAAATTATTCGTCATTTCCTTTAATTTGGCTCTTCGTAATCCGTTGTAATTAATAAATTTATATTTCGTTTGTATCATTTCATCGATTTGTTCATTCAAACTTTTCAATTCAGGTGGCATTAAATCGTCAATGTTACTTTGTGCCTGTTTTACATTCACCAACCAGGCACCCCTTTTTCTCTCAATGTATTCTTTTGATAAATTCAGTGCCGTTGATAATGCCTCCACTAATTCTGGTTTATCCACCGTAGAAATCCACTCCCAGTACTGACTGGTTTTATAAATAGGATCGCCATATTTTTTGATCTCTTCTATGTAATTTCGGCGTAATGAGGCGGGAGTCATGATCACAATTTTTTTTGTGCTCTTCATGCCTTCTGAGACGGCAATAGATGTGGCAGTCTTACCACTACCCAAGCCATGGAGCACGAGTAACCCGCGGTAAGGCGTATACATATTGATGTAATCCCTCACTAATTTTTGGTGAGTCAATAGGGCAATTTCACCCGTGGTTTTTTGGTTCATACTTTCACAAGTAATCGGGCTCGTATCATTAATAATTTGGTCACGATATGGTTGAAAGAGCGAATTAATAAAATTCACAAATATTTCACGATTATTCATGTAATAACTGGACACCTTAATATCCACATGTTGTTTGGGTTGCGGTAATCGTTCTACCATTTTGGCATTGTCTAAGAGTTCCATTTCTTTCTCGGTTAATACCTTTTCACCTTTCGGTGGTTTTTGTGTTTTTCGTTGGGTGGGTCTCTCCTCAACATCCAAAACTATTTCTTTCTCCGTTTTCTTTTCAGGAACATACACAGTTTCATCCTCTTCTTCCTCGACCAATGTCAGTTTAGGCTTACTCGTTTTCTTCACTTTGGTAGTTGTTTTGACTTCAACCGCGGTTTCTGGTTCCTTTTTCTCGGTGATGATTGGTGAAACTTTACGCTCACCCAATTTCACCGTATCTTTTACCGTGACTTTACCTAATTTATTCGTTGCTAATTCGGTGCGTAATTTTTCAATATCAAAATCGGGATTTAATTTACGGTCATCCGCAAATTCTATTTTTCGTTTTTGTCCGGTTTTGTCTTTCTTTTCTTTTTTAGGAATCACTATTTTAATCGTTCTATTTTCATCAAGTTCAGTGACGATTGGTTTTACTCTTAAAGTATCGGTAATTCTCTCTAAAGGATTTTTTCTTCCATCATTCTTTATATCATCACTCATACTTATATATAAATATAAGTTTTTTAATTTAGTGTTTTAAATTATTTTATAATTAATATATATGGTAAAATTAACTAGAAAATACAAAAAAAAGAATAGTAGAACCAAATCTATGAAAAAACATAAAGTATCCAAAAAAAGTAGGAAATCTAAAAAACAGTGGAAAAAAGGAGGTACAAAAGATAAAATAATTCAAAGTGAAAATTCTGCTTTTTTTAGACCGATTCCTCGCGATGATATTGAAAGCGGTGTAAATAATACTCCAAAACCTATTGTATCTTCATTTTCTCTAGATGAATACGATTTAGAATCCGGCACACCTCCTATACAACAAGGCACACCTATACCACCATCTTTTTCTAGAACAAATACTCCAAGTATAAATAATACATTGAATTTATTACAAAAGTTACCACCTCCACCACCACCATATTCTCAACCTTCACCAAGAAATACAAACACGCCTGTTGTTTTTCAAAAAGTGAAATCATCCATATTTATTCCAGGTGAAGAGCAGAAAAAAATATCATCAGAAAATCTATTGAAATATGAAATCGCAAATGAACCAGAAATTATATATGAAAAAAAACAATACAATGATTATGTTAAAAATTATCCAATGGGCAAAAATATACCTCCTCCTTTAAGATATGATGATTACATTAAAGAAATATTACTACCTGAAAAAGGTATAAAATACGCAAAATATGGAATACAACTATATACTTTACCTAATACAAACAGAGTATATGATAAAAAAGGCAATTTATTTACTGAAGAGGACATAAAAATGTCAGAAAAAAAATATAAAGAAAGACCCTTTACTGACCCGGACGATTTGATAGTTGATGATAAATTAGGTACATTAGGTATATACAAAAACAAAAACGATCCACCTGGTTATAAAAATATTTATGATAAAGAAAGTTATTTGTTGGATCAAGCCGGACTCGACGCATTACTACATAATTATGTTTTACAAATGAAAAAAGGAATAAGAGAAAGAACATCTAAAAAATAATTAAATTACACAGATGAATATAAATCCAACTTTTGGATTGCCTCATTACAAGCGATTTGCTCTGCCTTGCGTTTGATTTTATGTTGTCCCTCACCTAAGAATAAAAATATTTTTCCATCATTTTTCTCAATGTATTCACGAATCGCGCCAAAATTTTTCAATTCGTCAATATGTAATGCCTCAGTTTGACTACAATTATAGACTTGTTGTCCAACGCATAAATAAACACCCATTTTATATCCATTGTCCAAATCATGTTCGATTTCCAAATAATGCGGTGTCACCTTGAACTCCTTTTGGATTTTCACTTGTAATATATTCTTATAATTATCGTCATTTTGAATCAAGGCAATCCAGTCAATATGTTTTTCAAAGACATTTTCCACAAATTTTTGTGCGATTTGAAATCCAGGTCCAGTGACAAATATATTTTTAAACCATCCTTCGTCATCTTTCACATCTATCTTGTTGAAATCCAAAAACAGCGCACCCAAAAACGCCTCAAACAGACATCCGAGTTTCTTCAAATTGGTGCGGATTTTCTTTTCCTCTGCGTGTTTAGAAAGAATCAACCAGTTGTGTAGTTTCATTTCTAAGGCAATCTTCCCAATCGCCTCATTCTTGACAATCGCGATTTTCTTTTCGGTCATAAACCCCTCGTTTTCCTTGGGAAATCTGCGGTATAAATAATATTTAGTGACTAATTCCAAGACACCATCGCCTAAAAACTCCAAATTTTCATTCGATTTTGTTTTTAATGGCATACAATCGGGTGGTCGATCCACGATGGTAATATTTTGAGACGCGTTTTCAATATGAGGTCGTTTGGTATAAGACCGGTGAACAAAAGCGCGTTTATACAAGTTCAAATTATGAACAATATTGGGAACACCATATTTAGTGAGAATAGATTGAACTTCGCTCAATGTAATCTCCACATTCGCAGGATTGTATGGGTTAAATATTAAACCATCTTCTCCTTTAACAATATCATCGTCGCGTATTATATTTTTCTCGTCTTGATTCATTATGCTCTAACAAAGTGAATAAACTATATATGTAATAGTAGTATTTGTTTATATTGTTTTCATATATGTTTAATTTACTTTTAGGAAACTTACTTTCTCTCATGAGTATAAAAATAGTAAATCAAAATATCAAATAATTTATCATAATTTATTATTTTTTATATAATATTCCATTCTTTGAAAAATATAATATTTAAGGTATATATAAATATGCCAGTTGGAATGTTCGTTCAATCAAACCCATATACTAACACTATCGCCTCAAGAACTGAACAAAGTGGTGGTTCATTAGGTGGAAACAAAAAAGCAGGTATTGTTGTTTTTGGTACTACTTGGCAACAAGGTAACATGGGCAATTACTTAAAACGTGCCCCACAAAGAATACCATCTATCGCATTCGCACTACGCAATACTACCAGACGTCCAGTACAAGGTACCAGATACCAAGTATATGCCAGACGTGGTATAATGTAATTTCATTTTTATCTGGGGTATTACGGAATAGTTTTATTTAGGAAAAATAATACATTTAGTAAAAAAATAATTTAATAACTAAATTAGTAATTATATTATTACGCAAAGAATGATCATTAAGGTTGATATCCGAGAACAAGAAATGTTTAAATTAATCAAATACTATTTAGAAATTAGTCCATCCTATAAAAATATCACTATTGTAAGTGAAAACTTGCCATTAGGTGACGTAATTATTTGTGATGAAAACAATGTTGAAAGATTGATTATAGAGAGAAAAAGTATTCGGGATTTATCATCCAGCATAAAAGACGGTAGATACGAAGAACAATCGTATCGTTTAAATGGATCACCATTTAGTAACCACAATATTATATATTTGATTGAGGGTGATTTAAATAGTAAATTTTTATTTAAAGATCGTATTGACAAGATTTCATTGTATTCAGCTATGTTTTCATTGAACCATTATAAGGGTTTTTCTGTATTAAGGACATTTAGTATTGACGAGACATCTTTAGTAATTTGTAATATGGCATATAAAATGAAAAAATGTGATGTAGAAAACAAAAAACCCTATTACAAAAATAAAGTCGAGACGTTACCCAAACCAGTTTCGAAACCAATATCAGAGTTGAGTACTGAACATACAGATGTAGTTATTCTTGAAACTTCAGTTACTGCCGAACAAAGTGTTGTTGTTGATAATAACGAAACTAATGTGAATGATGCGAATGAAACAAACGAAGCAAATGAAAAAGATTACTGTGCTGTTATTAAAAAGGTTAAGAAAGAAAATGTTACCCCGCAAAATATAGGTGAAATCATGTTGTGTCAAATACCTGGAATCAGCTCTGTAAGCGCAATTGCGATTTTAAAAGAATTTCAAACCTTGCCAAATTTATTGAATAAATTAAACGAAAATAGTGATTGTTTAAATGAGGTATCCTATATAAATTCCAAAAATCAAACCAGAAAAATAAACAAAAATGTTATTCAAAATATTAAGAAATTTTTATTATGTTAAAATTATTATGTTAAATATATAGATATATATAAATGAGCGGGAGTGGTGATCATTGGTTAAAAATAATTGGGTTTTTAGTAGTATTGACTTTATTTTATTACTTTGCTACAGGTGCCTTAAAAATTCAAAATAACTTATTAGAAGGTTTTGTAAAAATGACAGATACCAGAGGTAAAACAACTGAAAGCGGTGAACCCGGTACGAATGCCGGTATTGCTGGATCTTCTGGAAACGTTGCCAACGCAATTGGAGAACAAACGATTAAAATGCAAGATACCTTTTTAATAAAAAAATACAGGAAAAACTATGAAAATCTAGTTATTAACGCTGACGAGTACGTTAGTTATTTAATGTTGGATAGTTTATTGAAACTAAAAGCAGACGATAGTGAAGAATCTAAAAAAGCAAATATTGCGCTATTAGACAATATTAATAAATTAAGCGCCTCTAAAATATCTTTAAATGGAATCATGAAATTTGTGGATTCTGTATAGGTGTAAATATTATGTCAAGACATGTGTTTTCACATAATATTTTTTTGGTTTTATGGGTTATGTTGGGTTAGGGTTTAAACACGAATTGCTACCTCGTTATCAGCATAATAACCACGATCAACCAATGCTTGCGTAAATTTTGCGCCACCCCAATTAGGATCCATCGCATTTGGACTATACAATAATCCGTCTTGAGTCTCATCCATTTTGTCTAAAGGGGTTGTTGCTCCAACATAAAAACTAGATTGATCATAGGAAGGCATGGAGTTTGTATTATAAGGTGGATCATTTCGACCAGCATCTATTAATTTGGTTGGATTTGGATCCCTACGTGCAGACTGATTATTTACAATTGCTGGTGGTAATCCACCTTGAGGCTCAGTAACACCTGGACGAACTTTATATACGGATTGTCCTTGAGTATCGTATGTTTTTTGTAAAAATAAAATTGGACACCTTATACCCTGACTACGTTGCCATTCCATGAATTCAGTATAATCTTCTAAATTGTCAAACTGAAGCGGATTCACTCCTGGTATTTTTGCCAATTTTGAATTATATAAATATATTTTTGAGCCATTTTGTATTAATATATTTGGACATCTAGGATTTTTGATTGCGTTACTTTCAAAACCTTCTTGATATATTCTCTCTGGACTATATTTCATACAAAAATACATTCCTGCTAAAAATACTATAATTATAAGAATAATAACCAACATATATATTATTTATAAAAATAATTTTTCTTCTTGAATAATAATATTCTATTAATATATATTATATATTATTATGAAATCTTTAATCATTCAAGATAATCAAAATGAAAACAAACAACCTGTTATTGATGAAATCAATAATCTTATTAATAATGATAAAAACGTATTTTTATTTACGTATATGGATGGTTGTGGTCCATGTAATTTAACTATACCACAATGGGATAATATATCTAAATCTGACAAATTGAACGACCATTTAAAACATGGTGACGATGTAGTAACGGTGCGTATTAATAAAGATTTGTTTCCTTTATTAGACAATATGGGTAGCGAGCCTGGTGGATTTCCTTCTTTAAGACATGTTACCAAGGATAGGGTGGAAGAATTTGAAGACTGGGAATCTCCTATAAAAGAAAGATCCACTGATTCTTTTGTTGAATGGATTCAAGACAAAATTTCTAAAAAAAAAGGTGTTAAAAAACAAAAGGGTGGTAAATGGTCATTAAAATACAAAAGAAGTATTAATTGTAAAAGACCGCGCGGGTTTTCTCAACGACAACATTGTAAATATGGACGTAAAAAGAGTACCCGAAGGAAAACACAAAAAAGAAAACATAAATAAATTACACGTTTATAACCCTATAAAAGACCATTTTTCGTTTGAATTATTATTTTATAAAATAAATATTTATTATAATGGATTTTATAAAAGCTGATTACGAAAGTAAAAATGATGAAAAAAAAATGTATTTAGAAGATTTAAAAAATATCGTTATTGATAGTAATGTTTCTTTGGAAGGAAACTGTTTTTATTATCATACTACATTAGATGTATTTCCCCAATTATATTCAAAACAACTAAATTTATTTTGGTGTGGAAAACAAGCAGTTACAAATATTTGTGAAATTGGTTTTAATGCTGGTCATTCAACAATGTTAATGTTATTAGGAAGAGAAAAGACACCGTTAAATTTTACTATTTTTGATATAGGTCTTCATAAATATACTAAACCTACTTTTGAATACATTAAATCAAAATTTTCACATGTAAACTTTGAATATGTTGAGGGAGATTCAACTATTATTATGCCAGAATGGATAAATAATCACAAAGAATTAATTGGTCAATATGATGTAGTTCATGTTGATGGTGGTCATAGTGAGCATTGTATATATCACGATATGAAAAATACTGATATGCTTGTAAAAATAAATGGAATTGTTATAATAGATGATTCAAATGATCCAAGTATAGGTAAATATATAGATTTATATATTTCTACAGGTAATTACATTGAATTAAATTTACTTCAATCATATGGATATGAACATAGAATAATTAAAAAAATAAAATAATTGTTCTTTAAAATGGAGTAAATATTATCATTTAATAAATAAAATATTGTATGAGTTAAAGTATTTAAATAATATTTATTGTTATATGTTATAAATATTTATTATATGAAGACCGTTATTTTTACAAATGATAATTTCGTCAATATTATATTACCTGATAACGATTTATTATCATCAACATTTGAAGTCCGTGATAATCATGAAGTTTTATTTAGAAAAATTAATACATTTTTGATAAAAAAAAATATAATCAAAAACAATATAATAGATTTAGGAGCCTGGGTTGGTGATAATAGTATTCCATGGGCAAAGAATATAGATGGTATTGTATATGCGATTGACCCTTCTCCCCGTAACTGTGATTTTATAAATAAAGTATGTGATCTAAATGAAATAAAAAATGTAAAAACAATACAACACGCAATAAGCAATATAAATGAAATATTAAGTACAAATGACGATATAGATCATTGTTCATTTGTATATGAAAACACTGGATTAAATGGAAAAAATAAAGTAAATGCTGTTTCATTAGATTATCTTTATCAGGAAAAAATAATTGAAAATATTGGATATATTCATTTAGATGTAGAAGGAATGGAATATAACGTAATACAAGGAGCTAATAAATTAATAGATGATTGTAGACCAATCATATCTTTTGAGCAACATTTAGAAATTGATGATTATAATATTATATTATCATATTTAAAAAATAATTTTTATACTGTTTTTTTAATTGATGAAATATTACCAGGTTGTCGTCATGATTGTAGAAATTCAATTGCTTTTCCAAATGAAATTTATAATGAAACTTTAATTGAAAATATTAATAGTTTTATAGGAAAAAACATATTTATTTTTAAATAAATTAATAAATTAATATTTTAAATTTTCAAAGGTTTCATATTTTATTATAATTTTGAATATAATATAATAATTAAAAACTAAAAAAGAATTTTAAAATTGAAATGAAATAAACACAAGTCTTTATAGTATCATAAATAGACAAAACAAAATGGATAAATCCTTTCGCTTATTTGACTTTAACATTAATATTTTAAAATCAGCAACATCATCCTCTGGTAGTGATGAAGAACCAGAGTATAAATCCCGTATTGATTCTCAAGCATTCTTGATTCAAATGTTTGGTATTAACAAAAAGGGCGAAACATGCTCCATTATTGTTGAGGATTTTAAACCATTCTTTTATGTAAAAGTTGATGATTTTTGGACCACTCAAATCAAAACAAACTTTCTAGACGAAATCAAAAAGAGAATCGGTAAATATTACGAAAATTCCATTTGCGATTGTAAATTCGTCAAGAAAAAAAAATTATACGGTTTTGATGGTGGAAAACAACATAAATTTATTTGTTTCAAATTTGACAATATGCCTGCTTATAACAAGGTAAAAAATTTATGGTATGGAAAAGACCGCAAACTCATTGTCGGGGGATGGTTATATGGCAAAACCAAGACCCAATTGTATGAGGCAAATATTCCGCCATTATTGCGTTTCTTTCACATCATGGATATTAGTCCATCTGGTTGGGTTGCCTTACCAAACAAGAAAACTATTCAAATCAATAACGACAAAAAAACATCGTGTACTTATGAATTCCGAATTAGTTACACGCATATTATTCCTTTAAATATTTGTGAGGACCGTGTTCCTTACAAGATATGTAGTTTTGATATTGAAGCCAGTAGTAGTCACGGTGATTTCCCAGTGCCGATCAAATCGTATAAAAAATTGGCAACCAATATCATTGAATATTTTGAGGCAAACTCGCACGCATTGGAAACCAAAGACAAATGTAAAGACGTGCTACGAAATATATTATTATCCGCATTTGGATACAAAAATATGATTGAAATTGATCTGGTGTATCCAAAAACTCCTCCGAAAAACCAAGAAATCCTTGAGACGCTTATAGAAAAATGGTTGGTGTCACCTGTACGTAAATTGGTTGAAAATGAGGGTGAGGTGGATCTTGAAAATCAAATGAAAATAGAAGAAATATTTGAGAAAATGAATGAAGAAGAAGATGATGCTGGATATGGCTATCATTCGTATTACAGTAAAAAAGAAAAAGTCGATAAAAAAGATACGGTCATTGATATATTATCCAATAAAAAATACGCTCGTGAAACCAAATTAACCGAATTGAATATTTCTTTGAATTCATTCTTTCCCAAATTACAAGGCGATCGTGTTACTTTTATTGGATCAACGTTTTTAAAATACGGTGACCAAGAACCCTACTTGAATCATTGTGCCGTAGTAAATACTTGTGCCAATGTAGACAATGCTGTGATTGAAACGTATAAAACAGAAAAAGACCTGCTTTTGGCGTGGAAAAATCTAATACAAAAGGAAAATCCTGATATTATTATTGGTTATAACATATTTGGTTTTGATTATGAGTTCATGGTACGACGCGCAGAAGAAAATTATTGCGCGGATGAATTCTTAAGACTATCGAGAAACTCGGATGAATTATGTGCCACTTTGGAAGAGGGGCGATATAAAATAGAAGAAAGTAGTATTCAAATCGCAAGTGGTCAGCATGATTTGAAATATATCAAGATGAATGGACGAATTCAAGTGGATATGTATAATTTCTTTCGTCGTGAAGAAAATTTGACATCGTATAAATTAGATTATGTTGCCGGTCATTTTATTGGCGATTATGTGAAAAAATATGAATGCTCTGGGGGCGAGGAAACGACCGTGATACAAAGCTCGAATTTAACTGGATTATTGGTCGGTAGTTATATTCATTTTGAGGAAATAGGTCATTCGGTTGATTACTATAAAGACGGTGAAAAATTCGTAGTGACATACGTGGATAAGACTTGTGGAAAATTTGAAATACGCGGTGCGATCAATCCGGACATGACAAAAAAGGTGAGATGGTGTTTAGCCAAGGATGACGTCACTCCAAAGGATATATTTCGAATGACCAATGGTGATCAGAATGAACGCGCAATCATTGCGAAATACTGTATTCAGGATTGTAACTTGGTCCATTATTTGATGAACAAAGTAGATGTCATGACCGGTTATATTGAAATGTCGAAAATTTGTAGTGTTCCCATAAGTTTCCTTATCTTGCGTGGTCAAGGCATCAAGCTGACGAGTTATGTGGCGAAAAAATGTAGGGAAAAAGAGACGCTCATGCCAGTGATGGAAAAAACCGAAAGTGACGAAGGATACGAAGGTGCGATTGTGTTGGACCCCAAATGTGACTTGTATTTAGACAATCCAGTGGCGTGTGTGGATTATGCGTCGCTGTATCCGTCGTCCATGATGAGTGAAAACTTGTCTCATGACAGTAAAGTGTGGACCAAAGAATATGATTTAGACGGTGATTTGATTGAAACCACTGGCGAACAAGATGCGGATGGAAATTTCATATATGACAACCTTGCGGAATACGAATATGTAAATATCACCTATGATACATACAAGTATGAAAGAAAATTGGCGACCTCTGCTGCGGAAAAGATCAAATGCGGTTATAAAATTTGCCGTTTTGCGCAATTTCCCAATGGAACGCGAGCCATTATGCCGTCGATTTTGGATGAATTGTTGGCGGCAAGAAAATCAACACGAAAACTGATTCCGCAACAAACAGATGAATTTATGAAAAATGTCTTAGATAAAAGACAACTTGGTTACAAGGTAACTGCGAATTCTCTTTATGGACAATGTGGTGCGAAAACGAGTACCTTTTACGAGAAAGATGTGGCGGCGTCGACGACTGCGACAGGTCGTCTCTTATTGACATATGCCAAAAAAATCATAGAAGAATGCTACGGTGATTCCATTTGTCAAACTGAAAAATATGGACCGGTGCTTACCAAAGCGGAATATATATACGGCGACAGTGTTGCGAATTACACGCCTGTGTATATCAAGACAAATGAAATATTTGATATTTGCACGATTGAAGAATTAGCAAACAAATATGGAAAGAATACATGGACACAATGTTTAGAACCTGGAAAACAAGAAAAAGAAGTTTGTGAATTATACGATATTCAAACATGGACAGAAAAAGGATGGACCAAATTACAAAGGGTGATTCGTCATAAATTAGCACCTCATAAAAAAATGGTGCGAATATTAACACATACGGGAATGGTAGATGTGACAGATGACCATTCATTAATATTGAATTCGGGTGAAGAAATATCTCCAAAAGATGTAAAAGTTGGCACTGAATTACTACATTGTCCACTTTTAGAAAAAGTGGAGCAAAAAGAAAAGCCGGCAAATATTACGAAAACAAAAGTATTTAAATCTATGCTTGATGCCTCGATTTACACGAATTATTTGAATGGTTGTCATATAAATTTTGCCATATCATATTTTCAAGATGAGATATGTATTACTACGGACGAACTTTCATTATTACACTCTTGTCAGGTTATTTCAATGAAAGAAATCCCATATGAAGGATATGTATATGATTTGACAACCGAAAATCATCATTTCGCAGCAGGAATTGGAAATATGATTGTTCATAACACGGATTCTGTATTCTTTACATTCAATCTACAAACGCCAGATGGAAAACCCATTCGTGGCAAAGACGCGTTAGAAATAACGATTGAGTTAGCCCAAGAGGCAGGTCATTTGGCGTCCAAGTTTTTGAAAGGTCCCCATGATTTAGAATATGAAAAAACATTCATGCCATTTTGTTTATTATCGAAAAAGAGATATGTAGGTATGCTTTATGAGCACGACCCCGACAAAGGTAAGCGCAAGGAAATGGGTATTGTTTTGAAACGCAGGGATAATGCGCCCATAGTAAAGGATATTTATGGCGGAATCATTGATATTTTAATGAAGGAAAAAGATATTATCAAAGCAAAAGAGTTTTTGCGACATTGTTTGAAAAATATTGTAGAAGAAAAATACCCGATTGAAAAATTAATCATCACCAAATCGTTGCGCAGTGGTTACAAAAATCCTCAACAAATCGCGCACAAAGTGTTGGCTGACCGGATCACTGCGCGCGATCCGGGGAACAAACCAGGACCGGGCGATCGGATTCCTTTTGTATATATCCACAATGCGGACAAGAAAGCATTACAAGGCGAAAAAATAGAAACACCTAGTTTTATCCGCGACAACAAGATAAAAATAGATTATTCGTTTTATATTACGAACCAAATCATGAAACCCGTCCAACAAGTCTTTGCGCTGGTTCTTGAAAAGATGTGGATCATGGACGGAAAAAAAGGAAAAGTCGATAAATTAAATATGGAAATCAAAAAATTAAAAAAGACGATCGACCCAGAGAAATTAGATGATAAAATAGAGTCTTTGAAAAACAAGGAAGTCAAAGCGCTGTTGTTTGACGAGTTTCTACGCGAATCCAATAATCAAAAAGAAGGTAACGCGGTTGTCACGAGTTTCTTTAAGAAAAAATAAAAAATCGATCCAAAAAATAAAAATCACAACAAATATATATAACAAATGAAACTATTCAATGATATATCTAATTTCAACAATGTTTCCGATTATTTGCCAATTTTAAACGGTATTTTATTTGTGGAAACATTAACCATTTTTTTCACTTTACACAGTTTTCTTCGTTCAAAAACCCTATCGTTTTGGTATCAAAAATTCCAATTGTCCGCGGTTTTAGCAGATGTGTCTATCGTATTTTTAGTCATTATTTTAACGCGTTTCTTATACCCTTTTTTCTTTTCCCAGTTTTCTCTCATACTCTTTATTTTATTAGCCCTTTTTCTTCAAATCACACATGATATTCTCTTTTATAAATTCTTTACATGGGTACCTCGCGGAATAAACGCAATGCTGGATGTTTTCAAGGATTATGCCACTGAAATAAAACAGAAAGCCATTATCGGTGATAGTATGATTATAATTTTTTCTTCTTTATTCGCGTCACATTTTGCCACCTTTAGTTTCAATACAAATATCATCAACCTAATTTTTACCTTGTATTTTATTCCATACGTATTGTTTATTAAATACTAAATACTCATCTGTCTAATAATTTCACGCGTCATCCCTTCTAATTCAAACAAATATTTCACTTCATGATAATAATTCCACATACTTGTGTATTGTTCTTCACCAATGGATAACAATATTTTTTCAAGGACATTGAGATCATATATATGGATCGAAATACACAACCGCTTATAATCAATCAACTCTTTAAATGGTAACCATTCCACATCATCCCATACATACACCGGTATTGTTCCAAGTAAAAAACATTCAAAAAAGCGAAATGAACTTCGTCCATATCCACGAGGTGCCAATGCGAATTTAGAATTGATAGTAGTTTCTATAAAAGTCTTTTGTAAATCCTGATTCACAACCGGGGACCATCCACCCGAATTTATAATTTTAAAACCATGTATTTCATTTAATATTTTACTATTCAAAACAAGTCGCCTTACATAATTGGTATTATTTCCCACAAAAGAACATAAAAATTCTTTTTCATGAAAGGGTTTTTTATTCATCTTCAACAACGTATCATTCACATCTTGATAAATAAGCGGAATCGGAATATTACCACTACACGCGCCATATACAAGTGTGTTATGGGGTAATTGAAGTTTTGATCCATCATCATGTTGAACAACAGTAAAATATCCTTCTTCCCCTGGCGGATTATTTGCCAGCCAGGTGTTTAAGGCATCCTGCATTTCCTGTTTTTTCTCATCAAACCACCCCTCTATTTGAAAATTTGTCCAAAGAGCAGGAATATAATTTTTTTTTAACAAGGGTGCATTTTTTATAAAAAAATCCAGAAAATATTCTTCTAGATAAAGACCATTTTTAAATGGTGGATAATTATCTTTATTTTTACAATAAAAAAAACTATGGTTAATCATATTATTATTCAATGATTAAGTATTTAAATATTTATTAATTTAAATAGTTATATAATGTTCTCTCTTTGTATTCCAACAATGAATCGTTTTGATGATTTTTTAATTCATAATATACCAAAATATTTAGAAAACCCGCATATAGATGAAATCATTATAACTGATGAAAATGGTAAAGACATTGAAAAAATTAAAAATCACTTTGGTGAAAATAACTCAAAATTAAAATTATTTAAAAATGAACATCGTCTTGGACCATTTATGAATAAATTGAGCGCATGCTCTTATGCGAGAAATGAATGGATTGCTTTAATTGATTCAGATAATTTTGCGGATGAAGATTATTTTATGACGTCGAAAAACTATATTGAAACAAAAATACAAAAACACGAAAAAAATGTGATATTATCACCTATTCCGAATATACCAAATCTTAATTTTTCAATATTAGAAAGTATGATATATAAAAAAGGTTGTTTTCCAAGAAGTGAATACTTTCAATATACAATACTAATGAATACGGGTAATTATATAATGAATAAATATTTAATTGAATGTTTAGATTTATCGAATGAAACAACAAATATCCAAAATTCACCAACGTGTGATGTTATATTCATGAATACATTATTCTTTGAACAATTAGATTTAAATTTCCATGTAGTACCGGAATTAAAATACACACATGTCATACATGACTTGAGTATATATAAACAATTGGGAGAATTATACAAAGATTTTAATGAAAGTATTCGACAACGGCATTTTCGTTTTATAGAAAATCCAGATGTCTTTAGCTTGTCAAAAAATACCTCAAAATATAACAGTCACGTAGCAAAAAATTTCTGGGTTACAATATTTGGCACTTGTCGCTTTAAAAAAGTAGATTATAATACGAATTTAAATGAAATGATTAGTTATACGCATACGACAAAGGAAGTACTACAACTCATCAGTTTTTTAAAAGGAGAAATCACAATTCCACCACCGTACAATACATTATGTTTTAGAACAGCAATTGATAAAAGTATTGGTATAAATATGGATAATCATTATAAATGTAAATTCAACAACACCAAGGTTTTTTTTATTGAACTATGCTCGCGTAAGAAATATATTCATAATAATTATATCTTACATCATATTTGTGTCGATAAACGTATGACTATTTTCAATAACAACACACCTCGACACATATTGGACACTTATACAATTGAAACGCAAAGTGATGAAGAAATCGAAAATGATATAGTAGAAATTCAAAAAATATTGTATCCTAGAAAGGTTGTTATTGTTTCTCATTACAATTCAAAATTGAATGGTGAATATATTGAATCGCGAAATGAGTTGGTTTGTCTATTGGAAAAAATTTGTGAAAAACATGGTATTTCTTTTATCAATCCCCGTGAGGCGCTCGGTCAATATAGTCAAGAACAAGTCATGTCTGATAATTTGGGACATTACACCGAATTTGGACTCTGCGAATTCGGCAAGTATATAAACAATTATATCAAAACACTTGTATAATGGTGATTTAAAACCACATAATAATAAGATAATAACATGCGAATAAAACATGTTATTATATAGGTAAATCAATCGGTAATGATAATCCCCCTTTTAATAATTTCGAATGAGCATGTAAATTATTTATTAATATCCATTGATCGTCTTTTAAAATATACGGACGTCTAATACCATTTTCGTCTATTTTCCATTCAATTGGATCTGTTGTATAATCATTACAACTAAACGCATTTTTTTGATTAAATAATACTACACCACCAGTATGAAACGGTTCTGTACCGAGTAAATAAATACCAATAGAAGCCGCATCAAAAATAGTATTATTATATTTATCATAACTTGAACAAGCATATTCATGAACACCGGTTTTATTCCAAAACACAGGTAATAATTGAACAATTGTTTTGTTTAATTCATAATATCTTGCCAAACATGTCATTTCTGACATAAATTCATTTGATGTTTTAATAAAATAAATCAAATAATCAATAAATGCTAGTAATGCTGCGCTGTTTTTAATATACATAATTCCAGAAGAACAATGATCTGGATTATTGAACATATAACAAAGGCGATTTTTAGAAAATTCTTCCAACCATCTATTTGGATCATCATAAATTAAATTATCAATTTCCATGAAAAAACAATTTTCTAAATTTCTTTGAATCATTAAATTATATAAAATAAAAAATCTTTCAAAAGACCTTACGAATAACTGCTCACGACCCGTTAATCCATGGACAATCATAAATTTTCTACGATTATTTTCAACCGTTTCATTAAATTCCTTGTGAATGACGTCATCATAATTAATGATATGAACATTATATATATTAATTAAATCTAAATAGGGAGAATTTAAGTCGTCAATTATTAAATAAATATCGCCTTGATAAAAAATACGAATCTGATGAATACAATATACTGTATAATCTGGTAATTTTCCAACAAAAGATAATGCTATATTCATTTTATATAATATATAATATATAATTATTTATTAACCTTTATTAATCTTTATATTATATTTTAATCTAACATTATTTTTATAACCTGAAGTTATTTTGTATATATCCTTCAAAGACAATATCGTTAGATGATGGATCTATATATGGTAAATTATATACAATTTCATTATACAACCCTCCAGCACCTCCAGATTGACGATTATTATTTAATAAAGTCTGAATCAAATTTTCAGTAATATTTGATAAATGATTTATAAGTTCTCCTTCTTCATCAGGTTCTTCATCTTGAGCCACAGCTTCTTCATTCGCACCTGTATGTAGAGTTGTCCCTCCAGAAGATTGTGTCTCCTCGGTTGAATTATTTACAGGGGTATCTTCTTCTTTCGTTTCTTCTTGTTCCGAGTCGCGTTCATTTTCTCCTTCTTCTTCTTCTTGTTCTTGATCCCGATTAGGAGACGATATTCTGCTTGTATTTATTTCTTGAATAAGTGGTTGTCTTCTTGGTGTATAATTTCGAATATCATAACGACATACAGGACATCTCACGTGATTTCTAAACCAAGAAGTTAGGCTTTCATGGTTAAATATATGCCCACACCCCAATATTTGTGTAACATTATCAGAATCATCAAAATTTTCCAAAGTTATAGGACAGCTCGAATTTAACGGGTTTTCAATATTTGAATACAATACTCTGTGAGTTCCATTATTTATTTCATCTTGAGTTGGATACACTGGTACATTGTCATAAAAATTCAATAAAAAATTACCGAGTCCTAACCCAGTTCCAGTATTTGTTCTTGTAGAAGGCGCTGTTCTATTAGTTGATGCTTCGCCATATAAACGTTGAAATATATTTGGAGTAGTCGTAGTATGTGGTCTATTATAAGTAGTCTCACGATTCGGACTATGAAATATATCATGAATATTATCATATATACTGTCACCATTGTCACCTCGTCTTCTTTGACGTCGCGTATTTTCATTTTCTTCATTTCTTCCAATACCCCTCCTAGTTCTAAGTCTAATATTTTCTCTATCTCTACTACTCCTATCTCCATGTCCATTTATATCGTAATTCATATCTGTGACACCAGTTATATTATTAATTATATTTCTCAATTCACTTATATTTTCATACATTAAATCAATATCTTCGTACATGATATTTATATCATGAATTGTTTGATTATACATTTCAAGATAAATATTCAATATAAATCGATCATTATTATTTAATAAATTCAAACGATTGAATCTTCTACCATAAAAATCTCTTTCTGACATTTATTATTAAATAACAAAAAAATACATTTAAACGCATTTTATTATTAATATATAATTGTGAATTATAATAATGAATTTTGAAAATTACGAAAATAAAGGACTATCTGGTCTTACAAATTTAGGTAATACGTGTTTTATAAATTCGTGTATGCAAATATTGTCTCACACATATGAATTGAATGATTTTTTAACAAAAGAAGAAGGTAGTTATTACAAAAAACGTTTAAAAAACAAATATGAATCAGCATTGATGGTTGAATGGGATAATTTAAGGTCTTTAATGTGGGAAAGCAATTGTGTAGTGAGTCCCGGAAAATTCATTAAAACAATACAAAAATTAGCACAAATTAAAAAAATGGACATGTTTACTGGTTATAATCAAAACGATTTACCCGAATTTTTATTGTTTGTTATAGATTGTTTTCATACGGGTTTATCTAGGGAAGTAAATATGTCGATCAATGGTGAGGTTGTTAATAAAACAGACAAATTAGCAGTTCAATGTTTTGACATGATTAAAAATATGTATTCTAAAGAATATTCCGAAATATGGAACATGTTTTATGGAATACATGTATCTCAAATTAAGGATTTATCTAGTGAAGAAATCTTGGCATGCACTCCAGAACCGTTTTTTATGATTGATTTGTCGTTACCACCTGAATTGAAAATGCCAACTTTGAATGATTGTTTTAAATATTATGTAACCGGCGAAACACTGGAAGGTGAAAATGCGTGGTATAATGAAAATACTGGAAAAAAACAAAATGTTCAAAAAGAAGTTGTTTTTTGGAGTTTGCCTAGTATTTTAGTAATTGATATAAAACGATTTAATTCGGATACTCGTAAAAATCAAACATTTGTTTCATTTCCTTTAGAAAATTTAAATTTACAGGAATATGTAATTGGATATAAAAAAGAATCCTATATTTACGATTTATATGGTATAAGTAATCATAGCGGTGTATCACAAGGAGGACATTATACCGCATTTGTTAAAAACGCAAATGGTAAATGGTATCACTTCAATGACCAATTTGTAAATGAGGTTACGAATTTAAATGAATTAATCACACCAAAAGCATATTGTTTATTCTATAGAAAAAAAACAATTCAATAATTCGAAATTTTATATTTTGTGTTTTTTTAAGTTTAGGAAAAAATAATAACTCAAGTATATTTAATAGTAATCAAGATATGTCATATTCTTCATCAAAAAGTTCATTAAACAATTCATCAAATTCTTTAGAAGAAGGAATATTCAGTTCAATTGGATTAGGCTCTAATGCGTCATCTATTCAAGGTACTCGTTCTTTGTCAAGCAGTGGTACAAATAATTCTTCATCAACATCGTCATTCATTACTAATTTTCTTACTTATACAATTCTAGTAATATTTATTATTTTATTATTAATCAATGGAATACAATATTATTTTGGTGTCGATATTGTTACAAAAATAAAAGAATTATTTCATAAAAAAACTGACGAAGATAAGGATATTAAAAAAGATGATCAAACTGGCGGTAAAAAAATATTTCCAAGAGTTAAAAACCCGGTAATCAAGGAAGAAGTATATAATATTCCAGGTAATTATTTTAATTATGATGATGCGAAAACCTTATGTCAAGCACAGGGAGCACGTTTAGCGACATATAGTGAAGTAGAAGACGCATATAATAGTGGTGCGGAATGGTGTAATTATGGTTGGTCTGAAGGTCAAATGGCATTGTTCCCGACTCAACAAACTACCTATGACGGATTACAAAAGATTAAGGGACACGAAAACGATTGTGGTCGTCCAGGCGTAAATGGTGGATACATGGCAAATCCTGAAATCCAATATGGTGTCAATTGCTATGGGTATAAACCAAAAATGACAAAAGAAGAAGAAGAGCTAATGAATACAAGCACGCCTTATCCAAAGACTGAAAAAGATTTAGAAATGGAGCGCCGTGTGAATTACTGGAAAACCAAATTAGATGAAATATTGGTTTCTCCTTTTAATTATACCAGCTGGAGTCGGGTTTAGAATGATTATTTAATTTAAAAATAATATAAAGATAAATATAAATTTAGAATATGGATTTAGATATTTTTGAAAAATATTTTTATAAAAATGAACAAGAACAGCGTATATTATTAAATAACCAATTTACAGGAATTCAATACCGTTTAGCCGACAATTGGTTTTCCCTTGTAAATGTAAATGATTTCAAAAATAAACCAATCAATTATTTAGAAATTGGAACATTTTATGGTGCGAATATTATATCTGTAGCAAAAACATATGGATTACACAGTGATAGTAAATTATATTGTATAGATCCTTGGGAAGATTATAATGATTATCCTGAATATAAAAATCAACAAACAACGATTTATGATTCATTTATAAATAATATTGAAAAATTTGATGTAAAAGATAAAATAGTAATCAATCGAGGATATTCCAATAGAGAAATACCAAAATTTCAAGACGACTTTTTTGATATTATTTATATAGATGGTAATCATGAAAGTGAATATATATTGGAAGACGCTATTTTAAGTTTTCGAAAATTAAAAAAAGGTGGTATAATGATTTTTGACGATTATCATTGGGTTTGGCATACGACACAAAAAGGTATTGATGCTTTTAGAAATTGCTTTTGTAATAAAATAACAGATTTGGGAACAATCGAGACTCAAGTAATTATTAAAAAAAATGAATAATATATACTTGTAAAATATGTATATGTGTAAAAGAATAAAAATTGATTTATCTTTTTTTCAATCTAAAAAAGGTAATCAAATTTATGCCAAGATCAAGATTTTTAGAAAAACAAGAAGAACAACAACCGCAAAAAAAAGAAAACATGTCCAATGAACAAGAAACACAAACATTTGAAGAAAAACCAGGTAAAAGTATGTTACAAATATTTTATGAATATGTTATAAGTGCTATAAATACAATCGTTCCAGCATTGAAATGGTTGTATTTCATATCTAAAGTGTATATCATATGGATCACTATACATTACATATCGTGTCAATTATATGTCCATTATTGTGTTCCAAGCGGAATCACTGGGTACTTATTGTCGCCATTCCTGGTGTCTTCGCCGCAATGTAAAGCATTACGCTGGGCGTTTTATACTGGAGGAAATATTATTGACAACATGTGGAATTATTTGGGAGTATGGGCTTCCACCCAATTGTTAAAAATTGAATGAATTACTAATAAAATTAAAATCTTGTAATATATATCATGAGTGGCGCTGAAATTTTGGTTTTTATAATTTTGTTTATACTATTTATTGCCTTAATTGTCGTGTTTATGAAATTGATTAAAAAAAGAAATGGCTTCACAAATAGGAAAGAGAGTTATAAAAAAATGTCCTACTTATAAATTATGATATAAACGAAAAATAAAATATATATTCTATTTATATTTTATTTAGTAAAATATTATTTAAAGAAAACTGTATTACTTAAATTACACATAATAGATGCTAACTGCCAGACAAGAACAAATATTACGTGAGCCTATAGAAATTACAAGACATTTCAAAAAATGGAGTATGAATGAAATAAATCGTCTTCATAATGAATACGAAATAAAAGAATTAACGATACGCCAAATCGCAAAATTACATGGACGCAGTTATTTATCCATCTTACATCGGTTAACTAGTGAAGGCTTAATAGATGAACACTGGGAATCCGCTAGGGGATTTTACGAAACAACTGATTAATACACCAATCTGAAGTGGTAATTACATATTTTTCCGGGTGTTATTCTGTTTTTTCACTTCGGTTGATATTGTTTTCCGTTTTTTTCTACTTGTTTTTTTGTTATTTTTTACTTGTAATAATTCAAATAATTTGTCATATAAATCGTCTTTAATGACTTCATCGTGATTGATTTCTTCATAATCGCGTTTCTTATTATGAGTTGATCCACCCGAAAATAAACTCATCGGAACCACCATATGATCAATTGAAGTAACCGAACCACCTTTCATTGAATGAAAATATTCACCAAGATCATGAAACAATGGTGGTAATACACCATAATTGTTATTATCGCCTCCACCAGTTATTATATATTGATTCATTATTGTATATACAATATGTATATATAATTTTATTTTTACTTTAGCGAAATAAACTAAAGTAAAAATCAGATTTTCATTTAATTTTCACTAGTATTCGAATTAGAATTAGAATTTGAAAATCGTTTCAATTCTTGGACGGTCTTAAATTCACGATGTTCTTTTAGATAATTCACAATTTTTTTTACTTGTTCCTCACTTGATATGATTTCTCCTAAAGTCTTTTCCACATATTTAAAACTCAATGGATTCGATACTTTACTGGTAACAAATTTTAATTTACCGTCACTGATTTGAATATTGGCGTTGTTTAAATTATTTCGTTCTGCGTAAGTATACAACGATTTAGATAATTCCGCCCGTTGTTCTCTCAATTGGTTTAAATTATCATTTAAAATTTTAATTTTATTATCCAGAGATACCCATTTTTGTATGTTTTGTTCAAATGACATGTTTATTTATATAAGTCAATAAAAAATTATAAAGAATTCAAAGTTATCAAGTTTTCAACCACATACACATACTTGTACGACTATTTCTTGCTCTGTTAAAATACTCTATTTCATAATATACCTTTTGATTTATTTCCAAAGCAATGTCCCTGAATTTAATCAAATTGGATAATATTCTATTTTTTTCTTCAATCAATTCTTTTCGCACCATCGGTTGTTGCCGGTTGATTTCCTGGTAAATCAAAAAAAGACGATTTTTATCCAATAAAAATTTCGTTCTAAATTTCTTTACAATCGCAAATACATTATGTGAATATATATTCGAATAACGACTACGAATTATTTCCGGAATAATAAACTGATTTGTGTCTTTAATTTCTTCTACTTTTTTTTGTACGGATTCTACAAATTCGCCTACTTCTTGTATTAATTTGTCGTCCCTCATTAACAACACTTTCCCTGATAAAAATTCACAAGTGCTTTCTAATTTATCAAACTGATATGCTGATGTTTTGTGAGCACCTGCTTTCGCATCCAATTTCAAATAAGTGATTAATGCGAGCATAAAAGAATTAAAAGCGGTTAATGCGGAGACAATGGTTGAGCCGTATTCATAAAATCCCAGAGTAATACTCAAAACCGTACATGCGGATGATATAAAAATGGTAGGAAGCATAATAAAATAAAGACATTGCTCACAATATGTTTTTGATTCCACATATAAAATCTTTTGACCTTTCAAATAAAGGGCAATTAAATCCAGAGTAATTGAATTATACGCACGTTTTCCAATAAAAGCGTCATTAATTGTTTCTGAAAATTTAGAAAAACTATTTAAAAATTTCATTTCATCTCTTAAGTAATTTGAATTTTCTAAACAGGTGACTTCATTATTTGAAACATCTAAAAAATGATAAAGCAATTCGGTTTCTTCAATATTAATTGATACGTATTCTTCAACGTCATTACTAGAAACATCATTTTCTTTAACTTTCTCGTTTTCTTGTTTTTCTTCGTTCTCTACATTTCCGAAAAAAAGCTTATTTAAGCTTCCACTTCGGTTCAATTTACTCTCTTTGTTGTTTTCTTTTGTTTTATTAGTTGAATTTACTTTTGATGTCATAATTTTATATAATATATATTATATAATATAATAAAATGATATTGT
>Ga0209597_1000399_pt1 | contig 28898 bp, 23 predicted proteins | sample M_140625_MF_Meta_FD_187316 | JGI IMG/M metagenome (GOLD analysis project Ga0209597, IMG submission 187316) | Freshwater microbial communities from Lake Montjoie, Canada to study carbon cycling - M_140625_MF_MetaG (SPAdes) (version 2) | ecosystem: Environmental > Aquatic > Freshwater > Lake... | reverse complement strand
GTCGTCTTGCCCTTGGCTGGCCAATTATCGTCCAAGGACTTAAGGCGATGGAACGGCACGCCGGCAGGGAAGGTGACCATCGAGTCGAGCGCCCGCGGTTGGAAGGAACCGAGGTCGACGTTCGCGAATTCGCCCTTCCAGAGCTGACGGAGCGACATCTCCTCCGAATCGAAGCCGATGCTGATGCGGCCGGGGAAGCCGACAGCGACTCCACGGTAGCCGATGCTGCTGCGACCGCGGGCCATCTCGGCGACGTCGGTCACGCGGATTTCTTTAGACTGACGGGAGAGCCCGATTGGGTTCTTCGCGCGGGTGCCGCCTTCGAGATAGGTCCAGAGCGCTTCAATCTGTTGGGCAGCATCGCCGCTCAATACATCAGGGCGGAGCGATTGGCCTCCTGGCCAGTAGCTCGGCATGATGATACCGGGGTGGAAGCGTTGTGGCGAACGCATGTAGAGGTGGAACCAGTTCTTCTGCAGACGTGTCGTGGTATTGACCAAATCCAGCGCCCCAGCACCGCCGGACTTCTGGCCATTGAAGTCATGGCAAGCGATGCAACTGAACCCCTTTTCACCGATCATCTCATAACCCGCGTTTTTGGATTCCTGCAGATTACCAACGGTTGGTAGCACGGATTGCTCGAGCTTATCCACCTGGCCGAAGAGAGCCACCAAGGGACGCATGTTGGTTTCGCCGAACTGTGGCATGACTGTTTCGATATAAGGTCGCGGACGCTGGCCTTGCAGCATCGCGCCTTCGAGTCCGGCCGTCGTTAACTTAGCACCGACGTCTGAGAGCGGCGGCGGTAAGCGGCCTTGGTCACCGAGGGCAGGGGCGGTGCTGGTAAAGAGGGCATTACGTTCGGGGGCGATGCCGCCGAGCCCACGTCGTTCGTGGCAAGCGATACAGTTGAAGCGGGCGAGCTCGGTGTGGACCGTCTGCTCAGGCGTCAGCGCCGTCGCGAAGCCTTGCTTGAGGGCGGCACGAATCCAAGTCACCTGTTCGGCGGAAAGGTCAAAGCGAGCCCCGCTAGACGATTTTGGATCTAGGCAGCCACGAGTCACATCCGCCATGGTCAAGGCAATCGCAGGGGCGCTCGCCGGTACCCCGACGTCGTTGTGGCAACTCACGCAACCCAGTTGGGAGAACTTCTCCCGACCCGCGCTGGCTAATTGGGCATCTACGGTCGGACGGCTAAAAGCGGGGATGGGTTGCTCGGAGATCGAGAGCAGGCTGGAGGCGATAGCCTGTCGGGGGAAATTAGGCCCGGCTAACTCGAATGCGAAGGAGGCTTCATGCCCGGTGTGGTAGTAGTCCAAACGAATCGGGTGCATCCCTGCGCTTAGGGTCGCCTTGCCGCCGAAGGCTTGGACGCCGCGACGATCCTTTGGGGCCAGCGCCGCCACTTCCTTGCCGTCGACGGTCAACGTAGCGCCGTTGGCCTTGAGGAAGAATTGGTAATCGCCCTCGGCCTTGAGGTTGATCCAGCCCTCGAAGCGCAGGGCCATATGGTGGTGGACGCGATCAAAGTTACTTAGCGAAAAATCATCCACGTAGCCAGCGCGCTCAGGCTCGACGGCCTCATGCCCAATGCCTTCCCACACTTGGCCACGGTACATCGTATAGGTCAAGTGCCCTGGGACGCGCGTGTCGCGGAGGAGGTAATGCGCGATGCATTCCAGTTCGCGGGCAGGCAGTTTGAGGTCGGGCATCCGACCGGATGGACGGCTGAGGTGCGGTTGGCGGAGGAATTCTACTAAGCTCCGCTGGCTGTATTTCTGTTCGAGGGCGCCCAACGGCACGGACTTTGCCGTGAGCGTCTCGCGGCCTTGGGCGTCGCGGGGCGAGTGACAGGCGGCGCAGCCGCGAGTATGGAAGAGCTTTTCCCCTTGGGTGGCGGCCACGGCGTCCGGAGCCTGTGGGGCAAAAGTCGACGCCTTGAGCGAGAGTAAGAAATGGGTTAGCTCCTTAGCCGCGGTGGCACGTTCCGCTTCGGGGAGTTTGGCCAGCAGGTCGGGCATCGTCGAACCAGGCTTGGTCGTGTGGGTCGCGCCGATGTACTTCTCTAGGTAAGTTGGATGGATCCGTTGGGCGACCTCCGCGAGTCGCGGGGCCTGCTTAGATTTCAGGTCGGCTCCCGCCGGCGCGGCATGGCAAGCGACGCAGTTCAGTTCCTCGAGGAGCAGACGACCCTTCAAGGCCGGCTCGAGTTGGGCAGATTCGATGCCAGGCAGGCGGCTTTCGGCGGCCAAGGGGTTGCCAAGGCACCACAGCGTGGCGGCCACCAAGCTGAGGTGGCGGGTCAAACTACGGACGGCACTGGGGTGGGCCGGGGTGGGCATGCCGTCAGTTGAAGACACCCGCCGAAAGCAGGCGAGTGTGAAGAAGCCAAAGTTTAGGCCGGCCGCACGAAACCGCTATTTCTTTACTGGCAGGGGCGGGGGCACAAAGGCTTTGCCCTTCCAGGCAGCGACCATTCGCAGGTATTGATAGGGGTCGGCCCAGTCGGCCGAGGGCTCGACCATGGTCCCCTCGGGCCATTCGTTAAAACTCGTCAGCAAGAGGATATCAGCTCCCGCGGTCAGGGCGGCGCGGTGATAGGCTTGGAGGGTGGCACCCTCGAGTCCTTTGATCACGTAGGCGCTCTCCGGCTGGATGCGGCTATTATCGAGGGCCGGATGCATGGGGAGCAGCAGTTTGCTGGACGTCTGGCGAACCTCGCCGGCATAGGTCCGGAAGAAAGGCGTCAGTTCCGCTTCCGTGGAGATGCGTTTAACACTGAAGGTCCCGTAAAAGCCGAAGCCATCGATGCCTGGCGTCTGCCGCCAAGCCTCGGGCACGCCATAGGCGCCTTGGCGGTAGGCGATTTTATCCATGGCCCACCAAACCGGTCCCACGCGCTTTTCCACTTCAGTTCGAAGCTGGGTGAACGTGGCCGGCGTCAGCTTCGGTGCAAAGGGAACTTGGTAGAGGTAGACGACGGGCCGTCCGTCGACATGCAAGTAGCCTGGGTGGTCCTTCGTGCGGAGGAGAACTCCGCTGAGTTGTTCCGCCAGTTTCAGGACATCGGCGTGAAATTGGGCGAGTTCGCAGTTCAACGCGACTTGGACTTTGGTCTTGGCCGCCGCCGGGAGGATGACGGACTCAAACGCTTGTCCGCTGACGTTGGCACCACCCCACCAGGACACGAGCAAAGCGTCGATGCCCGCGGCGTCGGCGAGCTGGAGGTGCCAGGCGGTCGTGGCGACATCGGTACTGTCGTAGGCGCCGGCGAGCGGTTGCGCGGGGATGCGCCAACGGGTCGGTTGACCAGCTACCTGCTTATCGGCCCAGAAACTCCAGCTTGCCTTTGGCCCAGCGGGCGTGTCGTACCAAGCATAGTAGAAGGCCCAGACGGGAGGGTGCGGCGGGGAACTCTCGGGGGCGGCCCGCCCAGCGAGCGTGACCCAAAGCAGGCAGAGGAAACCGAGGGCGACCCGCATCAGGGTTACTCAGGCTTTCAGCGACGCCATGTCGATGACGAAGCGGTAACGGACGTCCTGTTTGATCATGCGCGTCCAGGCTTCGTTGATTTGCTGGATAGGAATCAACTCGATGTCCGAGACGATGCTGTGCTGGGCGCAGAATTCGAGCATCTCTTGGGTTTCGGCGATGCCGCCGATGCAGGACCCGCTGAAGTTACGGCGGGGCATGATCACGCTGAAGGCGTGCACGGCCAGTGGCTGTTCGGGTACGCCGACGAGCGTGAGCGTGCCGTCGAGCTTGAGCAGCGCTAGGTAGGCGTTGAGGTCGTGTTGGGCGGAGACGCAGTCGAGGATGAAGTGGAACGAGCCCGCATGCTTCGCCATCGCTGCGGCGTCGGTGGAGACCACGACCTCATGTGCCCCCAAGCGCAGGCCATCGGCGACCTTGGACGGGGAAGTCGTGAAGAGCACAACGTGGGCACCGAAAGCGCGGGCGAACTTGACGCCCATGTGGCCGAGGCCCCCGAGGCCGACGATACCGACCTTCTGACCAGGGCCGACCTTCCAATGGCGCAAGGGGGAGTAGGTCGTGATGCCGGCGCAGAGCAACGGGGCAGTGGCCGCGAGATCTAGCCCCTTGGGGACTCGGAGTGTAAACGCCTCGTCGACGACGATGCCAGAGGAGTAGCCGCCAAGGGTATGTCCGCCGAGGTGTTTGTCGGGGCTATTGTAGGTGAACGTCGCCCCCGTGGTGCAAAACTGTTCCAAGCCTTGTTGGCAGCTCGAGCAGGTGCGACAAGAGTCGACCATGCAGCCCGTGGCACCGATGTCGCCGACCTTGAGCTTGGTCACTTTGGCGCCGACCTTAGTGACTCGTCCGACGATCTCGTGGCCGGGGACGCAGGCATACTGAGTGCCCGGCCATTCGCTACGGGCCGTGTGGACGTCGGAGTGGCAGACGCCACAGAACAAGATTTCCATTTCGATATCCGTCGGACCGGGCTCGCGGCGCGGGATGCTCATCGGGGCGAGGGGATTGGCGGCGGCAGAGGTACCGAAGGCGCGGGCAGTGGTAGGCATGGCGAAAGGTGGGCTCACACCTGTAGGCGACCCCCGGACGATGGCAAGTAGGTCGCCGGATTAGTCGCTTACTTCTTCCTTAATTCGTCGATCTTCGCCTGAATTTTGGTCGCCTGGGCCTCGGCGTCACCGAGCGGCGTCGGGGCGACGACCTTCTCGCGGGTGTAGCCGGTGAAGTTCATCCAATGTGAGGCGCGGTGGCGACGGAGTAGGTCGACCTGTGTGAAGAGCGGGTCGGCCTTGATTTTGGCGAGCGGCTCTTCGGGCGTCTCCAGGCCGACGCCAGCGAGAATCGTGCGCGCCATTAGAAGATGGCCTTCATCGCCAGGATGGACGCGATCCTTTGAGAAGACCTCGGCGCGTTTGTCGCGGGCGGCGCGCATGGCTGTGTGGAGGTCGACGACTTCGAGGCCCGGACGTTGCAGTGTTTTCTCCCACGCTGCATAGGCCGTGAGCACCGTATCATAATTAAATTCGCCGGCCTTGGTGGTCGCATCGTAGATGGGAGGCGTCACGAGGATGATGCGCTTCACGCCGGCCTTTTGACAGGAATCGAGCAAGTGATTGACCCCGTCCTTGAAGGCTTGGAAACGTTTTTCCTCGAGCGGTAAGTAGATGCCATCGTTCATGCCGTAGCAGGCGAAGACCACGTCTGGGCGCATCTTCTCGAGGACGCGTGGCAACCGTTCGGAGAGTGCGGGTCGCGCGAATTTACCCCCGGCATGACCAGGTTCGCTGAGGCCAGAAACTGTCTCGCTGGAAAGCCCGAGCGGGTAGATTTCAGAGCGAGCCTGCGGCCGTAGTTTCTGCAGGTAGTAGTCCATGAAGGACACGTAACCTCCCGCTTGCGTAATCGAGTCGCCGAGGACGACGATCTTTTGGTTGGCGAGTGAGTCGACGGAAGCCGCGACGGCCAAGGTGGAGGACAGTAGTAGGGAGAATAGCCAGCGTAAGGGGTGCATGGACGGGTGGGGTGGCTTTTACCACTAGCCTTCGATTGGGAGATGGCAAGGGAGCCGAGTCTCCCAAACTAAAGACCCCTCATTCATGGTCGAATGCGGGGTCTGAAATGGTCGGATAGGGGGGATTCGAACCCCCGACCTCCTGCACCCGAAGCAGGCGCGCTACCAGGCTACGCTACTATCCGATAGTTGGACTGAACTACAGCCGCCGGGAGCGGCTTCGAAGGATTAAAATACAGCATCTCACTACAAAAATGCAAGTGAGGTCTCTTAATCCCCCTGCTTTTATTGGCTATTTGGCCAAAACCCCGATTTTGCCGATTAGCGTCTGGGGCTGAACGCGGTCTTTAGCCAAGCTAGGGCGTCTTCATCCGTAGCTTTCGGGTCATCGGTCCAGCGGACCGCTGAAGCCGCCATAGGGAGGCCGTCGATCAGGCCGGGCACGTCGCCGTATTTCGCTCCACCGGGGAGGAACTGCAAATCATGGACGTCCTTCAGCTGCGCGAAGCGGAAGCCCGCAGTCGCGAAGTAGGCCGCATCAGGAGCCTGATGGTAGCCGGCGAGTACGGCGGAGATCGAAGCGTCACCGGCGCTGACCACGGCGAGCTGGCCGCGGAAAGTTTGGCGAGCGTAGATAGTTAGTAACTCCACGTCGTGCGCGCGTTGTGCTACGAGTGCATCATTGTAGCCGAACGTATAGGCCGGCACGGCGCGTGTCTCCTTGACCCGACGGGTGTGCGAAACCTTCGTCCTACCTTGGAGATAAAGATCGGGAGCAAGCACCGTGAAGCCTTGTTCGAGCAGGCCGAGGAAGTGTGTACGGACTTTTCCGTCCGCAGTGCGCAAGGCAGCTTGTCCGTCGTCGCGCAGCCAAAGTACGGTACGGCCGTTCGGCTTGGCTGGCTGGAGGGTCGTGAAGTACACGCTCTCACCGCGGGCTGTGTGGGTCAGCGTGCCCTGAGTCTCCGTATGGTCGCCGAAAGGCTGTGGGGGCGCGGTCGAGGCTTGGACGTCATTGGGCCGAACCGCCGTCCCGAGCACTGCTTCGACATAATTACGGAGCAGGGCGGTGCGCGCTACGGCCGTCACCTGCTGGAACTGCGCTGCGCTGTCATCGGCGAACCAACGGAGCAGGCGGCGTTCGAACTCTGGTGAAGCCGCGAGTGGGGCCGGGTGAGACTTATCCCAGACGGAGAGCTCCGCTTTGGTCAGTACCTTATAATCACGTTCCTGAATGGGCATCGGCTGGCCTAAGCGGAAGTGAGTATTGAGCCAGCCATAGAACGCTGTGCGGGCGGCCTGATTGTAATTATGCGGTGAAGCCTCGTCGCGGTGGAGCATGACCGCCTCGGGATGCCCGAGTGTCGTGTAAAGTTGGCGTAGTTGCGGAAAGCCCTTGGTGGACATCTCCTTCGTCCAGTCGTTGGCCGTCGTCATCCCTTGTGGCTTCGGCGCAAAGAGCGCGGCGAAGTGAACGTTCCCCTGGCCGATGCGGAGCAACGATGCATTCTCGCAGGAGCAGCCCCCTTGCATCGCCGTCGATACCATCACGGCGGGGAAGGAGAGCGCAATCCGCTCGTCGAGCGCTGCTAGCATCATCGTTTGCGTGCCGCCACCGCTGGCACCGGTCGCCGCCACGCGGGTCGGGTCGACGTCGGGTAGGGACAGTACGAAGTCGACGCTCCGCAGTGCATTCCAAGTCTGTAGCCCCATCACTGACTGGAGGTGGGCTTCGGCGGGTGCGCTGTAGAGGCCCCAGGACTGCGGGTCGTTCATCTCCGGACGCTGCTTCGCGAACCGATGAATTACTTCGGGCGAGAACTGAAGCGAGTCGGAGTCACTGAGCGTATCCCATTGCCAGACGATACAGCCCATGCGGGCTAGCTGCACGCAGAGGGATTGGAAACGACTCTTACCGCCTTCGGTGAACGTCTCTTGGCCGGTAGCGATCTCCTTGCGGACATAGTCGGCGTCCTGAACGAGGAAGCGTGCGTCCTTCCAGTGGCCATGGGCGAACAGTACAACGGGCGCCTTGCCTGTGATCTGCTTGGGGCGATACAGGTTACCAGTCACGAAGAACCCCGGCGCACTCTCGAAGTAGACCTTTTCAACGGTGTATTCACCGCAATCGATTTTGCCATGGATGACGGCGTTGAGGGGCGTGCGCGTGGGCATCGGTAAGAGCCCGAGGGCTACCTGGAGGCGGTTGCGAATGGCCGCTTTCTCGCTGGTCCAAGCGGCGGCATCCGTCGGAGGCGTAAAGGGGAAGTAGCCGTTGAGGTCCTTGAGTGGGTCATCACGGAGATCACCCCCGAAGGCGGGCACAAACAAAGCCACGGCCAAGAGCAGGGAGGGGAAGCGGGGCATGCTCATGGATAGCCTCAGTCAGCTGGCTCGGAAACCTTAAAAACTTACGAGCTTAGCAACAGCCTGGACCGCCGGGCTTCGGTTTGACCAGCCTCGCCGCTAGGTCGACGATTTTACTTAAGCGTGGAGGCAGTGGGGCGCGACGGTAGTAGGACCAGCGCCCTTCTTTTCGTACGGTCACCAGCCCGCATTTACGTAACATGGCTAGATGTCTAGAGACCGTGGGTTGATCGCGTTTTACTTCGGCCTGTAAGTCGCACACGCAGATATCGCCCCGGCCAATCTTGGCCAGAAGCCGTAGCCGTGTGGCGTCAGCCAGACCCCGGCAGACCTTTTCCGGCGAAGGGAAGGTGGGTTTACTTTTACCGTTGCTCATACACTCCTTTATTACATATGCTTATCCATATGCAACCTTTGAAGCCTCTGCCCATGACGGTCGCCGAATTTCGGGTGGCTTTGTTGGCACAGCCTAGCTTGGCCTTGCGCTTCCGCTTACCGACGGGCGGCTTGACGCCGATTCATGCACACCTGACCGAGGTGGCGCGGGTCGAGAAGCGTTTCATCGATTGTGGCGGTACGATCAGGACGCAGGCTTCGGCACGCTTGCAGTTATGGACCGCGGATGACACTGAGCATCGGGTCGGCTGTGCCAGAGCCGCGCAAGTCCTAGAGCGCGGCACGGCTTTATTGGGATCGACGGACTTACCTTTGGAAGTGGAGCACGACTTCCCACTGCTCACCGTCTTTCCTGTGGTCGGCTCAGTGATCGAGGATGGCGCGCGCGTGTTCTTGCTCGGTACGTTAAAGGCCGATTGCTTAGCGCCTGAAATCTGTACGCCCAAGGCTTGCCTACCCGGCAGCGGCTGCTGCTGATTACTTAGCCCACTTTCATTTCGACCATGCCTCGCCCACTCATCCTGATTCTCTGCACTGGTAATTCCTGCCGCAGTCATTTGGCCGAAGCCATCTTGCGGCGCGCCCTCGGTGGCAGGGCGGACGTCGCCAGTGCCGGCTCGAAGCCTGCGGGGTATGTCCACCCGATGGCCTTGGAGGTCCTGCAGGAGATTGGCTTGGATGCCTCGGCGCATCATTCGAAGCACTTGAACGAGTTCCTGGATAAGCCCGTGACCACGGTGATCACTGTCTGTGGTAACGCGGATCAGGTCTGCCCGGTCTTCCCGGGGCAGCTGAACCGTTATCACTGGGGCTTCAGCGATCCGGCCCATGCCACCGGCACCCCCGAAGAGATCCGGGCCGAGTTCCGTCGCGTCCGTGACCAGATTGGCTTGGTTTTTGCGGCCTATGCGGCCGGTTTGAAGGAAGCGGCGGCAAGCCGGTGAGTCGTTTAGGTAGCTAGGGTTAAAGGGGTTGCATCGGTCTAGACTGAACCTAGACCGATTATTCCCCCGGACCCCTCCGGTGGTTTGTCCTGACCCTATGCTGCCCCTTTACACAGCCTTGGCCGTGCTTCTATTCACGGCCCTTGCGGAGTGGCTGCATGTTCGGCGTATCCGGGCCGTCGGGCGGCTAGCGTTTGGTCCGGCCAGCCAAGCTCGGACCTGGACGCGGGTGGTGCCTTGGCTCCGTCCGCTCGCGTTTGCGGCCTTCGCTTGGGGCTTAGCGGTGATGGTCGATTTACACTTTGCAGAGCAGGACGGCAAGAAGCCCTCCGCGAAGACACCCGCGCGCTTGATCTTTGTGGCCGACCTTTCGCCGAGCATGAAACTGAAGGATGCTGGCTCCGATGGAAAACTGACCCGCCAAGAGCGGATTCGCGAATCCGTAGAGGGCGTTTTGATGCGCGTCGGCGGCGACCTGCGTTACGGGGTGGTGGGTTTCTATACCGACGCGCATGCGGTTGTGATGGAAGCGCGCGACCCCGAGTTGGTGCGTAATGTTTTCAACGGCTTGCCCGTGCAGTTACTCATGCGCGGGGGCAAGACCGACCTCGGTACGGCGATTAACCACGCTTTAAAGGAAGTGGCTGACCTGCCGGAGGGTTCCGCTCGACTCTTAATTTACAGCGATGGTGACACCATCCCGCTCCAGCCCATCTCGGCGCTGCCGAAGTCCGTCAAGCAAGTGCTGGTGCTGGGAGTCGGGAATCCCAATAAAGGGCTCTTCATTGATGGCCACCAATCGCGGCAGGATCCAGAATCGCTGAACGCCATCGCACGCTCATTGGGCGGCACCTATTACGATATCAACGAGAAGCACCTTTCCACGGAAGCCCTCGGTGACCTGGTGGTGAAGTCGCCCTTACCGAAGTCCGGCCTCGACCTCGAGCAGTGGGCGATGCTCGCCATGCTCTTGGGGTCGCTATTCTTGACCTTTGTACCGGTAGTATTGCAGTACTTCGGTACCGATTGGCGGGCGCAAGATGCCTTGGAGGGCGTGAGCCGATGAGAAAGTATTTCGTGTTACTTTGGCTGCTCTGTCCGGTGGCCGTGCTGACTTACCATTTCAATTATGGGCAGGCGGAACTGGCCCGTGAGCTGGCTCGGGAGCGTCTCGTTCATATTCATGAACTCGAGCAGGCGAAGGAGCCCGATTGGGATTTAATCTTGGGCGAGTATGATAAGGTCGTCGCCCAGCTGCCCCCCAACGATCATCCGCGCGCGCGTCATCAGGTTCGCTTAGCCAAAGCCAAGGCCCGGCTGGAGATGCTCGACGTCGCGGGCACCTTGACGGACCTGACGCAATTACTCTTTGAATCGGCCGCCGCGAGCGGCGAGGACGCCCCGACGACCCGGGCCATCCGCGAGACGCAAGGGAAGGCCTTTTATTATGCGACCTCGCTCTTGCGCTCCAGCGGGGCCACCGAGGACGAGTGGCGCCCGTTTGCAGAGCGGACTCGACAGATCTTCCGTTACCTCGCCGAACACCAAGACGAGAATGCGTTGGCTGAATACGAACAACGCGTCGAAAAAGAATTCCAAAAATCCGTCCGCACCCATCTCTCCCAATGAACCGATTACTCTTCGCCACTAGTTTTCTCTGCGCCGCGGCCTCTGCTCAGGAGGCCACCCCCGCAAAAGTCGAGGGCGTCAACGGCGTCGAACAGCGTGGCGCTCCCCGCGTGAAGCCCGTTGATCCCACGCAGGCAAAATCTGCCCAGTCGGTGCCGCAGCAGGCCCAGCCCATCGCTCAGCCCGTCAAGGCGGCACCGCAGAATGGTCAAGCCGTTGAGCAACCCGCCAAGGCGATGGGGCAAGATGGTAAACCGGTGGAACAAGCCGCGACGGCCGCCGGCCAAGGTGGCAAGCCTGTCGAGCAAGCCGCCGCAGCCGCAGGGCAGGGTGGTAAACCCGTTGAGCAAGCTGCCCAAGCCGCCGGCCAAGGTGGCAAGCCTGTCGAGCAAGCTGCCCAAGCTGCCGGCCAAGGTGGTAAACCCGTTGAACAAGCTGCCCAAGCCGCCGGTCAAGGCGGTAAGCCTGTTGAACAAGCCGCCGCAGCCGCAGGGCAGGGTGGCAAGCCTGTCGAGCAAGCCGCGCAAGCTGCCGGTCAGGGCGGCAAACCCGTTGAGCAGCAAGCCACCGCCGCAGGTCAAGGTGGCCAAGGTGGTAAGCCTGTCGAACAAGCCGCTACAGCCGCCGGCCAGGGTGGTAAACCCGTTGAACAAGCCGCTACAGCCGCTGGCCAGGGCGGTAAACCCGTTGAGCAAGCCGCCGCAGCCGCAGGCCAAGGTGGTAAGCCTGTCGAACAAGCCGCCACGGCCGCAGGTCAAGGCGGCCAAGGCGCTCAGCCCGTGGCCACGCCTCCTCCCGAGGGAGTCGGCCAAGCCGAAGGCGTGAAGGCCGGTGCCGCGGGCGGTGTCCGTGCCGTCACAGGCGTCGGTGGCATCGACGCTGAGAAGCTCCGCAACCTTGAGGCGGCGCTCCAAGCTAAGCCGCAGGATGGGCCCATTGACCCGAAGAAATTGCACGCCGCAGCTCAGCTGCTGGGCGGCACGAAGCCCGGCCCTTTGCCCAAGCCAGTTGAGAAGACGGACGCACGGTCGTCCCTCAACGAATTTAAACTCCCCGAAGGTTCCTAATCCCCCTTTCTAAAAAAACTAAGCCACTATGCGAACCACGCTCCCTTGCGGTCTCCTCCTTGCCTTGCTGGCGCTCGCGCCCCTGGCGTCTGCGCAGACGGCCGCCGCGCTCGACCCGAAGATGCAGGCGCAGTACGAGAACCTGCTTAACCATAAGTTCTCACGCGACTTATCCGAGGTCTTCACCGCCCTCGAACGCGCCAGCAAGATCGAGGCCTCGACGGCCGCCGACACCCGTTTCCTGCATAGTTTCCGCCTCGGCGATTGGGCGCAAATCCGTGCTGAGCTGGGCCAGTTACCGCCCGACCTTTCGCGCCGTATCTTCGATAAGATGCTCGCCGACCTCACCGAGCGCCAGAAGAGCGGAATGAAGCTGGATGACATCCTTGCCTTGGTGGACGCGTTGCCGGGTGAACTTAACGATGCCGAACTGCGTAAGATCGGTGAGCTACTTTCCAATAGTGTACCCGCAAGCGAATCATTCTGGCTGGCCGAGCGGATGCGCCGCGGGACCGCTAAACTGGGTGGTAAGGACCCAGCTCGCCGGCTAGCCGCTGGCCGCGTCCTGCTCGCCGGGGGCTTCCGGGAGTTGGCTTTGGCTTACTTACCGACCAGCGCGAAGCTGGACGAGATCAAGGATGAGGCGTTGCGCCAAGAGGTCGCTGCCTTCTTGTCCACCGAGCAGGCCAGTGAGTTCGCTCAGCGCGAGCAGATCCAAAAGGTCTGGGACGAAAACGTCGCTATCCTGAACCGCGATAAGGTCAACGATGGGGATAAGACCAGGGCAGCGGGTAACTTAGCCCGCGTCATGACGCAGGTGCAGCCCGCTAACTTGGACAGTTTCTTTCGTGAGCTTATTCGCACTAAGCCGGATGCCGCCGTCCGCCTCATCGCTGGCCTGCAGCGGAAGATTCAGACCGACGCCCGTTCCGATCCGGCGACCCGGGTCGAAAACCTGCGCGCGCAGTCCGTCCTCGCAACCCTCGTCGCCAACCATGCCGACGCTTCCGCTAGTCCCTGGAATCCTTTACTCGTCGCCATGGCGGATGAGTGGATGAACGAAGTCGAGACGACCTTTGCCCAGCGAGCCGCGCTAGCTACTCGCCGGACACGCGGCGGTAACAATAACACTAACGCCATTGAAGCCGAAGAGTTGCTGAGCCTCGCCCCGATGGGTAAGTGGTTGGCAGCCCTCGGCCCCGAAATCCGCGACCGTTTGGACGCGAGCCTTTCGCGGGCAGTGATTGCGAGCGCGAATTTTGAAGCCGCTGCGGACCTTATCACGGACCTCGCCAAGCGGCATCCTTCCGCTGGGGTCGCGTTGGCAGAGGATTTCCTCTCCGCTTGGGCCCAGGCCCATAATCCCTTGGTACCGGAAGAACTGCGCAAGAAGTATGGCCTCCCTGAGGACGCCCGGATTCCGGTGACGCCCGTCATGATGGAGCGCAATATCAACAGCCTCGCCAAGATGATGGAGCTCTTCAGGGCGGCCAATATCAAACCCCGTGATCAAGGTAAAGTCGTCGCTGCCTTTGACCAAGCTTATAGTAACGCCGAAGCCTACAGCGATTCCCACATCAAAAAGGTTTTCGGTTCGGCCGAACAGATGGACGAAGAGGTCTTCTTCCTCCTGACCGCCCGCATGCACGCCAACCTTTCGGACCGCTGGCGCCGGCAGGACTTACAGCGCAACATGCTGACGCGCCGCACTGAGCAGCAGACCTATGAGATGGTCCAGGGCAGTTACAGCTCCCTCGTCACGATGATCGGGGCTTGGACCAAGAATAACCCGACCTCTTCCCGCGCCCTAATCTTCGGTGCGAAGGTGCTGAATGACTGGTCCGATTTCGAGTACCTACAGGAGCTGGCCCCGGTGGATCCTGCCAAGCGGGTAGCCAATATGAAGGAGCGGAGCTTGCAGGCCCTGGAGTATTTCCAGAAAGGGGCGGACGCCTATGGCCGTGAAATTATCCGTAATGGCGGCACGACCCAATCGATCGAGCCTTACTTGGTCTGGTTTAATTCCCTCGTCGGTATTGGTCACAATAACACCGTCAACTTGGCTAAGACCGTGAACCGCGCTGGTCTCCAGAAGATTCGGTCTAGCATCCAAGCACTGCCTGGTAAGGCGGCCCAGACGCATATGAATCTCTTGGCCAAAACGTTGAACGCGCGCCTGACCGATGAGCGCGACCCCTTGCACGAAGACATCAAGTATCGCTACCTCGCCGCGGCCTTGGTGGTCACGAAGGACGACCCGTTTACGATGGCCCTGCAGAAGCGCGCCACCTACCTCGACGAACTGCTCAGCGAAGTCCGCGTCCAGACCCGTCTCGACGGCCCGAACACGGTCGGCTCTAATCAAGAGTTTGGTATCTTTGTCAGTGTGATCCACACCGAAGCCATGGGCCGCGTGGCCAAGCTGGGCCAATACCTCACCAACGACGCCGCCGCCACCGCCGCTAAAAATAAGCGCCGCGGTCCAGCTACGAAGAAGGGCCGCGACGCCCAAGGACCGCGTGATGAGTTTCAGTTCGAACTCGAGGACGCGCTGTCACCGTTCTTTGTGGTTCGTTCAATTACGTTCTCCGCGCCCGATGTTAAGCCGCGGGCGACCGCCAATCCCGGCTGGGAAGAGACCGTCCTGGCCTACGTGCTGGTGCGGGCTAAAGATGCCAGCGTCGACAAGGTCCCGCCCGTGAAGCTCGAGTTAAAGTTCATCGATCTTTCGGGTCCGGTCACCGTACCGGCCGTGTCGGCGGAGACGGTGTTCAAGGTTTCGCCGACGTCTGGTCCGCGTCCGGCGGGCCGCGTCGAAGTCACGCAGACCCTCGACACCCGTCAGTTTGCCATCAATGGCCAACTCAACTTGGATATCCATGCGACGGGGACGGGCTTGGTGCCTGACCTCGACGACCTCGTGGACCTCGAGATCGTGAAGCGCGTCGCCGCGGTCCGGCAGGTCGGTGCGGGTGAAGGCCTGCAAATCAAGGAGCTCAATACGTGGGGCGAGCAGGTCACTCCCCGTTCGGAGCGGCATTGGGTCATCTCATTAGATGGTGATAAGATCCGCGCGGCCGCCACAGCCACCGAGGTACCTTTTGCCCCCCTGAAGAATCCGGCCAACGGCGCTATCTGGCGGACCTACGAAGACATGGACCTCAAAGTCTTGCCCAAGGCTTCGGTCCGCTTGGATCGTCAACAAGCCTTGCCTGGCACTGGCGCGATCCCGCCGGCTCCGACCAGTCCGTGGTTCTGGCCTTCCCTCGGCAGCATCGTTGCCTTGCTGGGCCTCGGTCTGTTCTTCGGTCTGCGCGGCGGCCCGAAGGGACCGGTCGCCCCGCTGGCGCGTGATGTCTTTAAAATGCCGACGGACGTCGACGGCTTTGCGGCCGCGGCCTTCCTTCGTCGCTATGGTGCCAGCCCCCTCATCGCCCTAAGCGCTGCCCAGAAGGGTGAGCTCGGTCAGGATTTAGCCCGCATTCAAGTCGGCTGCTTCAACGGTGCCACCACCGTCGACGAGCCCGAGTTACGCACCATCCTGCAGAAGTGGCTTAAGCAACTCCGCTAAGCCCTGATCCCATTCCCTTATCCCTACCCCCTAACCCCTTCTTTCTTAAACTCATGTCCTCTACTCAATCCTCCCAACAGTTTGTCGCGGCCGTTCGTGAACGCGTCGGTTTGGTCGTCGTCGGCCAAGACGTCGTCGTTGAACGCGTGATGATCGCGCTCCTCACGGGCGGCCACCTCCTTCTCCAAGGCATGCCGGGCCTCGCGAAGACGCTACTCGTCAATACTGTCGCCAAGGCCATCCACCTCGACTTTAAGCGCATCCAGTTCACCGTTGATATGTTGCCGTCGGACATTCTGGGCTCCGAAGTCGTTGACCTAAAGACGGGCGAGTTCCGGATTCACCGCGGTCCGGTCTTCACGAATCTACTGCTGGCGGACGAAATTAATCGGGCCGCCCCGAAGGTCCAGGGCGCCATGCTCGAAGCCATGCAGGAGCGTAAGGTCACCCTGGGTGGCCAGAGTATGAAACTCCCGACGCCTTTCCTCGTCATCGCGACGCAGAATCCGGTTGAACAGTCCGGTACGTTTGAACTACCCGAAGCGCAATTGGACCGGTTCATGCTTCTGCACCGCCTTGGTTACCCCGGCCGCGACGAAGAGCAGGACATCCTGCGTCGTCAGCTGAGCATGGGGCTCCGCAAGGAAGAGGGTGGGGCCGTGCCGAAGACCGCCTTCGACATGATTGATGGTTCCCCGGTCGGGACCGCGACCGACCTCGTCGCCGCGATGGAATCCGTCCAGCAGGTCCACGTCAGCGAAGTATTCCTAAAGCACTCCGTCGAACTCGTCCGTCGCACGCGCGAATCTAAACTTCTCGACTTCGGTTGTTCGCCGCGTGCGGGCTTAGCGCTGGTCAACGCGGCCCGTGCCCGTGCAGTCATCCATGGCCGCGACTACGTCACGCCGGAGGATCTCTTTGACCTCGCAGAAGACATTGTCCTTCACCGTATCCGCGTGAGCTATGAAGCCTCGGCCGCGGGTCACACGGGTCCGAAGGTGCTCCAAGGCATCTTGGCTGGCCTCGGCTGAGCCCGTTCCGGCGGTTTTCTCCCTCACTCCGAACATGCGTCGCCAAGCCGTCCTCGCCCACGATCCCGTTGATTCGCGGGATTTTGAGGTAGCCGTTAAGCAACTGGCCAACAGCCTGCGCTTCGGTCAGGAGCAGTCGGTCTTTCATGGCGCCGGCTTGGAGTTTGCGCAGTCCCGTCCCTATGTGGCTGGCGATTCGGTGAAGTACATCGACTGGAAACTCTCCGCGCGCATGCGCAAGCTCTTCGTTAAGGAATACGAAGAACCCAAGCAGGTGCCGCTGTATCTCCTCGTCGACACCTCTGCGTCGATGTGCGTGTCGTCGCAGACGCTCAGTAAGTATGCTTGGGCCGTGCGCATCGCTGCCGGTATCGGTCTGGCCGCGCAGGGTAATGTCACCCCCGTTGGCTTACTGGGTTGTGGCGCCCGCGAATTACACATCCGGCCGACGCTTTCGCGCACTACGGTTTTGGAATGGTCGCACCAGTTGCGTCAGCATGATTTCCGGGAAGCTACCTCCTTGGCGAAGCGCGCCCGCGAACTCTCCCCCTCCCTGACGCGGCGCACGACCGTCATCGTGTTGAGTGACCTCCATGACCCCGGCTCCTTGGAGGCCTTACAGGTCTTGGCTCAGCGCAACGACTGCGTGGCTTTGCACCTCGAAGATCCAGCCGAACGTGGCGTGCGGGGTTCGGGGTTCTTCCGTGGCGTTGAGGCCGAGTCGGGCGAGGCCTTCATTGGCCGCGGCGGTCGCCCCTTCGTTGATACGTCGGCATGGAAGGCCGAACTGAGCCGCTTTGCCGTCGACTACCTTCACCTGCGCACGGACCGTCCCATTCTGGCACCGCTCGCACATTTCCTTCAGCACCGTGGCCAGTCGGCCCGGAGCGTTCGCTAATCATGTCCGTTGCCCTTCCGTTCTTTCGCCGCCGATGGGTCCGTTGGGCCTGCTTGGCACTCGTCATTGTACTTCCGTTGGCCTGGTGGCTGACGCGTAAGGATGACCTCCTTAATGTCCCTCTGGGCGTCGAGCAGGCTGCGATCATTACCTATGGGGGTCCGGAACTGGTCGTGAAGCCGTTTAAGTGGGGCGTCGCGGTGAATGTCCGTATCGCCCAAGTCACGGGTGCCCCTGGTGGCCGCGTCTATGACGTCCGCTACCTCGTAAATCGCGAAGGCGACTATGACTTACGTGACTATCTAGCCAGCGCCAGCGGCGTGATTCCCGAAGGCTTACCCATTTTTAAGTTCCATGGTGACCCGAAGATGTCGAAGGAGCTCGAAGCGCGCATTAAGGAGACCGAACTAGTCGGCGTGCAGGTCGGCGGGCGTTACTACACGAAATTAACCATCCTTGGCGGTGTTTGGTTGGCCTGTCTCTACCCGATTATTTTCTGGGGTCGGCCGAAGCGCTTGGCGTTGGCTCCAGTCGTCCCACCTTTGACGGAAGCCGAAGAACTCCATGGCCTCTTGGCTAAGCTCCGCGCGGGCTCGCTGGGCGCTGCTGGGCAAGCTCGGATGGAGATGATTCTGCTCCGCTGTTGGCGGGCCGGGCTCTTAAGCACCGATGCTCCCATGCATGAGGTGTTGGCCGCGGTGGCGAAAGATGGCCGTACCGCGGAAGACCTCCGTCGCCTACAGGCCTGGCTCTACCGCCGTGACTCCGTCGTGACGGTAGAAGAAATTGCCACCCTCGTTGCCCCTCATGCCCAGGAGCCTGTGCGCTCCGTCGTTCGATGACCTTCCTTTATCCTAAACTTTTAGCGCTCCTCGCCATCCCCGTCATTCTCGCCTTTTGGGAGTGGGTCCGTCCGGGTCAGCCGTTGGCGATGCCGTTTGACCATGCTAAGGTCGGCCGCGGCCGCTTCTGGCAGTTCCTCATCAACAGTGCGAACTGCTTGCCCGCCGGTCTGCTCGCCGTGGCGATTCTCTTTTTGGCACACCCGGTTATTTTCAATCCACCGGAAGTCGAGCGCCAGCTGACGAACGTCCAGATTGTCTTGGACAATTCGGGTAGTATGCGTTCGCCACATGGCCCGCAAAACGGGAAACTGAACACCCGCTTCGATTCGGCGATGGCGTCGATTGAGCAATTCCTGCACCACCGTAAAGGCGATGCTTTCGGCCTCACCGTTTTCTCTCGCAGTTTTGTACACTGGGTCCCGCTCACGCTGGATACCGAAACGATTATTCTCTCGAAGCCGTTCGTTTCGCCCAACGTCTTCCCCGATGAGTTTTGGGGCAATACTTTCATCGGTAAGGCACTCTATGGCGCGGCGGAACTCCTCGATCAAGCCAAGACGGGTGACCGCATGATCATCATGCTAACCGACGGGTTGAGCAGTGACATCTTGCCGCCGAAGGACAGCGCAATCATCGCTGACCTGCAAGCCAAGCGCATCAAAGTTTTTGTTGTCTTTCTTATCGACCAACCCGTCACGCCCTCGCTGGTTGGCATTGCGCAGGCTACGGGCGGTGATGCCTGGGGTGCGGTGACGCCGGAAGCCTTGAATGCCGTCTTCAAGCGCATCGACGAGATGAAGAAAGTCGTGGTGCTCGAGAAGAAGCCCCGCGCATCCGACTACTACGACCCCTTCTTCATTCCCGCGATGGCGGCCTTGGGCTTAGCCATTTTGGCGCTCTTCGGCATCCGCTATAATCCTTGGTAAGGGTGGCTAAGACGGGTTCGTTTTCTCGCGGAGCAGGCTTGCGGGCAGTTTCTTCTTGGGTAAAAAAGGCCAATGGCTCGATGCATTCCCGACCGACTTCATGCCGTCCAGTTCGATGAGGCTGAGGCCGAACTCCTTGAGCGCCTGCGGTTCGAGCTCTCCGATGAGTACATCGTCATCCCTTGCCTGGAAGTCCCCCGCCAGCGTGGGGCCATCGATTCGGAGGCGGATTTCGTGATTTTACACCCTCGTGGACGACTGGTGCTCGAGGTCAAAGGCGGGGAAATCGGTTGCCAAGGTGGTCGTTGGTACCGCGTCCGCAAAGGCCATCGCGAATCCATCGCCCCGCCTTTTTACCAGGCCCGCGACAACAGCTATGAAATCCGGGAGTATCTCGAGCGCCTGTGCGGTCGCGAGTCGGTGGAGGCACGGATGCCGTTTAATCAGGCCATGGTCTTTACGGACGTCGATTTCAACGCCCAGACCTTTGAATGCCCGAAGGAGCGCATCGTCGACCGGGCCGAACTGGCCGAGCACACGCTGGCTGAGATCGTCGGTCGGCTCCTCGATGACGGCGAAGCGCGTTTCCGCCGTCATTTTCCCGACCGCGAGTTACCCGCTCCCGCAACGGATGCGCAGTTGCTGGGCGTGGCACAGTTGCTGCGGCCGGATTTACGCCTGACCTCTAATCTCTCGGCGACGGACATGGATTTAGAACTGATTCGCCTCTCGGCTTCGCAGCTTAATGCCCTCGACTTGGTGAAGAAGAACAAGCGCTTGCGCATCACGGGCGGGCCGGGTTCAGGGAAGACGCTCTTGGCTGTAGAGACTTGCCGGCGCGAGCGGGCAGCGACCCCGTTCGCAAAGATCGGCTTACTTTGTTTCAATCGTCACTTAGGCTCGCACCTCACCGACGTCGCCGCTCGCGAAGGCCTTGCGACGGTCAGGGCTGGCTCTTTTTATGCGCATATCGACCAAGTCTTAGGCGACGTCTCGGATGCGGCGGCCACCGACCCCGCGTATTTCCGGGCGCGCGTACAGCGGGCGACTGAAGTGGCCCAAGCGTGGCCGGCGGAGGCGAAATTCGACCTTCTCGTGATTGATGAAGGTCAGGACTTACGTGACGATGCCAGTAAGTTAGCCTTCATGGATGCCATCTTGAAGGGTGGAATCAAGGACGGCCGTTGGTGGTGGTTTGAAGACCTTGACCAGATTCTCTCTCCAGAGGAATCCGTGCTACCCACGCTAGCGGGACAGGCTTTGTTTGCGCTCCTAGACGGAGCGCCTGAGGCCATCGTTGAGCGTAACTGGCGGAACACGGAACAGATCGCCCGTGCCGCCGCGAAAGTCATGGGCCGTCCGGCGCATGAGGGCTCTGGCATCAGCGGACCCGCCGTGACCACGGCCGTGTATCAGCCTGGTAAGGAACTGGCGACCTTGGAGGCGATGATGCAACACGTCGTGCTGCATCAACAAGGCCCTGAGGATATCGTGGTCCTCAGTGTTCGTGGGGCCGGTAAGGAATGTTATGCCGGCCAAGCCACCCTAGCGGGTCTACGTCTCGTGCCCTTTGACCCTTCGCGTCCCTATGTGCCGGGGACCTTACGTACCTCGACGGTCTTCAAGTTCAAGGGCATGGAAAGCTACGCGGTCGTCTTAGCTGACTTGGACTCCCTCGCGACCGAACGCGACCGCCGGAAGGCCTACGTCGGCATCAGCCGGGCGAAGTATGCTCTTTACGTACTGGCCGCGCCGGCCGCGGAGCAGGCCTTGCGTTAACCCTTACAGCACGCGCTGAACCGCCCAGTAGAGGCCGGTCGCGGCAATGGCAGCCGAAGCCGGAATCACCAGCCAGCGGCGGTAGACCTGTTCGTCACGAATCCAGCAGGTGAGGGCAAAGGCGAGCGCTATAATGGTCAGCTGCGCTCCTTCGACGCCGAGGTTGAAGCCGGTCAGAGCAATCAGGAAGCCGTCTTGCGGGATGCCGTGTTCGCTGAGTCCCGACGCGAAGCCGAGGCCGTGAAAGGCGCCGAAGACCGCCACGATGACGAGGCGCCATCGACTGTAGTCGGGTCGGAAAATATTCTCTAGCGCCACCGCGGCAATGCTGGCGGCGATGATGGGTTCGACGATAAAGCCTGGAACTTTGACCCAACCGGCGGCGGCAAGGCCCAGTGTGAGCGAATGCGCGAGCGTGAAGGCGGTCACCTGCGTGATCACGGGCTTCCACGAGCGGCTGAGTAGGAAAATCCCGAGGACGAAGAGGATGTGGTCGAGGCCGAGGGCGATCTTCGTCCAGTCGGTCTTAATCTCGCGGAGAGGCAGGACGTGTTGGTAGCCGTGGTCCAGAAAGTTGCTGAAGATGATACCAGCGCTCGCTTGGTTGCCTTGCATGGAGACGCTGCCAGGGGTGGGTGCGGTCGGCGGGGCGGCCTGGAGGGCCGTCAGGTCGAGGGTGAAGCTCGTCTCTCCTGGGAAGAGTACGCAGAAGCGTGGGTGCTCCTGGCCGTTGACCTTGTTGTTGAAGAGGACGGAGATTTTGTGGCCGGGCAGGGAGCGAATCTTCCAGCCGGTGAGCCCGGCGGGAATCTTTGTTTGCCATTTACCGATCAAGACCACGGCGTCGGTGGGGGCTTTGAGTTCCTTACCGCCTTCGGCGCCGAAGGTGAAAGTGAAGTCTGGCTGAATACGCCCAATCGGTTCGAAGGTGAATTCGACGGACTTGGCGATAACCTCCTTAGTCTTGCGCACGTACTCGGCCTTCTCGGCCTCGGTCATCTTTTGGAGGTCGGAGAACTCGGTCGAAGGAGAGTCGATCGGGTTGAGATCCCACGCGCGTGGATTGACCTCGATGGTGATTTCAGCGGTTCCGCGGGTATCAAAGGACCCACGGACGGCCGTTTCGGGGATGGAGTGGGCCGAAAGATTGATGAAACCGAGGCAAAACACCGCCTTAAGCAGGGTGCGGAGCCAAAAAGGGGCTGGTTTCATGGGTCGAACGATGGAAGGGGGAGGGCGGGATTCAACCTTCTATTATGGTTTGCGTTCCGTGGGCTCAGCCTCTTTGTAAGAGCCGAACCCCAATATATCATAACTATGAAGAACACCCTCAGTATCCTCACCGTGCTCGCACTGGCGGCCGCTGCTAACGCTGGTTGCGGCAAGACCGCCACCATCGAAGGCAAGCTCGCTTCGTTCGACGCTGAAAAGAAGGTCCTCGTCGTCACCGACAAGGCCGGCAAAGACAGCTCCATCACCCTCACCCCTGAAACCAAGGGTGCCGACTCCGTCAAGGACCTCGTTGGCAAGGCTGTGAAGGTTGAAGCCTCCGTCCACGAGAAGACCAAGGCCCTCGCTGTTGAAGCAGGTGCCGCTGCTCCGGCCGAAGAGCCTAAGAAGGAAAAGAAGAAGAAGAAGGCTGCCTAAGCCCTCTGGTCTTCTGACCTTACGAACCCGCCATGAAAGTGGCGGGTTTTTTGTTGGCCGGATGCCAGCCTTGTCATTCGGGGCGGGTGGTGCGATGGTTAGTTATGACCGATCCTGAGTGTCCTGAGTGCGGCATGAAAACTGTACTGAGCCATCCAGCCAAGTGGGAGTGCGAAACCTGCGGTTTTGAGTGGGAGAAGTCAGCAGCCGCGTCGACTGAAGATGGCCCGCGCGTCGTCAAGGATGCCCATGGCACGGTCTTAGTCGACGGGGATAACGTCGTCCTCATTAAGGACCTCAAGCTGCGTGGTTCGGCGGGGACGCTGAAGGGTGGGGCCAAGGCCAAGAATATCCGGCTGGTCGATGGAGACCATGAAATCGATTGCCGTATAGATGGTATTCAGGTCGGCCTAAAGGCCTGTTTCGTCAAGAAGGCCTAATTTCTTAAGCCTTTTTACTGGGAACTTGGCGGTCTGCGGCTTGTCTGGAAGGCATGCCCCGTCTTACCCCCCTCCTGTTGTTGGTTTCCGCGCTGGTCCAGGCCGGCGACTTAAAGCTCTCCTCCATCTTTTCAGACCACGCCGTCCTGCAGGCTGGTGAGGCCAACGTCTACGGCAAGGCTCAGCCTGGTTCGACGGTCGAAGTCGTCTATGGCGATGTAAAAGCCACCGCCACCACGGGTACCAGCGGCGTCTTCAAGACAACCTTGACGGGTTTAAAGCCTTCCGAGGCCGGCCAAGACCTGGTGATTAAGTCTGGGGCTGAGTCCCATGTCGCGCACGACGTCATCGTCGGCGAGGTCTGGGTGGGTTCGGGCCAGTCCAATATGGACATGACGGTTGGCGGTTCCTTCACCGCCAAGGAAACGGCCGCGCGTCCGCGCGACAACGGCATCCGCGTATTCTTTGTTCAACGCATCCCCGCTGCTGCTCCCGTCGAGGACGTCAAGGGTTCTTGGAAGATCGCGGGTCCTGACACCGTCGCTGGTTTCTCGGCCGCGGCTTACTATTTCGCCTCCACGGTGCGTGCCGAACTCAAGCAGCCGGTCGGTATGATTGTGACCTCCATCGGTGGCACCCGTGCCGAAGCCTGGGGCCCGCGTGGTATGTATGACGCGCAGACTGACGCTAAGGGTTGGCAGGAGAAGGAAGACGCCGCTGTCGCTGCTCGCGTCGCCAAGGCCAAGGCTGATCCGAAGACCCAGGCGGTCTGGTCCAACGGCCCGCACATGAATTGGAACGGCATGGTACATCCCCTCATTGGCTACAGCTTCAAGGGCGCTATCTGGTATCAAGGCGAGTCCAACGCCGGTCAGGCTGTTGCCTACAAGTGGATTCTCGGCGACATGATTAAGTCCTGGCACAAGGCTTGGGGTCGCGAATTCCCTTTCATTATCGTTCAGCTACCACGCTTCATGGCGAAGAAGTCGGTGGCCGTGGAAGACGGTGGCTGGCCGGTCATCCGCGAGTCTATGGAGTGGATCGCGGATAACGTCCCTGGCGCCATGATGTCGGTCAATATCGACCTCGGTGACGAGAAGGATATCCACCCGAAGGATAAATTCCAGGTTGGCGATCGTCTAGCCGCTGTGGCCCTCACCCGCGTCTACAAGACCCGCGCGAATGGGGAAGCCCCGCGCGTGGTGAAGTCCGAGCTGCAAGGCGACGCTTGGGTCCTCACTTATGACCGTGCCGTCGTCCTCAAGGGTGAAGGTAAGGGCTACGCGGTGCAAGGCGCCGACGGTAAGTGGGCGTATGCCACGGCCAAGGCCGATGGTACCAAGGTCACGGTCTCGGCCGCCGAGGTGAAAGCCCCGAAGGCCGCCCGCTATGCTTGGGCTAATTTCCCGGAAGTCTCCGTCTTCTCCGCGGGTACCGATGGCCTGCCGGCCGGTCCGTGGCGCAGTGATAAGTGAGGGGACGGCTGAAGAAGAGGACAGAGTACGGAGTACGGAGTACGGAGTACGGAGGACGGATTATAGAGGACAGAGGACAGATTACAGAGGTGGATTAAACCATTCTCTGTAATCTGTACTCTGTACTCCGTACTCTATTCAGTCCTACCCAACCTTCTCCACTCCAGCGCAGTGCATTGGCTGGCCGGTCGTGGTTTCGAAAGCGTGCGCGGCCTCGGCCGTGGAGAGGTGAGTGCGCAGGGTATCGGCCCAAGGGTTCACCTCGCTGGAGCGGTCCCCGGCGGTGTTGGAGAGTTCGCTTAACGTCAGCAGGTAAGCGGCCTCGGTGCAGTTTTCCGTCCAGGTCGTTAGGTCGAAGCACACGTCCCAGAGCCAGAAGCCGTTCGCATCCTGGAGTTGGCCGACCTTGAGGAGATCGCTCGGGGAGGGCAGGCGCTTGAGGGTAGGGGTGTCGGTGCGGAACGAAACCTTTAGTTGGGTACGTTGTCCCGTCAGCGAGGAGACTTCTTGCAGGCGTAAGGCCAGCAGGTCCGGATGTTTTTCAGGATCGAGGCGGTCGAGTTGCTCGGGCGAAGCCGCATCTGCGAAAAGCTGGATGAGGTCAGGGAGTAAGTGCGGGTCATTCTCCGTCGGAGTTTCGCCTATGACCATGAGGTCGTAGATGGCCTCGTGCTTACCTGCGCCGTTCAGACGCCGGAGCGGTATCACCTTGGTCACGCGCGGTTCCCGCGGCAGGGACTTCCGGAACCAATGGTCGAACATCCCCGCGAGCCGGTTCAGGCTGACTTCTTCGGCCTGGGCGGTCGGGTGGAAGGCGCAACGCAGGTACGCGGTGAATGGGTACATGCGCGAGGATTAGACCAAATCGCGACCGATGGGAAGGATAGAGGCGGGTAGGGCTGCCTGCGGGCAGGGCGGCTTAGTAGCCAAGCACCTGCATGTCTTCGGGGCGTTCGATCGCGAAGCGGTAAGGGACGTCGCGCTTTTCGCCGGCTTTCACGGCGTGGCGCCATTCCACGAACTTTGATTCGTTCATCTTAAAGCTCTCGGAGTCCTTCTCATACTTCGGCTCCTCGAGGACGACCTTGATGTCCTCGTGGTCGCCCATCGGGAGCTGATCCCAGATGACGAGGTCAATCTCCGTAGCCTTGCCATTCTTTACCTTAAAGACTTGGTCGAAGACCGTGCGGAGCGTCTTCTTTCCGAAGAGCCCAGAGCTTTCTTCGCGACGGGCGAGCTCCTTACGTTCCACGCTGACAGATTGATCGACGCCGAGGAACGTCCAGAACTTCTGGCCGGCGGGTACGAGGTCCATGCTGGAGTTGGCGACGAAGGCGCCGTCCAAGAACACCGAGGTCCGGCCGGGCAGGAGAGTGAAGTCAGACTTATTGGTCGCGTGGGTCTTTAGGTAGACGTAGCTCGAGAGCTTCGGGACGCAGCTATGGCGGAAGGTCGAAGGCAGGAGCAGGCGCGTCACCGTGACCTTGGCCATCTTGTTGTCGGACTTGATGTCGGTCGTACGTTCGATGACGTAGGTCGCGGCGGTACCACCAGTGACGACCGAGGCGGTGCTGACGCCGGCGTCGGCCAGTATGGCCGTTCCAGCCTTGGTGCCAAATTCATTTCCTTGGAATTTATTATCGGCCGCCAAAAAATTCTGCTTTTCAACGCCACTGGCGCGGCCAGCCCCGCGCAGTTCCCGGCGAGCATCGCCGTCTTTGGCCTTCCTGAGTTCCTCCAGCTCGATGGGTTCGGACTTGGCGAGGAACCAAGGCGACATCTCGGGCTCGCGGCCGCCGACGCTGGGTTCGGCGGTGGAAAGTTTGAGCGACACGCCTTGCCAGTCTTCGCCGGTCGATTGGCGTAGTTCGGCGTGGTAGGTGATCTCGAGGCTGTTGACCTTGGTGTCAGCGCGCAGGTCGTAGACGGGCTTCCAGCTGGGGCCGTGGACCACGTAACTGAGCCGGACGACGGCGGGTCCGGCGGTCTTCACGTCTAAGTTGACGCGGGCGAGGTTGCGGGAGCGGCTCTGGTTTCCGTTGAGGGCTGAGATCTCGCGGTTGTAGGTGTCGACCTGTTGGCGTGATGCCTTGATGCGCTTAGCGAGGTCGGTTGCTTCCTTGTCCAAGGCGACCTGTTGCTCGGCTTGGAAGTCGAGGTAGGCGGCCCACTTGAGCGGGTCCATCTCGGGGTTAGCGGATTCCTTGCCCACGGAGGTGAGGCGACCGAGGACCTTCTCGAGGGCGCTGCGGCGGAAGGCCAGGCGACCTTCGGCGAGCGAGAGTTCCTTCTGGACGAGTTCCTGAGCTTGGATCTTTGCTTGCAGGGCGCGGATGGCTTCGTTGGCGACTTCTTTGACCTGCACGGTCTCGGGGCGGATGTCGATGAGCGTGAAGGCGCCGGTGCCCTCGACGCGGATGGACGAGAAGTCGACGTTGGCGGGTAGGTTGTCGAAGAGCAGGGACTGGTCGCCCCCGGCGAGGTCGCCCTGGAAGATGCGGACCACTTCGGCGCGGTCGGCGTAGACGGTCACCTCTCGCGGCTTGGCGTCGGGTGTGGGGACTTCGGCGGCACCGAGCGTCGCGGCGAAGCAGAGGAGAGAGAAGATTTTCATAGTCATATAAAGGGGGTGGGTGTGAGCGGTGGCTTATTGGCCGACCATGGGGAAGCCCTCGGGGCGTTCGATGGCGAAGCGGAAGGGCACGTCCTGCTTGGTGCTGGGCTTGAGCGTCAGGTTCCATTCGACGAATTTCGACTGGTCCACCTTAAAGCCGTCCGTGTCCTTCTCGTATTTCGGTTCTTCGTAGACGACCTTGATCTCCTCGTGGTTGGAGGAAGGCACTTGGTCGCGGATGGAGAGTTGGACATCGGTGGCCTTGCTGTTGGTCACCTTGAAGACCTTGCTCACGACGGTACGGGCGGTTTTCTTGCCGAAGATACCGGAGAGTTCTTCCACCTTGCCGAGGTCCTTGAGGTCGACCTTCACCGACTGATCGGCGCCGAGGTAGGTCCAGAATTCCTGGCCAGGGGCGACGAGGTCGAGGTTGGCGTTGGCGACGAAGGCGCCGTCGAGGAAGACGGCCGTGGGGCCAGCGATGAAGGGGAAGTCGGACTTATTGATAGCCTTGGCCTTGAGGTAGACGTGGGGCGAAAGCTTGGGCACGCAGGTGTGGCGGAATTCGCTCGGGAAAGACTCGGAAGCGATGGCGACCTTGGCCGGCTTGTTATCGGACGGCACATCGTAGGCGCGCGGAATGGAGAAAGTCGCGGCAGTCCCGCCGGTGTTCACGCGGGCGTAACTGAAGTCCATCGAGGCGGCCGCTGGGGCAGGGGCGGAGGCGGAGGCGCTGAGGGCTGAAAATCTATTCCTCTCCAAGGAGCCGCGGTCAGAACGCTCGAACTTGGAGGCACCGTCGAGCACGACGCCTCCAGTCGCTACCACCGGTGGGGGTACGAAACGATGGATAAACCAGGGGGACATCTGCGGTTCACGCCCGCCGAGGTTCGGCTGCGCGGTGGAGAGCTTGAGCGCGACACCTTTCCAGTCTTCGCCGGTCGATTGACGGACCTCGGCGTGGTAGTTGACCTGGACCGTCTTGGCTTTTGTGTCGGCCCGGATATCATAGAGCGGGTTCCAGCTCGGGCCGCGGACGACGTAGGCGAGGTCGAGTTCAATGGGGCCGGCCTGCTTGGCTTCGATACGCACGCGGGCGACATTGCGGAACATGAAACGATGGGCGTTCAATTCGTTGAGCTCGCGCTGCACGCGGTCGAGGTCGAGGGTCAAACTGTTGCGGCTGACGCCGTTCGCGAGGATCTCCTGGTCGAGCTTCGCGAGCGTATCCACATGGTACTGCAGGTAGGCCGCCCACTTGGACGGGTCCATTTCGGCGTTAGCGGATTCCTTGCCCACGGAGGTCAGGCGGCCGAGGACTTTCTCCAGGGCGGCCTTGCGTTGGGTGATGCGGTTGTCGGCGAGGGTCAGGTCGGTGAGCTGGGCACGGAGTGCTTCGAGCTCCTTGGTCAGTTTGAGCACGCGCTCATCGGCGACTTCCTTCGTCTGGATGCGTTCACCGCGGATATCGATAAGCGTGAAGGCCCCTTTACCATCGACGCGGACGGACGAAAGGTCGGTCGCTCCAGGAAGGTTCTCAAAGGTCAGCGTATGGTCGCCGGCCTCGATGGTGGCCGTGAGGTGGCGGACGACTTCGGCGCGATCCCCGTAGACCGTGACGGTGTGGACCTTGGCAGCGGTGGTGGGGATGTCTGCGGCGGCAACACTGAGCGTCAGGGCGGCCAGCAGGAAGCAGGAAGGGTTGAGCATAGGGATGGGCATAGATTGAGCGTCCCCCAGGGCTGGTGCAGTCTAAAAGAATG